>Ga0209979_1000161_pt1 | contig 109465 bp, 108 predicted proteins | sample AnhtaG_FD_183114 | JGI IMG/M metagenome (GOLD analysis project Ga0209979, IMG submission 183114) | Deep subsurface microbial communities from Anholt, Denmark to uncover new lineages of life (NeLLi) - Anholt_01485 metaG (SPAdes) (version 2) | ecosystem: Environmental > Aquatic > Marine >... | reverse complement strand
TGTAGATACTCTGGATGGGATTCTTCTGGACGGGGAGTTCGACTCTCCCCCGTCTCCACCATTGCAAATTCAAAGCCTCTCCAATTGGAGGGGCTTTCTTGTTGCAGTGAGGGCGGGCAGGCGCTCTGTTGGGGCAATTCATGAGGCTATGCCCCTAGCAACTGGATGGGATGGTACCGAGATCTAGTTCTTCTCGGTTGCGCTTGGTGGCAATTTCCTGGGATATAGAGGGTTCAGGACATTTGGAGATAGACTCGTTGGCGGATGAGCTATATGCACAATCAACTAACTCAACTTCGCCTCCCGCTGGGTTGGCCTTCTCCACACAATGTTCGAGGAGAGCCTAGATAGCGCTTTAGCTTTGGAACATGTGCCTACAGCGCGTTCCATTTGTTCGGCCACGTGTCTAATCCAAAACTGATGTGCGTCGTGACCGCCTATCCTAGTGTCGGCCACAATCAGACTAGCGTGGCCTCACCAGAAGGATTGGGCTGGAGACACCTTGTAGAACCTTCGCAGCAACACTACCAAAGACCCACCTGCTGACCCCCGAGCGGCCGTGAGTTGACATGACTATGAGATTGAAAGGGCTGCTGCTGGCATAGTTAACTATCTCATTTGCGGCATCGCCCATTAGCACCTCTGATCGCACGTTAAGGCCAGCATCTGTGAGCCGCTTCTCCACTCCGTTGAGGTACTGCACCTTTGCTCCTTTAACAATTGCCACATGCTCATCCCAGTTGACAACACCTTCGGCACGAGGATAGTCTGGTGGTAGTACTCCGGGTTCGCAAATCGCGAGTAGTACCACATCTACCAGTTCGGCACCCCTCTGTTTCGCCAGCGCTTCGACGTGTGGAAGCACTGCCTCGGCCAGCTCTGAACCGTCCAGTGGCACTAGCATTGTTCTCCTTGGCCACTTGTCATATACAATCTCTTCGGGAATCCCCGCGCGAACAAGCCAAACTGGAACCTTTGAGGCACGAAGGACTTTGTCAGCCACGCTTCCTATCGCCCAACGCGTGACTCCAGAGCGGCCATGTGTTGCCATTAAGATCAGGTCGATGTCGTTCTCATCAGCATAACGAAGGATTTCCTCAGCAGGCTGGCCCACGGCTAGGTCACCTTGCGCTTTCCGTCCTTTGGCTCCCGGTTGCCCACCCGTCCTTTCGCGAATCTCTTCTGACTGACGGTCTACAAGTTCAGCTGCCCGCTCGACATAGGCTTGATGCATGGGGGCCAACTCGCGTTCCTCTGCACCACAAACATGAAGCAGAATTAGGTCTAGATCGAGCCTTCCAGCAAGTTCCTTGGCGTAGGTAAAGACCTCCTCGGCCAACTTGGAACCGTCCAAAGGAACGAGCATTTTCTTATACATTCTCTCCTCTCATCTCCCAAATATTTGGCTCTGTTTGAGCTTATAATACAACATCTGTTACCGATTTGCTAGAGTGGTCGGCCACGGGTACTACCCGGGCTCTTGAGGGCTTGAGAGCCAGATGTTTTGGCCATATACTTCGCTTTTGTGTGCAAAACGGAGATGGGGCTAGCCAGTCAGAGGTGGTTTATGTTGAAGCAGTTCTGCGGTTCCCGACGCTGGGCTAGCATATTGGTGTTAGCTCTGGTTCTCGCAGTGGCGCTGCTGGCGGGGGCGTGCGGGGGCGAAGAGCAGGACATCGAGCAGAATGGAGATGACACGGTTTCACGGGGCCCTGACATACCCATTGTCATTCCTGCCGGCGAGCCCATTGTAGTCGGCGTTTCGTCGGCGCTCACGGGGCCTGCCGCGTCACTGGGATTGGAATCTCGTGACGCTGTGGTGGTGGGTGTAGAGAGGTGGAAAGCAGCGAATGGCGACCAGATCGCCAGCCATGACATCGTGGTCTACGCTGAGGACGACGGTTGCTATGAGGCCGATGTGGCTGCGTTCGCCGCCGAGCGATTGCTAAGTAAGGAAGGCGTGGTGGGGGTGATCGGCCCCGACTGCAGCGGAGGAGCGGTGGCCGCGATTCCGGTCTACGCAGAAGCTGGGATGGTCATGATCTCAGGCTCCGCTACCCGCACTGACCTCACACTCACTCAGCCGGAAGCGAAGTTCTTTTTCCGCACTGCCTACACCAACGCGGCGGAGGGCATATTGCAGGCCCGCTACGTCATGTCGCAACTGAACGCGGCGATGGCCTACGTAATCGATGATACCGAGGCCTACGGCCAGGATCTGGCGGATGCGGCGCAGCAAGTCCTGGAGGAGAGGGGTCGTCAGGTCACCCGCGAGAGTATTCTGCCCGGAGCGGTCGACTTCAGCGAGCTGACTGCCCGGATTGCATCCGATAACCCAGACGTGGTGATCTTTGAAGGGTTCAACCCGGAGGGCGCGCTCCTCTACCGCCAGCTGCGGGACGCGGGCTACGGCGGTCCGTTCGTGTCCTCGGACGGCGTCGCGTCAGTGACGGACTTCATCGGGCCGTTGGGCGAGCAGGCGGAGGGCGCGGTGTTCGCCGGCGGCATGCCAACCCTACCAGAGGAATTCCTTGCCGACTATGTTAAGATCGTTGGCCACGAGCCGACAACGCCCTTCGCAGGGCACCAAGCCGACGCAGTGCACATCCTGCTAGACGCTGTGGCTCAGGTCGCTGTGGTGCAGCAGGACGGATCGCTGGAGATCGACCCGCTGGAGCTCCGCGAGGCGGTCAGCAATCCTAGGTTGCTGGTTGGAGTCTCCGGAGTAATCGCCTTCGATGAGAACGGCGACCGCGTGGGCAACGCCGAAACCGTCGGCCTTGTGATGGTCGAGGTCAAGAACGGCGAGTTCGTTGTATTATCGCCGTGAAGGCAATCACTATGAATCTGGTATCTGCTTCTGCGTGCTTTTTGGCCTAGCAGCAGTCAGGAGAAGCGATAATGGAGGACAACTCAAACGCCGAACCTCGGTTCTTCACCGGCCGCATTGCGGGCTGGGCCCGGCGCCATCGCCGGCTGGTGCTCGTGGGCTGGTTGATCTTCGCGTTGCTCAGCATTGGGACATGTGCGTCGGTAGGCCCTAACGAGGAACTAGGGGAGGTCGGGAAGGGCGAGTCTGCCGAAGCGGGACGGCTGTACCAGGACCGCTTCGACGTTGAGGAAGCGGCGCTCTCCGAGACCATCGTCTTCTCGCACCCCACGCTGACCGTCGACGACCCTGAGTACCGGGAGATGGTGCAGGGCCTGCTGCGTGACCTGAGGGAGCTTCGCCGCCTGGAAACCGAGACCATCGGCCAGACCGAGGTGACATCCAGCCTGCGCATCTTCGTCAGCACCTTCAGCCATTATGACATCGGGCGGCCGCGCGAGGACTCGCCGCTCGTGGCGCAGAACGAGACCGGTGGCGACGTCACCTTCGCCACTGCCGAGTACGCAGGCGACTTCTCCGATGTGAAGGATGAGGTCGACAGGATCACCGGTATGGTCGCTGAGGCGGAAACATCCGGCTTCGAGATCCTGATTGGCGGCGGCGCCACCATCAACAAGCAGATGGGCGAAATCGTTGAAGAGGACTTCCAGGGCGCCTCCCAGGTCAACCTAGCGTTGACGTTGGTCATCCTGCTGGTCGCCCTAGGCGGGCTGGTCGCCGCGGGCGTGCCCATCATTCTCGCCTACCTGGGCGTGTTTATGGCGGCAGGTGTCGTCACCGTGGTCAGCTACACAGTGCCCATGTTTCAGGGATGGATGCAGATCGTGCTGCTCATGGGTCTGGCGGCCGGCGTCGACTACACGCTGTTCCTGTATACTCGATTCCGCCAGGAACGTGAACAGGGGCAGGAAACCGCGGACGCCGCGGCGACCGCGAGCAATACAGCGGGTAAGGGCGTGTTCATCGCCGCGATTACCACGATGCTTGCCCTCGTGGGAATGTTCCTGTTCGGTAACGTGATATTCAACAGCGTCGGCCTCGCGGCGTTAATTTCGATACTGGTGGCGCTGCTGGCGGCGCTCACCCTCACGCCGGCCCTGCTGGGCGATCGGCTCGGCCGCCTGAATATTCCGAAGATTGGCCGCCGCTATAACATCGCACAGGCTGGTCTGCTGAACCCGCTGGCTCGCCGGCTGGTGCGGACCTCGGTGAGATACCCCTGGATCGTCGCCCCGCTGGGACTGGCCGCCATGCTCGCCCTGACCTACCCCATGCTCGACCTCAACCTCGGCTTCAACGGGGCGGGATCTTTCCACGACGACATGGAAGCCAAGGCCGCGATCCAGAAGCTGGAGGAGAACTTCACCATCGGCCTCCTCTCGCCGGCGATGGTGGTGGTGGACCCGGGCGAGGGTCAGAACATCTTCGCAGCCGACGTGCAGCAGAGGGTGAACCGCCTCATTGAATCGGTTCGGGAGGAAAACCAGCGTGCCGAAGCCGCCGGTGAGGACGCGCCGTTTGATAAACCACCGTTCAAGAAAACCATCAACCGCGCCGGCGATACCGAGCTGGTCGAGATCCCAATCAACGCCGACACCGGCGACAAAGAGGCTCTCGCCGCCGTCAAGCTGCTGCGCGAAGAAATAATCCCCGCCGCCTTCCCCGACGATTCCGTGCGGGCGCTGGTGGGCGGTGCCACGGCAGGAAACGCCGACTTCCAGAATGATATGAACTCGAAGACGTGGTTGGTGGTCGCGTTCGTGGTGGTGACGGCCTTCCTCGTCCTGGTAGCTCTGTACCGATCGCTCCTGATCCCTCTGATTGCGGTGTTCCTCAACCTGCTCGCCGTCGGCGCCGGCTACGGGGTGCTGAAGCTCGTCTTCCAGGATGGGAACTTGTTCGGGTTTGAGACCACCGGGATCATAGAGTTCTGGCTACCACTCTTTGTGTTCACGGTCATGTTCGGCATTTCGATGGACTATCTGTGCTTCGCCATCACGCGCGTGCAGGAGCTATACCGCCGCGGCTGGAGCACCCAGGACGCCATCATCGAGGGTGTGGGAAACAGCTTCGGCGTCGTGGTCAGCGCGGCGGCCATCATGATCGTGGTGGCGGCATCGTTCGCGGTGCTAATGCGCTTCTTCGCCATGCAGCAGATGGGCTTCGCGCTGGCGATCGCCGTCGTGTTCGACACAACGGTGATCCTGCTGGTGATGCTGCCGGCGTTGACGGGCCTGGCGGGCGACCGCCTGTGGTACCTGCCGAGCTGGCTCAACTGGCTCCCCGGCGGCCCGACGCCTGCACCAGAGCTGGCACCGACGCCAACGCCTACGCTCGCGCCAACACCGACACCGACACCGGAGCCGCCGCCAGAGCCTACACCTACGCCCACGCCGGAGCCGGAGCTTACGCCACCGCCTACAACGGAGGAGGACTCATGAGAGCGCTCAGGCCAAGATACCTGCTGGGGTTGGTGATGGTCTTCATGCTGGTCCTGGGTGCCTGTGGTGGGGGTGAGGAGGCTACGCCTACGCCTACGCCGGGCATTGGTACGGTGACTGCCATCCACGAGTGGGTGTCTGGGGGCGAACCGGAGAGCTTTCGGGCTGTGGTATCCCCCTGGGAGGAGCTCAACGGTGGCAAGGTGAATGACGAGGGCACACGAGATATGCTCGACATCCTGACTGTCCGGGTCGCGGGCGGCAACCCACCGGACATGGCCGTCCTGGCCGCTCCTGGCACGATGCAAGAGTTCGCCAACGACGGCAAGCTGGTGGCCCTGGACTCTTTCCTGGACATGGACAGAATCAGGAGCGAGTATTCCCAGGGATGGATCGATCTGTGCACGGTGGACGGCAAGCTCTACGCCATCCCCTATAAGGCCGCCAACAAATCCACCGTCTGGTACAATCCCAAGGTGCTTGAGGCCAACGGCCTGGAGGTGCCCCAGACCTGGGACGAGATGATTGCTCTCTCCGACCAGCTGGCTGCCGCGGGATTGAGTCCCTGGTCCATTGGGGTGGAGAGCGGTGGCACCAGCGGCTGGCCAGGCACAGACTGGATCGGCCAGCTCCTCCTCTCCGAGTCAGGGCCAGAGGTGTACGACCAGTGGGTCAACCATGAGATTCCCTGGACTGACGCGAGGGTCAAGTCCGCCTGGGAGAAGTTCGGCCAGATCGCACTGACGCCCGGCTACGTGGACGGGGGCGCAGATTTTGTCCTGGCCACGAATTTTACATCTGCCTCGTATCTCCCCTTCGAGTCGCCACCGAGAGCGGCCATGTACTTCCTCGGCAGCTTCGTCCAGGGCTTTATTGAGCAACAGTTCCCAGACCTGACAATCGAGGAGGACTACTCCTTCTTTCCCTTCCCGCCTGTCAATCCCCAGTACGAGGGTGCGGTGACCATCGCTGGCGACCTGCTGGTGATGTTCAACGATACCGAGGCCAGCCGCTCCCTCATGGAGTACCTGGCCACTGCTGAGGCACAGGAGATAGCGGTCGGTCGGGGCGGGTTCACCTCCCCCAACAAGCAGGTGAGCCCGGCAAGCTACCCCGATGCCCTGGCGGCCAAAGTCGCTGAACAACTGACCTCCGCTGACATCGTTCGTTTTGACGCCGACGACATCTGGGGCGGCGACCTGCAGGCTGCTTTCTTTGAGGGCGTCCAGGACTACCTGGCAGACCCTTCCGAGCTGGACACCATTCTCGCGGACATCGAGGCTGTAGCGGCGCAGCAGCTGGAGTAACCTCTCGTTTAAAGGGGTGCAAAACCTGGATTTCCACGCCTTGCCTTTGCTGACGGCGGGAATAGGTTGCTTCTTGTCAAAGAAGAGTTGGGGAAGCGTTCAGACGGGCACGCCACCGAGTTGGTTCTGATTGCCGAGCTAGTGATGTGCCCCGTACTGTGTCGGTTGTCTTGCTGGGCTGAATGACCGCCGGGCGCAGCCGGATGGTCACTGAACTTCACCGCCAGCGCCCGGCGGTCAGCTAAACCCTCCAAGACTGATCGGTATGACGGAGACCGACTCTCCCCCGTCTCCACCAAGTAAATTCAAAGCCTCTCCAATTGGAGAGGCTTTTGCGTTCGAAAAGGGGTGGACGGGGAGATCGAGGTTCTAGATCATGCAACTTCCCGAAACTCGACCATAGGGATTCCTATTCAAAATCCAAATGCCCACAGTTCAAGAAGTTTGCAGCATTTGTATTTTGAACATTTGGTATCGTTTAGAATCTACTATTTGGTATTTCCGTCTCTCCGCAACCTAGTGTCCCTCGTGATTCTTTTGCGTTTGGTTCAGCAGCTTTCTTGTGGTGAGAATTGCGGCGGCAGTATTCCATGCATAGCCTGCAGTTATTGCACCTCTGGGGGTAGTATTCTATGCTGCTATCTGGCCCATGTGTCAGAGCCCTGGTAGGACATGCATCGACACAGTAGACGAGGCTGCAGTGACGGCAATACCTCCTCTTCCATAGCCACCAATTGAACTCGAAGTAAACATGATATAGCAGTACCAGGATAGCAGCGAAGAAAATAGTATCGTGAAACAACAAGCTCGAATGAAAGACCTCGCGTGGCACTATTCCCTTAAGGAACCACTGGAGGATGCCAGTCAGTGCAAAAAGGGCAAAACCGATTGCTATCAATGACTTGTGTATCCTTTTCCAAGTGTTGAGGGGATTTGTGGACGTTGGGACTTTTCCTCTCCAAAACGCGGCTTCCTCTAGCCAGCGGCGAGCGGTCGTGGTGTTAATTGAGGCATAGATGACAGGTGCACCTATCAGGATCACCGCAGCGGCGCGGTGAGCGAGGCGGGTCCAGCCACCGGCAGCAAGTCCGGAGAAAGCAGGTTCAAACATAATCAACCCGGTGATGAATAGGACGAAGAAGGCTGCTGCCACTACCCAGTGCAGTATCCGCCTGTTTTTTCTTGGGCCTGTTACACGTGCCCTCATATAGTCCATAATCCATCCTCCGCGTTACATGGATTATTCTGCAACACTGGTATCCTGTCCACTTGTCCACCAGGACACGCTATGTCCCATACCTCCTCAGAGAAGGATTGCCATCGATGTTATGGGAAACAGCCCAGCTGGCAGCTAGCGATCTTGATATTCAGCTTGTTCGCCGCATCGCCAACCCGTCGAGGGCTGACTTCAAGCTTCCTGGCTATCTTGAACGCCACAGCGCAGGGGAGCCTGCCGTTGATCAGAGAAGCCCGTATCTCTTCTTCCAATGTCCTGTCCAAAGATTTCACCTCCTCGCTCGAAATCCGTGTTACTCGCAGCCCTTAAACTCCTTCCATCTTTCCTCTCCCAGGCACTGTCGGGCTGACGCGCACCAGTCGATGCACGAGGGCAGCTTCTCTCTATAAACCCACTCGCCGCACTCGCGGCACTTCGCCCTGGTCTCATTGGAGAAGATCTCCTCTTCGGCACCGCAGTTTGGGCACTTGTGGAGTTCCACCCGCAGCCATCTGTTATCTTGGCCTGGACATCGAAGCCCCATCCTTCTCACCTCCTCGCTCGGCACATGCGGACGTTTATTGCTTTTCAGAACCATGATTGACCGTGGTTATATCATCTTCCCGCTTGGAATACAGCGCGTAATTCTTGAACTCCTCTTCTACGCCGCAGTATTTGCATACACCTCTACTGGTAGGCCCATCAGGGCTCTCGATTATCCAGTAGTGTTTACACTTTGTCTTCTCTGCCGGATTTCGAGGCGCAGATTCAGGCTTGTTCATCATCCACTCCCAACTACCAATCAAAGCTATTGTAGGGTATGGTATGGCTTTTGTAAGCGACTTTTGTCGCATTGGGAACTAGAAGTGTCTAAAGCAGACGCCGCGGAGCCTTGACAAAGACGCCGCAGCCACCTAAAGTGTGGACAATTGACCTGTCCCAATGTTGGAGACGCCGCATAACTCGACCACAGGAGGTTGCAATTGAATGAAGTGAAGGATACAACCAGGGTAAGCTCACGTTTGAAGATAGATGAGTATGTGGCGTGGATCATTCTGAATTGCTTCATTTGTGCTGTGCCGATCATCGCGACATTTGCGTTTTCCGACCAAACGGTTGGTTTTTCGAGTCTGTTGTCCTATTGTTTTACTGTTGTCGCTGTGAATGCGTGTTTCTTTATACATTGCGTAATAGCCAGTGTCGACGAGATAGGGTGGCCAAAATCATACATAACCTTGGCAACTCTCTTCGTGGTAGCTGCCATTGCAATCTTCTTTGCATACAACCTAGCGGCTGATTTCAACAAGTTGGTAAATAACAATATTGTTGTGGCAATTATTTTGACTGCTGGACTGTACTTAGCTCTCGCTTTGGCTCTTGCGAAACCGATGATACGTAGACAGGCCCAGGAGGCGGAAGAGACGGCCGAAATTCACCAAGCAATGAGGAGAAAGAAGGCCACTGAGACGTGGGCGGCAAAAACAAGGAGAGAAATAGACGAAAAGGGAATCCAATGAACACAGAAGTAGTACAAATACGAGGCAATCATTTTCTAAGAATAGAAGTGGTACCAGTGCACCAGAAAGGGAAGACTTTCTACCTGGCCAAGATACCAGCTAGGATTGTATTGGACATATATACTTCTGTGCCTGCTAGATACGACATTAAGAGGGAGTCCGCTCTTGCCGCAACATTCCAGGACGATGAAGATTATTTCGAATATAGATTGGACCTAGATAGAAAAAGAGCAGAAAGTCAAGACTTTGAGAGGAAGTTGGACCTACGTAGAGTAAATGAGATTAAAACCTTTCTGAATGATAAAGAATATGCTTTGTTCCCCAATACTATAATTGTGACCTGTGAGCTAATAAACGACTTGATGCCTATTCCGGTGGGCCTGGCAATCGAGGATATTGAGGATTTGGAGGATGAGCGTTTGGCGGGGTTATCCTTCTTGGAAGAGGCTCAGGAGACTGAGGGAACGACTCTTTTGTATGTACCTTACAAAAAGGATTCGATTTTAGTGATTGATGGGCAACATAGGTTAAGGGGACTCGAAGAAGCCGATAAAGCTGACAAGAATCTAATTGATGGTTATGACTTGTTGGTAACTTTCATAATAGGGTTCAACAGATCTGTAATCGCAGAACTGTTTTACACGATAAACTATACGCAAAAGCCTGTTAATAGGTCTCTGTTGTACCATCTTATGGGTGAGTTCAGCCGCGAACTAGATGAAATAACCTTTATGCATGAAGCAGTTAGGATACTTAACGAGGTCACTCAATCACCTTTTTACAAGAGGATAAAGATGCTCGGTACAGTGGACGAGAAGGCGTCAGACGAAGAAAAGGCGAAAATGACTATCTCTCAGGCGTTCCTTATTGACTACTTGAAGACTACCATCTCCGAAAGTGCCAGGAAAAGTGTATATCCTCCTATTTTTCTGTATTATTACAAGGATGAAAAGCAGCGAATTGAAATTATCCGCTTTTTAATGAGATACTTTGGAGCGATAAAGCAATTACGCCAAGAGGATTGGGAACACCCTGCGCAAAGCATAATCTGTAATACTCTCGGAGTTGGTGCATTTATCAGAGTACTACATTTCCTGTTCGTTAAAATGTTCGTAGAAGAGTTCAATAACGATCCCTCAAAATTAAGAGACGTGAAAGTAGATAACCTAGTCACTAAACTCAGGGGGATAGAGAACGTAGACTTCTCAAAAGAGGGAGAATTCGGCAGGGGGGCGAGCGCAGGTGGCTTGAATAAGTTAAAGGAAGAACTGGTCGAAAAAATAGCCTATTTTGACACTCGTAGCTACAATGACTTCTATGGGGAATACAGGAGCAATTATCTCGCACGATACAGAGACTGGCTTGGCAACAACAAGAAGCACAACGTATGAGAGTACTACTGGTTGAACCTGCCTACAGAAAGAATCACCGCAGAACTAAAGGACACCCACCGACAGAGGCGGAGTCTGCGTTTACAAAGATGGATGACGATTCTCTGTGGTATCCGCCTTTGGGTTTGATGAAATTAGCAGCTTTTCATAAGAACCGTAGAGATGCGGTTCAGTTTGCGTATGGTTGCGACAAAACCATACTGAAAGAGAAAGGTTCATTTTTTGGAGTTGGTTCGTGGCATCGTGTTTATATTACCACGCTTTTCACGTTCAATTGGAAAACAACAATAGAAACAATTGAATTCTACAAGAAACTCGTGGATGAAGTTCCGGACAAGATTTTTGTTGGTGGCATAATGGCATCATTGATGAGCCATGAAATATATGAAGAAACAGGAGTCCGTCCGGTAAGCGGCGTAATCAATTCGCCCAAACAAATCGGGCTTGATGGAAACGACAATATCGATTTGTTACCTCCAGACTACGGAATCTTACGAGACCATCCTTATGCTATCAATGACACTTACTATGCTTATACTACCCGAGGCTGTGTAAATGAATGCGAATGGTGCGGCGTACCGACAATCGAGCCAACATATATCCCCTATATTGACATAAAAGAGATGATAAACAAGCTTCGTGAGCAGTATGGTGATAAGTCGAAGCTCAAATTGATGGACAACAATGTGGTTGCTTCTCCTCAGCTAGATAAAATTGTTAGCGACCTGTTGGAATTGGGATACGGTAAGAACAGTTATACAAAGACGAAGCGTCCCAAACAGAGGGTTGTTGACTTTAATCAGGGATTGGATGCCACATTCGTCACGGAGGATACTATAAAGCTCCTGGCGCAGCTGAACATAAAGCCAATGCGAATAGCGTTCGATCGTATACAAGAAAAGGATGACTACGTAAGAGCTCTGAGGCTGACAAAGAAGTATGGGGCAAGAATGTTTTCCAACTACATGCTTTACAACTGTAAAGACAGTCCAAGGGACCTATATGATAGGCTTTTGGTGAATATCAGACTTGGCCAAAAATGGAGGGACAGAAAAGGAAAGCCAACCGCTACGATCTACAGCTACCCTATGCGATACGCGCCGATAAGAAGTGAGAATTTGCCTGGTGAAAACAGAGGGAGAGACTACGATGGTCCTATCTCAAATGTGGGTCGGGACTATTTGATGAATTCCGCTTGGACCAAACGATTCACCAGAAACATCGAGGTTATGAAGGGCGCAGCTCACGGCGCGATTTCTGCTACACCGAGCCTAGCTCGAAGGACGATAGGTGAGACTTATGAAGAGTTTATAGCTAATCTGTACATGCCGCAGGAGATGCTCAGAAATAGGAACAAGTATGAAAAAAGGGTTCACAGGAGCGAACCAAGTCGTAGACCTGGTACTGGTGACATCGAGGACTTCCGCTCTTTCATTCGCCGACTTCTTAAGACACAGGATGAAAAGTTCCTCAGGTTTCATGAGGCAGTGTCGCAAAACAGAAGGAAGGAAATCAGAGACTACCTTGACGAATGTGAAGATGAAGAGATTAGAAAGTGGCTGGAGTTTTATTTGCAATGAACACAGTAGGTGCGGCATGGGTCGCGAGCTCAAGCAATTCTCGGTTTTCGGGCGGGTGATATTCGGCGCTGTCTAGCGCTCTTCGATTACTATCTCACAAGGGCAGGTTATGGCTCCGGTGGGGCATACGAGTTCACACTGGGCGCACCAGCGGTTGCATGAAGGGCACTTCTTCTTTTCTATGACAGTTACAACGTTGTCAACCAGCACCAGGATGTCACAATGACACACGCTGACACATAATCCACATCCGTCGCACTTTTCTCGGTCTATCACAGGCATTCTAGCCATTGTTATGGGCCTCCAACATAATCATCTTAAAACATGAGGATATTGACTGTCAGCGACTTATGTCTCAATCAACTACACCCGCTATTTCTCTGAGAGCTTCCTTGTCGGTGATCACGATTCGTTGGTGCTCCAACCTGATTGCCCCTTCATCCTCCAGAGACTTGAGCGACCTGCCGATCATCTCCCGAGCGGTACCGGCCATGGCTGCCATCTCCTGATGTGTGAGCCTGGGCTTAGGCCCTGTTCCATCACTGGCATACTCCAGCAGTATCTTAGCCACCCTGGCTATAACGTGCCTGAAGGACAGGTCTTCCACCAGCGATACCAGGTGTCGTGTCTGCTGTGACAGGACACGGGTTATATTCAGGGATACTTGCGGGTGACTCCTGAGGATAGCCTCGAGGTCACTGCTTCTTATGCCGTAAAGAACAACCGGTCCTATGGCCTGGGCGCTGGCGAGGTTTGGGCCACCGTCGAATACAGGTACGTCATTGAAGGATTCGCCGGGACGTATGAAGGAGAGAATCTGCTCCTTGCCATCACGCGACGTCTTGAACACCTTCACTGCGCCGGAGGCGACAAAATACAATGCATCGGAGGGTTCACCCTCAAGCAAGATCATCTCACCCCTCTCAACCTCTTTTTCGAAGACGAACTCCTTGATCGAATCGAGCTCGGCAGAGCTGAGGCCGGAAAAATATGGGATAGATCTTAGAAGCTCTACCTGAACAGCCATGCTTCATATCCTCATCGTGACGCAACCATAGGTTCTGATGAATTGTAAGCATTATACCATCCGCATGACGGCAGTGGAACCAGTAACCTGCTGCCTATTGAAATCTAGGGGACCAGCTCATCTATGGTGGAGAGATCGAGTCTCTATTAGGTGGTCTTCCTGATCTATTTGATTCTTCCGGCTATTGTCTTGCTGAAGTCGAAACATATCTGGATTTCGTCTTTGTCAGGCACGAATCTGATAGCGAGGTTTGAGTCAAGCACCTCAATACCCGCCTGTCCAAGTTCTTGCTGTGCTGCCTTGACTGCACCACCAGCCCAACCGTGCGAACCAAAAGCAGCGCCGATCTTATCCTTCGGCTTAAGGCCTTTCAGGTAACAGGGGAATCCGGCAACGGTGGGAAACATCCCGTTGTTCAGGGTAGGCGAACCGATGAGCAGGGCTTTGGCATCCAGAACCTCTTTGACTATGTCGCTCTGGTCGGACTTGGTCAGGTTATACAGCTTTACCTCAATGCTCTCAGAGATGATACCATCCGCCAGTGAGTGAGCCATCTTCTCCGTGCTGCCTCACATGGTGTCATATATCACAAGGGCCTTGTTCTTTGATTCCGCTTTGCCCCATGAGGCGTAGGCGCCGACTATAGTTTCAATATGAGAGCGCCAGATGACACCATGACTGGGAGCGATCGTATCGATTTCCAGCCCTCCCAGTTTGTCCACAGCCTTAACTATCAGGTCACCGAAGGGCATCAGGATATTAGCGTAGTATTTGGCCGCCTCCGGCGTGATTACGTCCAGCCCGACTTCGTCATCGAATCTCGAAGAGGTAGCCAGATGCTGCCCGAAGGCATCCATCGAAAACAGTATCTTGTCCTCCGCCAGATATGAGCACATAGAATCAGGCCAGTGAAGCATGGGAGTTGGGATGAAGACAATCTTCCTTTTGCCTAACTCAAGCTCGCTTCCCTCTTTCACCGCATCCATAGGCCAGTCTGAGTGGAAGGTCTTCTTCAGGCCGCCCTCTCCGAACTTCTCCAGTGTGATCAGTCTGGCCTTCCTGGCGTCCCTCAGAATCATGGGCAAGGAGCCTGAGTGATCCAGCTCTACATGGTTTGACACCACGTAGTCTATGTCATCGAGGGCCACAATCCCCTTGACTCTTGCCAGCATCTATCGTAGAAAGGCGCTTTCACAGTGTCCACGAGGGCTATCTTTTCATCTACTACCAGATACGCGTTGTAGGTTGTCCCAAGATGAGTAGAGTAACCGTGGAAATTCCTGATATTCCAGTCGACAGCTCCAACCCAATAGACACCTTCAGCCAACTTCACATTGCTCATTGTTTGTTGCCTCCTTGATCATAACTCATGTGTCTCATCGTTTGGCTGATAGATGGCCTGCTTTGCACAGGAAAGAGCGAGTATGTCGCCCCACTAGTCCACTCTCCTGAACTTCTCCCTGGGAGCGCCGCATATTGGACATTCATCAGGGAGTTCGCCGTCGGACACATAGCCACAGACGCCACAAACATAGTAGTCAGTATCCGTCTCTTGAATCATGCGCTCAAGAGCCTTCTTGTAAAGCTTAGCGTGCCCCTTTTCTACATCGCGTGAGTAGCTGAATACCCTGGCCACGTCGGCATTGCCCTCCTCGTTCGCCTCCTTGATGAACTGCGGATAGGTGTTGCTTGCTAGGTTCTCCCTCTCAAAGGCGGCCTCCAGGTTCTCCTGAGTGCTGTCCACTCCTCCTAGGAGGCGGAGGTGATTGAAGGCATGGATTCCCTCGGCCTCGGCAACGGCGCGGAATAGTCTGGCCATCTGGGGGTAGCCTTCTTGCTCAGCCTTCAGGGCAAAGGCCAAGTTCCTCTGGTGGGCTTGGGACTCAGCGACGAAGCCAACCTTGAGATTCTTCAAGGTCTTGGTACCCCTAATCCCCGGCACTTCATGTGGGACGAGTCTTCCCACCTCCGCACCGCAGACAGGGCACTGCTCAGGTTTATCGGTGGAAAGTCCTACATGGTGGCAATTGGTGCACTTCCACATGGTGCTATCTACCTCCTATCATACCATTCCTGAGGATAGCTGGCCAAGCTAGACTGAAGCTTTCCTGCCCAACAGACTCCGTCAACCGGCGTCACATTGCTCATTACCGATTGTCTCCTTTCCTACTATTTTCATTTCTAAAGCGTTTTCTGCAGACGGTATCTTCTCATACTGAGAGAATTAGATACCACGCTTACTGAGCTGAAAGCCATCGCTGCGCCGGCGATTATGGGGTTAAGCAGAAAGCCGATGAAGGGATACAGTATCCCAGCGGCTATAGGTATACCTACACCATTGTAGAAGAAAGCCCAGAACAGGTTCTGCTTTATCTTGCGCATGGTATAGCAGCTCAACTCCAGGGTGCGGGCTACATCTCGAAGGTCATCCTTCATCAGGACTATCCCCCCAGACTCGATAGCTACGTCCGTCCCGGAGCCGAGAGCGATACCAACATCCGATTGAACCAAAGCCGGTGCATCATTTATGCCGTCGCCGACCATGGCTACGGCATGGCCCTGCTCCTGGAGCCTCTTTATCTCAGCAGCTTTATCCTCAGGAAGTACCTCAGCCAGAACACGGTCGATTCCCAGGTTGTGGGCGATGCTTTCAGCACTCCTACGGTTGTCTCCCGTGATCATGACCACCTGCTTGCCCTGCCCCTTAAGCCAGGTCACCGTCTCAGCAGCGTAATCCTTCGCCGTATCCGCGACTGCAATTATCCCGGTAACCTTCCCCTCCACCGCTACCAGCACCACCGTTTTCCCTTCCCCTTCCAGTCGCGCTATACTTTCCTCCGCGGCCGACATATCTATGCCTTTATCGGCGAGTAGTTTTCTATTCGCTACGAGAATAGTAGTATCGTTGTATCTTGCCTCCACACCTTTGCCCGGTATAGCGGAGAAGTCCTCTACCTCTGGAATCGATATATCACTTTCCTCAGCCTTACTGACAATGGCCTCGCTGAGATGGTGCTCCGAGCGTTTCTCAGCGGCAGCAGCCAGCCGTAGGATATCATCGCTGGAATGAGGATTGGAGAGCGGGATTATATCCGTGACCTCGGGCTTTCCTCTGGTCAGTGTTCCTGTCTTGTCGAAGACGATAGTATCTACTTTGCAGGCTCTCTCCAGAGTCTCTGCGTCCCTGATGAGGATGCCATTCTCTGCCCCCAGGCCGGTTCCTACTATTACCGCTGTAGGCGTAGCCAGGCCGAGGGCGCAGGGGCAGGCAATGATGACCACGGCGATAAATGCGGTGAGTGCGAAGATAAGCTCCGACCCCGACAGATACCAGGCGAGGAAGGTAATCACCCCAATGGCCAGGACAATGGGGACAAAATAGGCGGCTACTCTGTCCGCCAACCTCTGCACCGGTGCCTTGCTGCCCTGTGCCTCCTCCACCAGCCTCACAATCTGGGCAAGAGCGGTATCTTTGCCTACTTTGGTGGCTCTGAACTTGAGCCACCCGCTCTTGTTCATGGTGCCGCCTATAACCTCGTCATCGATGTTCTTCTCCACAGGGATGCTCTCCCCAGTCAAGAGCGATTGGTCAACTGAAGAGCTTCCCTCCAGGACTATCCCGTCCACGGGGATTCCGCTCCCCGGCTTCACTATGACCGCATCGCCAACGATAACTTCCTCTACCGGGATTTCCTGTTCCTTATTATCTCTAACTACCAGTGCGGTCTTGGGTTGTAGCTCGAGTAGCTTACGGATAGAGGCCGAAGTCCTCCCCTTAGCAACAGCCTCCAGCAACCTGCCCAGCAGGATGAACAGGATAAGCAGCCCTGCTACCTCATAATACATGTCATCCTTACCGTAGTCGGGATTGCCGCTCCAGATCAGAATTGACGTAGCCAGGCTGTAGAAATAGGCGGTGCCGGTGCCCAGGGCGACGAGGGTATCCATACCGGCCCTGCGGTTTCTCACCACCGTCCTGAGCCCCACGGTGTAAAACTGGTAGCCAACGGCGATGATGGGTGTGGTGAGCAGCAATTGAAGCAGAGCCATGCTGCCATCGCTGAGGGAGGGAAGTGGCAGACCAACGTGGTGCCCCATAGCGAAATAGAGCAGTGGCAGGCCAAAGCCTGCAGCCACAAGGACCTTAATCTTCAGGGCCTTTATCTCCCTCTGACGTACCTCTTTCTCCCGATCGACAGTGGTCTCCTCCACCGGTGTATAGCCAGCACCCTTTATCGCCTTCTTGATAGCTTCGCGATTGGTCAATACCGGGTCGAAGGCTACAATGGCCCTTTCATTGAGGAAAAGCTTGCTGGAGACTATACCGTTGACCCCTTTGAGCGCTGCCTCGACGGTGCCCACGCAGTGAGCATTATCCATGCCAATGACCTTGAGATTAAGCGTCTCGGCTTCTTCCTTGATCACGCTGTAGCCTGCGTTCTCTACCGCCTGCTCCAGCGCTTGAGGAGTCGCTTTCGCCGGGTTGTATTCCACATACGCTCTCTCAGTAGCGAAGTTCACTGCAGCTTTGGAGACCCCTTCCACCTTATTAAGGGAGCCCTCTATAGAAACGGCGCAGGAGGCGCAGTGCATACCTCTGATGTTAAGGGTGGCTTTCTCCACGTTTTGTTTGTTATCCGCGGCTTCGTGAGAAGATGCCCCTTCACTAGGTGAAGGGGTAAACGCGCCCTTTTCAGAGAGGAACTTATCCCGGCAGCCCGGGCTGCAGAAGTAGTAGGTCTGCCCCTCAAACTCTGCACTGAGAGCCTTCTTCTCGTCTACCTCCATCCCGCATATCGGGTCTATCGCCATCGTCCTGTCCTTTCGCCGTTCTGCACTATTGCCCCAAACGTGTCTAGCGTAAAAGCGCAACCCACCATCAACCGCATCAGCGGTGGTGGGTTCCGTTTCACTCCACCCACCCTACTTTTCTTTCGTGAAACGCTATCAAGCAAAGTTATACTCTTTGTGTTTTTCGGCAATAGTAGTTGCCAGACTATCCAGTGCCTTGAAATCGTCTTCTTTGGGGAAGCCTTTACAGAGCACCGGCTCCAGTATTTCTGCCTTCAGGTTAGGGAGCATCGCGGCGAGCTGCTCAACTGCCTTGCCTCCCCAGCCGTAGGAGCCAATAATAGAGACAAATCTCAGTTTCGGCCTCAGGGCGTTCGCCAGGAAGGCGCCATACACAACACTCGGATGCGGACCGGCTAGAACGGTAGGTGTTCCGATAACAACTGTCGCCGCATCCACCAACGCCATTGCTAGCTTCCCGATGTCGGTTACTGTGAGGTCGAATTGTTTCACCGTCACGCCTCTTTGGACTAAAGCTTCGACAAGGTATTCAACCATCTTATAAGTGCTGCCATGCATCGAGATATAGGGTAATACCACAATGTTCTTGGGCTCATCGAAGACCCAGCTATGATACGCTTTCAAGATGAACTCTGGCTTGTCATACACAGGGCCGTGGCTGGGAGCGATGATGTCAATTACATAGTCCCTTATTTTCTCCAGGTTCTTCTGGATGTTCGTTCGGAAGGGCATCATGATTTCCGCATAATATCTCTTGGCTGCCTCATAGACCTGCCCTTCATCAGCTACATACAAGTCGCTTGTGGCCAGGTGGGAACCAAAAAAATCACAGGGGAACAGTATCTTGTCTTCTCTCAAATAGGTAAGCATTGTCTCTGGCCAGTGAACCCATGGAGCATGGATGAATTCCAAGGTTCTAACTCCCAGCGAAATGGTCTCCTTATCGTTTACCGCTATGAATTTCTCTTCCGGAATCATGAGCAAGTCTATGAGCATATCTTTACATCTGGGCGTGGCAACGACCTTTGCCTCAGGGTATTTTTCAAGGACTCGGGGGAGAGCGCCGGAATGGTCCTGCTCGGCATGATTGGCAACAATATAGCTTATATTCTCAATCCCAAGCTGGTTCAGTTGGTTTATCAACACATCCTGCATAGTAGGGTCTACCGTATCAATAAGAGCTGTTTTTTCACCACCCTCAACGACATATGAGTTATAACTCGTGCCATCAGGAAGCGGTATAAGCGAGTCAAACAACCGCCTGTCCCAGTCAATGGCTCCAACCCAGTAGACACCCTCGGCCAGCTTAACATTGCTCATAACAACTTACCTCCTCTTAATCACCTTATCTGATTAGAATGCCGCAAACATTTTGAATTATGGTCATTTAGATTTTGAATTTGTTTAGGATTTCGAGTTTGGACATTAGGATTTGCTCCTGGGCGATACCCCAAGATGAACTTGACAGCAGTTCAATAGGTGCGTCAGCCTACCCCCCAGCGTTCCAGGCTTTTGCCTCAGCTGCGATCAGTGCGACACGTTCTTTCCCATATTCTGCCAATTTGCCCTTTGCGCTTCCGCCTAACCAAGGTGCTCTGCTCCACGCCCTTTGCTACGGATGGTCGTGAGGATGGTCGTGGGACTGACCCAGTCCCTTTTCCTGGACCTGTCAGCAGCCGGGTTCCCCGTAGTGGCCGCAGCAGCTGCTTCGCGTTCGGATCTTGATCCAGTTGTTGCGAACCAGCAGCCAGGCCTTGCGCCTCAGAGGCATGGGCACTTGCAAGTTAGTGAAGACCGCGCGGAGGCTGGGTCGATTGCCTGCCATTCCACACCCCCCTTCTTTCTACCTGGTCTGGCATGAAATTGCCGACTCTATCATTCTAGGGCAGCGAAGCTAGCAGTTCAGTCCCCTCAGGCGAAAGCTCATAGCCGTTGTCCTTCTGTTCGGCGAGGCCCGCCTGAGTAAGCTCACGCAGCCCGCTTCTCACCCTGAAAAGGGGGAGCCCGGTGCCACCAGCCACCTCCTCTGGAGATCTCGACCCTGATTTTAGAGCGCGCAGAATCTTGGTGCCTGACTCAGTGGGTTTGCCGTCAGGGCTAATGCATGCCATGTTCTCCTCCTACAGATTCTTCATGCAGAAATACCAGTCTTTACACTCATAGCCCTGCTTCAGCCTTTCCTCCGCCATCTCCTGAGTGTTCGGTGGAGGCACGACTACCTTATCACCTGGCTTCCAGTTTGCCGGAGTAGCTACTCCATGCTGGTCGGTAGTCTGAAGCGCATCTATCAGCCTTAGAATCTCCGCCATGTTTCTGCCTGTGGTGAGAGGATAGTATATCATCGCTCTCACCACCTGGTTGGGATCGATGACGAACACGCATCTAACTGTAGCGGTCTTACTCTGGCCCTCGTGGATCATCCCGTAGCTCATGCCTACCTCTTTGTTCAGGTCTGCGATGATTGGGAAAGGTATCTTTACACCCATTTTCTCTTCTACGTTGCGCACCCAGGCGATGTGGGAGCTTACACTGTCAACGCTCAGGCCCAACAGCTCCACACCACGCTTTTGCAGTTCCTGGTAAATCTCAGCGAAAGCTATGAACTCCGTGGTACATACCGGTGTGAAATCCGCAGGGTGGGAAAAGAGGATCAGCCAACTCCCCTTATAATCTTCGAGTTTAATCTTGCCCTGGGTTGTTTCCGCCTCAAAGTCGGGTGCTTGGTCACCGATCTTGGGTAGTCGGGTTTCCCGTTTCAGTTCCTCCATTTCTGTACCTCCCTTTAGAACTTGTTCTCCCTGAGAGATAGGTTGATCGCCCAACAGATGCTCGGCGGTTGCCCTATTTCTCCCCCTCGGATTCTTCAGCAACAGAGTAACACCCGCAGGCACAGGGACTGCTGCTGGCACAAGGCTCACAACAGTAGGTCACGCCCGGCTTTAAATCTCCTCTAGGATCATATCAGCTTCATTGCCACATACCTTGCAGACTAGTGTTCCTCGACCAGGTTTGTCCTTGGTCGCCTCCTCTTTCACCACCAGTTTTGCTTCACACCCGCACTTCTCACATTGATAAGTCTTACGTTCTTCCTCTGCCATTTCGTTTCACCTCCTCACGGTCGCATTTGATACCTGGAGGATCTGCTTATCAAGCGCGATTTGCAAACTTCGCCGCCCTGGGGCGCTTGATGCTCATTCGCATAATCACGCCACTATTCTTGGGTGTTGCAAGCCTACAGCTTTGCAAACTCGTCCTTGCTTGCTCCACAAACTGGGCACACCCAATCGGCCGGCAGATCCTCGAATGGAGTGCCCGGCGCGATGTCGCTTTCCGGATCGCCTTTCTCGGGGTCGTAGACGTAGCCACAAACGCTGCACTTATATTTCGCCAATTTTGCATCTCCTTCCTCGTTGACATCCCTATCTTCGACATAAGATGGGGCTGTCTTTGGGGTGGTACCCCGTTTTACTCGATAATAGTAGGCATAGGTCATTGGCTCATCTTCTGTAAGAACCTCGGCAGCCACAAGCTCGCCTATGAAAATGGTATGGGTCCCCACATCCACCTGATTGACCACCTTAGCTTCCATATGGGCCACCGCGTGCTCCAGGACTATCGGGGCGTTTGTTTCACCCAGTTTGTAGTTGACCCCATCGAACTTGTCCCAATCTCTTCCCGATTTGAATCCGAAGTTCCCGATCAGGCTCAACGGGGCGTCCTGACACAGGACCGAAACGGCAAAGACTTCGCTGTCCTTGATGAATTCGTGCGTGAGGTTCCCCTTGTTGATGCACACGGAGATAGTCGGCGGCTCGGAGCAGACTTGAATCACTGTGTTCGCAATCTGAGCATTGATTCTGTCTCCCTTTCTGGAACCTACTATATACAGGCCATAGCTTAGCGAGTGTAAAGCTTTCGGATTCATTTTGCGCTCTCCCGGTTGAGTTTTGACACCATGTCTTCTTGTTCTCTACTCGGATTTCCTGACGTAGACCTTGTATTGTCCTGCTTCCTCTTCGATTCCCAACAGTTCGTTGCCCGTGACTTCGCACCAGGCAGGCATATCCTCTTTGATCCCCTCGTCGTCGGCCAATACCTCCAGGACTTGCCCCTTCTCCAACTCTTTTAGCTTGTTGGCGGTGTGAGCAATAGGCATGGGGCAGTAGAGCCCTATGCAGTCCAAGGTCTCATCCGCTTTCATCGCCCCTCCTAGATAAACAGATTGACCTTTCCCTCTCTCGCCTGGGCCAGATATGTAGCAACTCCAGCAAAGCTGTCTACTTCGGGGATGAAGGCTTCCTTGCCGATCCCCATCATCCCCATAGAGGTAGTGCAGGCAATAAACTTCACGCCCATCCCTTTGGCCATGGTCATCAGTTCCTCCAGCTGGGGGAAATTGCCCTCCTTCATCAGCCGCTTCATCATCCAGGTGCCCATTCCCAGCATATGGAATTTGGAAAGATGAAGCCTCTTTGCGCCACCCCGGTTCATGAAGTTGAGCATCCGCCTCATTATCCCTTTGCTCCTGATACTGCCCTCATTTCGCTTGATGACGTTTAGCCCCCAGAAAGTGAAGAACATGCTCACCTCCATCCCCATGGAAGCGGCCCCTATGGCGAGGTTGAACGCAGCCAGGGCCTTGTCCAGCTCGCCGCTAAATACAATCAGAGTCACGTTTTCCTTCTCTGCCATTTTCCTGTCACTTATTCCAAGGGCTGGACGCACTGGGGGCAGACCTTGGCCTCCCTCTCCACTACGATATTGCATTTCAGGCAATATCTCAGTTCAACCTGGCATGGTTGGCAGAAAGGGGGAGGATCTAAGGCAATCTCCTCCTCGCAGTATGGGCAAGAACATCCCGTCTTCTTTGGCTTTTCACTCATTGTCACTCTTCCTCCTACTTCTGCTTTTTTGCCTCTTTGCCCTGCTTCTTCAGGTAGTCGTCGATGGCCTTGTTGAGTGCCTGAGCACCAAGGTTGGAGCAATGATACTTATTCTTGGGCAGCCCCTCAAGCTCCTCGGCCACCAGTGCCGGGGTGATCCTCCTCGCTTCCTCCAGGGTCTTACCCTTGGCCATCTCGCTCACTATGCTGGAGACGGCGATGGCAGCGCCGCAGCCGAAGGTCTTGAACTTGACATCGCTGAGGTGGTTGTTATCGACCTTAATGTAAAAGGTCATCATATCCCCGCAGACCGGGTTTCCCTCCTCGCCGACGCCATCGGGGTTCTCGATCTCCCCCACATTGCGTGGGTTCATGAAGTGTTCCATCACCTTTTCACTGTATATCGGCATTCTATCTCCCTCCCCCCTGCTCTTTAATGAATTTGGCATAAAGGGGCGACATCTGTCGCAACCTGTCTACTATTGGAGGCAGCACATCCAGGACGTAGTCCACGTCTTCATCGCTATTGTTCAGACCGAGGGTGAAAAGGAGCGACCCCTGAGCGAGTTCAGGAGGTGTGCCCATGGCGGTGAGAACGTGGGAAGCTTTAAGCGCTCTCGAGGTGCAGGCCGAGCCACTGGAGGCGGCGACGCCTTTGCTTGAGAGCAGCATGAGCATCGCCTCCCCTTCAATGAACTCGATGCAGAAGCTGGCATTTCCCGGGAGGCGCTGGGTCCGGTGGCCGGTTAAGATAGCGTGCTCTATCTTGGAACTCAAGCCCTCTATCAATCGGTCTCGTAGGGTGGATAAATGCTCTATTCGAGAAGTCATATCCTGCTGTGCCAGCTCTGCTGCTTTCCCCATTCCCACGATGGCAGGCACATTCTCAGTTCCTGCTCTTCTTCCTCCCTCCTGCACCCCACCGTCGAGAAAGGGAGTGATGCGCGTGCCCTTCTTGAGCCACAGAGCACCGACACCCTTAGGGCCATAGAACTGGTTTGCGGCCAGGCTTAGCGCATCGGCACCGAGTTCTCCAACGTCGACAGGTATTGTCCCCGCGGTAGCCACGGCATCAGTGTGGAACAGGGCTCCCGTCCTCTTCGCCACCTTCGCTATATTGGCGATAGGCTCGATGGTTCCCACCTCGCCATTGGCATGCATTACTGAGACCAGAATGGTATCCTCTCTGAAGCTTCTAGCTACCGCTTCGGGGTCCACCAGCCCGTACCCATCCACGGGAACCGTGGTCACCTCGAAGCCCAACTTCTCCAGTGTCTTCGCCGAATGGAGCACAGAGAAGTGCTCAATGGCGGAGACGACAACATGCTTCCCTTTGGACTGCTGGGCCTGAGCCAGCCCCTTGATAGCGAAGTTATTGGCCTCGCTGCCTGAGCCCGTGAAGATGATCTCCTCGGGCCGGGCTCCGATGAGCGCTGACACCCGGCTTCTGGCCTCCTCGATGGCCTCTCTGGCCTCGTCTCCCCATTCGTGCAGGGATTGCGGATTGCCATAGGCCTCCCTGAGGTAGGGGAGCATGACCTCCAGCACCTCGGGCAATAGGGGTGTAGTTGCTGCATTATCCAGATAGGCTTTCCTCATATCCTTAACCCTCGAAATGATTCCTCTTCAGTTGGGTGACGGATGCCCATATTCGCCCACTGTATTCACCATTCTCTGGAAGGTCTTGATATGCTGTTCCTCCATATCGGCCAGATACTTGTAGGCCCCTCGGGCCATCGCATCCTTCTCTACCTTTAGCAGTGATTCGTAGAAGGCAAGTCCATTTCTCTCAATCCCGATGGCGATATTGATAAGCTCCCTTCCTGAGAATAATACACTCATCTTGGTAGCCTCCTCAAAGTCTCTGGAGATAGCGGTGAGCCTGTAGAGCTGCCTTGGCTCCCTCACCAGCGGCAACCACGATCTGCTTCTCTGGTACGTCAGTCACATCGCCAGCTGCGAAGAGTCCTGGTATCCCCGTCTCACAGGAGCAATTCACCTCAATCTCGCCAAACTTATTGAGCTTGGCGATGTTTCTGGCAAACCCCGAGTTGGGTATCAGCCCGATCTCAACGAAGATACCTCCAACATCGAGCTTCTTTACCTCGCCGCTTTTCAAGTCCTTAATTGTGATTCCTTCCACACGGCTTGAGCCCTCTATCTCCATCACATCGTGTTCCAGAAAAATAGTTAGGTTGGAGGCATCTTTCAGCTTATCAATAAGTATCTGGTCACCGGTAAGCGCGGTTAGAGAGACCAGATGGACATGCTCGGCTATCCTGATCATGTCGTCACCGGCTTCCAGCGCGGAGTTGCCACCGCCTATCACCGCTACATTCTCTCCGGCGAAGAGAGGGCCATCACAGACGGCGCAGTAGGTCACGCCCCTTCCTTTTAGCCTCTCCTCACCAGGTACGTTGAGCTGACGGGGACGCTTGCCGCTAGCTATTATCACCGCTTTAGCTTGATAGCTCTCATCCTTATCTGTCCTGATCTCAAATCCTCCATCTAGCCGGGACAAGGCTGCTGCTCCTTGCCCGATATTCTGCTCCACGGGGAACTGCTTCACCTGCTCTTCGAACTTCTGCATCAGCTCAGCGCCTTCGATGAACTGGTAGCCCATATAGTTCTCGACGCCTGTTGTCCACAGTACCTGACCTCCCAGGTCTTTGCTCAGGAGCAGGGTATTTAGCCTCTTCCTGGCAGCGTAGACTGCTGCTGTCATCCCTGCCGGACCGGCACCGATGATAATTAGCTCATACATGAGTTACTCCCCTACGTTGATTTCAGCTAAAGGCCTAGCTTCTCCTTCAACTGTGCCTGATCAAAGCCAATCACAAACTCGCCATTGATTTCGATCGCTGGCACAGACATCTGACCTGATTTATTGACCATCTCTTCGCGAGCCGCTTTGTCTTCGGCTACATTCAAGTCTTGATAGGGGATGTTGTTGGCATCCAAGAAACTCTTGGTCATCCTACAAAACGGTCAGGTTGGTGTCGAGTAGACTTTGACCTCTTTCGCGCTCATTTTTCCTCCTTAATTCGCCTATTCGTAACCTGCTATTATAGCAGAAAGTCGGGGGCCAACAAAAACCATCACCGAAAAAGTTGTACATCAAGCATGTTAGCTTACGGTGTCTCTTTTGTAAGCGACTTTTGTCTCATTGCAGCAAGCTAGTGATGAAGGAGTCATAAGATGAAGGGGAAAAGGATTAAGAAGTTATCAGATTTTGGTGAACACGTCCCAGACTTCCTCTGCCTTTTTCAATGCTAGCACGGTAGGTTGTGGGCCTGGTCGCAAGAATCCTACCCGTCCAAGAAGAAGACCTTTTCGAGCGTAATGCCCTTCAGGTATTGTCGAGGATACCATGTTTGACACGCGTCCGGCCAGAGAGCGTGGCACGACTTCAAAGCAAAAAAAGCGACCTCCTGGTCGGATTTACATCCGCCCGACTCCGATGGGGGTCGGAGCCGCGACACCTTGATCAGAAGTTATGGAGTCACAGGCTCGTAGCTGCAGAGGGCTGAGAAACGCGATTTCGACACCTTAACTTGTCATAAAACTACTGGGGTTCTTTCTAAGGATCACGGAATATCACTGCTAGAGCGCGACGTTCAGCCAAACGTTCGAGAATTGATCGGCGTGATGGAGACCGACCCTCCCCCGTCTCCACCAATGAAGAATCAAGGCCTCTCTTTACATAAATAGAGAGGCTTTCTTTGCTTCTAAAATAGATTCTAAGGGTTGTAGGGTGGGTGTAACGCAGTGAAACCCACCACTTATCCCCAAGCGCATGGGAGATTGGTGGGTTCCGTTGCCACTTCACCCACTCTACGGCGCCTTTCTTATTCCCCAAATAGCCTTTCTTTTTCGTTCGCCCTGAGCTTGTCGAAGGGAGCCCCTCGATTAACTCGGGACAGGCTTGTCGAAGGGCCGTTCATGGTTCGACAGGCTCACCACGAACGGTATCTAGTTTTCTTGGGCAAGATTGGAGCCGATGTTCCAATCTTGCCTGGAGCATCCGCTCCAGCTTAACTTCGTTTTCTGATTCGTTGGTGGGCACCCGAGAAGGCCTCTTTCCAGGGAGCCTTTTTCATATGAGAACGCTTAACTTCACATAATATCTATAGTGCGGCCATAAGGCTCTGATTATCTTCGTTCCCTTCTGAGTTCTGAAAGTCCGTTTAGGCCTCAAGTACCCTTTTCACCAGGGAGAGTTCATCTCTGATCAGCCGGGGCATTAAGAAGTTTCTGGTGACGTTCTCTTTGCCCTCTTTTCCCAGTGCAGCGGCCAGTTCTCGGTTTCGGAGGAGATATACCACCTTCTCAGCACATTCCTCGATGCTATCAACAAGATAGTTGCTAAGGTTTCCAGTCATCTGCATGGGAATGCCACCCGCATTGCCAGCAACTATAGGGATACCCTTCCACAATGCCTCAGACACGACCAGGCCGAAGCCTTCCCTGATCGACTTCTGGATCGCCACATCGCAAGCGGTCTGGAAGGCATTTACCTGCATGCTACCGACACCAGTCAGATTGGTGAAGACGTGAATGTCCTTGTCCTTGTCCGCTTCAGTGTGAATGGCAGCATACATACCCCAACCCTCGGGGTCGTCGCTAGCCAGGGAACCGACGAGAGCCAATTGGAGCCCTGGCAGTTCTTCCCTGGCGAGTTGGTAGATTTTGATGACACCGAAAGGGTCCTTCCAGGGGTCGAACCTTGAAACCTGGAGGATGAGTGGCCGCTCCCGGTCTATTCCAAGGTTATCGATCATCTCCCGACATAGGGTTTTGGGGAGAAGCATGTTTTTTGCACTGAAGGCATCGATGGCCGGGGCCATGGCAGCCACATGGGGTACTCTGAGATCAGGCGGGATGAACTTGTCCATGGTAAATATCACTGCGTCGTACTGCTCTATGTAGGGAGACAGAAAAGCCCAAGCACCTTCATCTGGCTCCGATGTGTCTATATGGCAGCGCCAAATCCACTTGGCCCCCGTATCACCGCTGAAGTGTCTCAGTGCCGCCGGCTGGGGGTCGTTAATAATGAATACATCGTAATTGTAATCTATCTCCCGGGCATTCATCTGGTTCTGCGTTTTGTACAGACTTTGTGCCTGGTCTCGCTGGATTAGCGAACCATCGCCGCCCTGCAATGCATTGTGCAAGGTCTTGGTGACGGTGAAAAAGCGACGATCCCCGTGGATAACCTGCCAGTCCATAGTGAGGCCTACGCTGCGCACCAGGGAAATATAGGAACTGAGCAGCTCAGCTACCCCTCCTCCGAATGAGGTTGCGTTGACGTGGCACAAACGAATGCCCCTAAGCTCGTCAGCGAGCTTCTCTATCTCATCGATGAGCTCATTGCCTAGCACCAATCTATACTTTTGTAGATCTCTTACCCCGACTGATACTTTATTCAGCATGTGACCTCCGCGGTGAGTATATCACCAGGCTGCCCATGCCGCAAGCTGCCCATGCCGCAAGCTGCCCATGCATTTCTTCGTACTAGCCCCTTGAGCTATGTGCTCACATCGGAAGCTAAGGTGCCACCGGTCGCCCAGTTCTCTTTGGCTATGTCCTCAAAGATGACTATGGTTGCCTCGGGTGTAGTATGAGCGATGGTTACCACAGCCTCGGTAACGACCCGGGCCAGCTCTGCTTTTTGGGCATGGGTTCTTCCCTCCCACATCTCGATTCTTACTATGGGCATTTTTGATTCACCCCCTTTGCTAATTCGGTTTAGACAGATATTAGCCCCAGACCCAGCGGAAGACAAGCGACTGCCCTTGATATCGGGATTGTTGGGCAATGCCACCAGGTGTATAATGAGGATGTAGACACTGGGAAAGAAAGCAGAGGGTTCACGTGCGGTCTAGTTGGCTGGACAGTATTAAGATGAAGATAAGAAAAGCGCTGGGGAAGAGGGTAATCCTATGCGATACTTGTATGTGGGACTGGCGTACCGCATGCCACAATCCGGCACGTCCCAATGCTACCTCTTGTCCCGATTACAAGAAGCGGGGAAGCTAAGATTAATGACCCTTGTGGCGGGACACCAGCGACTTTATGTCAACTAGCTGCTAGCCGCGTATACTCGTAGAACCCTTTGCCTGTTTTTCTTCCCAAATGCCCTGCTGTGACCATCCTCTTCAGCAAGAGGGGTGCAGCGAACTTGGGGTCTTTGGTCTCCGCATACATAGCCTCGGTAATGTAGAACATGGTATCCAGCCCGACAAAGTCAGCTAGCGTCAGGGGGCCCATGGGGTGATTAAGGCCGAGCACCATGCCATTGCCGATATCTTCCCTTGTGGCCAAACCAGCCTCTAGCATTCTTATAGCTTCAAGCATCAAAGGTGTCAACAGGCGGTTTACGATAAAAGCAGGTGTGTCCTTGGCTGTGATGACTGTCTTGCCCAAGGACTCGCCGAAGCTTTTCACCGTGTTGAGAGTTTCCTCGCTGGAGACAATGGTGGTTACTACCTCAAGCAGTTTCATCACAGGCACAGGGTTGAAAAAGTGCGTCCCTATTACCTGGTCGGGTCTTTTGGTCGCCATCGCAATCTCGGTGACGGACAGGCAAGAGGTATTGGTGCCCAAAACCGCGTGAGCGGGGCAGATTCTGTCGAGGTCAGCGAAAACCTTCTTCTTTAATTCCATGTTCTCAACGACCGCCTCAACCACCACATCGCAATCGGCGAAATCCTCGATATTCGTGGTGCCCTTCAGCCGACCCAGTATAGCTACCTCATCCTCCTTAGCTAGCTTGCCCTTCTCCACGCTCTTGGCAAGCTGGGTCTTAATCATTCCTAGACCTTTGTTCAGCAGTTCCTCGTTTATCTCCGATACCACCACCTGGTAGCCAGATTGAGCGCAGCTCTGGGCAATGCCCGCGCCCATCAGTCCGCAACCTACTACTCCAACCTTCTTGATCTCCATTACACTCCTTCTTCGCCCCATAATTCGGTATGCCTGTACAAATATATCAAGCGGGGATAGCTCAGTCAAGGCGCTCCAAGTGCTTAGGATCATAGCGCCGTTTCCACCGATGGAAGGTCTGAGAAGTGATCCCAAAGTAGCGCCAGGTAAGCCGAGAGTTGTTTCCGTGGCACTGATAGTGGTGAAACCATCTCAATCGGTGCCTGGCTCGTTTGCACAGCTCTGCCGCAGTAGTCACCAGGCTCCGGGCACCCGGTATGATGCTGCCATAGATGCTCATAATGCAGCCATTATACATCCCTCTTATTCTTCATGTGTCACGGATCTATCTGAACGAGATCATTGAACCTTCGCTAATCTATGTCAGGAGTTTGCCCCAATAGCAAATTAAGAACCACTGAGCCCTTGAGTAACGGGCCCTTCCTCACGGCAAGCTAAACAGTCGCAGCGATATTCATTAGACTGTTTAAGTTCGAGCGATTGACAGATGAGGTAAGCGGCTGATATCATGCGGGAAAGCAGGAAGGGGAGGTGTAGTATGGCGATCACTGTTGTGGTAAACGAGTGCCTCGGGTGCGCTCTTTGTGTCTTAATTTGCCCAGAGGATGCGATGAGAATCCCTCGCTCTTTCATCGTTGAAATAGATAAGGATAAGTGCACTGAGTGTCGAGAGTGTCTAGGTTTTTGTCCTGTCGACGCATTGAAGGAGGCATAAAGTGGAAAATAAAAAGTGTGAATGTGTAGTCATAGGGTCAGGTATTGGGGGGATGTGTGCCGCAGCAAAGCTGGCCCATTCGGGCTATAAGACAATAATAATTGAAAAGCTCCCCATAATAGGCGGGCGATATACCCAAATAGATTATAAAGGCTACAAGATTCCTACCGCGGCATGGATGATACTCTATGGAGAAAATGACCCAGTTTATCATACCTTAAATGAGGTAGAAGCCCCTGAGATCGAATTGGTCCACACCGGACCAGTGCCACAAATATACAGAATGGGTGGCAAGGACTATGAGATGAAAGGGAGAGGTGCGCTCAGAGACATGATTTCCTGGGCGAGCAGGGACAAGGATGAAGCAGATAGAGTAATGTCTGCACTAAAGAGAGCCGTTCTATGGTATGAGCCCCCGGATACGATAACCTTTGCCGATTGGCTGCTTCAGTATACTGATAGCAAAACCGTGCGTGATCTATTTCAGTGTCTAGTTGCGGCTTGGTGTGGCGCGAATTCATGGGAGATTACTGCTGGACAGTGGTTCAGGGTTCTGAAGGGAATGACCCTTGGCGGTAATCCTTTTATACTTAAGAACGGGGTGAAAGATGTCATAGATGCCCTGGAGAAAGTAATTAAGGACAATAGAGGTGAAATCTTTACCAGAACAACAGCAAGGAGGATTATCGTTGAGGACGGGGTAGCTAGGGGTGTTGCCGCTGAGAGGGAAGGAGAGGGACTGGAAATTGAAGCAAAGATGGTGATTAGCAATGTCGGTCCCAAAAGGACGATCGAGCTGGGAGGGGAGGATAATTTCGATCTAGGGTATCTGAAGGAAGTGAGGGAACGGGTTAGACCGGCAGCAGGAATAGACTACATGATAATAAGTGATCAACCATTGCTGGATCCCCCCACTGTGCTTTTCACCGCAGATACTCGGAGACTCGAGTGCTTCGTGGGAGAGCGTACTCCTGAGGGTAAATATGTGATGCGTACTGCTTCCGTGCCCGAGTCTACCGTACTGTACTCTCCCACGAAGGAATTTGATATATTTTTGCGAGACTTGAATGAGACTTTTCCCAATCTCGAGAAGTGTGGGGGCGAAATATTAATAGCCCGGAACTTTTATGGTGAGTGGCCGTTTTACCGGACCTGGCCGGGGGATTGTATCGGCCAGAAAACACCCATTGAGAATCTATACAATGTTGGGGATGCGGTGATTCCCGGAGGTTTTGTTGGCGGCAGTGGAGCTGCCGAAAGCGCTAGAGTAGTGGTGGAAGACATAAAGACAAGGGTAAAGCCAGGGTAAGATGCCGAAGTAGGCCGGAGGCAGCACAGCGAAACTCATCGCTTCCGTCTCCATTTGCCAAGGTGGGTTCAATTCATTTCACCCACCCCATCCTCTTAGTAGATGACCTTTTCCTCCACCAGCTGGTCGAAGTCCGCCTGTGACATGCCCAGCACCTCTTTGAAGACATACCTGTTGTCCTGGCCCAACGTAGGCCCGCTGCTACGAATCCCTCCCGGCGTCTCGCTGAGCTTCCAGGGAATGCCATAGAGTGTCTCGGTGCCGGTCTTGGGGTGATCGACTTCTACAAAGATTGCCCGCTGTCGAAAGTGGGGGTCGCGATACTGCTCCTTGGATATCATAAAGGGAGCTGCCGCTACACCTGACTTCTGGAGGATTTCTGTTACCTCGTAGGGGGTATAGTTAGCAGTCCACTTGCCTACGAGTTCATCCAGTTCATTCTGATTGAGCAGTCTGTGATATCTATCGCTGAATCTCTCATCCTCGGTCCAGGGGGGCTTTCCTATGGCGTGGCAGAAATTGTGCCACTCCTCGTCTGTCTTGACGGCAATGGAGACCCATCCTTGCTCACCCTTGCAAGGGTAGAAACCATGGGGGGCCATATTGGCGTCGCGATTGCCCATAGGCCCTTGAACCCGCCCGTTCATGACATAGTCCATAAGCGGTTCGCCAAGGAGGCACGTTACAGCCTCCCACTCGGAGATGTCTATGTACTGGCCCTCGCCGGTCCGGTTGCGGTGAATCAGGGCGATGAGGATAGCAAGGGCCCCGTGTGTGGCAGCCACATGGTCTCCAAAGGCGAACATGGTCCCGCATGGTGTCGATTCGTCGGGATAGCCAACCATGCTGTCCAGTCCGGCAAGGGCGGTTATGATAGGAGCATAGCCCCTGGTGCCTTTGAGGGGACCGCTGTGGCCAGCAAGGCAAAGCGATACCACGATGATATCCGACTTTATCGCTGCCAGGGAATCATAGCCTAGGCCGTAATTGTCCAACACGCCAGGTGTGAAATTGTCGGTAACGACGTCGCTTCTCTTGATTAACTCCTTAAGCAGGTCGGCACCCTTAGGTTTAGTGAAGTCCACTGTTATGCCTAGCTTGCCCCGATTCAGGAGGTGAAACAGAGGGTTTAACTCGAGATGGTCAGGGTAGGCCACTGCTATGGTCTCCGGAGACTTATCGAGCATGCCTTTGGGGATGGGAGCGCCACCCAGCCTGGCATAGTCGATTCTGTTGCGTGATTCCACCTTGATGACCTCAGCCCCCATGTCCGCCACTATGTGCGTCATCTGGGCCCCAGCCCAGGCAGAGCCGAAATCGACTACCCTATAGCCTTGCAGGGGATACTGTGCCATGAAGCGAAGCCTCCTGATCTATACGGGATGATAGATTGTCCATTGCTCTAGATAACCCCTGCTCTTCGCAGTGCCTCCAACTCCTCTCTCGAGTAGCCCAGACGCCCGCAGTATATCTCCTCATTATGTTCGCCCAGCTTCGGCGCTGGGCGCTCCAGCGCCCACGGTGTTTTGGAGAACTTGTAGGGGCCCCCCGGATACTTGAGTGTGCCGGTCTCATCCCGGTCGATCGTGGCGAAGAACCCCCGCTCACTGAGATGGGAGTCGTTAACCTCGTCCTCTATATTATATAGAGGCGCGAAGGGGATGGCATTTTTCTCAAAGAACTTGAAGAGCTCCTTCTTGGTGCGCTCGAGGAACCACGGAGCCAGCAGGGCATCGACCTCCTCTGGATAGTCATACTCCATAGCACGCCGGTCTCGATACCTGGGTTCTTCAGCCCACTCCGGGTTACCCACCAACTCCAGGAACTTCTTCCAATGTTTGAGCTGAGGTGAGCAGAGGGCCATATACCCGTCTTTGCAAGGGATAAACCTTCCCGTAGGGTATGTCCAGCCGCCGCCAAGGTAGCCGTCTCTTAGGTGTTCGCGTCCTATGAAGGCATAAATGGTTACACCAAATCCCACATGGTAGGTAGCCCAAACATCTGCTTCTGAAATATCTATGTGTTGCCCCCGGCCCGTAGCATCTCGGGCAAGGATGGCAACCATTGTGGCCCCAGCGCCACTCACTGCTGCCTGATAATGGCCCATTGATAGAGGAAACGTTAGCGGTTCGCGCCAGCGATGACCTATACTCTGGCTCACTCCACCGAAAGCGCAGCAGTTGATGGCATAGGCTTTATAGTCTCTATAGGGGCCTGTCTGGCCATAGGGCGTGATGGACGTCACGATGAGGCGCGGGTTCAGCTCCCTGAGCCTGGGATAGTCGAGCCCCAGTTCATTCATAAGTTGAGGAGGGTTGTTCTCAACAAGAACGTCGGCATCTTTGAGCAACTCTCTTAGCATCTCCCGGCCTGTTGATGTTGTTACGTCGAGGGTGATGCCCAGCTTGTTGGTGTTGAGATAGAGGAAAAGGCCACCTCTTTCAGGATGGGGGACATCATCGGGAAACGGGCCGTGATTTCTGGACTCATCGCCGGTGCCGGGCTCTTCGATCTTGATTACCTCGGCACCCATGTCAGCCATCAACTTGGTGCAGTAGGCCGCGGAAATGAAGCCGCCATATTCCACTACCTTGAGCCACGAAAGCGCCTTTGGGGACATTCAGCAATCCTCCGGTTGCCCTCTCCGATTACTCCCCAGGCTATCTCAATCGGAGGGTACCGCTTGCCTTTGCCTTCAGTGTTACCTGGCCTATGACAGCTGTTCATATTGTAACCGAATGGCATCATTCAGGCAATCAACGATCGATTCTGGTTGACGTAAACAGGGCAAACAAGTAAACTGACTCGAAAGACAATAGCATCATCGGTATCCCGGTCGAATACGGTTAAGCAAAGGCTGTGAGGAGATAAGAGCACATGGACATTATGAAGCCCAACATCTATGACCCCTATGACCATCCTGAAGAGTGGATGCCGGCGACGTACGATGCCCTGGAAGAGGCTAGGAACATAATTGAGGAGTGGTGGTTGCCCAACCGGCGCCCGCTTGACCGCCTGGGTGGCGTGCTGGCGATGACGGAGATGTCAGAAGCCTACTATGGCCTGTACAAGGCGATGGTAGACGGGGGGTTCTTCGGCAGGACCATACCCAACCAGTACGGTGGGCCTGGGTGGAACCTTCTCCAGTGCAGCCTGCTGTCGGCTGAGATTATCAAGATGTCCTTTTCTCCAGCGATCGATAATCTGTTTGCCTACGGTGAGCCGGCGGTTCAAGTCCTCCTCAAATGGACCCCGGATGAGGACGCCAAGAAGGAGTACTTGAAGAGATTTCTGGATGGCGGATACTGCACCATTTTCGCCATGGATCCCGAGTCGGGCGTTGATGTAGGAGGAATGCGCGGCACGGCAGAGCTGAGAGGAGACTACTACTACCTCAATGGGCCCAAGTGGTGGATGTCATCGAGCAGCCCAGGGCCGGTGGGACTTAATTGGCACTTGGCATTGATGAAAACGGACACCACCAAGCGCACAAGCGGTCTCTCGCTGTTCATTATGAACGATGATGCGCCCGGTATTATCCGGGGACGAGAAGGGGATCTCACGGGACAGAGGTGGGCCTGTGCCCGCTACGAAATATTGTTGAAGGATGTAAAGATACACAAGAAGTACTTGGCGGCGCCGGAGGGCAAAGGATTGCATGCCATAGTCGATGCCATGAACAAGCACATGGGCAATCAGGCCTTCCAGGCAGTTGGGGTTAACGAAGCTGCTATCAAGCAGTCTCTGGACTACACCACAACTAACATACGATGGGACCATCCTCTGATCGAATATCAGGGGGTCCATTTCCCCATAGCCGATATGTGGGTCAACGCTGAGGCTGGTCGTGCCCTAGCTACCAAGGCCTGTAACCTCTGGGACGACGGAGATGAAGAGGCAAAGCACGGCAAATGGTCTATCCTCGCGTTCAAGTTCATCGCCCCGGCTGCTGTCGATGCCTGCCGCAAGGCCATCGAACTCATGGGCGCCCGCGCCATCGAGAGAGAGGAAGGCTGGCCCCTGGAGCTAATGTACCGAGAGGCGATGATTTTCCAGTTGTACCGTACACCCAACATCGACAGGAAGTTCCTCGCCTCGTACCTCGTGCGCAGGAGGCTCTAGACTCTTCTCGACAACATCGGAATCGAAGAGAGATATTGAGGTCTGACCTCTGAACAAGTAACCCTCCGTTTCGATGCCAGGTGATGCTTGATCCCCCTTCGGTCCAGGACATTCTCTATCTGCCTATTGGCCTTGAAGATCAAGCAATCACGACGATCGCTGCAGGGGCTAGCGCGACCCTGTGGCTGCAGAGAAGTTACCTTTTGCCTTGTGATTTGCTCTGCCGCACCTGTTCGCCCGCATCCTTGAACTCACCCCAGTCTCTGCCCAATAGACCTGCCCACTCCATATAGTAGTTCAGGATCTCATCCCAGGGAAAATCCTCGTAGGGCCCGTGGTATTCGAGATGCTCGATGTGCGGTTCGCCGTCTTCAGTATGTCGAGAATCCTTGGCGTCGTCTAGACCGTCGAACTCTACTGGTACGAACCGTTTCCTACGGCAGGTAGCTATGTCATAGGCCGGACTGGCATGAACCCACCTGCCGTCGATGAACAACTCCGCAAAACCATGAAACGGAAATACATTGATCCCTCCTATCATTTGCTTGAAGCTCTCTGACAGCTGATAGTCATTGACATCTACGAATCCAAGACGGGCAGGGATTCCTACAGCTCGGGCCAATGCGCAGAGAAGGACTGATTTCTGCTGACAAATCCCGTTACCTGCTTCCAGGATTACACTCGCCTTGTAGCGGTTAGGGTCGTACAACTGGGCGTAGGCGTTATGTTTGATCTCATCTCTCACAAAATAGTAAAGGGCTATAGCCTTCTCCCTATCGGTTTGTAGCCCCTCGGTCAAAGCTTCGGCTTTTTCCACTACCGACTTTGTATCGCAGTCAATAATCTCTGTGCATTTCAAATACCTTTCCATTTCAGGCATAGCAGCACCTCCTTGAACGTGATTGCTTGGGTTACCAGCCATAGCTCAGCCTGGTGATCAGGCGCGAAGGCAGACCATATTCTGCCATCTTCTGCTGGGTTATGTTGATCTCGTAAGGGACACGGTAGTGCCAGATGGCATTATGTTCGCTGTCGTATATAGCGTAGCTAGCTCGCGGGTCGCCATCACGGGGTTGCCCCACACCGCCGGGGTTGATGATCAGCCTGTTTTCCTCAAGCCTCAGCGGGGTATCCAGCGGCATTTCGTGGAGGAAACAGTCCCCGCTGCTAGCAATGTGCTCAAAAACCAATGGCACATGGCTGTGTCCAACCAGGCAAAACTTAGTCTGAAAATAGTTGAAGCTGATCTTGGCGCTGTATGTGGAAAGCAGGTACTCCCAGATCGGCTCGCGAGGGCTGCCGTGAGCCAGCGTGAAGTCACCTTCAGTGAGGGTAAGAGGCAGACTGTCGAGGTAATCCATTTCCTCAGGGCCCAGTTGTTGACCTGTCCAGCGACAGGCAGCAGCGGCCTCGGGGTTGAAGTCATTCAGATCGATCTTGCCTAGCGATCCCCAGTCATGATTGCCGGCAACGCAGACGTGCTCATATTGGCGAAGGAGCTCGACGCACTCCTTGGGGTCAGGGCCGTAGCCAACAATATCTCCCAGGCACCAGATACGATCAACCCCTCCCCTCTCATCGATGTCATGTAACACTGCCTGGAAGGCAGCCAGATTGCTGTGGATGTCGGAGATGATCGCGTAACGCATGTTCGCCGCTTGCTAATATATCAGGTTTAGCTACATTTGACTAGCGGTTGTGGACTAAATCTAAAGCGGCTATAATCTTACCGATGAAGGTTTGGGAACTGGGGGAATTCGCCCTGATCGAGCTTATCGCAGAGATCGTGGGCAAAGCGTCAAGTAAGGATATTGTCCTGGGAATCGGCGATGATGCCTCAGCTTGGCGGACTGAGACTTCCATCCAAATTGGAACTACGGATGTCCTGATCCAAGACGTTCACTTCACCTTTAAAACCGCTACCTGGCGTGACCTGGGCTGGAAGGCGCTTGCGATAAATATCAGCGACATCGCTGCTATGGGCGGAAAACCTAGCTATGCTTTGGTCTCGCTGGGTCTGCCGCCGGAGACCGAGGTAGATAGCGTTGCCGAGCTCTACCGGGGGCTGATGGAGATAGCCACAAGGTTTGATGTTGATATTTGCGGCGGGAATATCAGCAGCGCACCTGTAGCTATCATCAACCTCAGTGTATTAGGAAAGGCATCAGACAATATTCTCACCCGCTCGGCGGCCTTGCCAGGCGATCGGATCGCGGTGAGCGGTTACCTGGGGCAGGCTGCGGCTGGCCTCAAGATGCTGAAATCGGGGCTCGAGTTTGCCCCGGACACAAGTGCTTTCCTCAGGGAAGCTCACTTGCGCCCATGCCCCAGGGTTGCGGAGGGGCTGATATTGGTGCAGAACGGGGTGAGGGCAGCAATAGACCTTAGCGATGGGCTGGTAAGCGACCTGGCTCATATCGGCAAGGCGAGCCATGTTGCGGCTAAGGTATGGGTATATAGATTGCCCATCCATCCGCTGGTGAACGCTGCTTTCCGGGAGGAATCGTTGGGTCTGGCGCTTTCGGGGGGCGAGGATTACGAGCTCCTCTTCACAGCCAGGAGTGATGTTATTGAGCGTGTCAAGAGGCTTATGCCGAGCCCGGTGACGGTGATAGGTGAGATTTTGAGTGGTGAGCCGGGGCAGGTAACGCTTTGCGATGAACGAGGCGAGGCGATCGAGTGGAGCGGGAGTGGATGGGAACACTTCAGGTCACTGAAGCAAAGCGATTCTTAGTTCTGGTTGAGTGTAATACTGCTGAAACTGTGTGGCAGGTGCCCCCAGGCGTTTCGCAGCCCCATCCCTGGGAGGCTGGTTCATCGGGCTTGGATTCGCCCGATTGAGGAAAGATTGTGTTCCCTATAGATGTCATCAGTAATAGCGCGGAACGAACTAGAAGAGTCGGGGTGAGACTTGGTGAGTTGGCAGTATCTGGAGATGTCATACTTCTGGTGGGTACACTGGGGGTGGGGAAAACCTGCCTCGCCCAAGGCATTGCCTGGGGGCTGGGAATCGATGACTATGCCGTGAGCCCTTCCTTTGTGTTGCTCAGAGAGTATCAGGGTAGACTGCCCTTATATCATATCGACTTTTTTCGACTCGATAGCATCGAGGAGGTGGCGCATCTCGGGCTCGACGACTATCTTTATGGCAACGGCGTATGTGTAGTGGAATGGGCAGAGAAAGGGCTGGACGTGCTTCCAAGGGAGCACCTGCTCATCGAGATGCAGCATATTGCCCCGACCAAACGAAAGCTCAATTTCTTCCCTGAGGGACCGAGATATGTGGAGATGCTCTCTCGGTTTAAGCGTTCAATTCGTAGGGTGGGTGCAGTAGCGTAGCGTCGTGACTCCTGTCACGACGAAGGATTGTAAAGCCCGTTCGTGGTGAGCCTGTCGAACCATGAACGGCCCTTCGACAGGCTCAGGGCGAACGGACTAGACTCTGTTTTCGGAAGAACATATGGAGCTCGCTATCGATACCTCAACCGAGACCGCAAGTATTGCCCTCTCATCTGAAGGTGAGCTGGTTGCCGAGTTAACCTGGAATGCGGGGCGGAACCACAGCGCCGAGCTCATGCCGAACCTCATTCATCTTCTGCACCAGGCCAAGTCTAACCTCAGAGACATAAATGGCCTTATCGTGGCCAAAGGCCCCGGAAGCTTTAATGGGTTGCGGGTGGGTATGAGTGTGGCCAAAGGATTTGCCTTCGCCTTAAGCGTCCCTTTGGTGGGCATAAGCACTCTGGAGGTGGAGGCCTGGCCCCATGCTGCCACTGCTCTACCCATTTGCCCTATACTGAATGCTGGGCGTGGTGAAATTGCCACCGCCCTTTTTCAGATTAGGAGGGGGAAATGGCGCCGTCTTCTTGAGGAGCATATCACTACCTTAGATGGCCTGCTTCCTGAGATCAATTCTCGAACCATCTTCTGTGGCAAAATCCCCCCCGAAGTAGTATCGCAGCTCGGGGAGAGGCTAGGGGACAAAGCGTTGCTCGTTAAGGGGGCGGGAGCGCTGCGGCGGGCGGGTTATCTTGCAGAACTTGGCTGGAGAAGGCTCAAGGAGGGCGATTTCGACCACTCCCCTACCCTACAGCCACTCTATCTGAGGAGGCCAGCGATTACGATCAGCCGCCGAGGGCAATAGCAAATGAGAGTTCGTTGCTGGGACTGTAACTATCCCCCGAACGCCACCACGGATGATTTGAGAGGATAAAACGTCCATTCCCTTAGCAGAGTTTGTAATTGTTATGTCAAGTCGATTTGGGATGAAAAAGGCCTGTCTTCTGAGCGGAGAGCCCGGTAGCGGTAAGACCACCATAATCAAGGAGGTGCTCTCCAAGGTGGGGAAAAGCGCTGGAGGCTTTTACACCGAGGAGATCCGTAGTCAAGGGATTCGGCAAGGCTTCCGGATCATAACCCTCGATGGAAAAAGCGCCACGCTGGCCTATAGCGGTATCCGCAGCCCTTATCGTGTCAGCAAGTATGGGGTCGATGTCAGCAGCATGGATGAGGTGGCAATTCCTGCTGTCAGAGAGGCGATACGCAGCCGGGATATCGTGGTCATCGACGAGATCGGGAAGATGGAGTTGTTTTCATACTCCTTCAGGGATGCTGTGATCGAGGCATTGGAGAGTGAGAAAAGGGTGCTGGGCACCATTATGCTTGCTTCTCATCCCTGGGCTGATGTAGTGAAGCGACGTGCTGAGGTGGAGATAATCTCGGTAACCAGATTTAACCGTAGCGAGGTAGTCGACCAGGTGGTAGGATGGCTAGAATCCTGATAAGCATTCAGCCGTCAGCTTTCAACAAATCCCCCTTTTCCAAAGGGGGACTAAGGGGGATTTTGCGACCTTTTTATCGAAAAAGCTGAGTGCTGATAGCTGAACACTAGTTTAGATTGGAGAGGCGAATGGAAAGAACCCTAGTATTGATCAAGCCTGACGCCGTTCAACGGGGGCTGGTGGGCGATATTCTCTCTCGCCTTGAGAGAACAGGGCTGAAGCTTGTCGCCCTGAAGATGCTCCAGATGGACAGGGAGATGGCAGAACGACATTATGCTATCCATCGGGGCAAGCCTTTCTTCGAGGGGCTGGTGCAATTCATTACCTCCAGCCCGCTTGTTGCTGCCATTTTCGAGGGCCCGATGGCGGTTGAGACCGTGCGCAAGGCCATGGGAGAAACCGATCCTGCCAGGGCAGCACCAGGTACGATCAGAGGTGATTTAGCACTGGACATCGGACGCAATGTGGTGCATGGGTCGGACTCGGTAGAGAATGCGGAGCAGGAGATCAGCCTTTTCTTTGGGCCTCAAGATGTGCTCAACTACGAGCGTCAGGTCGAGCGGTGGATCATAGAATCCTGACCACAGGTGTTGCTTCGCTCCACAGCTTCTCAATATCGTAATACTCTCGTTGGGGTGTGGCGAAGACGTGCACAATCACCGCGCCGAAATCAAGGAGTACCCATCCTGAGTCCTCGTTACCTTCTCGCCGATAGAGTTTGATGCCTTCCCTGCTCAGCACCTCATCGATCTCGTCGCAGATGGCATGGATTTGGCGCTCGCTGTCAGCACTACAGATGACAAAGTAGTCAGCGAAGTATGATATCTGTCTGATATCCAGCATCAGGATATCAACAGCCTGTTTATCGAGGGCAGCCCCCACTGCCTTTTTGGCTATCTCCGCAGATTCCAGAATTGACCCCATGCTCTGTCAGTAAATCTATTATAGCACGCTTGCCATCATGTTCAACTAAATCCTTTTCGGCTATTTTGTATTGGAGGCAATTAAATAGCAGGAAATGTGATGTTGTATGCCCTGCCCACGGTACACCGCAACTTCAGACGCTTCGAGAATCTGGCTTGGTTGAGGAGAGGCACTTTCCTGCTTTGAGAGCTTGACTAATGGTCTCGGGCCGCTAATATGTAGACATCTTCTTAAGCAGGGCCTTCTCCGAATTGAAAGCTTCCCGAGGAATAAGCCTTCTTGTACTCATAGCGGTTCTGGCTTCGCTGGCGAGCATCCTTCCGGCTGGAGCCCAGGATAATCTCTTGAAGAACCCGGGCTTCGAGGCGGGCACTGCTGGCTGGCAGGTATATGGTGGTAGCTTTTCCCAAGTCAGCTCACCGCGGCACAGTGGGGATTTCGCTGCCTCCTTAACGACCACTTCCGTAAGCGCGGGCCGGATTTACCAAGTAGTTACTGTATCTCCGGGGTCGGCTTATACTTTGAGTGGCTGGGCTTTGAAAAACGTTGAAGACATTCACGCTCGAGTTTGGCTGCAGATTTCGTGGTACGAGAGTGAGGACGGCTTCGGAACGGAAATCGGCTACCATGTCTCATCTTATGTGGGCAATGAGCCTGGGTACTGCTCTTTGACCACTGGCGAAGTCACTGCTCCACCAGATGCACACTCGGCTCGAGTCAAGGCTGTGTTGGATCCCTATTCTGGTACAGCTGTTACTGCCTACTTTGACGACCTCAGCTTTGTTGGGCCGACGCCCACGCCCACACCCACACCCACAGCCACGGCCACAGCCACACCCACGCCAACGCCGACGCCGACGCCCACGCCAACGCCAACGCCAACGCCCACACCCACGCCAACGCCCACACCCACGCCCACGCCAACGCCCACGCCCACACCCACACCCACGCCGACGCCAACGCCAACGCCCACACCCACGCCAACGCCAACGCCCACCCCCACACCCACCCCGACGCCGACGCCCACCCCCACACCCACACCCACGCCCACACCCACGCCCACACCCACACCGATCCCAACCCCAGTAAACGAAGGCGACATTGTGATCAACGAGGTTCAATATGATCCTATTCAGGGGGGCGTAGATGCTGCCTTTGAGTGGCTGGAACTCCTTAATCGAACAGCTTGGACGGTTGATTTGACGGGTTGGATAATTGTAGACAACCACGGGTTCGATTACATCCCAAGCCTGCAACTCCCCCCTGGGGGCTTCGCCGTGATTGCTGCTGGAGGCGGGTTCTACGATAACTTTCCAAACTTCACTGGTGATATACTTTTCATAGCTGATGGCAGCATCGGCAACGGGCTGAACAACGAGGGAGATTGCCTGGTACTTGCGGATTCTAAGGGTAAGGTCATTGACGCGCTGTCCTACGGTGACGATGCCAGCATAATGTTGCTGCCCTGTTGGGATGTGGCTGAAGGTCATTCTCTGGAGCGCCAACCCGCAGGACTGGATAGCGATCAGGCCAGCGACTTTGTCGACAATGGGTCTCCTTCTCCTGGCTACGGCTTGGAGTTTCCCACACCCACGCCCACGCCCACACCCACACCCACACCCACACCCACGCCCACACCCACGCCAACGCCCACGCCCACACCCACACCCACAGCCACACCAACACCCACGCCCACGCCCACGCCCACACCCACACCCACGCCCACACCCACGCCAACGCCCACAGCCACACCAACACCCACGCCCACACCCACACCGACGCTGATCCCAGCTCAAGTAAATGAAGGCGGTATCGTGATCAACGAGGTTCAATATGATCCTATTCAGGCAGGCGTGGATGCTGCCTTTGAGTGGCTGGAACTCCTCAATCAAACAGATGGGACGGTTGATTTGACGGGTTGGGGAATTGTGGATAACTACGGGGTCGATTACATCGCAAGCCTGCAACTTCCTCCTGGAGGCTTTGCCGTGATCGCTGCTGGAGCTGATTTCTACGATAATTTCCCAAACTTCAGTGGCGATATAGTTTTCGTGGCTGATGGCAGCATCGGCAATGGGTTGAACAACGTGGGAGATTGCCTGGTACTTATAGATTCTACGGGTAAGATCATTGACGCGCTGTCCTATGGTGACCATGCCAGCAAGCTGTTGCCGCCCTGTCAGGATGTGGCTGAAGGTCATTCTCTGGAGCGCCAACCTCCGGGCCTGGATACCGATCAGGCCAGCGACTTTGTCGACAATGAGGCTCCTTCTCCTGGCTATGGCTTGGAGTTTGCCACCCCGACATCAACTCCTACGCCCGCGCCATCACCAACACCTACGCCCACGCCCACGGTGTCGCCTAGTGCAACGGCAACTACCGTGCCGACACCCACAGTGACACCGTCACTAACGGTGACGTTAACGCTAATGCCAACGCCCACGCCCACCCCTACGCCGGCGCCAACACTGATCGACCTCTCAGGGGCAATAGATGAAAACGGCGTGTTACAGCAAGACATCGAGTACAGCAGTGCCGATGGAACACTGAGATTGGAGATCGGTAGTGGCACCACGGCGCTTAGGGGAGAGGGCAATCCGCTGCAAGCTCTAGAGCTACAACCAGTTGATGATCGGCCTGCACCCCGAACCGATTGCCACGTTATCGGGCTTGCCTTTGACCTGGGACCTGATGGCGCCACCTTCGTACCACCATTGATACTCACCTTTGAGTACGATCCAGCGTCGTGCCCCAAGGGAGTCGATGAGGAAGACCTGGTCATCGCTTACTTCGATGTTCTGAGGCAGGAGTGGGTACCGCTTGAGTCGACCGTGGACACTGAAAACAATACCATTACGGCTGAGGTGAGCGGCTTCACCTATTTCGCGATTCTGGTCAAGCCCGCAGCGGTGATAAGCTGGTGGCTAGTTGCAAGCATCATCGCCGCAGTTGTGGTGATCGCGTTCGCCGCCATCTTCCTGGTGGCACGCAGGAGAGGTGCTCCAGCAAACTGGATCAAGTCTTGGAACAGGGCCACCTAGGGGGAATGCACCAGAGTCAATACCGTGCAATCCAGCCATTCCCAGGCAGCTTGCGCTACAGACCCGTTCCAAAACCAACTCGTTTTCGAGCGCCTCGTTTTTGGTCGCGATTGCGACTTTGCCTTGCCCTCCCCGTTTTGGACAGCCGTTATTGGGGTCCCCGGACGCTAGCCCCTCCTGTCGTCAGTTGAATATCTGGCAGCCGAACCGGAAAACAGTGGAGTGTATTGCAAAGTTGCCATTCCCACGTTAACTCCTATGCCCACGCCTACACTCGCCCCTACACCAACTTCTGCTAGCCAGACCAATAGCTGGCTGTACGTGGGCATATCTTCTTTCCTCTCGTTAATAGGGATAACTTCGCTGGCTGTAGCTCTCCGGCGCAGAAGGCAGGGCTGGGGTTTGCGCTATCACTCATGGTGGGATATAATTGGGAATCTGGGCTTTATTCGAGTGGTCTTGCCGGACGCGGAGCTGAAGATATACCTTGCTGCTTCTCCTGAGGAAAGGGCTCGCCGTTGCTACCTGGAGCTCAAGCGCGGGGAGCAGGCTATGAACCTATCGTGGCCGACTTGGAGAAGCCGACTTGGAGAAGCGGGATCTGCTCGGTAGCGAGGGTGCTCTGTCACCGCTTCAGGCGGGTGCAGATGCTGAGATCGTCGACACCGATGGCCTCGACGTGGAACAGGTGCTAGCCCGGATAGTTGGCATTATCGAAGCACGTCAATGAGACTATTCTACGATGCCGCCACCACTACAATGAAAGTTCTACTCATAGCCCTAACCAGGTGGCGGGTCGAGGGCAAGGAAAATGTTCCCCGAACAGGTCCCCTGATTATAGCGGCCAACCATCACAATGTCATCGACCCTCCCCTTCTCAGTGCCAGCGTCCCACGAAGGATCAACTTTATAGCTAAGGAGGAGCTTTTCCGCTCGTGGAAGGTAAGGGCTATAGTTCAAGGCTATGGTGCCTTCCCAGTGAGACGGGGGCAGTTGGATAGGGTGGCACTGCGCTGGGCGCTGGCAGCGCTCCAAAATGGAGGGGTACTGGGCATGTTCCCTGAGGGGAAGAGGAGTCCTAATGCTCAATTGCAATCACCTCAACCTGGCACATCGCTCTTGGCTGCTCGCTCCGGTGTTCCTGTACTTCCCGTGGGCATCAGCGGCAGCGAGCGGGTGAAAGGTATCGGCTTCATCCTGCATCGACCACGAATTACCGTGACCATAGGTCGTCCTTTTCTCCTGCCTTCTGCAGGAGAGAAACTGACTCGTTCCAGGTTGGCTCAACACTCTGAGTCGATCATGGAGCACATCGCTGAGCTTCTGCCCGAGAGCTATCGGGGTGTCTATGATCTTCGAGGCAGCTTGAGGAGTGAGAATGGAGATTGAAAGGGCCTCTGAAATGGGATTTTGCTTTGGGGTGAGACGGGCTATTGAGCTTGTGGAGAGGGCGGCGCGGGAACAAGGTTCGCTTCAGACCCTGGGTACCCTTGTCCATAACCGGCAGGTTGTGGATAGGCTTGCCTGGTGTGGGGTTAGCGTGGCAGCGAGTTTGGATGAGATACAAGGCAGTATCGTTGTTATTACCTCGCACGGTGTCGGTCCAGAGGTTATGGAGCAGGTAAAATCTCGGGGTCTTGAGGTAATCGATGCCACCTGTCCCTTTGTGCGCAAAGCGCAGGTCGTGGCTCAGAGACTGGGGAAGGCGGGGTTCTGGGTGCTGGTTTTCGGCGATGCTTCCCATCCTGAGGTTCGGGGCGTGCTTGGATGGGCTGGTGAGAAGGCGAGCGCTTCATTGGAGGTCCCGCGGCTTGATGCTCTGCCTCGGCGCTTGGGCATTCTCTGCCAGACCACTCAGAACCAGCAGCGCTTTGCGGAATTTGTGGGACGGGTTATCTCCCACAAATTAGCCAGGTTCTCTGAGCTACGCATCTTCAATACCATATGCGATGCCACGAGCAAACACCAGGCGGCTGCCCTTGAATTGGCGGAGAGAGTGGATCTGATGTTTGTGGTCGGCGGGCAAGATAGCGCTAACACCGAGCGCCTCGCCAGAATTTGTGCAGACACCGGTGTTGTCACCTACCATATTGAGACGGCAGCAGAGATCGATCCTTCGTGGCTTCGGGGACATCGCCGCGTTGGGATTACCGCGGGGGCATCCACTCCCGATGACGTCATTGATGAGGTGGCGCTGGCGCTGGATGAGGTGGTGAGGAAGAACTGGCAAGGAGGTCTATGATGCAGCATGACAGGTTCGGCATCTACCTCAACGTCAAAGAAGGAAAAGCGATGCGTATCACCTCTCCCTACTGGGTTCCGTCAGGGGATGAGTGGGTGCTTCTCACTCCCGAGGTTAACGCCACTTTGCTGAAGATAAGGGAGTTGGCCAGGGAGAGGGGGGTGTTCAGCGATCCTGAGAAGATTACCTGGGGCGACTGGAGCCAGGTGCCTCAGAGGGACTAGTCTACGGTGTGTAGCCCTTTTTGACTAAGGGTTTATTCTGTTGTATGCTTCTTCTTTAAAAGTTGCTGCAAAGTGGTATAATACGCACATCGGCGTCTTCGCTATCAAAAAATCGAACTGGGGGAAGTTTCACATTATGAAAAAAGACGGCAAAGGGCTCGTTTGGTTCGATGAGGTTGACAAAGAGGATCTCCTCCTGGTTGGAGGCAAGGGGGCGAACCTAGGGGAACTTACCAAAGCGGCGATCCCGGTGCCTCCGGGATTCATTGTTACCACCGAGAGCTATTTTCTCTTCTTAGACGAGTCGGAGCTCCAGGGGAAGATTGGAGAGATTCTGGAACCATTGAACCCAGATGACAGTGAGCAACTCAGACAGGTCTCTGCGAGCATCAAAGAGGTGATAACCAATGCCAGGATGCCTCAACATGTTGCTGATGAGATAGGGGAGGCCTACAGTAAGATGGGTGGCTTGGTGGCAGTACGCTCCTCGGCCACCGCCGAAGACCTGCCCGAGGCCTCCTTTGCTGGTCAGCACCGCACTTTTCTCAATGTTCAGGGTGAAGATGAGGTCGTCGCCGCGGTACAGGGATGCTGGGCCTCGCTGTTTGAGCCCAGGGCCATTTTCTACAGGCACGAGCAAGGCCTTGACCATCTCAAGGTGGGGATTGCAGTGCCGGTGCAGAAGATGGTGCAATCGGAGGCGGCCGGTGTTATGTTCACTGTGGAACCGCTAACAAATGAGGATAAGATCACCATTGAAGCTGTTTATGGCTTGGGCGAGGCTATTGTCTCTGGAGAGGTGACCCCTGACCTCTATCTGGTGAATAAGGGCGATTTCGGTATCTTGGAGAAGCGAATTGCCAAACAAGATTGGCAACTGGTTAAAAGCCCAGAAAGTGGACGGGACATTGAGGAGGCCAACATCAGGCTTCCAGTTTCGGAGGCTTTTCAGGAAGAGCAGAAATTGAGCGATGATGAGATCATTACCTTGGCTAAGCTAGGCGCAAAGATCGAGGACCTCTATCAATTTCCTCAGGATATCGAATGGGCTAAAGAAGGTGGAGAACTCTATATTGTTCAGACTCGTCCCATAACCACGCTAAAGCCGGTCGGTGAAGAAGTGGCGCAGGAGGTGCTCGGAGCACCTGTTCTCGTCAGCGGCTCTCCGGCAAGCCCCGGGCTCGGGTCCGGTCCGGTGAAGGTCGTGCTGGATGGCTCCAGGATAAGTGAGGTGAAAGAAGGAGACGTTCTGGTAGCTGAGATGACCACCCCGGATTTTGTGCCCGCGATGAAACGGGCAACGGGCATCGTCACCGACCGAGGTGGTAGGACTTGCCATGCTGCGATTGTGAGCAGGGAGCTGGGAGTCCCCTGTGTGGTGGGAACCGGCGATGGCAGCCAGGTACTTAAGCCAGATCAGGTGGTCACTGTGGATGGATCGCAGGGGAAGGTCTATGAAGGCAGGGTAGCGGCCAAGGTAGCAACTCCCTCAGTCACCGCCCCCAAAAAGATAGTCAAAACTCGCACCAAGCTTTATGTCAATCTCGCCGAACCGGAGCTGGCTGAGGCTGTAGCTGCTCTCGATGTCGATGGAGTAGGGCTTCTTCGTGCAGAGTTCGTGATCGCTGAGATTGGGGAGCACCCGAGATACATGCTCAAGGAAGGCAGGGGTGAGGAGTTCACATCTACGCTCGCTCAAGGGCTTACCACCTTTGCCAGGGCCTTCGTTCCTCGACCGGTTGTCTACCGCACTACGGATTTCAAGACTAATGAATACCGTCACCTTAAGGGTGGTGAGGAGTACGAGGAGCAAGAAGAGAATCCCATGATTGGCTACAGGGGAGCCGCCCGCTATATCAAGGAACGCGATATCTTCAATCTGGAGACAGAGGCAATAAAGAGGGTGAGGGAGAACTACAAGAACCTGTGGGTGATGATTCCCTTTGTGCGTACGGTGGCTGGATTGGCTGAAGTCAAGAAGATGCTGGCTGCCGAGGGGCTGCACCGCTCTCAGGACTTCAAGCTGTGGATGATGGTCGAAGTGCCGTCCAATGTCTTTCTCATTGACAAGTTCCTCGATGTCGGGATCGATGGCGTCTCCATTGGCTCAAATGACCTCACCCAGCTTATCCTGGGAGTCGATCGGGATAATGAGGTGCTTGCTGAGCAGTTCGATGAACGAAATGAGGCGGTGCTTATGGCTCTCGAGAGAGTGACTAAAGCTGCGGTTGCAAGAGGGGTTACTTGCTCTATCTGTGGGCAGGCGCCTTCGGTCTATCCTGAGATCACGGAGAAGCTTGTGCAGTGGGGAATCACGTCGGTGTCGGTGAATCGAGATGTCATTGATGAAACCAGGGAAATCATCGCTGCTGCGGAGCAGAGACTATCCAGAGTGACATCGTAAGCGAATACCTTTTATGATATACAATGGCATTCGCCAGCGGCTGGAGGAGAGGGAGGAGAGTTTATCGCCTTACGCGGCGAAGAGCAGGCTAACCCAGGGTAGGGTGAGGGCTGAGGCTCCATCGGAGATGCGCACCGAGTTCCAGCGTGATCGTGACCGCATCATCCACTCCAAAGCGTTTCGCCGGCTCAAACACAAGACTCAGGTGTTCGTCGCTCCCCTAGGTGATCACTATGTTACCCGGCTCACCCATACGTTAGAGGTGTCTCAGATCGCACGCTCCATCGCTCGCGCCCTAAACCTCAATGAGGACCTTGCCGAAGCGATTTCCCTTGGCCATGATCTGGGACATACTCCCTTCGGCCATGTAGGAGAGGAGGTGCTTAACGGTCTATGTTCCCAGGGATTTAGCCACAATGAACAAAGCCTGAGGGTTGTCGAATCGCTGGAGAAGGATGGCAAAGGACTCAACCTGACCTGGGAAGTGAGAGAGGGCATCCTGAAACATTCCAAGAGTAGGCAGGATATTTTGGGCCACATCTGGGATCTTCCAAGCACCCTGGAGGCCCAGATATGCAGGCTGGCTGATTCTGTAGCCTATATTAACCATGACATCGGCGATGCCATAAGAGCCGGACTCATCAATGAGGGTGATCTACCCCGCTCAGCAGTCGCCGTCTTAGGGGCATCAAATTCGGAGAGGATTAACACCATGGTCTGCGATATTATTGATCAGTCTTGGCCGGCTACGGGTCTGGTTGAGGGTAAGCCGCCGCTGATCACCATGAGTCCACAGGTTCTGGAGGTGGCGAATAACCTGCGTCAGTTCCTTTTCCAGAATGTATATGAGGTTCAGACAGCAAGGGCAGAAGCCGAAAGAGCAAGGCACGTGGTACGTTTCCTATGTCAATACTTTATCAAGAGTCCAGACAAGCTTCCTAGCGAATGTGTCAGCGGCGATGATGTAGAGCGCGGGGTGGTGGACTACATCGCGGGCATGACTGATAACTATGCGCTGAGGTTGGCTGAGGAACACGGTGTCTTGACCTTCAAACAGCAGGGTTACTAGTATGAGCACCATCGATGAGATAAAGCAAAGGCTGGATATAGTCGACATCGTTGGCGGTTACCTCAGGCTGGAGAAAGCGGGGCGTAACTTCAAGGCTCTTTGCCCGTTTCATGAAGAGAGGACGCCTTCCTTCTTTGTCTTCCCCGAGCGGCAATCCTGGAGGTGCTTTGGCTGCGGCTCCGGTGGGGACCTTTTCTCCTTCGTGGTGAAAAAGGAAGGAGTTGACTTCAGCGAGGCGCTGAAGGTGCTGGCGGAGAGAGCAGGCGTCTCCCTAGCTCCGAGGAAGGAGGCCGCTGAGGACAAGGCAAAGGAGGGGCTTTATGGGATAAACGAGGCGGCGGGGCAATACTACCACGATTGGCTCTTGAAGGAGCCGGTAGCTGAACCAGCGCGGGATTATGTCAACAAGCGTGGTCTTGACCAAAAGGCAGTTGCTGACTTCCAGCTAGGCTTCAGCCCAGGGGAAGGGCTGAAAAAGCATCTTATAGAGCTAGGTTACGCGGAGAAAGAACTCCTGGCACTGGGGTTGCTTGGAGAAAAGGAAGGCAGAACATATGACTACTTTCGTCACCGGCTGATGTTTCCTATCAGGGATATCAAAGGAAGGGTTGTCGGCTTTGGCGCTCGTGCTCTGGATGATTCCTTACCTAAGTATCTAAACTCGCCGCAGACGGCGGTTTTCGATAAGAGCGGCGTCCTCTATGGCATCGATCGTGCCAAGGGCGCAATTCGAGAGAGGAAGCTGGCGGTTATCGTTGAGGGTTACATGGATGTTATTACCGCTCATCAGCATGGTGCGGCCAACGTGGTGGCCTCGATGGGAACTGCTCTTACCGAGAAGCAAATAAAGATACTTAGAGGATTGACCAGGAGTCTGGCTTTCGCCCTCGATCCCGATGTGGCTGGCGATGCTGCTACTATGCGTGGCATCGAGATCGCTCGCCGTTCGCTTGATCGGGAGGATTTGACAATGCCTACTTTGCTTGGAACCACCTCCAAGCTTAGAGCCGAGATAAGCATAATTCCCTTGCCCCAGGGCAAAGATCCTGATGCGGTAATTCAAGAAGATCCTCAGGAATGGCAACGGTTGGTTGACCAGGCTTTACCTTTAATGGATCACCTTATTGCAGTGGTTGCTTCAAAGGTGGACCTTACCAAGCCGGAGGGGAAGTCGCTGGCAAGCGAGCAACTCTTGCCCCTGATCGCTGAGTTGGAGGATGATGTGGCACGAGAGTTCTATCTGGGGAAGTTAGCTGGTTTGCTAGGAGTCAATGAGAGAACGCTCTTAGGGATGTCGGCACGTCTGCATCGCACTCGGAGTGAGAAGGTCAGGAGGGGCGAGTCCAAGCCTATTGCCCCTGCCCCATCCGGTGATCCACTGGAGGAGTACTGCCTTGCTTTGTTGCTACAGCATTCGGAACTGAGGGATAGAGCCAAGGGGCTTACCCCTGAGCATTTTGAGCGTAGTGAAAATAGGGAGGTATTTACCGCCTGGCGCGATGCTTCAAATGCTGATGAGTTATCTCAGATGATCATTATCGAACTCCAAGGGCACCTCAAGGCACTATCTGAGAAGGCTCTGCCCCCTGCTGACGACGTGGTATGGGAAACAGCGCTTGCCCACTGCATGCGGCGTCTTGAGGAACGAAGGTTAAGGCTCCAGGAGGAGTTTTTCACCTCTGAAGATGTGCCTAAGGTTAGTACCGGAGATTTGGACTCGGAAAGTGTAGCTACTATCCAGCGGAGGACCGTAGAAGTAGATACGCGCATTGTCCAGACGATGAAGGAAAAGACTGAACCAAGCTTTTTTGATAGAGAGGAGCAATGAGAGAGGAACCGAAGGAACTTGAAGAATTTCTCTATGAAGAGGGCGACCTCTTACCAGAGGATATCTATGCATCCGTGACCAAGGACGAGGAGGAGGAAGAGGAGCAGGAAGAGGACATCTTTGCATCTGGGTCGAAACTTGAGGGAGGCGCAGTGCACGAAGAGGACATCCTTGTCTCACTAGCCGAGAGCAAGGCTAAAGTGAGTGACGGGCTAGGGGTTTTGACTGTGACGGAGCCCCCTGACACCGAGATTTGGCAGGCGGAAGCTGAGGTCGGAGAACTGCAAGAGGCTGGGTTGGAGCTGGAGGAAATGATCGACGACCCAGTAAGGATGTACCTTCGGGAGATGGGGCGCGTTTCTTTGCTCAACGCTAGAGAGGAGAAGCAGCTGGCGAGGAGGATGGAAGAAGGCAAATACATTAGGAGAATTGAAGAGGAATGGCTCAATAGATACGGGCAATTTCCTTCTCCTGTCGATACTGCAATTGCCGTGCTAACCATGCTGGGTCAGGCTTCTCCTTTCATTATTGCATTGGAGGAGGAGCTTGATCTACCAAGGCTGGTTGGTGTGCCCCAGCGAATTCGCGACCCCAAGGTACGAACCGCTATCGATAGTGAGATCACCCAGAGCTTGTTAAATGGTGTGGTCGAGAGGACTGCTACAAATCCTCACGAGGCGGAAGGGGCACTCAAGGATCTTTCTCTCCTTACTGCTATTGTTCCCCCGGATGTGCTCCATGTCATTGGGGAGAGATGCTCATTCTCCGACTTGGTCAGCTTAGCCTTACAGCCCGAGTTGCGAAATAATATCGAACCATTTGAGCCTCAACTGCGAGATCATTGGGGGCATTTGAAGGAGGAAGGTGCCAAGGCGCAGCGGCACCTAATCGAAGCTAACCTTCGCCTTGTGGTCAGCATCGCTAAGAAATACATCGGGCGAGGCATGTCACTCCTTGATCTTATTCAGGAGGGTAACATTGGACTCATCCGGGCGGTGGAGAAGTTCGACTACCGCAAGGGGTATAAATTCAGCACTTATGCTACTTGGTGGATCCGCCAGGCGATCACCAGGGATATAGCAGACAAAGCACGTACCATTCGCATCCCCGTTCATATGGTAGAGACCATAAACAAGCTTATTCGAACAAGTAGACGCTTGTCCCAGGAGTATGGGCGCGAACCGACCTCCGAGGAAATAGCTAGGGGTATGGGTATTTCCCCTGAAAAGGTAAGGGAGATTATCAAGATATCCCAAGAGCCGGTGTCTTTGGAGATGCCAATAGGAGAAGAGGAAGATAGTCACCTTGGTGACTTCATCGAAGACCGCTCCACCATGCCTCCTGTGGAGGCTGCTTCACTGAACTTGCTCAAGGATCAGGTTGAGGAGGTGCTCTCCACTCTAACTCCCAGGGAGCGTCGCGTTCTCCAACTAAGATTTGGTCTCGAAGACGGGCGTAGCCGCACCCTGGAAGAGGTTGGCAAAGAATTTGGCGTTACTAGGGAACGCATCCGACAAATTGAAGCTAAAGCACTTCGTAAGCTGCGTCACCCTAGCAGGTCAAAGAAGCTAAAAGACTATCTGGAGTAAGCGAACCTGCCTCTCTTCATCACCCGCCACCAAGCTATAACAGTAAAGACAAATATATACTCTGTATATTCGTCTAGCGGTAGCGAGAGCTATGCGCTGTCCCGCTTAGTATTGGCTCATTCAAATAAATGTCGCCATTTCTGATTTTCATGTTGAAGCCACATTCGGGATTGGTACAAACCCAGACTTTATAGTGGATAGGCGCCCCCTGGCTGCCGAAATCAGACAGAGGCACCAAGTCGCCAGCGCTACATTTCTGGCATTTGGGGAAAACGAAGTTCTCCACAGAGCCACCTCCCATTCATATAATGACGCCCACAGTATATACCAACTGTAGACTCTTGGCAACCCACCGCACTCAGCCCCTTTGCAACGCAACTGAGGAGAGGCGACTATAGAATGCACCCTCCCTGGTTAGTCTACTTCTCATGAGGCTGAGTGAGTCGACGGTGAAGGATAGCTTGGTATCTATCTTTAGCGAGGCAACAGCCTCTCCCAAACGGCGCCGCTCTTCGGGTGAGGCTCTCTCCCGAACCCGTCCCAGGGTGAGGTGGGGGGAGAAGGCTCGCCTTTCAGGGGGAAAGCCAAGGGGAGTGAGAGCACTCTCGATGTTCTCTTGAATGACAGATAGAGTGGCTATTTCACCACCAAGCCCCACCCAAACTACCCGAAGAGCACGGAGATTGGGGAAGACGCCCAGCTCGCCGAGTTCCAGTCGGAGGGGGGCGATTCCTCTGGCAGCTTCGGAGATCGCCTTCGTTAGCTCTGGTATCGTCCCTGCGGCGATGTTGCCCAGAAACTTGAGAGTGAGATGAATGCTTTCGGGGTCAACCCATTTCACGGAAGCGTGGTCGCTTTGCTTGAGATTGTGTTGTAATTGGGAAAGGGTAGATTTAACTGAATTCGGCAATTCGATGGCGATAAAGGCACGTACAGGTTCCATGGTGAAAGTATTAGGTCAGCGCCAAAATCCTCTCGGCATTTCCTCCAAGGATCATGCTTTGGGCCTCTTCGGGAAGTTTGAGAGAGCGGATCGATTGGACAATCCTGCTTTGTCCGATGAGCGGGTGGTCGCTGCCAAAAAGGATCTTGTCCGCTCCAACGATTCCTACCACATGTTCGAAGATGGCATCCTGGTAAAGGAAAGGTGAGGCGGCCGTATCGAAATAGACGTTGGACAACGCCCTGGAAACCTCTGGCATCAGGGCGTAAAAGGGTAACCCACCACCCCAATGGGCGCACACCACTCTTAGGTCAGGGAAGTTTCGTATGAAGCGGTATAGAATATCAGGGGTTATGGCGCCTTTTCCTGGATAGGAGTGCCCCACCGGTTCGGAGGAATGAGTCAGGAGAACCAGATGATGCTCCATTGCTACTTGAGCGATGGGTCTCATCGTGGCCTCGTCGGCGAGGTCGAACCCTTGCGTATCGCATCTCAGTTCTCCGATACCTTTAACTCCGCCTCGTACGCAGCGCTCGAGCTCGACCAATGCCTTCTCGCTGGCGAGCGGTTGCACTGCACAGAAGCCCACTAGCCTGTTGGGATATCGTGCTATCGCTTCCATTATATAGTCGTTGGTTTCGAGGCAAAGCTCGTGGCTACACCACCCGATGTTGAGCACTACCGAGACATCTATGCCCTCGTTGTCCATGTTAGCGATGAGATCATCGGCGGTGGCAAGCTTGGTTTTAGGGTCAGCATAGAGGAGGTCAAAGCAGGGATCTCGGCCTATATAAGAATCACGGTTTTCTATCACTTTTGGAGGAAATATATGGGTGTGAAAATCTATAATCATTACAGGATTATTACAAGATTGTTACAAAATTGTGATAGGATTATAACAAGGTATAGACGAAGGGACAAGGATAATGTATAATTGCGTTGCTGGAGGTACAAATGTCCCTATCTGGTCAAGGTGCAGGGGAAGAGCGTGCTAACCCTGGAGCCTCGGCAGACGTAACCGCCGAGGCTGTTAATTTCCTGCGGGAAAGGCCGTCCTTGATGATTTTGTCCTTGGAGGAGATGGCGGAAATGGCGAAGAAGCTGCGCCGTCATGTCATCAAGATGACCGGGAAGGCAGGGAGTGGGCATCCTGGGGGCTCGCTTTCTGCTGCTGAGATCATCACAGCCCTTTACTTCAAGTATTTGCGCCATAACCCAGCCAACCCGTGCTGGGAAGATCGTGACCGATTTGTCCTAAGTAAAGGTCATGCTGCTCCACTCCTCTACGCGGCGCTTGCTGAGAGCGGATACTTCGATGTGGGTGAACTCGCCACCCTGAGGGCTCTGGGTAGCTGTCTGCAAGGTCATTGCGATATGACCGCCACCCTGGGGGTGGAGATGTCTTCGGGCTCACTAGGTCAGGGTCTCTCCTTTGGCATCGGCATCGCGCTAGCCGGCCGCCTTGATAGTCGAGACTATCGAGTGTACATACTATTGGGTGATGGGGAATGCGATGAAGGACAGGTTTGGGAAGCAGCCATGGCTTCAGCCCACTTCAAACTCGATAACCTTGTCGCTATCATCGACCATAATAAACAGCAAATCGATGGCTGGAACCGTGAGGTGATGAACATCGAACCCTTGGCTGAGAAGTGGAAGGCCTTTGGCTGGCACACCATAGAGGTTGATGGACACGACCTCTCTCAATTGATCACAGCCTTTGATGAGGCAAAGCAGGTTAAGGGAAGGCCTACTGCCGTCATTGCCCACACTATCAAGGGCAAGGGGGTTAGCTTTATGGAGAACAACCCTGAGTTTCACGGCAGGGCTCCCACTGCTGCCGAGGTGGAGAGGGCGCTTGAGGAGTTGAAGTAGCCATGGAGCAGAGCACCAGGGAAGCTTACGGGGAAACCCTCGTGGAGCTGGGCGAGGAAAACCCGGATATCGTTGTCCTTGATGCCGATCTCTCGAAGTCGACAATGACCAGGCTCTTCGCTGAGAAGTTCCCGGGGAGGTTTTTCGATTGCGGTATCGCTGAACAGAACATGATCGGTATTGCTGCCGGGCTCGCTGCGTCAGGCAAAACGGTGTTTGCCAGCACTTTTGCTGTTTTTGCCCCCGGACGTTGCTTCGATCAGATACGAATGAGCATAGCCCAACCGGGGCTAAACGTTAAGATAGTCACCAGTCATGGGGGGATCACTGTAGGTGAGGATGGCACCTCGCACCACGCTATTGAGGACCTAGCACTAGCCTGTTCATTCCCCGGTTTCAGCGTGGTTGTCCCTGCTGATGCTGCAGAGGTAGCTCAGGCGGTGAGGGCAGCGGCTCAGACTTACGGGCCTTTCTACATCAGGCTTAGCCGTCCCAAAACGCCATTGGTTTATGCCGCTGACTATCGGTTCAACTTGGGAAAAGCAGCGACCTTGCGGGAGGGTAAGGACGTCACTGTTATTGGCATGGGGATTATGGTGGCTTTTGCCCTAGAAGCGGCGCAAAACCTGGCCCGGGATGGCATTGACTGCCGGGTACTTAGTATGTCCACACTGAAGCCTTTGGATGAGGATACTATAGCGAAGGCAGCGCGAGAGACAGGCGCTATCGTCACCGCCGAGGAGCATATACGTCGGGGTGGCCTGGGTAGTACCGTGGCTCAGGTTGTAGCCGAACAGCAGCCGGTTCCTATGTCCTTCATTGCTATTAACGATACCTATGTTAGGTCGGGGAAACCCGGGGAGTTGCTACAAGAGCAGGGGCTCACGGCAGCCAGAATCGAGGACGCCGCTCGTTCATTAGTTCTCAACAAGAGCAGGTAAGGGTCAGCGTTAACCCAGAGGTTCTCCTTCCTCCTCTTCCTCCTCGAATTCTTCATCGCTGAAAATGCCGACTTCGTGTCCCTGATATACTGTGACAATGAAGTCATCTCGGGCAACATCTGCTGACATCACCAACTCTTCATCTACGTGATCGATAAGCTCCTGAATGTCATCCGCTGTCACCTTTTCGCCGACGCAAAGAGTGGCATAGACTATTGATGGGGTAAAGTGGAGGTCCACCCTCCCCACTCGCTCGTCATCGGCAGTAATAAGGTAAACCTCGGAATATGGGGTACGGCACTCTCTTTCGAACCGATAGTCTCCCATGATGATCCTCCTTTTCATTTGCTCCGAGAGCAAAGTTTAATCCGTTCGCCCTGAGCTTGTCGAAGGGCCGTTCATGGTTCGACAAGCTCACCACGAACGGCATCTGGTACGTCTATTTTCATCATTCGTTGGTGGGCGACCGCCCATGTGAGTTTGCTTCCTTTTTTGCGCCTAGGGACGAACCTGTCCATTGCCCAGTAATATCCATTTATAGGTAGTGAGCTCCTTAAGCCCCATAGGACCTCGGGCGTGGAGCTTTTGGGTGCTGATACCTACCTCAGCCCCTAGCCCAAACTGGCCACCGTCAGTGAAGCGAGTACTGGCATTCACGTAGACACAGGCAGCATCAACTTCGTCCAGAAACCTCATCGCTGCTGTATAGTCCTCTGTCACGATGGCTTCGGAGTGCCCTGAACCGTAGTGTTCGATGTGTTCCAGTGCCTCATCGAGGGAACCGACTACCTTGATGGCGGCAACTAGTGCCAGGAACTCTTTGCCCCAGACTTCGTCGGTAGCGGAAATGACCTTGAGCGATGGCAAGGTCTGTATGATCTCCAGTGCTCGCTGATCACAATGCATCTCTACTCCTGCCCTGCCCCACTCGGTGGCAATTCTAGGCAGGTACTCGCGGGCTACGTTGGCGTGAACCAGGAGGGTATCGAGAGCATTGCATACTGTGGGCCGCTGCACCTTGGCATTATAGGCAATGGCCACCGCTTTGTCGAGGTCAGCGCTGTTGTCAACGTAGGTATGACAGACGCCGATTCCACCGGTGACAACGGGCATGGCGGCATTTTGTGCTACATAGTTGATTAACTCTGCTCCGCCGCGGGGGATGATCAGGTCAATGGTATCTCTCATCTTGAGCATCTGTCCCACCAGCGCGCGGTCGGTGGATTCGATGAACTGCACCGCTCCTTGGGGAACATCGGCCTGGTAAGAGGCATTCTGTATTACCTTGGCCAGAGCCGAGTTGGAGTGTATTGCCTCCTTGCCACCGCGGAGGATGACGGCATTACCGGACTTGAGGCAAAGTACAGAGATATCGACAGTGACATTGGGGCGGCTCTCATAGATAGCCCCAATCACCCCCAGGGGGACTCGGCGCTTGCTAACCTGAAGGCCATTAGGGAGGGTGCGCATTTCGAAGGTCTCCCCTACTGGGTCGGGAAGAGCAGCAACATTCCGGACATCCGATGAGATTGCTTGGATTCTCTCCGAGGTCAGGAGGAGCCGATCGAGCATGGCAGCACTCATGCCTGCCTTTTCGCCCTCGGTGTAGTCCAGGCGGTTGGCTGCCAGAATAATCTTTTCATTGGCTATGAGCTCATCAGCGATAGAAAACAGGGCCTTGTTCTTGATATCAGTGGCGAGATACGCCAGCTTCCGAGAAGCAGTCTTTGCTGCCTGACCTTTTCGTTCCAGCTCTTCAATGGTGGATTGCATGTGACAATCCTCAATTATCATGTTGAGGCAGTTGCGAAACGCCTGCTTTGATGAAAAAGATTAGCAACTATGTTTGGCAAAGCACCTCACGCTGCTAACCCAGGGGAATCGCCTAACCTATGTACCATGAACGAGGCTTTCTTCGACGAATGTTTTGATGCGGTCTCTATTTGTGGGGAGGTTAGAGAACTGCTTCCCGCAGACATCACTAAAGCGCGCCAGAACCCTACTATTGATTTCCTCCATATTCTCATGGATAGCCATTACGTTGAAGGCTTCCCCTTGTCTCTCCCACCAGTAGATTATGTTAGTGGCAGTCTGACACTTACTATCGCTGGTGATGCCAAAGATAAATAGAGGTCTATTCCTTGTTTCGGCGCAACAGTCAACTGGATAAACACGCCTTGGGTCGCGCTGAGGATGGTAATAGTCAAATTTGCGCCGAGGGTCAGGGATGAGATCTGTGAGGAATCCCTTGAACTCCTCCATAAATAGGGAGCGTACACGCTCCCGCTCCAGATACTTAACATCTGAGATTTTCACTAATGCTTGGATATATGAGAATAAAGCATCTCCAAATCTCATCTCCGGGACCGGCAACGTAAGTTCGCCTTCGCGGTTCACCAACCCGAATGCACTTACTGTGTTGTTGACAATCTCCCTGTAACCACCTCTGCCGAGGTCAATATCCTCATAACTGAGGTGCATGATAGTATGGCCCTCGTCACTTAGCTGCCATTCTCCACCAACATGCTTGAGAACGACAACATAATGGTCACCATCATCGAAGGTGAATGGATGTATGACAAGGTAACGTGATAAGCCCTCTGGTGAGAGGCGAATCTTATCACAAACCTTCTTTTGGAAGTCCTGCTCTATGTCCGTTATATTCATATCAGTACCCTAATAATAGAACGTACTTGTATTATAACAATTTTGGCTGAATTCTCTCGCTCTCTGGTCTTAGAAAGTTACAATCGTCCAGAAAGATTTCCAGAGCTGCATCTACAGTTGTATACCGGTCGGTTGGCTCCGCATAGCCGTCTATATCCCAGCCAGCCTCCTGATAGCGTTGTGTGGCATGGTGAATGTGAAAAGCGCGGAAGCTACTACCCTCTAATCTGTTTGTATGTTGATGCACTCCGTTGTGGCGCCGGAGACGAAATAACTTGAGCCGTTCCGGAGGCAAATAGCCGAGAATTACGCAGAAATCCAACGGGTTTATACGATTCTTTCTAACAATAATTCTAAAGGTTCCCGTATTTTCCAGCGGCACGTCAAGCTGCGCCTCCTCATGTTGAGCAGAATAAGGTCGGGTTCGGCTCCTCAAACGAGTCCTGTAATCCGCAGGAAGATATTTTGCCAGCGCGACTAAGGTCTCTATTTCCTCGTCTGACAATTGAGCAACCGGCATTTCAATCACCTATCTATCTTGGTTCGGAGGGATGCACTCTAGTTCCAGCCCCAGAAATATCTCCTATTTGGAGAGAGCTTTAAACAACACTCACATCGCTCTTTTCGATTCACGCTAGTGCGCTGGTTAATCAAACTTATCAACGAGACTCCACACTACTTGACTTTCCTCGGATGAGCTGATACGAACCATCTCCATAGCGCCAAGCCTATTTTTGCACTTCTGGGCTGGATTTTCAACAGCCTGAGTTCATCTTTGTCTTCGGCGACCCGGCAGGAGCCATAACTTTGGCTGCCTCACGTTTGCGCTCCAGCTCTTCAATGGTGGATTGCATCTCAAGCATCCTCCAATGCTATTTGCTCCCCTTCCTCCTTGGACAGTTTCGGCGCTCTCGGCATAAACTCGATACTTGTCGGCGGCATATCTACTTTCTTGCCTTGCAGTAATTCCTCGATGGTCAGAATCTGAATTTTTGGAAAATCCTTGCCGTAAAGGGCGGAATGATAATAGCCGGCGCTCACCGCCTCAGTCTGCATGTCCTTCGTCGGCGATGCCAAGGTGATGAAGATGCCCATGTCATTTTGCTCTGCGATGCTTCTCAACTCTCGGATGTCCTTGACATGGGTGTGACCGCTTTTCACCTGAACCACGGTCCTTTTTGCCTTGCCGCCGTGCTCATCTATGAAGTCAATGACACCGTCGATGCCCTTATCAGCCCCCTTCTTCTTCTCGCCAAGGGGTTTAGCACCGATGAGGCTGAGCGCCCACCACTGGAACTGATAGCGCCCATTGGGCTCGCTCTGAGCTAAGGCACAGGCAGAGGCGAAGTCCTTAGGCTCGCCGATCACCTGATAATCAATGCCGGCTTTAAGCCCAAAGCTGTCCCAAAGTCTCTTCTTCATTACATTGATGGCCAAGTGAGTTATGTCAATTCCAATCCATCTTCGATTTAGCTTTTGCGCCGCCACCAGTGCCGTGCCACAGCCACAGAATGGGTCCAAAACAACATCCCCCTCATTTGAGCTTGCCAAAATAATGCGCTCCAAAAGGGATTCTGGCTTTTGGGTGGGCCAGCTAAGACGCTCTTTAGCTTGTGATTGAATGGATTCGATCAACCAAACATCTTCTGGAATTTTTCCTTCATCAAGGTAATAGCGGTAATATTTTCCCTCTTTTGTGCGTTTATCTTGATAAGGCCTCCCGTGCTCATCAACACCAATCTTCCCTCCAAAACTGTGAACACCTGTCTTTCGAGGCACACCTACCGCTTTACCATTAAAGGTATAATCTTGAGCTTTAGTATAAAAGAGAATCACATCGTGCTTTCGAGCAAACCTTTTTTTGCTTTTACCCCCAACGGTATAATGCCATATAATTTCATTTTGGAAATTTGCAGCGCCGAAAACCTGGTCCAGCACGAGCTTGAGGTAATGGCTGGCGGTGGGGTCACAGTGGAGATAGAGGGAGCCGCTATCTTTGAGCACACGGCGGAGCTCAATCAGCCTTATCGTCATCATCACCAGATATGCCATGACATCGTTTCTGCCAATGCCATCGCACATAGCGCTGATTAGCTTCCCCACCTTAGGCGGTCCATTCAGGATAATATCTTGATAGGTGTCTTCTGCTGATCTATCCCAGTGCCACGTATCCTCAAAAGCCTTAATTTGGGCCTCGGGCCCCTTCCCCATGGGCTCCTTGAAGATGATGTTGTAGTCCCTCTTGCTGCTGAAAGGCGGGTCAAGGTAAATTAAGTCTATGGAGTTATCAGGGATATGCTTGCGCAGGATTTCCAAATTGTCGCCGTAATATAGGACGTCGGTCTTTAATTCACCCATCTTATTCTCCCCAGGACTACCGCACTTTTGTTCAACTTTGTGGACTCCTGCTTCCGCAGGAGTGACATGATCCTGTCATTCCCGCGAACGCGGGAATCCATCGCCTAAGTTGGCGCTCCACCGTAATTTCTCATATTGGTCAGACGGGCTGTCCCCGCCTGGTTCAAAAGGTCCTAGAGCACAACCAGGTTATTGCGGTGCACTATCTCAGTGCCGCACTCGTGGCCCAGAAGCTCCATAATTCTGTCGGAATGAGCCCCCTTGATAATGGCGATGTCATCTGAGCTGTAATTTGAGATGCCGCAGGCAATTTTTTCGCCCTTTTCGTAATGGAAGATATTTACGATGTCCCCTCGCTCAAATTTACCACTAACCTGGGTGATTCCTGCGGGAAGCAGGCTCTTGTTTTGCTCTCGCAGCGCTGTTGCGGCGCCGCGGTCGATGAGAAGCCTTCCTTTTGAGATGCGGCTCAGTAGCCAGCGCTTGCGACTTTCGAGTTTGGATGTAGTCGGCTGAAAATAGGTGCCGACAGCTTCACCGTTAGCTAATCTGATGATAACCTCGGGCTCCCGGCCATCGGCGATGACTACTGCTACTCCTGAGGCGGTAGCCAGCTTCGCCGCCTCGATCTTGGTAGCCATGCCGCCGGTCCCCCGCTCGCTACAGCTTGCGCTGGCCAGGCTTTCGATAGATGCATCGATTCTATCAACCCTTTCGATGAGCCTGGCGTTGGGGTCGCGGTTTGGGTCAGCGTCGTAGAGGCCGGCGGTATCAGTAAGCAGCATTAGCAGGTCGGCATCGGCCAGACTAGCGACCATGGCAGATAGGCTATCATTGTCGCCGAATTTGGCTTCTTGGATCTCATCGACCGCGACTACGTCGTTCTCGTTGACGATAGGTATGACGCCGAGCTCTAGAAGCGCCAACAAAGTGTTACGTGCGTTGAGGTAGCTGAGGCGGTCGGATAGGTCAGTTCGGGTGAGCAAGGTCTGAGCTATGGTGATCTCGTGCCAGCCGAATAGCTGGTCATAAGCGTCCATAAGGCGGCTTTGCCCCACTGCTGCCAGCACCTGCTTGAAGGGTATGTCCTTGCGCTCCTTAATAAGCCCTAGGCGTTGCCTGCCAGCAGCGATCGCTCCTGAGGAGACAATGATCACCTCCAGGCCCTGCCTATGTAGCCTGGCTATTTGCCCTACCAGGGAGGACATTATCTCGAGATTAAGGCGATCGCTCCCCCCGGTGAGCAGATTGGTGCCCAATTTGACCAAAATGCGATGATAATTCATGGAGACTCGCTCCCAATTATAGCAGCGAGGTAAGTAAGGAACAACAACTGAAGTGAACTTGCCAGGGGTGGATTAAAAATCCTTAGCAAGGGTAGCGATGAACTCGGCATTTGACGAGGTCTTGGCCAATCTCTCCAGGACCTTCTCGGAGACCTCAGTGGGATTCACCGAGTTAGCGCCTACCAAAGTAGCCATCCTCCGTAGCACCCATACTTGCTTCAGAGTGTTCTCGTCGAGGAGTAATTCCTCGTGTCTGGTGCCGCTGCGCTGGATATCTATGGCAGGGAAAACCCTGCGCTCGGAGAGTTTGCGGTCAAGATGAAGCTCCATGTTGCCGGTACCTTTGAACTCCTCGTAGATCACCTCATCCATCCTGCTTCCGGTGTCGATTAGGCAGGTGGCGATAACCGTCAGGCTTCCACCTTCCTCTATATTTCTAGCTGAGCCGAAGAACCTCTTAGGTGGATACAGGGCAGCAGGGTCGACACCTCCAGAGAGGGTGCGTCCGCTGGAGGGCATCTCCAGATTGTAGGCGCGAGTGAGTCTGGTGATGCTGTCGAGAAGAATCACCACATCGGATCCCAACTCCACCAGCCTCTTGGCACGTTCCAGCGCCACCTCAGCCACCCTGGTGTGTTCTTCGACTGGCTCGTCGAAAGTAGAGGCAATCACCTCAGCCTCAACTGACTTCTTCCAGTCGGTCACTTCTTCGGGACGCTCTCCAATGAGACAGATCATAAGGTGGATATCGTCGTAATTAGTGGTGATGCCGTTGGCGATGTGCTTTAGTAGCATGGTTTTCCCTGCCTTGGGTGGCGAGACAATCAATCCTCGCTGGCCACGGCCAATGGGAGCTATGAGATTGAGCAATCGGGTGGACAGATTGTTGGCGGTGGTCTCCAGGTTGATCATCCTATCGGGAAAAATCGGGGTTTGGCGATCAAAGAACGGCCGGTCCTTAGCTCCCTCTGGGTCGAGATAGTTAACTGTCTCTACGCGAAGCAGGCTGTGATACTTCTCGCCATCCTTGGGCAGTCTCACTTGCCCGCTGACCACGTCTCCGATGCGTAAGGAGAAGCGGCGGATCTGGGACTGTGAGACGTAGATATCGTTGGAATCAGGGCGGAGGGTGGCTTGGCGTAGGAACCCGTAGCCCTCACCCTTGATCTCCAGGATACCGCCTCTGAAGCTGTAGCCTTGTTGTTCTGCGTTTGCCTGAAGCAATCGCAGAACAAGCTCCTCCTTCTTCAGAGCGCTAACGCCAGAAATTCCGAGGTCCTTGGCATGGGCAAGGAGTTCCTCTCTGGTTTTGGTCTCAAGTTCGGTCATGTTCATAGCTTTACTCCCTGATTAGAGTGCACAGTTATATTTAAGGAGAGCTTCACATGGCGTTATGATTCGCGGATCGCAGCCTTATGACTTCCGGACGCTTTGCCAGTCCTGGGCAAAGCGAGATATCCCGATATCGGTGAGTGGATGTTTGATCATCTGCATAAGCACAGCATAAGGTATAGTCGCGACGTGCGCACCCGCTTGGGCAGCAACGATAACATGCAGTGGGTGGCGTATGCTGGCAGCGATCACCTGAGTCGGCAAGTCATACCAATCAAACACCTCCACGATCTCGGAAACAAGCTGCATCCCATCATGGCCGATATCATCAAGCCTGCCTACAAACGGGCTAACGTAGGTTGCTCCCGCAATTGCGCCCAGCAACGCCTGATTAAGGGAAAAGCAGAGCGTTAGGTTGGTCTTTATCCCCTCTTTGGATAGTACAGATATGGCTTCCAACCCGTTTGCTGAAATCGGGATCTTGACTACTACGTTCGGAGACCAGGAGGAGACCTCTCTCGCCTCCTGAATCATACCCTCTGGTTCTAGACTGAGAACCTCAGTGCTGATGGGACCGTCAACTATGGAGGAGATTTCCTGAATAACCGCCTTCATATCTTGCCGTTTTTCCTTGGCTACCAGAGAAGGATTGGTGGTGACTCCCGTAATCACACCCAATTTGGCAGCTTGGCGGATCTCATCGATGTTGGCAGTATCCAGGAAGATACGCATTCGGTTTCCCCTAATATATCACATGTTGATGATTTTGTCTATAGAAGCCCCAGATAGTTAGTTGTTGACATTTGGTTCCAAGGGCAAAGGACGCTGATCGCCTACTCTCAGTGTTCTCTTGGCCACCCCAACGAAGTCACGAAAGAGGGGATGGGGCCGGTTGGGACGAGAGGTGAATTCAGGGTGAAACTGTGTACCCATCATCCAAGGGTGGTCAGCGAGCTCGCTTATCTCTACCAGTCTACCATCGGGTGAAAGCCCGCTTGCGATAAGCCCTCCCTTGGTCAAAACCTCCCTGAACTCGTTATTGAACTCAAAGCGATGGCGGTGGCGTTCATGGACCAGGGAGGCGTTATAGGCAGCAGCGGCGTGGGTGCCTGGCACCAGCTGGCAAGGGTAGGTCCCCAGACGCATAGTCCCTCCCTTGTCATTGACTCCTCGCTGCTCGGGGAGGAGGTCAATTACGGGGTAGGGCGTATCTTTGTCGAATTCCCTGGAGTTGGGTTTGCTGGACTTCAGTACCCTGCGTGCACATTCGATGACCATGGTGTGCATACCAAGGCATAAGCCGAGATAGGGCACTCCATACTCACGGGCGTATCGGGCTGCTTTCACCTTCCCTTCAATGCCGCGATAGCCAAAGCCCCCCGGCACCAGGATTCCATTTGCCGTGCGCAACAGGGCTTCACCCCCATTCTGTTCCAGGTCCTCGGACTCGATCCACACGATTTCTACATCGCGGTCGTGGTGCAGGGCAGCGTGGGTCAATGCTTCCCTCACTGAAAGGTAGGCATCTTGTAACTTCACGTATTTGCCCACGAGGGCGATAGATAGCACTTCCTTGGGCTTCTTCATTCTTTCAACTAGGTCATGCCACTCACCTAGGTCCTGTGCTGCTGCTGTCAGCCTGAGCCGGTCGATAATGATCTCTCCTAGTCCGGCTTCATTGAGTATGAGGGGCACCTCATATATGGAGGGCATGGTGGGCAGGGGGACGACAGCGCGCCTCTCCACGTCGCAGAACAAGGCAATTTTGTCCTTGAGCTCATCGGCAACGGTATGATCGCTGCGGCAGACAATAACATCGGGCTGAATGCCGATGCTGCGCAGTTCCTTGACGCTATGTTGAGTAGGCTTGGTCTTGAGCTCGCCGGTAGAGGAAATGAAGGGAAGAAGGGTGACATGTATATAAAGAACGTTGTCTCGTCCCACGTCGTTTCTCATCTGGCGGACGGCCTCCAGGAAAGGCTGTCCCTCGATGTCACCCACTGTGCCACCTACCTCTACAATCACTACCTCAGCCCCGCTCGTCTCAGCTATGTCCTGGATGCGTTCCTTTATCTCAGTGGTAACATGGGGCACTACCTGAATGGTGCCGCCTAAGAAATCGCCCCGCCTCTCTTTGGCAATGACTGCGCTGTATATCTGCCCAGCGGTGACACTAGAGGCAGTGGTAAGGTTGGTGTCAATGAATCGCTCGTAGTGCCCAAGATCGAGGTCAGTTTCGGCACCGTCTTCGGTAACAAACACTTCCCCGTGTTGATATGGGGACATTGTGCCAGGGTCGACGTTGAGGTAAGGGTCTATCTTCTGTGCTGTGACACTTATCTGGTAGCTCTTGAGTAACCTGCCAACGGAAGCGGCGACTATCCCCTTTCCCACTGAGCTGACTACGCCGCCGGTGACGAAGATATATTTTGCCATAAATCCTTTTACCTTCTTTAAATAGCACAAAATCATGCTTTTGTCAAAGATTTCCCACTCACAACTTTTGTCGCCACTTGAGACTGTGGTATACTGCAAAGTGCAAGGGTTGTGCTTTGCCCAGGTTTGCAAACAAGGCGCTTTCGGGGAGGTGAGAGCTGTGGATGGGAAAGAACCGAGGGAGAGGATCGAGGAGCTTCGTGAGGCGATAAACTACCACAACTATCGCTACTACGTGCTCGACAGCCCCGAGATAAGCGATGACGAATATGACAGGCTGATGAGGGGGCTAAGACAGCTTGAGGAGAAGTACCCTCAGTTCATCACTCCAGACTCGCCCACGCAGCGAGTGGGAGCAGCGCCGGTGGAGGCCTTCGGCGTTGTAGAGCACCGGGAGCCGATGCTCAGTCTAGGCAATGTCTTCTCCAGCGAGGAGCTACTTGCTTGGCACAAGCGGATATCGGGTCTTTTGGGAGACGAACACTTGGACCTTGTTGCTGAGCTAAAAATGGACGGGCTTGCTGTGGCGCTGACCTATGAGGAGGGAAGGCTCGTCACCGGGGCTACTCGCGGCGATGGGTTCCACGGCGAGGATATTACTCAGAACCTGAGGACTATCAGGAGCATACCTCTGGCTGTTCCCAAGAGCGCGCCGAGGAGGTTTGAGGTGAGGGGGGAGGTTTACCTCTCAAAGGAGGGATTCAAAAGGCTGAACGAAGAAAGGGCCAATGCGGGTCAGCCCTTGTTTGCCAACCCCAGGAATGCTGCTGCTGGCTCGGTGCGTCAACTTGACTCCCATATCACTGCCAAGCGCCCACTGGATATCTATATTTATGGATTGGGCTGGGTTGAGGGGGAAGTACCTTCTACCCACTGGGAAGCTTTAGAATACTTGACGTCGTTGGGATTTAAGGTAAACCCCAGCAACTCGTTACTCAGCGACCTCGACCAGGTGGAAAGCTATTACCAGCGCCGGGTTGAGGAACGGGAGCATCTCCCGTTTGAAGCGGATGGTGTGGTGGTCAAGGTCAATCGTTCTGACCTTCAGGACCGATTGGGGGTCGTGGGACGCGAGCCCCGCTGGGCCGTAGCCTATAAGTTCCCTGCTACTCAGGCGACTACCCGCCTGCTCGAAATCGGGGTCAGTGTGGGGCGCACTGGCACGCTCAATCCCTATGCAATCCTGGAGCCAGTGCGGGTAGGCGGGGTGACTCTGAAGAGAGCAGCACTGCATAACGAGGACGATATCAGGCGCAAAGACATCCGTATCGGGGACATGGTCATTGTGCAAAGAGCGGGTGAGGTCATACCTGAGGTAGTGGCACCTGTGGTCAGCCTGCGCACCGGCGAGGAGAATTTTTTCGTCATGCCCTCGCGTTGCCCGGTTTGCGGCGCTGATGTTGTGAGACCCGAGGGTGAGGCTATGGCTCGCTGTACCAGCGCATCCTGCCCCGCTCAAGTATATGAGCTTGTCAAGCACTTTGTTTCCCGTGGGGCGATGGATATCGAGGGTATAGGGGAGAAGCAAGCTGAGGCCTTACTCCAAGCAGGGTTGGTAAAAGATGTTGGCGATCTATATTCGCTGAGGGAGAAGAAGGATAAGCTCATCGGGATGGAGAGGATGGCGGAGAAGAGCGTTTCCAATTTGCTGGCCGCCATCGAGAAAAGCAAGGAAAGGCTACTTTCGCGGGTCATGTTTGCGCTGGGCATTCGCCACGTGGGGGCAGAGACTGCCGAGATTCTGGCTAAACACTTTGGCAGCATGGACAAGCTCTCTGGCGCAACCGAAGAGGAGTTAACGGCTGTGCCCACTATAGGGCCCAAGATTGCCGAGAGCATTGTTGCTTTTTTCAAGCAGAAATCTAATAGAAAGGTTATCGACAAGCTGAGGGGGGCTGGCGTGAGGCTGGGGGCGGATGCGGCAGCCCAGCCGACGGAACTGCCTCTTTCTGGGGAGGAGTTCGTTATCACTGGCAAGCTGGAAGCCATGCCCAGGAGCGAGGCTGAGGCGAGGATAAAGGAGCTTGGCGGCTCCGCGGGCAGCTCTGTAACCAAGAAGACGACCTTTCTGGTTGCGGGCGCTGATCCTGGCTTCAAGCTCGACCGCGCTCGGGAGTTGGGGGTCAAGGTCCTAAATGAGGAGGAGTTTCTGGGGCTATTGAGAGAGGGCGAGAAATAAACCCTCACGGGCGGCTGCCTGCCAAGGAATGATGAAAATTGGCCTGCATGTCATTGCGAGGACCCCGATTCATCGGGGGACGAAGCAATCTCACCCCCGGTGCCGAGATTGCTTCGCTACCCCTTCCCCTTCACTTTGTTCAGGGTCAGGGCTTCGGCTCGCAATGACAGAAGGAAACAAAGGCTTTTAATTTTCAGAACAAGAGCAGAATATGAAGCTGATCGTAGGTTTGGGCAACCCAGGCAGATTTTATGTCAATAACAGGCACAATGTGGGGTTTCGGTGCCTCGACTATTTTGCCCGCAAGCAAGGCATTTCCCTCAACCTTCGTCGGGCGCGGAGTCAGTTGGGTATGGGCGAGGTTGGGGGTACAAAGGTCGTTCTAGCCAAACCGAGAACGTTCATGAACCTGAGTGGGGAGGCGGTGGCGGCGCTCATGCGCCGCCACCGCCTCCCTATCGAAGACCTCCTCGTTATCTACGACGATCTCGATCTCCCGCTGGGCAAGATACGCATCCGAGAGCGTGGAAGCTCGGGGGGGCACAAAGGAATGAAGTCTATTATCGCTCGTCTGGGAAGCCAGAACTTCCCTCGGATTCGCGTAGGCATTGCTCCTCGAGGGGAGGGAGCAGAAGATTTCGCTAAAAGAGTAGACACCGTGGAATATGTTCTCAGCGATTTTGCCGCCGAAGAAAAGCCCATAATTAGAGAGGTCTATCCGGAGGTCGCGGACGCTATTCATTGCCTGATTACGGATGGCGTCACGGCTGCCATGAACAAACATAACTGACAAATCGTCAAGAAGTGCAATATACGGTTTTACAGGGGTGATGCTACAATATGCTGTATTGAGAGCTGGATACCCCATGAAAGAGAAACTGTTCGCATTTGAAAACCTCAAGCCTAGCATTCAACAGGTCACATTGAATGTCGGGGCTCTGTATCCAGAGGAAAAACAGAAGAAAGAGTTTGAAAAGAAGTTTTCAGAGTTTTTGAGTTCAGCCTCAGTCCATTCGAGAATTTTTGAGCATACAGGCGATACAATCACTTACCGGACTGAGTGTATTATCCCTACCATGCGCGACCAGCGGCCCCCGCTTCTGCTCGTTTTTGGCAATCCTGCTTCACATTCTGTCGATTCAGAAATGTTTTTCGCTTCCGAAGGAAGCAGGCGAGAGCATCGTTTCTGGAAGATTCTTAGCAAGGCAGATATCCTTTCATTCTCGTCCATTGCCAAGGGCAGTTCCGTGGACGAAATTAATGGGCTGAGGAAAAAGGCCCTTTATGAACTATGCTATTACTCTCCATTTCGGATTGGCTTGGCTGTGCATTATACGATGCCAAGCCCGGCTAGCAAGTCCCCTTGGGCGGGGGTCGAAGGTCTTCGCAGACTCTTTGGTAGGGAGGCTCTCACCAAAATAGGCCACTATGAGAAAAGCCGTATAGCTCAAATAATCCGGGAATTCGTATCTCCTAATGGCACTGTTATCGCCTTCCAAAAAGATGCGTATCTGGCACTCAAATCCTCGACAAGTCCTGACTATGCATTGGATAAAGCGAGAGAGGGGTGCTTGATCGGGAATTGCCAATGCGACCCTTACGTCAGACTATTCTGCCTTCCACCAACCCGGCTACTACAAGGAAAGCTCGGTCTCCTGCGGGAATTCCGTGAACGGATTCTGGAAGGTGTGTAAGAAATCCTTGTAGAGGAATTCGCTCCTGCGATTATAGGTTTGAGCACGATTAAAGAGTGGCAGGGACTAACCGTGGGGTTTGGGCTACACAGAAAGCCATTTTGTCCACCATTTGGGGGCTTTTCATAAGATCTTGACAGGGCTAGTCAGCTTTGGCTAGCCCTTGAGGTGTTTGTCGGTGAATCTATCTGGCCTGCTTCCCCTGATCGAAGACATGCCCTCGTACCGCAACCTCATCAAAGAGCTGCGGGAGGAACGGGGTGCAAGACGGGTGGTGATGCTTGATTCAGCTAGGCCGTATCTCATGGCCTGTCTTTACCATCAATTCGGCCTTCCGATGCTGGTGATTACCGCCCGATCGGAGAAAGCCAAGCAGCTTCAGGAAGAGATCCCTCTCTGGCTTGGCAGCGATGACTCGATTAGGCTTTTCCCTGAGCCCGACGCTCTGCCCTACGAACGTCTCTCGTCTGACTCCTACACAGTACAGCAAAGGTTGAGGGTGCTCTCCCAGTTAAGCGAGGGGGACAAGACCCGCTTGGTTATTGCTTCCGCCTACGCTGTGGTACGGAAGACTGTGCCTGCAGTCAGTTTTGCCTCCTCGTGCCACATATTGAAAAAGGGGTCGAAGGTCGACCTTGAGCAGATGCTGGCTGAGTGGATGGAACTTGGCTACGAGATGGAGAACACAGTGGAACTACCGGGCACTATGAGCCGGCGCGGCGGTATCATTGATATCTATCCACCAAACAGCAATCTTCCCGCACGGATCGAGCTCTTTGGGGATGAAGTGGAAAGCATCCGCCTCTTTGATCCCACAACCCAGCGCTCCGCGGAGTTGGTGCCTCAGATATCTATTATCCCTGCCAGGGAGATGGTTTTACCTTTCACTGAAGCCGGGAACATTCTGGGGCGGCTCGATCTCTCAACCCTAAACGGCGAGGCCAGGGAAAAGGTCGAAGAGGAAATAGCGCGTCTCGCCAGCGCTCAATGGTTTGACGGACTAGACTTCTATGCCTCCCTGGTCAACGATGGCGCTTTTCTTGATTACTTCCCGGAGCAGACTCTGGTTGTTCTCGACCAGCCTGACCTTATCGAGGCCGCTGTGGCGGAACTGGACTCTCAAGCGATTGAGCTGTCCCGGGCGCAGAGCCAGCAAGGTGAGCTACCAGGTAATTTCCCCGTGCCCTACTTCACGTGGGCAGAGATGGCAAGCAGACTCGATAGATTTGACCAGAGATTGGTGCTGGAGCAATGGGGAGACGGGAGCCAGACCTATCTCATGGGCTTTGATCCAGCTCCCAGCTATAGTGGACGCGTGCTTGCCTTCCTGGAAGAAACCAAGGATATGATTAAGGATAAGCGCCGGATCGTAATCGTCTCCCAACAGGCGACAAGGCTGTCGGAGCTACTCGAGGAGCACGACGTTATCGCATCGCCGGTCACGGACATAGCTCATCTGCCCCCGTCTGGCTCGATGACTCTGGTGCAGGGGGCGCTGGCTGGGGGCTGGACCATGGATGGGGTGGGTGGGGATACGATCTTCAGCGATGTAGAGATCTTCGGCTTTGCCAAGAAGCGGCGAACGGTGCCGAAGCATCCAGTACGTCGCGACATATTTCTCTCTGAGCTTTTGGCTGGCGACTATGTAGTGCACATCGATCATGGCATCGCCAGATTCTCGGGGCTAACCAAAATCAGCCTCGATAATGGCGAGCGTGAATACTTGGTTCTGGATTACGCTGCTGGTGATAAGCTCTACGTGCCCAGCGAACAAATCGATCGTGTTAGTCGCTACGTTGGACCTGGAGGATACACTCCATCCCTGAGTCGGCTGGGCACTCAGGAATGGAACCGGGCTAAGCAGAGGGTGAGGGAGGCGGCAAGCAATTTGGCTAAAGAGCTTCTTTCTCTGTACTCGACACGCGAGGTTTTGCGTGGCTTCGCCTTTTCTTCCGATACTGTGTGGCAACAGGAGCTTGAGGCCTCCTTTCCCTACGTTGAGACACCGGATCAGCTTAAGGCGCTGCACGAGGTCAAATGGGATATGGAAAGGGCTCGGCCTATGGACCGGCTGGTATCTGGTGATGTAGGCTATGGCAAGACCGAGGTTGCCCTCCGTGCCGCCTTTAAAGCGATTATGGATGGAATGCAGGTAGCAGTACTGGTGCCCACCACTGTCCTGGCCCAGCAGCATCTAACCACTTTCAGCGAGCGGCTGGGGGCGTTTCCAGTCAAGGTGGAGTTGTTAAGCCGCTTTCGCTCCCCGAAGGAGCAGCAGGAGGTTCTTCAGGGGCTGGCCAACGGCAGTGTAGACATCTGCATAGGCACCCATCGCCTTCTCCAGAAGGATGTCTCTTTCAAGAATCTCGGGCTGGTCATCATCGATGAGGAGCAGCGATTCGGGGTCGCTCATAAGGAAAGCCCCAAGCAACTGAGGAGAGAAGTCGATGTCCTTACCCTGAGCGCTACCCCTATCCCCCGCACTCTGCATATGTCTCTGATTGGCATCCGAGATATGAGCACCATGGAGACTCCTCCCGACGAGCGCCTTCCCATAAAGACCTATGTTGCTCCTTACAATGAAAGGCTAGTCCGTGAGGCGATATTGAGAGAGTTGGAGCGTAATGGGCAGGTGTTCTATGTCCATAATCGGGTACAGAGGATCGGCTGGGTTGCTAGAAAGCTGGAGGATGTAGTGCCTGAAGCCAGGATAGGCGTCGCTCACGGGCAGATGCCCGAGGAAATGCTGGAGTCCGTGATGCTCGATTTTGCCGAGGGCAGGATCGATGTCCTGGTATGTACTACCATTATCGAGTCTGGCTTGGATCTGCCCAATGTCAACACTCTGATTGTTGATGATGCTGATAGAATGGGTTTGACTCAGCTCTACCAGCTTCGGGGCAGGGTGGGGCGAGGGGCAAACCGCGCCTATGCCTATTTCTTCTACAACAAAGAAAAACAACTCACCGATGCTGCCCAGAAGAGGCTGAGGACGATCTTTGAGGCGACTGAGCTGGGAGCTGGCTTTCGTATTGCCATGAAAGACCTGGAGATCCGCGGAGCCGGTAATCTCCTTGGGCCGGAGCAGAGTGGACATATGGGGGCTGTTGGCTTCGAACTCTATTCCCGTCTCTTATCGGAAGCGGTAGCGGAGCTAAAGACTGGGGGCGAACGAGAAACTGCTCCTGAGCTTCTCAGTACCACGGTTGATCTCCCTTTGACTGCCTATATCCCGGATGAATACGTACCCGATCTTAGCACCCGCCTTGCCTTCTACATGAGACTGGCCAAGGTCAGCTCGCTGGACGAGGTGGACGAGCTGGGGGCAGAGCTTGAGGACAGGTTTGGCCCGCTGCCTCTTCAGGTCAGGAACCTGCTCTATATGGTGAGGATAAAGCTGATGGGGAGTAGACTTGGCATCCAGGAAATATCCTCGGAGAGGGGGCAGGTAGCGATCAAATTGGGCCCAGGTCTCAGGATAGATAAGCTAACAATGCAAGGATACTTTGGCGACAGGTTGAAAGTGGGTACAAGCCAGATGCGATTGGATACAAAGCGAGCGGGTAAGGAATGGAAGAAGGTGCTTGAAGGCGTGATCGAGAGAATGGCCCAAACTACAGATGATTCACAATCTCCCTCAGACTCCGAATCTGAAGCGTAGTGTGCTAATCCCTGCCATTAGCTACGATTCACTACACCTGTTCGACTTTCCTCTGACCCTGTTTCGTATCTATCGTGTTGTTTGGTGCTAATCCGTGTCGTGTAGTGCATCGGCAAAGGGATTAGCAAGAACGGGCATCTGGGGCAGCTTGGTCATAATCCTCTAAGATTCCCCTTAAGGGACAGCGATATAGGAAGTGTGCGCCAAGACTGATCCCATTCAGATAGATGGGTGGCACATGAAGCGCGAAAGGGATGTATGATGGCTGCGTAGTACCGGGTGCTCGGTGAGCCCATGGACCTCAATTGTCCGCTCTGACCTGAATTGTAAGGTAGTTGTAAGAATTGTAAGCTACTTGTAAGCGCTTCGTAATTCCCCCTTTACATCCTTAATTAGTTCTTAATCCTATGTCCGTATACTCGCATATGCTCAGATGCGACATGGGAGACTGTTTCTGTGAATGGAGCAGTACGACAAGGTGGAACTGTGAGAAGCCTTATAGCCTACTGGCTTGTTAGTTGGTTGGGCATTCTGCTCATAGCCTCGTTCCTGCGAATCTGGCTTGACCACCCGATACTGAGAGCAATAGGGTTGAAGGCCCATGAACCGAATACCATTATCGCAGGCTGTGAGTTGGCTGCTGGTGTCATCATATTGTTTTTCGGCATAGAGCGGACTGTGAACTGGTTTAGAGAAAAATGATCTGGAACTGGAATAGGAACTTGCACGTCTCTGCGGCATCCCTCCTCCACTTTTTGCCCTCTCCAAATCCGCCTGGCGGGGCTTGGTCTCAGTCCCTAAGTTCTTCAATCTGCTCCGTGGCCATTTCGATTAACTGAGGATCATCAGTGAGGGTGATGGCCTTCTCCAAGTCAGCTATAGCCTTGGCTTCTTCGCCCAACTCAGCGTGGAGTAGGCCGCGGACGAGGAAGGGCAGGGCGAGATTGGAGTCAAGGTCGATGGCCTTGTCGCAGTCAGCGATGGCCTGCTCGTACTCGCCTAGATTAGCGTAGGCAACGCCGCGATTGTAGTGGGCGTTAGCATAGTTTCGGTCAAGGTCGATGGCCTTATTGTAGTCGGCGATGGCCTTCTGGTACTCGCCCAGATCACCATACGCAATTCCGCGGTTGTTGTAGGCCATCGCCAGGTTGGGGTCTAGCTCGATGGCCTTGGTGTAATCGGCGATTGCCTGCTCATACTCGCCCAGATCAGCGTACGCAATTCCGCGGTTGTTGTAGGCCAGGGCAAGATCGGGGTCTAGCTCAACGGCCTTGTTGTACTCCCCTATCGCCTCATTATAGCGGCCCTGATCGGACAGCTCGTTACCCTGGTTATAGTGCCACTCAGCCGTGCCTTTCGCCGCACCTCCACAGGCCGCTGCTCCCAAGATGAGTGCGCCTATGAGCAATGTGACCAACCCAATCGCCAACTTTCTCATCTCGCTCCCCCATTCACTGGTTGCCCTATCCAAACCCGCCTGGCGGGGCTTGGTCTGACCTGGCAAACGCATAGCTTGCGATATCCTACTGCGATATTTGTAATACCGCAACAAGCTCATGTCAAGGGTCACCCTGGAGGATAGGACGAAGCACTACAGGGCGCCGTTGTCTCAAAAAGGATTAGCAAAACGGCGAAATGCCGCCATGACAGGTCGCCCGCCCTGGTCTTCTCGAGTGTAAAATCAACCGTCAGGGGGCAAGTGATTCACAATCTCCCTCAGACTACGAATCCGGGGGCAGTCGCTGACGTTCTCCCAGAAGCCGTTGCGGTCGAGGAGCAGCGGCTTGATTTCGGCCCCTCTGGCTCCGATTACGTCCGAGTGATATTGATCACCCACGTGGATTGCTTCAGAGCCGCTCACTCCGGCACGCTCTAGAGCGGCGAGGAATATCGGAGGATGAGGTTTTTCTGCATCAACTTCGGACGAGGTTAGAGCAAAGTCAATGTAAGGGGTGAGGCCGAGCTCGTGGCAATAGCCGTCCAGACTGCGGTCCAGGTTTGAGACCAGGCCCACGATTATGCCCCGAGCTTTGAGTATGTCCAGGGTGGGCAGCACATCATCGAACAAGATAAGCCTGCGGTCGAGCTTGCGCAGGCGGGTAAATATCTGTAGTGCCAACTCTTTGGAAACCTCCACCCCTGCTGCCTCAAGCAGGGTGGCTTCGTAGTCAGCCCAGAACATCTGCGCCTCCTCCCGGGAACGCTTTTGGATTGACAGGCGGGCGTTCTCCCTGCTCATGAAGTCGTCGGCAACCCAGTAGCCGCGGGGTATGCCTTGAGTATTCACTTCGATGCCGAACTCGCGGCAGGCATTGACCTGCAGCTCTTCACGGGGAGGGTCGAAAGAGATAAGCGTATTATAGAAGTCAAAGAAAACAGCCTTAGTCATCTGATATGCAGCAGGCTTATGAATTGTGATAGAATGGAGACAGACAAGTTTAACACAGGCTGGGTATGGTTGCAAAAAGGCGGCGGTTGTTCATAATGCTAACCTCTGAACTTTGTAGACGAGAATTACTGAGAGCTAGGCCCGAGTTATGTTAAAGGTAACGCGCATCTTCTTCCTATTGCTCTGTTTGACGGCCTCTCTAGCTATTATTGGAACTGGGTCAGCCACACCTTCAGCGCAGATAGACGTGTTGCGGGTGGACGGGGTCATTGTCCCCGCAGTTGCCAGCTACATTGACCGGGGTATCAGCAAGGCGGAGTCTCATCAGGCTGCAGCCGTAATAATTGAACTAAATACCCCTGGCGGTTTGCTTTCCACAACGGAGAACATCGTGGACCGAATCCTGGATGCCAAAGTACCGGTAGTAGTCTATGTAGATCGCTGGGCAGGCTCGGCAGGCACTTTTATTACCCTGGCCGCTCACGTGGCGGCTATGGCTCCAGCCAGCCGCATAGGTGCTGCCAGCCCGGTGTCGATAGGTGAGGACGGGCTCTCCGATACAATGAAAAAGAAGATAACTGAAGACACCGCTGCCAACATCAGGCGCCTCGCTGATTTACGTGGCCGCAATCTGAAGGCAGCGGAGGCCACGGTATTGGAGGCTCTCTCCTTCACCGACCAAGAAGCGCTGGGGATTAAGGAGCTTCCCCAGGCCTACCAGGAGCTGCTGGAGCTGGAGACTCCCTATCTTGACCCTCCACTTGTTGACCTTGGGGCGGCGGATCTTGAGTCTCTTATCGATCAACTCAACGGGATGAAGGTTGCTGTGGCAGGGGAGGAGGAGGTGACCATTGTTACCGAGGACGCCGTCACGAACCGTATCGGAATGACCCTTATTGAGAGGTTTCTGCAGGTTATCAGCGACCCTAACATCGCCTATATACTGCTCACCCTGGCTACCACCGGCCTTATCCTTGAGCTTATCAATCCAGGCACTATTCTGCCTGGGGTGGTGGGAGCTATCTCTCTAATCCTTGCCTTCTATTCTCTGGCTGTGCTGGAAGCTTCATGGGCGGGCATATTCTTCATTATACTTGCCTTTGTGCTGTTCATCGCCGAGGTATTCACTCCTACCTTTGGCTTATTGACCCTGGGAGGCATAGCCTCGTTGGTTATGGGCTCCATAATCTTATTTGGTGGAGGTCCAGAATTGTTTCAACTTCAAATTGACTGGTGGGTTATCGCGTTGGTGGTGGTTGTGATCACTGCTATCTTCGTCTTTGTGGTCGGCGCTGTTATTCGCTCTCAACGTCGACGCCCTATTACAGGAAAGGAGGGATTAGTGGGGAAGATAGCGCTTGCCCAGACAGAGCTTGACCCGACGGGGATGGTTCTTGTTGAGGGGGAGCGCTGGACAGCAAGAGCGGAGGGTGGTAGAATCGAGCCTGGAGAAGAAGCGGTGGTGACGAAGGTCGAGGGACTAAAACTCTGGGTTACTAAAAAACAGTAAGGAGGTTAGAAATGGAAGGATTTGTGATTGGTATTATTGCTGCCCTGTTTGTGATTCTCGTAGTGGCCTCGGCAGCGATCAAGATCGCCCAGGAATATGAACGGGGCGTTGTCTTCCGCTTGGGGAAGTACACTGGCGTTCGCGGACCGGGATTGTATGTAATTATCCCATTCATCGAGCGTAGCGTGAAGGTGGACCTGAGGGTTATGACCCTGGATATTCCCTCGCAGGAGGCTATCACCAAGGATAACGTGACGGTTAAGGTAAATGCCGTGGTGTATTTCAGGGTGGTCAAGCCCGAGGATTCCGTGATCAAGGTGTATGACCACCGCTATGCCACCTCGCAGATATCGCAGACCACGCTGCGCAGTGTTATCGGCCAGCACGAGCTTGATGAGCTGTTGGCGCAACGCGAGCGGCTGAACCAGAATCTGCAGCAGATAATTGACGAACAGACTGATCCCTGGGGGGTAAAGGTCAGCGTGGTGGAGATTAAAGAGGTCGAGCTTCCGCCAACGATGGTGCGTGCGATTGGAGCCCAGGCGGAGGCGGAGCGAGAGAGAAGGGCCAAGATCGTCCACGCACAAGGTGAGGAACAGGCAGCGGAGAAGCTTGCTGCAGCCGCCAGGATAATAGCTACGCAGCCTTCGGCGATGCAACTGCGCTATCTTCAGACCCTGACCACAATAGCTACTGAGCACTCGAGTACAGTGATATTCCCGCTGCCGATGGATATCGTAACCCCGCTTCTCCAGGCAGCGGCCAAGACGCAGAAAAAAGGCTAGCATAGCGATTTCGGGGTGGTGTGGGGGCCTGGGTGCGCACCAGAGAGATATTCTTTGTCTAATTCGGGCTGTTCTTTACGGAGCAGCCCGAATTGGCTTGCGCGAGCTGTAAAACCGGACTGCAACAACTGCTAGGTGCGCAGGGTAACTTCACCGGTTATGAACCGGGCCAAGCTGCCATCTGAGCGGCGCAGCAGCAAAGAGCCATCGCTGTCCACCGACTCGGCATAGCCCTGTTCTACATTGTCGCCTGATTTTAGCTGCACCATCCTTCCCAATGTTTCCAAGCGATTCTGCCATTCCTCGTGGATGGGCTCACCCCTGCGCAATGCGAGATAGAACAGCTCTATCTCACGAAGCAAGTTCAATAGCACCTCCAATTGAGGAACTTGTTTGCCCAGTTCGTTAGAGAGGCTGGTGGCAATGTCAGCGATCTCGGGGAAAGCCTTGGGATCGAAATTGACATTTATGCCGATTCCGATGACGGCCCAGTCAACCGATTGCCCTCGGAGAGCGCTCTCCGTTAAGATGCCGCTCACTTTCTTGCCGTTGATAAGGACGTCATTGGGCCACTTGATGGTTGATTTGAGCCCGGTGGCTCGCTCGATAGCGCGACTTGTTGCTAGGGAGGCAACCATAGTTAGGCGCAGGAGCTGGCTCATTTCAGGGCGGAGGATAATGGATATCGCAATAACCCCCTGGGGGTTGATCCAAGACCGCCCCAGCCGAGCTCTCCCCTCTGTCTGTTCCTCAGCGACAACGGTTGTCCCCTCACTTGCTCCCTCGCGCGCAGCCTTTTTGGCCACGTCCATAGTCGAGGATGTGATGGGATAGTAGAGGAGGTTCCGGCCGACGAATTGGGTGGTTAGCCTTTGCAGGATTGCATCCCGGGAGAGATCGCTCCCCATTTTCAACCTTTGTCCTCCTCACTCATGATAATTGGATGAAGCGGCCATTTTCTTGAAAATGGCCGCTTCATGATAGCCAAGCAAGCCTATAAGCCGAGTTCTGTACCTGACCGAAAGTAGTTTACGCCTGTAGCCTTCATCCTGCTTTCGATCAAGCGGTGACCATCTGTCTAGCCCCGATGTTGCCATCGGGGTCAAGCGACCAACCCGAGGACAGGCCGGGCGTCCTTCTCTTCCTCCTATTCGGTCTTGCTCCTGATGGGGTTTGCCCAGCCGACCGGTCACCCGGCCGCTGGTGAGCTCTTACCTCACCATTTCACCCTTAGTCCGCACTAGGCGGGCCGGTATGTTTCTGTGGCACTTTCCGTAGGGTCACCCCTCCTGGGCGTTACCCAGCATCCTGCCCGGTGGAGCTCGGACTTTCCTCCCTCTTTCGCGCTGTGCTAAAAGAGGGCGATCACCCAGCTTACTTGGCCCACCTCACTTTACTATAAAGCCCACGGCAAGTCAAATAATGTTGCCAGCTACTTCTTCTCTACAATCCACTGGCAGATGGGGTCGCCCTTGGGGATGAACTTGGGCAGCGTCCACTTATATTCAGGGTTAATCGCCTCGCAAATGCCCTCGCATAGGCTTAGGAAGGCCAGGCAAAACTCCGGCGCGAAGCTCTGGAAAGGGCACTCGGTAACTTCCTTCACCACCCGATCCGGGCTGACCTCAGTGGGCTTGCCTTTAATCAGAAGCACCTGCTCCTCAAAGAAATGGATCAGGGAGGCAATAGCTATAGCATCTTTGCTGGTGAACCCCATCATTGTCGCCATAGCACCTGCTTCTTTACCACTCTCCTTGAGGTACGGGTGGATGATTTTCAGCGCCTCTTCGGAGCCAAACTTGTCCACCAGGGCCCGGATGGCCATAGCATAGTTTCCTCCCATGGCTGCTACTGCCTGCTGGTGCGCCATCTCTGGGGGAAGCTGGGGTATCTGCAACTCTGCCATTTTTATCTCCTTTCTTCGTCAAGTTTTGCTCGATTTTTTCGCCCTTTTTCACCTCGCCATTTCACGCTCACTCCCACAAATCAGGGAGCAGTCACCCAGTTTAGCGGCCCATGCTAGTTTACTACAAGACAACTGGAGTACACAATCGGCGCTCGAAAACCTGCGCCAATGCTTTCCTTAGACCGCTTGCTGTTAATCCATGTACAAGATCCGACCACAGTTGCTACATGTTACTAAGTTGTGCCCAGTCCGAGCTCTCTGCTGATCAGACGTCGGCAGGCTGATCCGGCATCCCTGACACCTGCCTTGCACTACTTTGGCTACTGCCAGCCCCTGCTTTGCCTGGCGCAACCCCTCGTAGACCTCGAGACTGGCTGAGTCTGTCTGCCCGCGAATAAACTCTCTCTTTTGTTCCAGCATGGCCAGATCAGCCTCAAGGTCTGTTTGCTCTCTCGATAGCCGCTCTTGGTTTGCCTGCCAGTCCCTCTCCATCACCTCCAGTTCACTGCGCTTCAGAGCAACATCCTGCTGGTTAGTGTCCACTTCCATCATTATAGCAAGGAGTTGTTCCTCTTGCCCTCCGCGTCTCTCCTTGAGCAGCTCAATCTCATGCTGCAGATTCATGAGCTCTCGAGGGTTCTTCACTGAACCCTCGTAGAGCTTCTTCTCCTCAAGAGCTATCTTTGTTACCAGGTCGTTAACCCCCCACTCTGCCGTGCGCTGTTGGTGCTCTAGATCAGCCAGATGCCTGCGCGCTGTATCGAGGGCAGTTCGCACTGATACCAGGTCAGCATCCTTGCCTAGTTGGCTCCTTAATTGTGTTAGAGTTTCAGTTTTATGCTGTATGTCGAGGTCGATCTCTTGGAGTTCGTAGACCTGTTTTGCCTTAGTCATGGCTCTTCTGATATAACACAAAAAGCGGTTCTCAGCAACCCCTTTCCTTGAGATTGTTTATTAACGGCGCTCCTGATTCTGACGGATCCCGAGTGAAACGAAGGGGACCGAAGAATCTCCTCTTCACGCCGTTCAGACTTCTCCTCAATGGGGGCAAACTCTGTAAGAGTTGATAAAGAGATTCTTCGCCCAGAGGGCTCAGAATGACATAATTGGGTTGCCAAACACTCTCTTCCCCGGGCCTCCGCAGTTATGAGAAACCTCTTCGGCCTGAAGGAAAAGGGTATTCCTGATAGGCCCGATAGGATTTGAGCCTACGACAAATGGAGGGTGGGCACGAAAGTGTTGCTAAACGACCTCGAAACTTATCCTGATTGAGCTGCGAGGAGAAAGGGGGCCAGAATGCGCCTCCCTGAGTGCAGCTGGAGGCATTTGTTTGCTGAAGCTTCTGAGGTGACTTGATTGTAAGGGGGTGATCTGTGTTTTATCCTTTCGATATGCTGGCTTCCGGCTATACGTGAGGTACTACAGGGCAACATAGCCATGGTCTCTCTTAATTGCTGTAGCCTTGCAGGTGGGGCAGCTAATCATTTGCTCTAAATCGTGGCTCTAGCTCTGGCTTTGAGGGTTCAGGGGATAGCTCCCGAAATGCTGCCCTTGGATATAGCTTCCCCAGCCCAGTCGCAGAAACAAAGCGGTTACGCAAATTACCTATGGTAAGGTAAAACAAGTCTTCAAACACCTCGTTTGCGATCAACCAGGCATAGCCGATCCAACTTGCTGGTGCTCTCATTCTAATCATCTCCTTTCGCTGGGGCTATCGCTTGCTCTTTACCAAACATTGTCATCCGAGTGAGAGGGGCATAACAATCCCCATTAGGGGCTTCTTTAGATGATACTTTGGTACCATTTTGTGAAAATAGGCTAAGGCAGGTGACAACTGGCTATCCTAGCGGAGATGAGGAGGTATGAAAGTTGGCAGATGAGCAGGTAATCTGTGAAAATCCTGTCTTTGGATCGCTACTGCGCGCAGTTCTCAGCGATAACTCTTGAGATTAGAGTTATCCTTGTCGGCGAGCAAAGAATCTCCACGCCATGTACAGTAGCACTCCTATAAGTACTGCATCAACTATGCTGAAGATAGCCAGCCCGATAACTCGCCCCATGTTCAAGGAGGTCTTTGTCTCCTGGGGCGTTGGGGTAGGCGTTGTGGTTGGTGGTGTAGGCGTGGGGGTTGGTGTTGGTGTGGAGGGAGGCGAAGTCGAGGCGGTAAGATCCACCTCTATGTTGACCTCTGTTTCCGAGGTCGGCATCTCATTTGCGGTACGGGTACCTATCCCGAAGGTTATCTTCGTACCGTCATTGTAGAACGTGCCCTCGGGCGGCACTATCTTCAGTGCATAGCTTGAAGGGCCGTACATTAGACTGCCGTCAAGATGTCGTGCTGGAGTGGTAACAGTATATGTATCACCATCTATTACGGCTGTTATTACAATGTTATCAGGTACGGACGCACCGTCCAACTGCACTGCCCCGTAAAAGCAGCAAGGAGGAACTAAGCCCTGGGCTGAAGCCATGTGAGGCAACAGGAAAAGCGCGACCAGTGCTAGTAAAACAACAAGGAACCTCACCCAAGCCATGTTCCTTTTCTTTTGCTCGATTCGCATGAGATATATATGGATTATACCACAATAAGTCTCTGGCAAGACTCTCAGCAATGATATTTTTCGCTAACGATGTTCAGGAGGGAATATAGGATTTGTGGGGGGACGCTGGCTTTTGCTATGGAGTGCCTTTGGAGACACTTGGTACAAAAAAGAATGGTGAACTCGGCAGAATTCGAGCCTACGACCAATCGGTAAGGAACAAAAGGAGAGCGAAAAGCCGCCAAGGGGAAGAAGGATTTGGCTTGTTGATGAAGATGGCCCACGGGGTTTGGCAGGCGACACAAGGACTGGGGACCAGCAGTGTTGCCAGCTTTCGCACTAATGCAGCCCCAGCACGTTGGGCTTGGGGCAAATCAATGCCTGCGACGGATACGGCAATCAGGCACAAACGTCAGCTTGACAAAGAACTAGTCCGCGTACTAGAGTTATATCTAGCTTATTCTGCCAGTTTGGTTATGCCAGACATCTTTTCGGACCAGCAGGACACGTGCTAACAGAGAGTGAGCGACAGGTGCTTGGCCTCGTTGCTCGGGGGCTGGTCAATAGAGAGATTGCCGATGCACTGTGCATATCCACCAGCACGGTGAAGAGTTGCTTGCACCTGGCATGCAAGAAGCTGAAAGCGCGCAACAGGGCGCAGGCGGTTATCCTGGCCTTTATGCGGGGGTCCCTGGACCTTCGGGAAGTCTATTCTCTAGATGAGCTTGCAGATTTGTTGTCGTCCCTGGACCCGGAAGCCGTAGAGACGGTAGCTGAACTGCTCAAACGAAAGCGTGAACAGGATTGACCCCCTGTCCGGCACCGAATGGATCCAGCATCTTCAGGATAAGCGGCTTTCAACGGCGGCTTCCCTTTCCCATTGGGTCAGTCCAAAGCTTTAGTTTGTCCCGAAACATGGCTGTGGGCTAGCCATCCTCCCCCTCCTCAGACGATCATTTCTTGGCTCTCATTTGCAGCACGGGTTTTCCTGTTTCTGTCAGCGAAGAAATGCAATGAGCGGCTGTCATACCAGCTTAGTATTGGGAAATGGTGTAGGAAGATTGAACGAAAGTTGTGAACTAAAGTTGCTAATGAATGCTTGAACAGGACATAATAGTGTGTTACTTTACGGCTCACCAAGGAGGTACAAGTGGCTGATGCAAGTTTTGATGTAGTGGTCGTCGGAGGAGGACATCAGGGCCTCATAGCCGCCAATTACATGGCTAGGAACGGCTATACCGTAGGCCTTTTTGAGCAGAGGCGCGAGCTAGGTGGCGGGGGCTGCACTGAATCGCGGCCAATATCCGGTTTCCTCGGGAACCCCTGTGCTCACAATGCGGGATTCTGGGCGAGCCCGGCGAACGTAGACTTCAGGCTCCATGAGAAGGGCTTGGAATACATTTTTCCCCCGGTAAACAGCTCGATGGTGTTTCCCGATGAAAAGTGTATAGTTTCTTATCGATCGATAGTCTGGGACAAGGAAACCGGGATGATGGTTCCGCAGCAGGACATCGTGGAGAGAAACGTCAAAGAGGTGGAGAGGATATCGCCGGCGGATGCTGAGGTACTGGCTTGGTTCGGGGAAGGCAAGGTATGGGAGTGGGGGTTTGCGGCCATGCAGGTCCTGTGGAACCCTCCCGCTCTTCCTGACGAGTTTGATCCGATTGAGGCCATAGTCAGCGACCCGAACTCCGGGCTTCAACGCAGACATCAGTTTATGACCGCAACCGAGTTTGTCAGCGACTTCTTCGAGAGCAATGAGCTGAGGGCGCATGCCCTGAGGATGCTCGGTTCCCAAGGTGTATACCCTGACGATATACCTCCACTTCCTGTAGCATTGATCGCCGTGCCCATGCAGATACTCGGTTTCGGCGGTGCTGTATACGTGGGCGGCACCCACAATGTCATCCATGCCATGCAGCGGGCGCTGAGCGAAGTAGGAGGGCAATTCTTTGTGGGTGCCGATGTGGACGAGATACTTGTGGAAAATGGCCGAGCCTGTGGAATCAAGCTGGCCGATGGCACCGAGATCGAGGCTAAACAGATGGTGATTACCTCTATAGTGATTACCCATACCCTCGCCAGACATCTGCGTACCGTGGATTTGGGCCCTAGAGGTGCTGAGTATAGCAGGAAGATTGCCAAGCTGAGGGTCGATAGGGGCAACATCTTTTGGGGTCATATCGCCTTCCACGAACTCCCGAAGTATAACGCAGAGGCTTGGAATCCCGATTGCGGTCAGGCTCGCTGGATATTCATGGGTGATGCTGATATTGAGTACCTTGATCGGGAGTACCGCTTCAATAATCAGCACATCAGGCCGGGACAATGGCCGGACAGGCTGTATCTCTGGGAGGGCACCGACTCTAAATGGGATCCACGCTATGCCCCTCCGGGGAAACATGTTGCTCTCCTGGAGGAGATGGCCTTCCCTGCCAGTTGGAGGACCGAGAAGGAGTGGATGCAAATCAAGAAAGAGGCGCCTGACCATTTCCTGAGAGAGTGGCAGAAGTATGCGCCAAACATGACCTGGGATAATGTGATAGCTGCCAACATAGATACCCCCTGGGACATCCAGCATAGAAGCGACAACTTCCTGGAGGGAAACTGGGGTTTAATCGCTGGCACTCCCAGCCAGTGGGGCGCGATGAGACCCATACCGGAATTTGCGCAGTACCAGATTCCCGGCATAGAGGACTTCTGGATGGCCTCAGGCTCCTGCCACTTCTCGCTTGGGCTGACGGGCTGGGCTGGCTACAACTGCTACAAGAGGATTGCACAGAAGCACGACCTGTGGAAGCCCTGGGAAGGACGTTTGTACTAAGGTGCAATGAGATTGCGAGCCGGTGAGAGATAACACTCGGAGGGAAAGCAAATGCAAACTAAGTATGACTTTATCATTATAGGAGGTGGGCCCAATGGGCTCACTGTGGCTGCTTACTTGAGCAAAGCGGGACAAAAGGTGTTGGTGCTGGAAAGGTACTTCGAGGTAGGTGGTGGGCTTGCCACCGAAGAGGTAACACTCGGTGGCTTCTATCATAACACTCATGCCACATACCACATGATGGTAGACTACGCTCCGGTATATCAAGACCTTGAACTTGAGAAGTACCGCTGTAGGTACATTTTCCCAGAGTTGCAGGTGGCCATGCCTTTCACCGATGGCAAGTGTCTCTGTCTCTACTCAGATGTGGACAGGTCGTGCAACTCCATAGCCAAGTTCTCTGCCAAGGACGCCGAGTCCTACCGAGAAGCCTACCATAAGTTCAAGCTCCACATGGATGAGTTCCTCGCCCCCGGTACCTACGTAAAGCCTCTGCCGCCCCTAGACGCCGTAGTGGGGCTGCAGAAGACTGAGATAGGTAGAGAGATATCAGAATATCAACACAAGAGCCCTCAAGAGATTGTGGATGAATTCTTTGAGAATGAACGAGTCAAGACGTTGATGCTCTATCTGGCCTGTCACTGGGGATTGGAATATGATTACGAAGGGCTTGGCTTCCTCGTTCCACTAATGTTGAATCGGGCGGTTAACTCCAGGCTCTGCCTCGGAGGGTCACACAGACTGAGCAATTCAATTAGCAGGGTTATTCAGGAGCCGGGGCGGGGGCATATCAGAGGCAGCGTAAGGATTAAGCGAATCGTAGTGGAGAACGGGGCTGCGAAGGGAGTAGAGCTTGAAGACGGCACTGTGTATGAGGCTGAGAAGGCTGTAGTTAGCAGCATAGATCCCCTCCAAACCTTTCTGCAATTGGTAGGTGAGCAGCACCTGTCTGAGCAATTTGTGATCAGGGTCAAGAACTGGCATTGGGAGAAGTGGAGCCTGTGTTCACTTCATGCGGCGTTGGATGAACTCCCTGACTTCGCCGCTGCGGCCGATAACCCTGATATCAACAAGGGCTTTATGTACATCCTGGGCTATGAGACCCCGGATGACCTCATAAAGCACTGGCAGGCGATAGAGAAGGGTGAATTGTCATCGACGGTTTGTTGTGACTGTGTCTTCCCTACGATGTTTGATCCGAGCCAGGCGCCGCAAGGAAAACACACCGGGTCAATGTGGGAGATGGCTCCCTTTAACTTGAGGGACGGCGCTGAAAAATGGTGGGATCGTAAGGTGAGGGAGGAGCACGAGGAGAAATTCGTGGCCACCTTGCAAAAATACGCTCCCAACATGACAAAAGACAAAATACTCTGGACATACTTTGTGACCCCCCTTGACTTCTCGACCAAGTATCTGAACATGGCTCAAGGGTCAATCAAGCAAGGAGCCTATGAGATATTCCAGATGGCATATAATAGGCCTAACGAGGAATGTTCCAGCAACAGGACGCTGATAAAGAACCTCTACGTTTGTGGGGCCAGCGTCAATCCCGGTGGGCTCGTCACCTTCGGCCCGAGCTATATTGCTGCAAACACAATAGCGGAGGACTATGGAATCGAAAAGTGGTGGAAGGAGCCTGAGTACATTACCGAAGCACGCAAAAAAGGCTATTTCGGTGATTATCAGGGATAGGTAGCACAAGTAACGGTGCTGACAAGAGGCTGCGAAAAGGAGGCATCAGAATGAAGACGAGAGCAGCGATACTGGAGCAGTTGAATACACCTCTTGTGGTAGAAGAGGTTGAGCTTGACGATCCCAAGGATAAGGAGGTTCTGGTCAAGCTGGTGGCTACTGGTGTGTGCCATACCGATCTTCATTGCATCAAGGGCGATCTAGTGACGCCTCCGCCTGTAGTGTTAGGCCATGAAGGGGCTGGGATCGTAGAGAAGGTGGGCAAGGATGTAACAGAGGTGCAGCCGGGAGATAAGGTGGTTGTCACTGTTGCACCGTGCTGCGGGAAGTGCCCAGCTTGTATGATGGGGGTACCCACAAGTTGCGAGACAGACCCCCAGACGGCGATGCTCATGGGCACCATGGCAGATGGTACCAAGAGGTTGAAAAGGAAGAATGGCGATGAACTGAGCCATTTCATGGCCCAGTCATCCTTCGCCGAATACGCCGTAGTGGAGGAGTCGGCAACAGTCAAGGTGCGAGATGATGCACCTTTGGATGTGGTTTGCCTTCTCGGCTGTGGTGCGTCCACAGGGATCGGCGCAGTGATCAATAAGGCCAGGGTGAAGGCTGGCAGCAGTGTGGCCGTTTTCGGCTGCGGGGGAGTGGGGCTGGCTATAATCATGGCAGCAAAGCTTGTGGGCGCGCACCCGATTGCCGCTGTGGACTTGCTCGATAGCAAGTTGGAAGCGGCTCGAGAGTTCGGGGCCACCATACTGGTCAATGCCTCAAAAGAGGACCCGGTGATGAAGATCGCGGCTGAATGTGCTGGGGGCGTAGACTACAGCTTTGAGGTTATCGGCAACACGACAGCTATGACTCAGGCATTCCATTCTGTCTATCCGCGCCCCGGCGGCATGGCATTGGTCTTGGGGCTCGCCCCAATAGGAGCAACGTTCTCCATCGAGGCTTGGCGGTTCATGAGGGAGGTAACCATCACGGGGTGTACAGTTGGTAGCATACATCCCAGGATTGACATCCCTCGCTACGTTGACCTATTCATGGCAGGCAAGTTACCTTTGGACAAGCTGGTGTCGGCTCGCTATTCGCTGGACCAGATTAACGACGCCGTCCGAGACACTTTAAATGGCAAGATTCTCAGGGGCGTGATTACTTTTTGAGGCTTTTGCCTTAGTTTACTCCTGACTGAAGGAGGTTGGCAAGGATGTTGTTCAGATCAACAGGGCTCGGCGCCCGACGCTAATTGGAGGGAGGGAAAAAGATGGCCGAGGAACAAAAGCAATTCATGGAAATCCCTGAAGATGTAAAGGCCCTGATGCACCAGACCTGGCTGCCTGCCCTGATGACCACGGTGTTGCAGAAGGTCAAGGAACTTCCTCAAGAGCACAAGATGGCGGTGCTCACCGGCATGTGCACAACCTGCGAAGATCTGGCTATGGCTGGGGCTGTGGGAATCCAGCCCGGCATGAGCTGGGATAACTACTTGGAGTACTTGAAGGGGACGGTCTCGCCTATCGGCCCGTGGACCATCAAGCAAGAAGGCAACGTTTTCGACTTGATCTACGACTCTTCGGTCGGGCCAGACGGCAAGCCAAGGTGCCATTGCCCATTGGTACAACTGGGAATGTCGGACCCCATACCCGAATGTTGCGACAGCGGTGCACGACTGGCGGGGCGCATGATAGAAGCTGCTCTGAATAAATCGATTGATAAGTGTGAGGTGGTCGACAGCCCCTCGAGAACGGGTGCACAGATTTGTCACTACAGGGTATACCTCAAATAGGTCTAAGCCATTCATTGGTGAACATCGGCATACAGGATGGCAGTTAGTAGCGTCATCTTGGCCAAATGGAGGGCTTGATGACGCGATAACGATGATCAATGTCTGACCTAATGGCTGGTTCGAGGAGGTACCATGAGTCAACAGAAGCGCGCTCGACTATTCGAACACCCGCATGTTTTCGGCTCATTCTCAAGTTGGCTCAAGTTACTTTGGAATAATAAAGACATAGACAGGAAATACATACCCCGCGCTCTGTCTGTTTGCATCCTTACGTTTTTCACCAGCCCCCTCAGAATTTATGAATCGGTTCGATACGGTAGAATCGTCAAAAACACAGCGATTCATCCCTCCCCCATTTTCATAGTTGGCCACTGGCGAACCGGGACAACCCATTTGCACAATCTATTGTGCCAGGATAAAAACCTCGGCTATGTCTCCGTGTTTCAAGTAACTGCACCGGGTTTCTGTCTGGTTGGTGAAAAAACAATTAAAGGGCCGTTCAACAAGATAGCTAAGAAACTTCATCCTACCAGAGAGATAGACAATATCCCGCTCTCAATGGATAATCCGGAAGAGGAAGACGTTGCGATTTACAACATGTCGCACTATTCTTACCTCCACATGTATACCTTTCCGCGACGAGCCCGTTACTTCTTTGAAAGATATATTACTTTCTTTGATAACCTGCCTGAATCAACGCGCGCTAAATGGATCGAAATGTACCTGACAATTTTGCGTAAAGCCACATTAAGGACCGGAGGGAAGCGACTGGTCATTAAAAACTGTGCCGATAGCGGACGCATCAAGACGTTGCTCGATCTCTTTCCCGATGCCAAATTCATCCACATTTACCGTAATCCTTACCATGTCTTTCGCTCAACTCTGTATCTGTATAGGGTCGTGTTGGAGAGGGCTCAGTTGCAGGAAATCAACCCGGACGAAATTGAGGCTTGGGTCTCGCGGTTCTATAGCCAGCTCATGCAGAGGTTCCTGGCCGATAAAGCGCTCATCCCGGCGGGTAACTTAGTAGAGGTGAAATACGAGGATTTGGGAAAGGCGCCCTTAGCTCAATTGCGTAAAGTGTATGAGACTTTGAGTCTGCCTGGATTCGCCGAGGCAGAACCAGCCTTCCGCGCTTACCTCGATTCTATTGAAGGTTACCAGAAAAATCCACAAGAAATAGGTGATAACATCATCGCGAAAGTGAACCAACACTGGCAATTTGCGCTTGATGAATGGGGCTATGAGCGCCTTGAGCCAACAGACAAGGAGAAGAGATGACAGAGTCAAAAAGCACGGACATTACCTGGCACAAACCCTTGGTCACGCAGGCAGACCGAGAAAGAAGAAACCGCTACAAAGGGGTGGTCATATGGCTGACAGGGCTGCCCAGCTCCGGTAAATCTACCGTGGCCCACGAGGTGGAACGACTCCTGTTTGAAAGGGGTTGCAATTCCTATGTGCTGGATGGGGACAATATTCGGCACCGGCTTAACAAGGACCTTGGATTTTCCCCGGAGGACCGAAAGGAGAATATTCGCCGCATCGGAGAGGTCGCCAATCTGTTTGCTGATGCAGGGATGATTGTGCTCACCGCCTTCATCTCCCCATACCGAGAGGATCGGGATCGGGCAAGGGCGTTGAACGAGCAGGGGAGGTTTTTTGAGGTCTTTTGTAAATGCACGCTTGAAGAATGTGAACGGCGGGATCCCAAAGGGCTTTGGGTGCGAGCCCGCAAAGGCGAGCTCAAGGAGTTTACCGGGGTAAGTGCCCCCTATGAAGAGCCCCAGGCCCTTGAGATGATCGTGGAGACCGATAAACACAGCCTGGAAGAATGCGCTGAACAGATCATGCGCTACCTAGAAGAGCAAGATATCATTAAGAAGGTCGGTGGCTCTGATTTGAAGAAGGGGGTAGCATGACAGAGGTCAACAATGCTTTGTCACCCCATGGAGGCAGCCTCGTCGACAGGGTGCTGGAGCCGGCTAAGGGCAAGGAAAAGGCCAGAGAGGCAAGAATCAAACTTCCTCTTGAGGGCCCGAGAGCAACCGAGATTATGAGCATTGCCTATGGTTTCTTCTCTCCTGTCGAAGGCTTTATGGGTTACAAGGATGTGGACTCAGTTTGTAAGGACATGCGTCTCGCCAGTGGATACATTTGGGGTATCCCCATTGTCTTCGATATCTCGGAGGGCGAGATTAAGGAGAAGGGAATAAAGGAGGGAGACACCCTCCTTCTTACATATCAGGATCGACCTTTTGCTACACTGGATCTGGAAGAGATTTTCTCCTATGACAAAACCCTGATGGCGGAAGAGGTTTATGGTACTACGGACGATAAACATCCCGGTGTAAAGAGGACTTATGCCTACAAGGACAAGTTCCTTGGCGGCGAGATTACCCTCATAAACCCGCCCAAAATAAACCCGCCATTCGACAAATACTGGTATCCTCCCAAGGTGCTCAGGCGGAAGATGGCTGAGTCGGGGTGGAAGAGAGTTGTTGCTCATCAAACCAGGAATGTTCCCCATACGGGGCACGAGTGGTTGATGAAAGGCGCGTGGTTTGCTTCCAATGCTGATGCAGTCCTGGTAAGTTGCGTGGTTGGAGAAAAGAGAACTGGAGACTATATCGACGAAGCGATCGTGCTAACCCACGATGTGCTGGGGAAAACTGGCTACTTCAAGGAAGGCACTCACCTCACGTCCATTCTGCTGTGGGATATGCGGTATGCAGGGCCACGAGAGGCTGTCTTCCATGCTATTGTGAGGAAGAATCTGGGCTGCACCCATCATATGTTCGGCAGGGATCACGCTGGGGTGGGGACATACTACTCTCCGTATGCTGCCCATGACATATTTGAGCAGGTGCCCGACCTGGGCATAGGCTCGGTGCTGACCCTTGAGTGGTGGTATTGCCCGGTCTGCGGTGAGGTGACCTATTCAGGGCTTTGCGGACATGACAAAGAGCGGCAGGGATTCAGTGGTACCCTTATCAGGAGCATCATCCAGGATGGAGTCAAACCCCCGCGACTGATATTCAGGCCAGAGGTCTTTGACCTGGTCATGGAAGCCGGTGACAAGTACGGCTTTGGGTCACCATTCGTGACTGAGGAATATCTAGCCAAGAGGAAACCTGTTATCAGTGTTCCGCCGATGGAGGTATAAGATGGCAGAAACCTATCCGATAAACATATGGATAAACGAAGAGCGATTGGAGAAACTGCAGCAAGCTGAGCTTGCGGACATGGCCCAGGAGGCGCTTGCTGGACTGAAGAAGTTGGCGGTGCCCACAAATGAGCAACAGAGGGATGCAATATTGAAGAAGTTCCCCATGGCAAAGTTCGATTCGGCAACCACCAGATCCATCGAGTTGCTGCCCAGGGATGTAAAGGACAAGATATTTGACTTAGTGGTGGAAAAGAAGACCCTAGACGTGATTGATGCCTTTCTTGCATCGACGTAGTATGATGGTGGTCAGACGGTGCCAGGGATGCGTTGCTGGGGGGCGCATTGCTGCAGATACGCTATCGTGATATAGTAGAGCGCGAAAAATGGCAAGAAGAAGGAGACAAAAATGAAAAAGAGAATCATGTCATACGTAGCGCTAGCTTGGCTGCTAATTGGTGCGGTTTTTGTCGCGGTAGTAGCACGTCGCCGCGGTCCGGTAAAACGCATCCCTAATGGGCCGCTCTATCCATTGGTGCCGGAGCGTGAGAAGCTCATCCGATATCACCCGGTAGACTACTCAAAACCAATCGCCCATGTACCGATTCCCCAACATCCTTATATGGCGCCGAATCCTGGCAACAACATGCACTGTGATGCCTACATTAGCGACACCTATGAGGCGAGCGGGCCACTCGGCTTGAATCCACAGATCATATCGAGAACCCAGGGCTTTGGAGGGTATGGTACGATTACCTTTGACAGCAGAGGACGGCTTGTGGCGGTCTACAGCAACGGGAGGGCGTTTAAAGTCGAGCTCATGGATCCTCACACTTTCGAAGAACTGGCATCCTATGATCTACCTCGACGGCCCTTGAAATTCTTTTTCCGGGGCATCAAGCCTTGGGAGTATCTCGGTGCGGGGATGTACTTCTACCTTGACAACCAGGATCGCGCCATAGTGCCAACGACTAAGAATACCGTCCAGGTCGTCCAGGCTCCCGACCACGAGGGCCGCGGAAGGTTCAAACTGGTGCGCGAATACGATCTTACGGATTACGTCGTGCCCGGGAAAGAGGACAGCGCTGCATTTGTGCTGCCAGACTGGAGCGGAGAGTATTATTGGTTCGCAACCACGGAAGGAATGGTGGGAACGATAAATAAGGACTCTGGTGTCGTCCACACGATGCGGCTAGAGGGGGAGTTGATCGAGAATTCCTTCGCCGTCGGCGAGGATGGGGTCTTCATTATCTCTGACCGCGCGATGTACCGATTCAACCAAGATGGCAATGGAAACATTATTGTAGATTGGCGCACGGATTACAGCAAGGCTGCTCAGCGAAAAGCTGGCCATATCAGCGTGGGCTCGGGAACGTCGACGACGTTGGTGGGGGGGGCGGATGGGTTGGCTGTTATCACAGACAATGCTGAGCCCAGGATAAACCTCCTGTTTATCAGGCGTTCCGACGGTGCTGTGGTGGGCAGCGTACCGCTGTTCGCAGAAGGTAAAAGCGGCACAGACCTCACAGCCATCGGGTTTGAGCATGCTGATGAGAATGGAAATGGTACCGGTGTATATTCGGCGATTGTGGAGAACAACTGGGGGCACCATACATTCCCCATCTCCTATCCTGAACCAGGCCTCACTCGCGTGGACGCCACAAGGCATGATGACGGCACCTATGGCTGCAAAGAGGTCTGGGCGAGCCGTGAGAAGAGTGTTGGTGGGTTCAGACTATCCTTGGGAAACGGTTTGGCGTACATGTATGGGAAGAACGGAGCATGGCTGAACGAAAAGTGGTACCTTATTGCCGTGGATTTCGTAACCGGCGAGACGGTGTACAAGAAACTCATAGGTACAGGCTTGGGGTACAATAATTGGCAAGGTTCGCTCTTCCTCCACCCTGAAGGAATGGCATACTCCACCACTATCTTTGGTGCGGTAATGGTACGAGATACGGCTCCCTAGATTTGAGGGCCTTCCCAGCAGCCGCCGTGAAGAAACGGGTAGCCGAAATGGGGCCAGGTCCCTGGCCGACAAAGCGCTCATCCAGCCGGGTAACTTAGTAGAGGTGAAATATGAGGATTTGGGAAAGGCACCCTTGTAGCTTCCTGGGAAAGTAGCGTGTAATATGGCTGAAGTACTCGCAATTCTTGGCGCATTGCTGGCGCTGGTGATCGTCTTTCCCGGGATCACCATCGCTTGGTGGCTGCTCTTTCCGGCTACGGTCGAGTGTGCGCGACTGCGACTGGATCGCACGCCGTGGCGGTGCTTTTGGCTGGGCTGCATGGCCACGTTCATACTGCTGGCCCCCATTGTCACCTTAATTGCCCTGCCCTTAGAGTTGACCAGGCTCGTGGGCTGTTCACTGTTTTTTATCGTCCTCGCATTCGCCGGCCTGGGCGCGGCAGGCTTGGCCGCCATGATAGGTGGATGGTTGGTGCCGCGCGCCAACAACAGCATATCCCCGACCGCCACATCCGTCCGTGGCACCGTTGCACTTGAACTGGCGGCTGGCTTCTGGCTGGGCGGCGTAGCCACGGTCATATTGCTGCCCCCCATTGTCATCTTGCTTGACCTACCCTTCACGCTGGCCTGGCCCGTGGGCTGCTCGCTGTTTTCTGTTGTCGTTGCCCTCACCTTTCTAGGCAGGGCAGGCTTAGCTGCCAAGAGAGGCGTACAGTTGGCACCGCGCGCCGACGACAGCCCACCGTCCACCGCTGCATTCGTGCGTGGCGCCGTTGCGCTTGAACTGGCGGCCGGCTTTCCCATCATCGGCTGGTTTATCGTCAGCCCCCTCACCTTCATAGCGTCATTGGGCGCGACCGTTTTTGCGCTGTTGCGCTGGGCGCCGAGGGTGGCGGCTCCCGCTGCACGCAAGAAGACAGGAACCAAGCGGATAGTGGTGTCATTCTTGGTCCTGCTTTGGGTGCTCCTATTTATTGCGATTTCTGTCTCGGTGGTGGCGTTTTTCGCGCGTGGGGGCGTTCCGCTTGAACTGGCGGCCGACTTTCCCGCCATCGGCTGGGTTATCATAGCCTCGCTCTACATCATCATGGCATTGGCCGCGATTGTCTTCGCGCTGTTCCGCTGGGTGCCAAGGGCGGCTGCCGCTGTCCAGAAGAAGACAAGAATCAAAGGAATAATCGTGTTGTCCATAATACTAGTTTGGGTGCTCCCATTTGTCGCGATCTCTCTATCGGCGGTAGCATTCGACGACAGCGGCCCGACAAAGACAATCCCTAATGGGCTGCTCTATCCGTTGGTGCCGGAGTGTGAGAAGTTCGTCCGATATCAGCCTGTGGACTACTCAAAACCGGTCGCCCATGTACCGATTCCCCAACATCCTTATATGGCGCCGAATCCTGGCAACAACATGCACAGTGATGCCTACATTAGCGACACCTATGAGGCGAGCGGGCCACTCGGGTTGAATACACAGGTTAGCTCGAGAACACAGGGCTTTGGGGGCTATGGTACGATTACCTTTGACAGCAAAGGATGGCTTGTCGGGGTGTACGGCAACGCAAGAGCATTTCAACTCGAACTCATGGATCCCTACACGTTGGAAGAACTGGCATCCTATGATCTACCTCCACGGCCCTGGGACTTCTTCTTCCAAGGCGTCCTGCCATGGGAGTATCTCGGTGCGGGGATCTACTTCTACCTCGACAATCAGGATCGCGCCATAGTGCCCACGACTAAGAATACCATCCAGGTCGTCCAAGTCCCCGATCCCGAGGGCCGTGGGGAGTTCGAGCTGGTGCGGGAATACGATCTTACGGATTACATCGTGCCCGGTAAAGACGACAGCGTTGCGTGGATGCTGCCGGAATGGAGTGGAGAGTATTACTGGTACGCGACTACTGCAGGAATTGTGGGCACGGTAAATGTGGACTCTGGTGTAGTCCATACTTTGCGGCTAGAGGATGAATTGATCGAGAATTCCTTCGCTGTTGGCGAGGATGGAGTTTTCATTATCTCTGACCAGGCGATGTACCGCTTCAGCCGTGATAGCACTGGAAACATCATCATAGACTGGCGCACAAAGTACGACCGGGGTCCTCAACGAAAACCTGGCCATATCACCCGGGGCTCGGGGACATCGGTGACGTTGATGGGAACTCCAGAAGACGGGTTGGTTGTTATCACAGACAATGCTGAGCCAAGGATAAATCTCCTCTTTATCAGGCGTTCCGACGGTGTTCTGGCATGCAGCATACCGCTGTTTGAAGAAGGCAAAAGCGGCACAGACCTCACAGCCATTGCTTTCGAGCATGCAGATGAGAATGGAGACGGTACCGGTGTATATTCGGCGATTGTGGAGAACAACTGGGGGCACCATACATTCCCCTTGTCTCGTCCCGAACCGGGCCTCACTCGCGTGGATGTCACGAGGCATGATGACGGCACCTATAGCTGTGAACAGGTCTGGGCGAGCAGTGAGAAGAGCATCGGTGGGTTCAGACTATCCTTGGGAAACGGTTTGGTGTACATATACGGGAAGGACGAGTTAGGGCTGATGACCGAGGAGAAGTGGTACTTCACCGCCTTGGATTTCGCAACCGGCGAAACGGTTTACAGGAAGCTAACCGGTACGGGACTGGGGTACAACAACTGGCAAGGTTCGCTCTTCCTCCACCCTGATGGTGGGATAGCTTATTCTACCACCATCTTCGGTATGGTAATGATACGAGACACGGCTCCCTAGATTCGACGGCCGTCCCAGCAGCCGCAACGAAGGAACATGTAGCCGAATCTAGTCCGCGCTGCAAATCGTCAGCGTAGATGGGACACTTTGGGGACAGAGGCTAATGGACATCTTGGGGCTTGCTCCTGCTGACCTCAAGAAGGCTGGGCCGGTCTATGACCTTCCTATTGCTGTAGGCGTTCTCCTCAGCTCTGATCAAATTTTGGTCACCAGGTGACTGATGAAAGCGGCCAGGTTTCTCTTTGCCGGCCGCGTGTTTCTGAAGAGGGTGAACACATTCATCAGATATTGGGGATGCAAAAGGAAACAAAGCACTGCCTTTTTCCAGAGCAATTTGCCATCAGAAGCCAGAATCTGGTCGAAAGGCTGTACGCCATCCTGCGTTGTGTCCGAAATGGAGCGAATGGCTATGAAAGGAATCTGCCGGGCTGAGGCTATTCTGGCGATCCAGTAGCTTTCCATATCTACAATATGCGCATTTGAGCTTTCGCTCAACTCCTGCATCTTTAGGGGACTGGAATCCAGTTGCAACACTGTGACACCGCTGCCAAGACAAAAGCGGGTTGCCCTGTCCCCGGGTCCCTGTGATGCCAGAGAAAGCAGATTGGCATCGGGAGCACATGGTTCTACCATCTGTTCTTCCTGTTCCAATCGAGGTGCACAATACAGTATTGAGCATACAACAACATCGCCAATCTTTAGCTCTGGAGTCAGTGCCCCTGCAAAGCCGATGGAGATTATTGCAGTAACAGGATAGCGCTCCAGAATGAACTGCGTTGCGTTCTCAGCTCGCTCCTTGCCCATCCCGGTTTTTACCAGCAGGGTGTCTCTGTTTTTGAATTTGCCGCGGTACAGCCTGCAAACCCGATTGGCAACGACTTCCTCAATGACCATCTGTCTCCGCAGGTCTACTATCTCCTGCCCAAATGCACCCAATATAGCTAGCATCAACACCTCTGGGGGAGCATAAGCTATCAGTCTTATGCCAGTATTATCCAAGTTTGTCAAGTACACGTGGTGGGCGGTTCAGTTAAATCGTGGTTTAAGGGTGTTGAAAATGATATCAATAGAGACTCAAACACACCTATATAAATTAGGCATAATGAGCAATGTAGATATGACCATATCATTCAGAAGTCGCCTTAGCACATTCCCATGCTTGTTTTACATACAAACTTACTACCTAAATTTAGCCGTTTTCCATACTTCGTACTCAGCTTTGGTGAAAGGAAACTATGACTCATACAGACTCATGCTGCGACCTCACGACTTTGGTGACCACATTCCTTGGAGCAACTCTGGCAAATAATGGCGCAAACTTGTATACCAGGCCAGGAATAACAATGCCCTTCCCTCTTTTCAAAGCTTTGTAGCCAGCTTCAGCAACCGTGGCAGCATCCATCATTTTACGCTTGGCAACTTTGGAGTTCTCCATATGTGCCCTCTTATGGAATTCAGTTCTTGCTAGACCAGGACAAAGACAGGTAACATTGACACCAGTTCCTTGCAGTTCGTTTGCCAAAGCCTCGGAGAAATGCAAGACCAAAGACTTGGTAGCGCAATAGACAGACTCTAGTGGAGTGGATAGAAAAGAGCACACGGAAGCTACGTTCAATATCCTGCCTGACCCATTGTCTACCATTCCTTTTAGGAAAAGTTTGGTCAAATGTATCAGTGAAGTAGCGTTTACCTGAATCATTCTTAGTTCTTCTTGTAGGTCTGTTTCGGAAAACATGCCGTAGATGCCAAAACCTGCATTGTTGACTAGTACATCTACCTTGATAGCTTCCTTTTCAAGCTCGGAGAATATCTGTTGTGGCGCTTTGGGATCGGACAAGTCTTTAGGTAAAACCATCACACTCGTTCCATATTTGCCCTCAATCTGCGTCTTCAACTCCTCAAGTTTATCTTGACTCCTTGCCACAACAACAATGTTCTTACCATCCTTCGCAAACAGCTTTGCAAGCTCATAACCGATTCCACTAGAAGCTCCTGTTACCAAAGCGTACCGCTCTCTGCTACCTATCATAGACTATCCTCCTGTAACCTCTTGCGAAAATCATTGATGGTAAATATACTACCACACTAAATCAATAGCTCAGCAGTGTGAAGGGAGAAGGCAGCTATGTCGGTGGAGCAAAACAAGGCTATTGCCCATCGCATTGTCGAGGCGTGCATTAACAAGGGGGATTTAGGAGTAGTGGATGCGTTGTTTGCCGCAGATTTCGTCAACTATAGTCCAGCCTGGGGAACTACACTTGATCGGGAGGGAACAAAGCAATTAGTTGCTAATCTCCGTACTGCTTTTCCCGATTTAACTACAACTGTCGATGATTTGATAGCTGAGGGAGATAAGGTTGTGATTCGCGGGACAAGTCGTGGCATACATTCGCATGGAGGTCGGGGAGGCCGGGGCTGAAGTCTGGCAGGGCTTGAACGGAGGGCAGCGCCTGAAGGTTCACTACATCAGTCGGACTATGAGCCTGCCGAATACGGGGCCAATGAAGTAGCGCATGAGTGCCAACAAGGGCGCAGGAAATTGCCTGGCCAGGTCTCTCGAATAGTCATCAAGGGTCTTCTGCTGGAACTCGAGCAGTTCCTGCGACCTAGCCGTATCGTACCAGTCCAGGGCGTAGGGTTCCTCAGCGAACTTGTGTCGCGGTGGCAAGGGCAATCCAAGGGTTCCCAGAAGTACACGTAGCATGTCTTCGAACAGCATCTGCTGGCTCGGCCCACCGCCAATCATCAGTGTGTTACCTTTCACCATGTCGAAGTTCTTCACCGCGTTGACAATGGCGAGGCCCGCATCGTCCGGATGGCAGAACTCCAGCCGGTTCTCGAGGGGAATGGTGAACATGAAGGTCTTCACGTCACTGGGCCTAATCCTCGGGTAGGGGATTGATGTCAGACGTAGGATCAAGTAGTCGATCCCCGACTCTCTGATCAGGTCTTCGGCCTGAACCTTGGTCATGGCGTAGACGGATGTGGGATTGCAGGGGTTTCTGTCCGGATGAAGACATTCGGTAGCGTCGGGGCATGGCCCAAAAACGGCTGCCGATGAGGTGAACACAAAGGGAATGCTCTCGCCCTTTTCTTTGATCAGGTTCACAATTGTCTGAGTGCCACCCACATTGACCCTATTGGCCAGTTCAGGTTCTTGTTCGGTCAATGGCTGCACCACACCTGCCAGGTGGACCACCGCATCTACTCCCTTCATAGCCTCCTTGACCGAATCCGGCTGGGTTATGTCACCCCAGACGATTTCCAGATTTGCGCCCAGGCTCTTGATCCTTTTTCTGTGAAGCAATACGCGGACATCAAATCCGTCTTTGAGGAAGGTTTTGCAAACGTTAGGCCCCAAGTTGCCGGCTCCACCTGTTATCAGCACACGCATCTCATCCTCCCATTGCTACAGCTGAACCTAGTCCCAATTTGCAAAGTCACTACCTCTTGTTGATATTACGTTGCGACATGTATACTCCTGCTGCAAGTCCATGTCAAGCCATCTTAAGACAACGTTCCAAAGAATCCACGAACAATGGTGAGAAGTGGGATGAGGCTTACGATTGGGTCCTGTGAGGTTCAAGTACACAGATGTCGAGGACTTTTGTGGAAAAGTCTACGGGAAAGTCGCCCAAAATGTTGATAACTTCGTGGATAAACTTCTTGACCCCCGATGAATGGCAAGGAATAGAATAGGGAGCAAAATGAAAGTGGTTTTTCTCCAGGATATTCCTGCTGGACGAGCCCACAGACCAGCTGGTCTACTGTGGTTGTAGGTTCTGCAAGGGAGGTCCACAAAAGCCTAATGTCAGGCGCTCTCAGCTATTCGTGCAGCCCAGCGGACTTCCCTGAGCGCTACCTGGTTATGAACATGGACACCAACGAGTGTGAGCTGGTAGGAAAACTATAGAGGAGGTGGCAAGTGGCCAAATATTGCCCGTTGCTACTTGCAGTCAAGTGGCACCGAGAGAATCCCAAATATGACGACCTAGACCCTAGTAGGTGTGAGTGTTTGGAGAGCAAATGTGCTATGTGGGATGAGGAGAACTACAGTTGTCGCTTTATTGCCAATCATATCACCCAGAAGCTTGCAGTTCCAAACCTGTAGTGTCGCCTTTTATCAACACTCAGCCAGCCAGGTAGCAGCTTCTAACATTTTCCCTTGTTTTGCCAGTGGTTTAGTGGGTTTCCCATTGTAGAAAGCCCTAGAATCAAGAGCTCAGCCAGCCGACAAAGTAGCCAAGACCTACTGCCCAAGCGGCTATCCACAGAGTGGCCCCGGTGATTCTGATTCCGCTGTTCAAGATAACCTCATAACCTCGTTTTTTGGCGACCACCGACAATATGGAGTTCCTGGGTAACTGCGGCAGGCCGAGGGTCTATGTAGCAAGTGTGTGTATTCATCTACTCCTTTTTGGTTTTGTAACTAACTACGCTAAACCTCTGGACCTACCCCTGAAGCCGACGCCGCTGTTCAACCTCGCCTTTAAGTACGTTACCAACTCATCTTTGCTCAGGTGGCCCGCCCGATTTTCATCCTGATTGAGCGTCAGCTTAAGCCAATATACGCACATAGGATTAAGAAACGGTTAAGGAAGTAAAGACCAGATTACAAAGCGCTTACAGAGAGATTACAACAAGAAGGGGGAAGCTAACGCGAAGGCGAAGTGTTAGGCAAAAAGTTAAGCAAAGCGGAAAGAGTAAGAGTGGGCTCGGCAGGATTCGGACCTGCGACCAATCGGTTATGAGCCGACTGCTCTGCCGCTGAGCTACGAGCCCACTGATTCAGGTTGACTGCTCCCTAAGTTGCTATCTCTAGAATTGTTGCTGCCCCTTGCCCCATACCCACGCACATCGCCGCCAGCCCGTATTTTACCTGGCGACGTGCCATCTCATGAACCAGTGTGGTTACGAGCCTGGCGCCGGTGCATCCCATGGGGTGTCCTAAGGCGACTGCTCCCCCATTGGGATTTACCTTTTCCTCGTCAATTCCCAGTTCCTTGATGGCGACCATAGCTACCACGGCGAAGGCTTCGTTCAGTTCTACTAGGTCGATATCAGCTATTGTCAATCCTGCCCTCTCCAGGGCTTTCCTTGTTGCCGGGATCATACCGAGTCCCATTAGCCTGGGGTCCACCCCGGCTACAGCCATGGAGAGCACCTTTGCCATGGGCATGAGACCTATTTCCTCAGACCTCTCCTGGGAGACGAGCATTATGGCTGCTGCTCCGTCGCTTGCCGGCGAGGTTGTTGCCGCAGTGATCGTTCCCCCCTGTCGGGAAATGGGTTCGAGCGCAGCCATGAGCTCAGGAGAGGTGTAAGGCCTTGGGTTTTGGTCGCTATCTATCAGCTTCTTGTTGCCGTCGTCTGAAGTTATCTCTACTGGGACCATCTCGTCCTTGAATCTTCCCTCTTCTTGAGCAGCTATCGCTTTCCGATGGCTTCTTGAGGCGAACTCCTCTTGTTCCCGCCTGGAGATATTATACATCTCGGCCAGGTTCTCGGCGGTCAAACCCATGGAGGAGGAGCTGCGATCGACAAACTGGAACCGCTTCGGATTCAAGTCGGCTCCTGCTCCCTCGGGTAGATGGGTCATGCTCTCGATCCCTCCAGCGATAAAGATGTGGCCACAGCCGGTCATGATCGCCTGGGCGGCGCTGTGAACCGCAGTCATGCTCGAGGCACATTGGCGGTTGATGGTCTGAGCAGCGACTTCAAAGGGCAGGCCAGCCATAATGGCGATGTACCGGGCCACGTTCATTGCCTGCTCACCCGTCTGGTTGGCGCACCCCAGAACTACATCCTCTATCTGCTTTGGGTCTACATTTGTTCGCTTGAGTAATTCCCGAATAACGATAACGCCGAGTTCGTCGGAACGAATATCCTTGAACCAACCCTTGTCTGGATGCGCCCTCGCTATGGGGGTGCGCACCGCGTCTACTATTACCGCCTCTCGCATCCTGGCTTACCGAAAGACCACCTCGATTTGAAGGGTTAGAGTCCTCTCGCTGCCCCAAACTTCTTCTTTGGGGTTATGTCAGACCTATTTTAAATCAGCGGCGTAAAACTCGCAAGTATAATGCGGGTACCCTAAAACTGCGACTAACTTCAAGAAATCAGGTTTTTATGTGTCATTGCGAGTTGAAGCCCTGACCTTGAACAAAGTGAAGGGAAAGGGGCAGCGAAGCAATCTCATCACAAATACATTCAAGATTGCTTCCCCCGATGAATCGGGGTCGCAATGACATTGAGATGTAGAACACTAACCAGGCTTTCGATCGCTATTCTTGTGGGGTATCTACTACGTCGCTGGGGTTTGTCTGGCTAGAGTTCTGTAGTAGCCTGCTGTTTTTGCTATTCCTTCTTTGAGCGAAAGCCGTGGGCTCCAGCCAAGTTCCTCTCGAGCTTTGCTGCATTCAAGGCAGATGCGGTAGACCTCTCCCTTGCGAACTGGAGCATAAATAGGGGGGCCTTTATATCCCAGCACATCAGCCAGAGTGTCGAATATCTCCTGGTCGGAGGTCTCGATTCCCGTGCCAATGTTGAGTATGGAGTTCTTCCCTCGATCAAGAGTGAGGATGTTGGCGTCTATCACGTCCGAGACATGTACATAGTCCCTAGTTTTGTCCCCGGGGCCGAAGATGGTAGGTTGTTTCCCGGTGAGCATCTGGGTGGCGAAAATAGCCACCACTCCTGCTTCTCCGAAGGGATTTTGCCTGGGGCCGTAGACGTTAGCGTATCTCAATATTACGTAGTCAAGCTCATATAGGGCGCTGTAAAGATGTAGGTAGTGCTCCACGGCATGTTTCGATACGCCGTATTGAGAGATAGGGTTTACTGGGTGATTCTCGTCAGCGGGAAGATATTGTGCCTCGCCGTATATCGCTCCTCCCGTGGAGGCGTATATTAGCCTCTTGACGCCGAATCGGAGGCAACTGGTGATCACGTTCAGGCTGCCCAAGATATTGCCCTCGGCGTCCGCTATGGGGTCGTTCGCTGACTTCCGTACGTCTATCTGCGCTGCGTGATGGTTCACTATCTCCGGCCTCTCGCGCTCGAATATGGACGATAGCTCCTTATCGCAAATGCTGAGCTGGTAGAATCTGGCGCTGGGGTTGAGGTTCTGTCGAAATCCGCTGGAGAGATTGTCTACCACCACCACCTCGTGACCGAGGTCGATCAAGGCATCCACCACGTTAGAGCCAATGAATCCCGCGCCTCCGGTGAACAGGATTTTCAAACTTCTCTCCTATAGTTCTCCGCACGATGTCCTAAAAATTCCTCTCCCTTGAAGGGAGAGGTTAGAGCCTGTCCTGAGCCCTGGCCTTGGCCAGGCCCAAGGCTTGCCGAAGGATGAGGGTGAATTTCCCCCTCCCCCTAACCCCCTCCCGCCAGGGGAGGGGGATTATAAGAGATTCTACAGTTAGCTATAATTTTTCTCGACTTACTCTACGGTGACGCTTTTGGCCAGATTTCGTGGCGTGTCTATAGAACAGCCTCTCTCTTTAGCGGCGTAATAGGCAAGTAGTTGCAATGCGACTGAATTAACCACGGGGGAAAACACGGGGTCGACTCTGGGGACTGTGATCACAAAGTCAACGTATTTCTCGATCTCGCCATCGCCTTCCTCGGCGACGGCGATCACCGGCGATTCTCTGGCCTTTATCTCTTTTATGTTTGCCAAAAGCGTTTCATACGTATTATCCCTGGCAGTGATGGCGATAACCGGAGTATCCGGCGTGAGCAGAGCGAAGGGACCGTGCTTCAGTTCACCGGCCGCGTAGCCCTCGGCATGGATATAGGCAATCTCTTTCATCTTTAGTGCACCCTCAAGAGCTACCGGGAAATTGATCCCCCTGGCAACAAAGAAAACATTCTCATGCTCTGCCAGATCCTTCCCGCGCTCAGCGATCTCCCCTTCCCTATCGAGTATCTCATGGACTTTATTCGGCAATTGCCTTAGCTCTGCAATCAAGCTACCCCGGGAGCGAGCGTCTACCGATGCTCGGGCCACGGCCAACAAATACAGCATTATTAGCTGGGCGATGAAGCTCTTAGTAGCGGCTACACTTATCTCGGGCCCTGCTTTTATGTAAAGTACCTCGTCGGCGATGCGGGTGGCACTGCTCCCGACTACATTGGTGATCACTAAGGTATAACAGCCCAACTCCTTGGCCTTCTTCAGCGCCCTCATGCTGTCGGCGGTCTCTCCTGATTGGGTAATGACTATGACCCAGGTCTTGCCCAGCACGGTGTCAGAGTAGTTGAACTCCGAGGCTATATCGACTCTGACTGGTATCTGTGTCAGTCTTTCAATTGCGTGCTTCCCCACCAACGCGGCGTGGTATGAGGTACCGCAAGCCAGGATAAGGATGTTGCTAAAGTCCAGATCTCTCCTTATCCCTAGGTCTATCTCCGGCTCCAGTGCTGAAATGTACCCTGCGAAGGTGTTTCGAATCACCTTGGGCTGCTCATGGATTTCTTTGATCATAAAGTGGTCATAACCCGCTTTTTGGGCTTCCTCTATGCTCCAGGGAACCCTATGTTCGGCCCTTTCAACCTGTTTGCCGTTTCTGGTGAACTTGATGTCATTCTTGGTGATAACGGCTATGTCCCCATCCTCGAGGTATACTACTCTATCGGTGTAGTCCAACACCGCAGGCACATCTGAAGCCACCAGGTTCTCCTTATCGCCGATGCCTACGATCAAAGGGCTCTCTTTTCTGGCTACAACCAGCTCTTTCCGATCAGCGTGAATGGCAATGAAGGCGTATGTTCCTGTTATGTCAACAATGGATCGGGATACTGCTTGTTCTAGGTTTCCCTGATGGTATTTCTCGATCAGGTGAGGTATAACCTCGGTGTCCGTCTCCGAGCGAAAAGTATGTCCTTCATTGGTTAGTTGTTCTCTCAACTGGAGAAAATTGTCGATCACCCCGTTGTGGACCACTGCGATCTTGCCGCTGCAGTCTGTATGGGGGTGGGCATTTGATTCCGATGGCTTGCCATGGGTGGCCCATCTGGTGTGTCCGATGCCTGTTCGGCTGTCGTTTGGCTGCAGGCTTCTTTCCAGGGTTCCAATCCTTACCGCACCTTTGTAGACCTCGGTGCCTCTGCCAAGCAGTGCGATACCACATGAGTCATATCCCCGATACTCCAGTCTCTTCAGGCAATTTATCAAGACAGGCTGTGCTTCCTTTTCCCCCACGTAACCAACGATGCCGCACATGATTACACCACTAAGCTCTCGTCCGGGATACTTTCTTCGAGCACCTTCAGCGCCTTTACCTGGCAGCGATTGCCTGCGATGATTCCAGGGGCCGTTACTACACTGATCCCAATGCTACAGTGTTCTCCCAGCATTGCTCCAATTCGCACCCGGTGATATTCGTCATCGACCCTGATCTCCGTCTCGCCGCTTTGAGTGACAAAGTGTCCTCTTACCTGGCACCCCCTATCGATGATCGAGTCCTGAACGGTGGAGCTAGGACCGATCTCCACACCGTCTGCTATTATGCTGTTGGCGATTATGGTGAATGGGGAGATGCACACGTTATCCCCGATGCTGGTCGAGGGCAGAATACACACACTGGGTCCTATTTCACAGTTCTCCCCGATGATAGCTGGACCTACTATGTAGGAGTTTGATCTTATAGTAGTGCCCTTTCCTATTGAAACGAGCCCCCTTATGGAGACGCCGCTTTCGATAGTGCCTCCAGTTGCAGGGAATATCTTAGCCAGGGCCATATCGTTCAGCTGCAACATGTCCCAAGGGTAAACCACATCAAGCCAGGGGCCGGTTGCCTCACAGGTCTTTACCTCGTGGCCGAGGGCAATCATATTGAGAATAACGGAAGTCAGGTCTGTCTCTTGAGCGATCAAATCGAAGATCTCGTCGCTGAAGGCATAGATGCCGGTGTTGACCAAGTGGCTCAGGGCTTCCTTCGGTTTTTCCACGATGCTGGTTACTATTCCGTCCTGTGCCTCTATCACGCCATATTTGGAGATGTTTTCCTGTTCCTTCACCAGGATAGTATTTGGTTGCGCCTGGACCAGTTCCGAGATGGTATCGGGCTCGATGATGTTATCCCCGGACAGGGTCAGAAATCTGCCACCCACTCTTTGTTTTACCTGCTTCAGGGCGTGGGCGGTGCCAAGCTGCTGTCTTTGCTCCAGGTACTCAATCTCCACATTGAGCTGATCCCCGGCACCGAAGTAATCTATCACCTGATCTTTTCTGTAGCCCACTACAACTACTATTTTGCGAATCCCGTTCTCTGCCACTGCCTCGATTACGTACTGCAATATGGGCTTATTGGCAATGGCGATCATGACCTTGGGTTTTGAGGCGGTAAATGGCCTCAGCCTCTGCCCCTCACCGGCAGCGAGAATGACAGCCTGCTCTATTCTTTCCACTTTTGCTCCCTCCGTCATTGCGACCCGAGGCCGTATGTCATTGCGAGCCGAAGCCCTGACCCAGAGCGAAGTGAAGGGAAGGGGCAGCGAAGCAATCTCATAGTCATATG
>Ga0209979_1000160_pt1 | contig 109674 bp, 108 predicted proteins | sample AnhtaG_FD_183114 | JGI IMG/M metagenome (GOLD analysis project Ga0209979, IMG submission 183114) | Deep subsurface microbial communities from Anholt, Denmark to uncover new lineages of life (NeLLi) - Anholt_01485 metaG (SPAdes) (version 2) | ecosystem: Environmental > Aquatic > Marine >... | reverse complement strand
TCCCAGTCGGATTGTTTCTCTTACTTCTGATACAACTGTCACTGCCTACTATGAAGCTCGAGAGTGGACTTTAACTGTAGAGTCAGATCCGGTTTCTGGCATTGATTTTACTGTTGATGGTACACCTCACACCACTTCTTGGTCTGACGACCTCGTTGAGGGTAGTTATACGGTTGTTATGCCTTCCACTTGGACGGTCGGCGAAGACGTCTACAACTTTGACCACTGGGAAGACATGTCCAGTAATCCAATGCGCATTATATCCTTAACCACCGACAAGACAGCTACTGCCTACTACGTCCTATCACCTCCAACTCAGTATGACTTAACCATTGAGGCTGTTGGTTCTGGTACGACCAATCCTCCTTCAGGTGTTTATACTGATATTGATGAGGGCACAGATGTTGTTGTTGCTGCTCTTCCCGCTTCTGGGTGGATGTTGGATCATTGGGAGCTTGAAGGTTTTGACGTTGGCGACGCTAATCCCTACACAGTAATCATGGATGCTGACCACGTCTTGACAGCCATCTTCGTTGAGATCGGAGGAGATGTAACACCACCAATAATCACAATCAACGAGCCAGTAGCCAAAGACTATCTTCATTCAGAGACTATAACGCTTGATTTCAATGCTGTAGACACAGAATCTGGAGTAGCATCAATTTCTGCAATGTTAGACGGAATGACTGTTGAGAACGGTGATTCAATTATGCTTTTCACGCTCAGCTTGGGACAACACACACTAACCGTCACTGCTGTAGATCACGCTGAAAACTCCGCCACTGAAACAGTAGAGTTCAACGTAATAGCGACAATCGACAGCCTGATAGGGCTCGTAGAAAAGTTCTATGACTTGGGCTATATCGATGATCAAAGTGTTGAGTCAGGTCTACTAAACAAGTTGTACGCCGCGCAAAACAAAATAGAAACAGGAAAGGACAAAGCGGCAAAGAACATACTCAACGCATTCATTAACCAACTGAAAGCCCAATCAGGCAAGCATATAGCCCTTGAAGCCGCAGACATCCTTCTCACCGATGCCCAACATGTTATAGACAACCTGTAATGCATACAATAGAGTGCGAAAAGCCAAGAAATCCTAGAAAGGGAACTTGAACACCCACAGACCTCTCTACTAATGTTTTAAATCCATGCAGAGAGTGACTAGTCCTTCATTTATTGTTCCGCAGAAAGACCCATTCTCTAGTTTTGTTTGTCATTTACCGAGTGCGAGTGTATCAGATATCTGACCAGTGTCCTCATTTCTATGTGCATACAATACAAAAAATAGCGTACTAATCTTTCAACTCTTCCCTTTTTCATATATGCATTCAGAATGGGAACATTTGGGTCATCGCTAGGATTATCTCGATCGGTAACAAGAATATTAGACCCATTAGTTCGGTACAGACAGCCCCAAACCAACCTGAGTCATGGTCTTTAATCAAAGAATACTTTATTGCGACTAGCAGGACAAAGAGAGAGAGGCCGAGGGCAATGAAAGGTTGAAGGAAAGCAAAACATAAATCAGAGATAATGGCGGAGAGAACTGAGATTGTGAAAACGGTTAGAAGGTTCTTGAGTTCTCCTCCAACTACAATGGAGCTTGCTGCGTACAAAGTAATTGTCATAGCGATGACGTTTACTATAGGAACAAGACTGTAAGCAATAAAGCCATAAATAGCTAGTGCTAGGGCACTGAGAACGTAGGCAGCTGATGTTGCTTTGATTTTTAAAGGAACAGATATTCTGTTGTTCACTGTTAGTCCTCCGACATAGTAGGTTGTATTGTGGGAGACATAAAAGAGAGACTCACGTTTTGTGGTCACAAATTGTGAGTATGGAGATATGCATGCATTCGTGCATCCAACCTTTTTCTTTCGCGCTCGTGCGCATGTATTTATAAATCTCGCGACCCAAACATTGAAATGATACGTGATAAATTGCCTTTAAGGTGCTACCAAAGATGGACCTATTTTCTATTAGTATCGGGCTTTCTCTATTGAGCGCTGTTGTGATGTTCGTTGCAATCATTTACATCATTACTTATGTTGTCGGCTCCTTTTCATCAAAGTCAGGAGTAATGTCTCGGAAGTTTGTGCTTTTCAGTCTTCTCTACTTTTTCGGGTCAACGATTCTTCTTCTCGTGGGCAGTGAGTGGTTAGCTGGTCTGGCACGCGTGCCGCTGGACGGCTTGCCATATTATCTGAATGTCGGAGCTGCCTGTCTTGCGTTTGCTGCTTTACTCCACATTTGTTGCGGTTTCCTAACCGCTTTTATGTACTTGAAGGGCAGATATAGCGTACGCATTAGACATTAAACTTTTTGAACATTAGTTCAATTGTAATTCCGTGAGAAATAGGAAAAAATCATTTGCAGTTCACTTGTAGATTTTTAATGTTGAAATCTACAGAAATAATGTATATAATCATCGATGCATGCAAGCGACAAATCCTGCAAACATGCTAATCATTAGTCCAAAATCACGAGCATGTTTCTCCATAGTGCATACACACTATAGATATATCCCAGATATCCACGATTCCATCTTTGTTCAAATCCGCATCAGGGTTGTATCCAGGTTCGCCTTCAAATTGTCCATAGGACACTGCAACTATGGATAAATCTAAAATGTCCACGATGCCGTCGCCACTAACATCCCCCTGCATCTTGACTTTCACAGTGCCATCAATGTAGACATTGTTAGCTGTTTCAATTTCGTCAGGCACCACGCTGGCTTCTGCCTTTACTGTATAGTCGAAGCAAGGCTGTACGCCAGTAGTGTTCCAGCTAAACTTCAAATTCTTCTGGGTGCCACCAACGAGCCCGATCACATCTTGTGTTTCCATACTGCTATTATCATAAAAGACTGTGACGTTGAAGGTTTCAATGAGGGTTCCAGAGTTTTGGACCACGACTGTAATGTTGACTACGTCGCCTACGTACACTTCAGTGGTAGATAGTGCCACGCTTACCACAGCTACATCACGGTCGATGCTACTTGAAAGGTTGAATGGACCATTGCCGGCCACCCACTTCACCAGTATATAATATGTACCTGAAGCGTTAGGTGTGAATCGAAGAATTTCTTCGGCTCCCAAGGAAGCGTTCACGCTTTTGGCTATGATAACGGGTTGTCCATAAGTGTCAGGTGTACCGTCATATACAAAGAGGTCATAGTCAGCGTCAGAAGGAACAGACAGATTAAACCTATATGAAGTATTGCTGTTTAGAGAAACCTGTCGAGCCCAAACTTTCTTGTCACCAGGGTTTGATCCAAACGTGTCGTTGGCTGACTCTTCTATGGGATACGTCATTGTCGCGCTTTCTATAGAGGCGTCAGCACAGACAAGTCCATGACCCTCTACATCGTCTTTTTCTCCGCGATTTAACGAAGGCACATTCGTTCCTTCGCCGCTTTGTGTCTCAGAAGCAGTCATGCTTATCAGCATCTTCACCTTAAGTGCCTCTTCCTCGGTCCAGTTCCAGCTGCCCAAGGCTTGGATTACCAACGCAGCCAACCCTGCAACATGGGGTGCAGACATGGATGTTCCCCCCATCTGTTGATAATCATCTACATTCTGATCCAGAAAACCGCTGTACGCACCGTCTACATCATTACTATCTGCTGAAATAATACGGTTTCCATAGGCTTGATCAAAAGTTCCGCCAGGAGCAGCAACATCAGGCTTAACTAATCCATACTCGTTTTTTGCTTGGTCTCCGTTGCTACTATAAGAGGCAATGCCGTTTAGATCGTTTGTGGCTGCAACTGTTATGACGTATGCGGCGGTTCCAGGTGAGCCTATCGTGTAATCCGGATAATCGTTGCCTGCTGAAACTATGGTTACAATTCCATTGTGCACCATAGTGTCTGCTTTCTGGTCAAGCGTAGTATCAGTTGTACCATCTTCTAGTGATAAGCTCATGCTGGCAACAACTATGTGATAAGCTTGGCGATTTTCAATTATCCAATCCATTGCCTCCAAGAGAGTTGCAAATGTTCCAGAACCTGTGTTATCAAACACTTTAACACCCACAAGCTTGGAGTTGGGTGCAACTCCGCTGAAAAGGTTATAACCATCGCTACGTCCTTCATAAGGATAGGTTTCTATGCATGAAAACGGAGTGCCAGATAGACCCACCAAGTTGCCCACAAGAACTCCGTAACGTCCTGTCGGATAAGGCGTGTCAGTCGTGTTGTAAATCAAGATTGACGGCTGGCTTTTTCCACTCGTTTGTGTAACCCATTCTCCAGAAGGATCATACAACCTTAGCAACACATCGTTGGTTCCATCCCACCTAACATTTAATTCAATAATCCCAGGGTTCATTACATCGATATAGTCCATGTAGCCGTATCTAGCCGGGGGCAAAACGTATGTGAATGTGGTTTGTATATTGCCAGATCCTTGCAGACTGTTTGCCGTTCCCGTTCCAGCTGCTATGCCTGCAACGTGGGTGCCATGTTCTCCATAGTCTTCAGGAGTTAACGCACTATCCTGAGTCGCATCAAACCAGCCAACTATCTTTTTAGAGAAGTTCAGGTTTTGGAAAGGACCAAGGTCTGGATGCGAGTCGTCAATACCAGTATCGAGGATGGCAATGGATTGATTTGGAGAGCCCTCATAACCATACGTTTCCCACACAACAGGTCTCAGTCGGATGAGCGGTGCGCTTACATCCAGATGACAGCGCAGGGGAATATCGTATTCAACAATTACAAGGTTTTCCTTCGTAGCCTCAACAAACAACGATACGTTAGCCACAGGAATAGTTCCCGCAAGCCCATACGTCACATATCGATAAACGTAGCTTATTTGACCGCCAAGTTGTGTGAAATAGATCAAGTCTTCATTCGTAACTGGTTCAAATAGCGTGACAACCACGGGCACCGTGACTCCTTCTTCTGCCAGTCTTTGGGAAATCAAAGCCTCCAAACTGTCTTGAATGCCATTTAAGTCCGTATCAATGGAACTGTCACGATAAACTATTGGGGTGACAAAATTCTCAGAGCTTCCATCCTCTATACTAACGTCTTCTATGTTATGAACATGTGCTGCATTCGAAAATGGTGGAGTCACAGAAAGAGACGGCCACAAAATTAGGAAAACAACAAAGACAGTGTGAACAACTCGCTTGTTTTTCATTTAATATCCCCCTGAGGTTAAAGCTCTATCAGGAGTCTACACTAAGAATAAGTGAAATCACCAAATAGATGTTTCTGAAACTATCTTCTATAATGCATGCATTCATACAATTATAGTTCATGTGACTACTCTTACTTATTATGTTATTGAGAAATGTAGGATTGTTGTCACAATCAATAGTGTGAGGCCGAGTATTATCATGATTGTTCCTTCTTGTCTGTACTTCATCCTTTCTTCTGGTTTTAATTTCGCAAATTTTTCGAAGTTAAACCATCCAGTACGGGACCCCAACCCAGCCCATGGAGAATGGATGCTAGTCTTTCGATAGATGTAAGACCCCAAAATCTGTAGAACCCCTACAATGATAATGAATAATGCTTCGTACGTGAGAATGAGAGCAAATAGATATAGAGTCTTCAAAATCCACAAAATAGGCAGAATTAGCAAATTGAGAATTGTGAACAATCCAAGAATCTTAATTATAAACACTATTATCCAATGATAACTTGGCTTAGGAATGAGCCTCATCTCGCACCCCATTTAAAAAGGACATCTGAAGAATAAATGCTCTGTTACCATTAAGACGAACACACACGCGTTTGCATACATGCATGTCAGGAGAGTTAAGACAAAAAAAGGAGAAAGATTGATTTTCTTTCTCTTCCGCGGCGAACTCAGGAGCAATACCCAATATAATTAATAGCGTCAGAGCCTCATAAACGTTATTCAAATTTTGCGTGCATGCATTTACTTCTCGTATATGACTGTTATGACGCGCCATAGAGTATAGACTAGGAATAAGTAAAGCCCTGTTGAGGCGCCCAGAAGGACTAATGAAATCATTCCAAAGCGACTGTCTCCCAATATGCCAACGTAAACAAATATCATAGCAACTACTTGGAGAACGATTGCGATTGTGATGACTACAGTAAGTTTGAAAGTCCGGCTCAAAATCGTTTTAGTCATGGCATTATCCTCTTGCTTCAAGAGTTGCTTTAACACCTTCGGTGATGTCAGCTTACTTCATGCTTACATGTGCTAATAAACATATTTTAATTCGTGTTATTGCTTGATATTCGTATTCAATAAAGATAGTCAATTTGTGCCTGGGTTTTGCATGCATGCATTCCAATCTAGAAACTATGGGCCTAGCGAATTCGAGTTCACATTCGGTCAAGTTGACGATTTCAGAGTTCGCGTCAGCCAATTCCCAACCATAGGGTAAAAAGACCGAAAGTCACCGCCAAGATCACAACATAAACGAGGGAAGCGATCGCTGTTGCAAACGTGGCTTCTAGCCAATCTGCTCCATAGTAGTAATGGAGCAGAAGAATCCATGTGACGCAGACGAGGCCAATGGCCACATCCATAAGAGGAAGGGCGTCTGGAAGAAACGGAATAGACAGAGAAAAAGCTGTGCCTACAGTCGCTCCCAAAAAGGAGAGCAAAAACGCACCATTCCGTGGAGAACGCTTTGAAGAATATTCAGAAAGGATGTGTGAAAAATACAACGTTAAGAATGCTAAGTTCGCAGTAAAGGAGATAAACACGAACCAAAGCGATTCAGATGGTGACAAGAACAGTTCCTCGGTTGCATTTTTGGTTTATCATAGGGCTTCATTTGGTTTTGACCATTTAAAGTTATAGATGAGAAATAGAGGCTACGTGTATGCATTCGATTTTAGACAAGAATTTGACAACTTCTCAACTACTTCTTAGCCTTGAACCTCCAGAGAAATATTCCTGCTGCAAGCAATATTATTGCTGTGACGACCCCCATTATTGATGGCGGGGAAGATTCTTCTTGAACGGTTACGATGAGTGTGTCTTCGTCGCTGTTGTCAGCCCAGTCTTTTGTTGTCAACCTTACGGTGTATTTTCCTGGCGCGTTGAAAGCGTGTGTGACTGCTATCCCGGTTTCTTGTGTTCCATCACCGAAGTCCCACTCGTAACTAGCTATCCCCCACCCACCTTCGTTGTCGCGAGAGTTTCCAGTGTCAAAGATCACGATTTGATTTACGTTGGCTGTTTGGTCTGGACCAGCGTCACTTGTAGGAGGCGTTGTGTCAGGTTTTTCTTCCCAAAGATTGGTGTCTATCAAGACTTCTGATCTCATTGCTATTGTGGTGTATTCTCCTGTGGTTAGGATAGATGTTCCAACGCGTTGCGATAACGCTCCGGTCGTTCTATCCCAGAAATATTGAATCTCATAACCAAACGTCTGGCCCCATTCGTCTGGCACATATTGCGATGCCGTTAAGTAGTTTGTCTCCCTGACTGCGTTGGCATAAAGCAGTTGGACTGTTTGGTTGATCCATGTGTGAGTATACTCGACAGAGCTGTAGATTCTTTCACTCTGATCAAGATTAGCTGAAATGAATGTGAAAGTGCCATTGCCTTCCCCTGTGTTGATGTCTACGTATGAGACGCCTGTTGTCTCGGTGTCATTTTCATAGTGGGTCACTGTCTGAAACGTGATTTTTGTCTCCGAAATGGCCTCAACGGTATTTATAGCCCATTCCGTTTTGTTATGCTCGATCAAATCCAACGGTGGTTGAACAGTGGGATCAGTGGATGTCCATGTTACAAAAAAATCACCGTATTTCACCCAGTCGCCTACCTCGACACCGACAACCCTTTCAGCAGAATTCTCTTCAACAGGTGTCGCTAATGTTAATCCAGACATCGCACCAGACAACAGTAATAGAAGAATCATCAGAACATTCTTCTCATTCATGCCAATCCAATATAGTTCATGTTTTCGCTGGTATAAAAACAGCTTGGCGAATATGAGAAAGCCGAGGGAAATAGCCACTTGCGCTCAGGTGCATTTGAACGTTGAAGATTCTTGTTAGCCAGGTTCTTTCAGAAAGTTTATAGATTGCGCAGATTCCAATTAACAAGAATAGGAATGGACTCTACTACTGTCCTTTTGATCTTGCTTCTTCTTTGCTCGATCAGCTTCATTCCGTCTACGGTTGGATCTAACGTCATCGAAGTTCCGAGAGACTATTCTCGTATACAAATGGCGATAGATGAGGCCCACCTTGGAGACACTATCAAAGTAGCTTCAGGAACATACTTTGAGAGTTTAAAAATCACAAAACCATTAAGCCTCATTGGTGAGGGTTCAGGCACGACTGTAATTGTCGGAAGCGGAACCATCATTCTGGTGAGTGCGGACAACGTAGAAATCAGAGGATTTACAGTAAGAAATGGCACCTATGGAATCTTCTTATGGTCTTGCAGTGGAGGCTTGTTAAGGAACAACACTATGTCAGATAATACATGGAACTTTGCAGTGTCAGGTGATTCTTTATCTCATTTTGTGCACGATGTTGACTCTTCAAATATGGTCGACGGAAAGCCTATCTATTTTTGGGTAAATGAAAATGACAAGCGTGTTCCGAAAGACGCTGGCTACGTGGCGTTAATAAACTCTACAAATGTGACTGCTGAGGATTTGAGCCTAACGAACAATGAACAAGGCGTGTTGCTTGTGAATACAAAGGAATCTGTTATTAGAAATGTAACAATATCAGGAAATGATGTGGGAATAGATCTTCACATGTCAAGCAACAACACAATAACAATGAACAGTTTAAACGCCATCAATTGGCTCAGCCTCTACCTTGTGTCTTCCTGCAACAACACCTTAACTGAGAACACAATACGTAAAGGAGACTACGGCATATCAACAATGCATTCTAACGGAAATACGATTTATCATAACAACTTCATCGACAACAAGGTGCAGCAATATCATCTGAATTCATCTAACAAGTGGGACAATGGCGAGGAAGGGAACTATTGGAGCGACTACAAGGGTGAGGACCTAAACGGTGACGGTGTGGGCGACACCTTGACACCGCACTTGGGAGTAGACTACTACCCACTCGTCAACATCTTCGACAATATCCCGCCAACCGCTGATGCAGACAAAGATCAAACCGTTTTTAAGAACGCGGCAGTTCTTTTTAATGCAAGCAGTGCCACAGACAACATTGGAATTGTTGATTACAAATGGGATTTCGGCGATGGCTCAAAGGGCTCCGGCGTGACTACCAATCATGTGTATGAGGCGGCCGGGTTCTATAACGTTACGCTAACAGTAACGGATGTTTCCGGCAATATTGCCACCGATGTTATCTTGATAACTGTGGTCGACCCCCCTGTACCATTTGTATGGTGGATATTGTTCGCCGTTGTCGGTACTGTAGCAATCATCCTGACTACAAGTCTTTGGTTACGAAGGCACGTTGAGAAGAAGGGAATAAAGAATAAAAGCTGATGTTGGGTCGTCTCTACAATTGAGTATTGTCTGAACATGTACAAAAGCTCTTGCGGTGTGACGAGGATGAAGAAATACGTTGCCGCTTACACGTACATAATGCTCTTGACGACTTTATTGAGTCCAGTAGCCGGACTACGTTTTCAGGGTGCGAAGGCACTTGGTGAAGAAGGTGTTATTACAGAAGACACTGTGTGGATGTTCAAAAACAGTCCATACGAGGTGGTAGATAATGTGACAATAGCAACGGGGACGAGATTAACAATTGAGTCAGGAGTAGAAGTAAGGTTCAAAACAGGGTCTTCACTTATAGTCAACGGAAGCTTGTATGCGGTGGGCACTGGTTCTAACCGAATAAGCTTTACATCAAACAGGAGTGAATCCATCCCCGGTGATTGGAACGGGATAATGTTCTACGGGGATGAAAACAGCACTCTAACAATGAGTTTCTGTGATGTAGAATATGCCGGAGATGGAATAACCATATCCAGTTTGGGAAAAACACTGGTAGAAAACTCCACAATTATTAACAATTCTCTAAGTGGCATACATGTCATTGGATTAGCCAACTTGGTCATAAGAAAGAACACAATAGAACTGAACGCCAACGGCATATCAGCTTCAGGAGTTACAACTTCTGGGCACGAAATAATCGATAATCAATTTTTGAACAATGAAAACGGTATTTGTGTCCAGGTCTATGGGGATAGAAGTCGCATCAGTAACATCACAATATCTGATAATTTTTTCAAAAGCAACACTAAAGGGATATATTTTCACAGCCACGGCTTGTCCACAACTGAACCTACAAAAGCAAACGCCTACATAAACGAGGTTGAAATCGTAGACAATTTCATGGAGTCCAACGAATGTGGAATATACCTTCTTGCTGAAGCATGGGGAGAACCTGGACTTCTTGGAGGCGGCGCCTACATTTACAATTCAATGATTTCTAACAATACTATTTTTTTTAGCGAGTGGGCTGTATGCATTAATAGCACAAGCAATTGGTACAGTTGGATTTCAGGTTTAGACATTTCAAGAAACGTTATACATTCTAGCGAGAACGGAATATTCATGCATGCTTTTCGTACACCTCAACCGCCGTATCAAGATATTCCTTTCGACGTCAAGTTGGTGAGTAACATTATTTCAGCTAACTCAAAGGGAGTTGAAGTTCTTGGGGATATAAGGGTGAATTTCACTGGTAACTCAGTTTCATACAATTCTTACGGAATCCAACTCGTCTCCTCTATTCCCTCCGAGAATGTGGCCCGCAATAACGACATTTATCGAAACACAGAGTATGGGGTCTGTGTTGTTGAGGGTGCATTAATCAGTGCTGAACATAATTATTGGGGCGCTCCAAGTGGGCCTTATCATGAAACTTTGAACCCTTCCGGGAAAGGAGACCGTGTAAGTGGAAATGAGGAAAACCTTCTCTTAATCCCGTTCTCAAATGAACCGTTTGGAGAGATTAACGATGCCCCTTCTGCTGTTATCAACGCTCATGTGACGATGACCCCAGTGAATCAAACAGTTCTCTTTGATGGTTACGAGTCAACTGACGACTCATCCATCATAAAATACTTCTTTGATTTTGGGGACGGAGCAACTATCCAAGTGTCTTCAGGTCTGGCTAGACATGAGTATGCTTCCCCTGGTGTTTATAATGTCAGTCTCATTGTCATTGATGATCAGGGTGTCAAAAGCACAAACCCAGCGATCGAAACGATTACCGTGGCTCTACCACCCTTAGCTGTCTTGGTTTTCGTGGATCCACTAAGCGTTCTAGCGCAAGGAAACGCCGCAGTGGAAGTTCACGTAAGTGACGGAGAAACAGGCGTTCCAGAAGCGTTTGTTCAATTATCGTCGGATCAAGGGGGAAACTTTGAGCCGTCTTCCGGCTTTACGGACTCCAACGGAGATTTTGAATCAACTTTCTACGCTCCCAACGTGTCGGAACCACTAAACGTAAGAATTGTGGTAACAGCCTCCAAGGAGAACTATGAAACGAGATCCGACGAAGTTCTTCTTTCAGTGCTCACGCCTCCTCTAGGTGGGGTAGAGTCTGGCTCTTACCTGATTTGGCTCGTGGCAATTATAGCGGTCGTCGCCGTTGCTGCTTTCATGTTGAGAAAAAGAGTGAAGGCAAGATTGTCTCTTGTTTTCAGGTCGCCTGCTCAAAGCGAGAAAAGAGGTTGATGCACGCTAGCACATGTTTCCGTAGTTCATGGTCACTATCGAAATATCTGCAATATCTACGATTCCATCTTTGTTCAAGTCTGCCTCAGGATTGTAGCCAGGTTCGCCTTCAAACTGTCCATAGGCCACTGCGACTATAGTTAGGTCTGCAATGTCTACTATGCCGTCGCCGTTTATGTCTCCTTCTATTTTTATCTTTACAGTGCCGTCGGTGTACGTGTTATCTGTGAGGTCGATTTCGCCTGGAACTATACTTGCTTCAGCTTTTATCGTGTAGTAAACGCAAGGCTGAGCGTCTGAAGTGTTCCAGGTGAATGTTAGAACTACGTTCTGTTCAGGAGCTAAGCTGGTGACTTCTTGGGTTCCAACGGTTTCAAATATTCCTAGGGTTGTGTTTTCGTATCTGGCGGTGACGTTGAAGGTTTCCGTTGATATTCCTTGGTTTTCTGCGACGACTGTGATGTTAACCATTTCTCCTACGTATGCTTGAGTGGGTGAGGGCGTGACGCTTGTTACGGCAACATCATGGTAGACCCCATAAGGGTTCATCAAAGGGTGCCAATCTACGCCTTCCCATGGCACGTATGTGTCTCCTGTGCCGTCACCGTCAGTGTCTGTGCCTTTGTAGTCGCTCCAGTAGTTTCCTTCGTAAGGTGCTGTGGGAGTGTTCCAACTGTTTGAGCACGTCAGGGGGTCTTGGAAGGCTCCTTTCGCATTGTCGATGAAGTTGTTGTGGTATATGCTGTTTCCATCGGAGTTTTCTGCTACCCAGGCGCCCCAAGTGTTATCTTTTATGCGGTTTTCAATGATGGTGCTTCCAGTGGAATTGTAGAGTTCAATGCCCCAATCGTTCAGTGATGCTGTGTTGCCGCTGACAGTGTTGGCACCACAATATCCTAGATAGATTCCGTAAGAGCTGTCGGTTACATTGTTGTTCAAGACTGAGTTGCCTTCTGAGTGCATGACTTGGATGCCTACGGTGCCTTCTGATACATTGTTGTATTCTATGATGTTGCTGTTTGAGTATGTGAGGTAAATGTTCCAAGAATTGCTGATGAGCGTGTTTGCACTTACGTTAGCGTTATTTGAGTAGGGCACGTATACGCCATATGAAGTGTCGGAAACAGTGTTGTTGACAACTTGACTGCTTAAACTGTCAGAGATTGTAACACCGTAGGCACTTTCTGATATCTGGTTATCTCTAACAATGGTGTTGCTCGTATACCTCACATTGATGCTATGCATCTGGTTGTTGACGAAGACGCTGTCTTCGATTGTGTTGTCGTTAATGTAGCTGTCGTACGAACCGGATATGACAACGCCAACCGCGTTATCTGTAACTCGGGTGTTGCGGATTGTCAATCCGTTGTAAGGATCATATATGGTGACGCCGCTGTAGCTCCCTCCATTGCGTATGGTCAAGTCGCTTAGTTCCACATTGTCTTCCTGTACGTTGAAGACCATGTCTTTGCCACTGCCGTCTACGATGGTAGTTGTGGCGCTGACACCCTTTATGGTTACTGTTTTGTTTACTAGGACGTTTTCAGGGTATGTTCCAGCGTCAACTTCTATGGTGTCTCCAGCCCCAGCTGCATTCACAGCGGCTTGTATTGTTGGGTATTCTTGCGGCACTCGAAGGGTACTTGCTGCAGCTGGTACAATGAACCATGCCATAAGCGTTGCTGGCAACAACGTCAGAAGTAGCAGGGTCAGTAGAAATCGCTGATATCGCATACACTAATCGCCCTCCTCTCACCATGGTGCGAATAAACTTTACATTAACTATTTTCTGTAACATTCAGATTAACCTTACAGTAACTATGTTCTATAACATTGTGACTTGTCGAATTTAACTAGAGGTTGTAAGAGCGGATGAACTTCAAATCTAAGGTGGCGGTGGAGAATTAGGGACTTCAACTTTGATGTAGCCTTCGGCTGAGAAGGTTGCTCCACCAGCTGTGTCTTTGAGTTTTCCCGTTATTGTAATGTAGACTTTCCTATTTGGTGGAAGTGTTCCTATGTGAGTGATTTTCCCCCATAAGATGTTTACGACCCCGTTTCCATCGAACTCGCCAACGAGGCCGCCTGGGATTAAGTAAGTGGTGTCAACGGGAAGAGAGCCTTCAAGCAATATGGTAGAGGCATTTATGTCCTTTACACTTTCATCAGCGCCACTCTCAAATCTTATTGTTCCTTTCACTACGCGTGGATCCGGCAGAGACAGATCTATATTATTTGGGTCGAATTTGGCGCTGCCAATTATGGTTTCTGCGCCTGCTGGAGAAAATGCTACTAAACTTACCAGAATGAGCAGAAGAATCACTGAGTAGATAAGAGTCCCCTTTCTCATTTTCGCTCATCCTATAGTTTAACCGTGCGACCATATAAAAGTTATCGTATTAAATTCTATAAAACAGATGCATGCGTACGGATGTTGTTTAGGTTAGAGATTAGGGAAATATTGCTTTTATCGTGTAGTTGTCTGCGTTTTCCTTTCATGATAGAGGTCTGTTATTGAAATGTTGATGCAGTTAGGTTACTGGTATTAATATTTTGATTTCGCCGATGCCGTACCATTCAGTTCCGTCGAAGAGTTCTCCTGAAATCTCCAGTTCCACTTTGGTGGGAGCCCAAGGTTTTGGCGTTGTTATTCCCATGTGGTATATTTTTGCCCAGATTATGGAGGCCACCGCACCTCCGTTGAACTCAGCGATGAATTCTGGGGGGGCACGTGTTGTCCAAGTGTTCAACGGTTGAATAGAGCCTTCTAGCCGAACCGTGGATGGGTCTATATCCGTCGTGTTTCTTTCGTGTGGTTTAGGGAACTTTATGTGGACTATGACGGGTTCTGGGTTGTCAAGGTGGAAGAGTTTGGGTTCGAACTTTACTTGTTCAGCCTCTATGGCTGACGCGGTTGTTGGTGAAGCTGAGAGTTGCAATCCAATTAGCAGCATTGAAAGGAGACCTAACATCATTAACACTGAGTATTTGCGCATGTAATTCTCTCCATTCTCTTTGATTGTTAATATTGTTTGTAGAGGATAATCAATATTTCTGTTGCTGATATATTCTTATGTAAAATAGTTCTACTTTGATCAATTTGGTTAGAACAGTAATCATTTTTTCATGTTAGAATGTTTGTGAACCTGTAGGATGTGCGCGGTGTGGATATTTAATGGCCGAACCCTTCATGTTTGTTCTGTTTTTTCTAGAACTACCTTTCTCAAGAGTTAAAAGTGAAATCGAAGAAAACGAGGGCTAATTTTCTAAGGCAACGGAGGTGAGAGAAATGAGGAAAATGCTGCGCGTTATGCATGCATGCATTTGCCAAGCTATTCTGGGGTTTGGTGGACTACTAACAAAGAGGGGAAAACGATTGACAGTGGTAGTTTCATTGTCGCCCCTTAACGCATATACGAACCTGTGTTGGTGATGTGCCAGCCGGGACGTCCTATCTTTTTCTCTACCTTATCTAGTCTTTCTCCGATGCATGTGTGCTTTTCTCTGTGGTTCAGAATCGTGTTTCAGATTGCTGGTGTTTTGGAATATAAGTTAGTTGTTAAATATGAAAAGAGGAAAGTTTGAATCAAACGATGCACAACAACGTAGAATATAACATGACCTGTTTTCCGACACAATAGAACTTAGTTATATAATCTTCTGAAGTAACGTTTAAATGACGCGCACTTCCAGATTAAGAATGGTTAGGTTCCCGTTGCTGCGGGAATCTTGCTGAAGAGTGAGAGGAGAAGCGGTTCATTGCTGACTAGGCAGAGCTTAATGAAGGCTAGGGTTAAAGCCGTCAGGCAGAAGGTTTGGTTCAAGGCTTTATCAAGAGTGGAGAGAAACATCTTAGACTTGACCATACGTTGCGTAGAGAAGGTTAGAAGTCGCATTCTCGCCGAAATAATTTCAAACATTCTTGCTAAGATCTTGGAGACCCTTGAGCCTAGTTTCTTGGAGGCTGCGATGAGAATTGGCCGTGAAATCGCTGATGAAGTTTGTGGGGTTGCTGAGAAATGGGGGAACGTGAGTGCTTCGAGATGGAAACATGATTTAGGCTTCGTGCGTTTTCTAGGTGTGACGGCGGTCAATCATGGATGAAGTGTGCTCAGGTGAATGGCGTTGACTGAGAATATACTCGTTGCGGGTGGTGCTGGTTTCATAGGTTCACATATTGTGGAGACTTTGGCGAAAACTGCTCTGCCTAGAATCGTGGTTTATGATGTTAATGCTACGGAGAAGAGAGTTGGAAATGTTGTGAGTTTTAAGGGAGATGTTTTTGACTCTGATAAGCTTTTAGCGGTTATGCGGAAAGAAGAGGTTTCTAAAGTCATTAGCATGGTTGGGTTAGCGTCAATTTCAGACTGCAGAAAAAATCCGGATAGGAGTTTTAGATTAAACGTTTCAAGCGTTCACAGCGTGTTAGAAGCTATGAGAATTACTGATGCTGAACACTTGGTTTTTCCGTCTACTGCGGCGGTTTATGGAGATGTTACGGAGCCAGAGGTTGACGAGGACGTAGAGCCGAGGCCTACAAATATCTATGGATGGCACAAGTTAGCTGCTGAGTCGCTTATTCGTGGGTATGCGGAGGATTATGGCATCAGCACAACGGTTCTTAGGGTCTTTAACGTCTATGGAGATTTTTTGATGGAGCAAGGCGTCATTTCCGCGTTTGTTAGGATGGCGTTGGAAGGTAAGCCTTTGGTCATAAATGGGGGTGGGCAGCTCCGAGACTTTGTGCATTTGAATGATGTTGTGGACGCCTTCATCAAGTCTTTGGGTAATGTTGCAGCTTATCATAAGGTTATTAATGTGGGCTCGGGAGTAGGCCTATCTATCAACGATATTGCCAAGATGGTTTGTGAAAGTTTTCCACGTACTGAAGTTGTGCACCGGCCTTCGCAGAACGGGGAGTATGGGATTTTTGCGGATGTTTCAGAGATGAGGAGTCTGTTAGGTTGTAAGGCGTTGGATCCAAGGGTGGGTGTACCTAGGTTCATTGAAAAGTGCAAGCTCACTGAGAAAAGAAAATTGTTGATGGCTAGTGCGTAGGGTGTCACGTAAAGTTTTGGTTATGATTCCCGCGTACAATGAAGAGAAGACAGTTGGGGAAGTTGTAGAGTCTACGCTTGCCTTGTACCCAAGCTTCAGGGTTGTTGTTGTCGACGACGGTTCCGAGGATATGACTGCGCAAAAAGCTAGGGAAGCAGGGGCGGATGTGGTCTCGTTACCGTTCCATTGTGGTGGCAGCATCGCTATACAGACTGGTTATTTGGTTGCTGCGCGGCAAGGTTATGATTGCACGGTGAAGATAGATGCGGATGGGCAGCATAAGCCTGAGGAAATTTTGAAACTGTTGGATCCCTTGGTTGATGATGGGGTGGATATGACTGTGGGTTCGCGTTACTTAGCGGTCAACAGTGAGAACTGTTCATTGGTGAAGGAGAGTGGAAGGGTTTTCTCTTCGACGCTTGTGTCTTTGTTGCGGAAGATGGAGATAACAGATATTACTTCGGGGATGCGGGCGTGGAATCGGAAGGCCATTGAAACTTTGTTGCCGATTTATTTGGAGAGAAGGTACATAGAGGATTCGGTTTTTTGGGTTGTTGAAACCTTGCTTGCATACCGGGAGGGTTTAAGGATGGAGGAGGTGCCTATTGAGGTGCTTCCAAGGAGATATGGGCGGTCTAAGAGTTACCCGTTGGGCAAACTGCTGGTTTACCCCTTAAGGCTTATAACTACCCTACTTGCACAAATCAGTGGGTGACGGAGTCAAATGGTAAGCAATTACTCTTTAATCGGTCTTCTTTTTGCCCTATTCATATTGGCTATGGATTTTTACCTCTTGAAAAAACGAAAGATTGAGGGTAAAGGTTTCGTTTTCTGGTTCATAACTGGAGCTGCTTTAGGTTTGTTCTCTGGGGTGCCGGCTTTGTTTTCACTGTTTCTTATATTGTTTGGCACCGAAGAACTAGTATCTGCTGTAATGGCAACTGGATTTTTCTTCTTTCTAGTCGCGTTTTTCTATCTTTCCTATCGGATATCTGAGCTGCATAGTCAGTTGATGAAGCTGACTATGGAAGTTTCTGTAGCCAAATACGGTCAGAAACAAAGCGGAACAAGTGATATTGTATCAGGGAACCCTGGGAAAAAGCGGAAAAAGCAAGCGGAAAAATAGGCGAAAAGTGAAAACCTAAGATGCGGAGCTGGAGAGTGCCCCTCTACAAGATTTACTGGGATGAAGAAGACGTTAATCACGTGTTAGAGGTTATTATGCAAGGGTCGTACTGGGCGATTGGGCCAAGCATAGAAAAGTTTGAAACCATGCTTGCAGAGTACATTGGAAAGAAATACGCTGTGGCTTTCAACTCAGGCACCTCCGCCTTGCATGCTATGTTATTGGCCTACGGAATAAAGGAAGGTGATGAGGTGATAGTTCCTTCCCTCACTTTCATAGCCACCGCCAACTCAGTGCTTTTTGTAAATGCCAAACCAGTGTTTGCTGACATAGAAGAGAAAACGTGCGGTTTGGACCCTGAAGACGTAAAAGAGAGAATAACGGGGAAGACTAAGGCTATAATGCCGATCCATTATGGAGGTTCAGCTTGCCAAATCAAGGAGCTGAAGGAAATAGCTGAAGATCATAAGCTGTTGCTTTTGGAGGATGCTGCTGAATCTCTTGGGGCTAAAGTCGATGAAAAGCGTGTAGGCTCGTTTGGTGACGCAGCTATGTTCAGCTTCTGTGGGAACAAAGTGATTACCACGGGAGAGGGTGGGATGATTGTGACTGACCAACGTGACGTTTACGAAAGGTCAAAGCTTATTAGATCTCACGGCAGGCTTGAAACAGAGAATTATTTCACGTCAGCGAAGGTTATGGATTATGTGGCTTTAGGGTACAACTGGCGTATGTGCAACATAATTGCGGCTCTCGGAGTCTCCCAACTTGAAAAGCTAGGCAAGGTCGTCGAGATGAGGAGGAGAAACGCAGCTTACATGTCGAAGAGCCTGTTGAACCTGAGCAAGATTGAGCCACCTAATCCTCCTGAGGGATTTTTCCATGTTTATCAAATGTATACTGTAAAGGTTAGGGATGGAGAGAAAGCTAGAGACGGTCTTAAAGGCTACTTGGCTGAAAAAGGTGTGATGACCAAGGTGTATTTCTCTCCAGTGCACTTAACAGGGTTCTATCGAGAGAAGTTTGGTTTTCAAGGTGGAGAGCTGCCGATGACCGAAAAAATTTCTAAGCAAGTTCTTACTTTACCTATGTACGCATCGCTAACGAAGGATGAAATGGACTATATTGTGACTTGTGTCAGGGGCTTTATTGAGAATCTGGGTTAACGGATAGTGACATTTTAGCTTGGGCGTAAAATCGGAAATAGGACAAGCTTACGTGGACGATGAAGCGAAGATAGGAGATAACGTTAGCATAGGTCGATTTGCTGAAATCTTGTCTGGCTCAGTTATAGGAGACAATTGCGTCATAGGTAGCCGTTGCATAATAGGGCATCCGTCTAAGCTTGAACTTCAGAAAGCGGATTTTTCTGCGACCAGCCCAAAGGTTTCAGACTTGATTGTGAAGGAGCCAGTTACAAAGATAGGCGAAGGGTCAATAATCAGGTCTGGTTCAATCATTTACAAACATGTGGTTGTCGGAAAGAGCTTACGCACCGGGCATAGCGCATTGATTAGGGAGCATGTAACCATTGGAGATAACTGCATCGTTGGAACGCAGGCGATTCTGGATGGATACATCAGGGTGGGAAGTGGGTCGATGATACAGAGTCAATGTTATGTTGCTCAGTCGGTGAGGATAGGAAACGGGGTCTTCATAGCACCTGGATGCGTGTTTCTCGACAACAAGAAGATAGTTCTTGGGCAAGGTCTCGATGGAGCTACAATTGAGGATTATGTTCGCATAAGTGCGGGAACAAGGGTCTTACCAGGCATAACCATAGGAAAATACGCGCTAATAGGCGCAGGATCAGTAGTTACGAAAGACATAACGCCCAAAGCGGTGGCATTTGGGACACCTGCTAAGGTGCAGAAATTTCTAACTGATGACGAGATTCGAGCCTATGTTGATTCGGTGAAGGCGTGGAGCTATTAGGATTCTACGGTATAGGTAGCTTTGTGCTAAGAAAAAAGGGGCTTTGTTTGAAAAGGTTTTTTGTGTTTACGGTTGATGTTGAAGGGATGCCGTTAGAAAACGGTAGCTTCGACTACTCCTCTGTTGTTGATGGCATACCGCTATTGCTTGATTTTTTCAAGGAATTCAATGTTTGTTCTACTTTCTTTTTGACAAGCGATGTGGCTGAAAACACCACTGACACGATAAAGGAAGTTATCAAGCATGGGCATGAAATTGCGTGTCACGGGTTTGAACACCAACTGTTGGATTTGAACAGTCGTAATGAACAGTTCAAAAACATAAAAAGGGCTACTGAAATCATAGATGAGAACTTGCATATTTCTCCAATAGGCTTCAGGGCGCCTGTCAACAGGGTCAATGAAAAGACATTGAGAGTATTGGCGGATTTAGGCTATAAATACGATTCTTCAGTCGCGCCGTCTTCGAAAATAATGAACAAATATTATTTTCCTAGGGCTCCGCGAACACCGTACTGGCCTTCAAAGAACGATATAGGTCGAAGAGGGGATTCTCCGATATTGGAAATCCCGCTGTCGGTTTTGCCATTGGTGAAGCTACCTGTAGGTCTGAGTTATATCCTGTTGTTTGGCTTGGATTTTTACAAGTTCTTTCTGTCAAAAATCGATCAAAAGATAGTAATGGTATTTCTTCACCCTTACGACCTCTTTGCATTGCCTGACCAAACAAATTTTCGGGTTATTGAACAAAAAAGGGTTTTCACGTTTTTGTCCAGAAAAGGAAAGGGGAATGGATTTTTGATACTTAGAGAATTGTTGGAGTTTATTGAAAGAAAGTTTTCTCCAACTTACATTTGTGCAAGAGCTGTGCTGAACCATTTTTCGGCTGATGAAAGCGAGCTTGTCTCATCGAGAACGTAGGGCTTTTAAAGCTTCTACTCCAACTATGTTTGAGATCATGGTTGTGTGAAGGTTCATGACAGAAGACAAAATGTTGAAACGCATACCTCTAGAGTATAACAAGGTAGAGGGCTTGCTGTCGGAACTGCCGTACTTGGCGAAGGCTCATGGCTACACAGGTGTCTTAGGGAAGGTTAGATATTTCTTCAGGGTTCTGCATAACTATATGTGTTACATTATTGCGTCTAAAATTCCTAGCGGTGAACTTAAATTAACTCTCTATCGTTCTATGGGAGCAAAGATAGGCAGGCGTGTAGTGATTACTTCAGACGTTCATATTGATCCTGACTGGCCAGAGCTCCTCACAATTGAGGATGGGGTAGCTATTGGGCCTAGAGCCATGTTTATCACCCATGTTCGACCCTTAACCGAACACAAAGGTCGCGTGCCAGCCTTCGCCGCCCCTGTGAAAATTAAGAGAAATGCTTGGATCGGTGTTGGGGCCATAATAATTGCTGGAGTTACAGTTGGCGAAGGTGCTATAGTGGCCGCTGGAGCTGTAGTGACAAAAGATGTTCCTCCATTCACTTTTGTTGGAGGAGTGCCTGCAAAAGCCATTAAGACTGTGCCACCTGTAACAATTGGGAATGCGAAGGAAGGATAATTCCCTGAGAATATTGCGTATTCACCCATTTTACCCTTCTTTGGTCTATGCGGTAAAAAGGGGGACAATGCGATATGAACAAGACAGGAGTATCATGGAAAGAGGGCACAGAATCTACGTTATTTCCTGTAAGACTTTTGAGGCTCCCTCTTTTGAAAGGGCCGAAGGAATTGAAATTTATCGAGTGCCATCAATAGCGTTACCAGTCATAGAATATCCCTTCCCAAACTTGTTGATTTTCTATTCATGGGTTGTGGAGTTACTTAAAAGAAATAAAATAGACTTGGTTCATGTAGAAGATGGAGCATACTTAACCTCACTGTTAGTTCTTTTGATCAAGAAATTGTTGAAGAAGCCCGTTATATTGAGCATGCAAGGCTTTCCTGGGTTTTCATGGTTTTATGGTAATTCTTTTGTGGATTGGGCGGCAAAAATATACACTCTTACAGTGGGTAAGATTGTTTTGAGAACTGCAGACATGGTGGTGTTGTCTGCGACTGCTTATGTGGAAGACGCCCTTAGACTTGGTGTACCCATGGATAAGATCCAGGTGATTCCTCGTGGCGTTGATGTCCGAATTTATCGTCCAAGTCTGGAGCGGCGCAAGGCATTTAGAGAGAAACTAGGGTTGAAGGACGATGAAATAATGGTCTTATTCGCGGGTCGTCTCGTGTTGGTGAAGGGACTAGAGTACTTTGTCGAAGCAGCTAAGACTTTGCTTGAAGAAAATAGGAAATTGAAGTTTGTAGTAGCTGGAGATGGTGTACTTCGTGGTAAATACGAGAAAGAAGCTTGGGGTTTCAGAGACAATATAAGGTTTATTGGATACCGTCTTGACATGGGGGATGTAATGAACGCTGCTGACATCTTTGTTCTTTCGTCTATCTCTGAAGGATGCCCCAACGCGGTTATCGAGGCAGGCGCATGTGCAAAACCAGTTGTTGCAACTTGTGTTGGAGCCGCCTCAGACATTATAGTCGATGGGGAAACTGGTTTGTTAGTCAAGCCTCGAAGTGTTGCTAGTTTGTGTGCGGGGCTTAGGAAAATCTTGGCCAGTCAAGACGCAAGCGAGATGGGCAAAAAAGCGTTGGAGCGTATGCGCAAGTTTTTTTCATTGCGTACAGTTGCGTCGCAATGGGAAAAGGTTTACCTAGAAGTAGCAGATCAAGCTTTAGATGATTCTGTGTAAAGGCATGCAACTGAAAACACGGAATGGTGGAGACCTGACCGACAAATGTGGCTAAGACAAGTGTATCATTTGATGGAGCTTAGAAGAAACCAGTGGTTGAAGTCTTCAGAGATTCAGGAAATTCAGAGAAAAAGACTTGGGGCAATCATCGAGTACGCTTATCATAATATCGGGTTCTACCATGAGAAATTCAAAGCAGTAGGTGTCAAACCAGACGATATTAGAACAGTAAATGACTTGCCAAAACTTCCCGTAACAACAAAGTCTGAAATAAGGGAAGGCTTTCGGAGAGGTAGCATCCTTCGCAAGGGTTTGGAGCTGTCTAGATGTAAGTTGGGGCGAACCAGCGGGTCAAGCGGCGATCCAATGACTATTGTTTATGATGAAAAGGCTGAGGACTTTCAAAAGGCTGTTGCCATCCGTTCGTTTATGGAAGCTGGAGGCCGTTATCGTGACAAGTGGGTCATGATTACTTCTCCTCAGCGGGCAGCGGCGAAGAGACGATGGTTTCAACGTTTCGGTCTTTTTTCTCCTATATATCTTTCACTTTTTGATTCAGCCGATACTCATGTGTCAATGCTTCGAAAAATCAAACCAGACGTTGTCCAAGGTTATTCTTCTAGCTTAGAGTTAATTGCAAGAACGATTCACGAAAAAGGCGTCAGCGACATCAAGCCGAGGGTGGTAATTGGCACAGCTGAAGTTTTGAGTGACGAAGTTCGGAGATTCATTAACGCGGCGTTCAATCTTGAGATGTTCGATCAGTTTGGAGGCGTCGAAATTGGACGCAGTGCTTGGGAATGTGAAGAACACAGCGGTTATCACATGGACGTTGATGCTTTAGCAATGGAGTTTGTCAAAAACAATGAACATGTTGCAGCAGGTGAGAGAGGCCGTCTTCTCTACACGAGTTTATACAATTATGCTATGCCATTGATCAGGTATGACGTAGGTGACGTGTGTGTTCCAACTGATGAATCATGCCCGTGCGGTCGAGGGTTGCCCTTGATGAAGCACATCGAAGGGCGAGTGGACGATTTCGTTATAACCCCGAACGGTAGGATATTTTCTCCCATCATCTGGACGATAATAATGAGAGCAATTCCAGGAATTGCAAAGTATAAAATCGTTCAGAAAACAAAAAGAGATTTAGTTGTTCAACTCGTGAAGGACTCAGTTTTCTCTTCAGCAACAATTAGACAAGTCAATGAAGGAATAACTAAGCATTTGGGAGATGATATATCAATCAGGATTGAATTAATGGAAGACATTCCCAAAGACAACTCGGGCAAGCTGCGTTCCGTGGTGTCCGAAGCAAAAATAAACTGGTAACTCTTATTAGGTTGTGATTATTGATGAGATTTCTCGTTTTAACGGATGTTTTCTCTCCTTGTCCTCAGTCCGCTTCGCAGAGAGTTTCTTCCTTTGCACATGCTCTGGCCTTGAGAGCTTCCGAAGTTGTTGTTTTGACGTCAACTCGTTGTTCTGCAATTGGTGCAGGCAGCATCCGTGATGAGAATTTGCTGGTTTATGATTTTAGGTTGCCTAGATTTTCAGTGTCGTTCTCTAGTTTGGTGGTTAATCCGTTTAGTGTCTTGTTCTATTTCATGACATCGTTAGTCATAGCTTTGTCAAGAAAAGTAGATTTCATATTATCATCGGTTCCTAACGGGGACACAGCAATCGCAGGTTTTGTGTTTTCAAAAATATTTCGTGTGCCTCTTGTAATTGATCTACGAGACCTTTATCCAATTCCCCCCCGTGAATTTCCATTTCTGGGGGTACATCTCCCGCAAGAACTTAATCGAATTTTGACTTGGGTCTTTTCGATTTTGTACAGAAATTCTGACAAGTTGATCTCTGTGGACGACAACATTAGGGAGGAAATCATAAGATTTGGGGTTGATCCAGAAAAAATCCTAGTTATTTCAAATGGAGCTGACACTTCTGTGTACAAGCCTCTCAAGCCTAAACAGCGTGTGCGGGTTCGGTCGGAATACGGACTGCCACTCGATAAGTTGATTTTTGTGTATGCAGGGGCTTTAGTGTGGTATTATTCGTTAGACAGTGTTATCCGAGCCTTAAGACAGCTTGTCCCAGAGAGAAACGATTTTCAATTGCTGGTAATCAGCCATCACAGTTGTGATGCTCAAAAGAGATTGGTGAAGGAGTTAGGTCTTCAAGATTACGTTCTGTTTGCGGGGCCCTTCTCTGTTGCTGAGACTGCTAGGATTCTTGCAGCTTGCGACGTGGGTATCGTCGTATATCGTGGTGAGACCTACTTCAAAACCATGTATGGTTCAAAGATTTTTTCTTACATGTCTTGTGGATTGCCGGTTCTCGTTTCGGGACCCCCTAGTAGCGTCCTTGACGAATTGATCAGTAAACATGATGTTGGGTTCTTTGTCGGAAAACCGAACGTGAAGGATTTTGCAGACGGGCTCTTATATTTTCTGAACAATACGGAAAAAGCGGTGCACATGGGAGTTAAGGCAAGAAGAACCGTGGAAAAACTCTATGATAGAAGAAAACTGGGCTTGAAACTCGTCTCTCTGATCGGAACGGTGCAAGCAGACCAAAATTAAGCGGAAGGCGAGTAAGACATGAAAGGTGCTTTCGTCTTTGTCGTGGATGTTGAACTGGCTTGGGGATGCATGGAATGTATCAGAATTGACGAAAAACGTCTCAGAGCAGCTGCAAAAGTTCGAGAAATCATAAATCCTCTTTTCAAACTTCTAAGAGACTACGAAATTTCAACAACATGGGCGGTCTTAGGTCATCTTTTTTTGGACAGTTGCCAACGTCAAGGGCGCCCGCATCCAGAAATGCCGAGACCCAACTACAAGTGGTTTGACGGAGACTGGTACAAATATGATCCTTGTTCCCACATCCGTGATGCCCCCCTTTGGTATGGAAAGGACATAGTAGAAGAAATACTCAAATTCGCCGAGGAAAATCCGGTAGAGCAAGAAATCGGGTGCCACTCGTTTTCTCACATATTTTTTGGTGACCCTGGATGTAATGGAAGGCTGGCTAGAGCTGAAATGGACAAATGTCTAGAGCTTATGGCAAATTATGGTGTGCGCCCAAAATTTTTTGCCTTTCCGTTGGGAAGCGTAGGCCATCTAGATGCGTTGAAAGAAAGGGGGTTCACGGCATTTTTCAGTGGCGCGCCACAGTTGATTAAAGGTGCAAGTTTGGGAAGAGCCGCTCCCAGTGTTTTTCAAAAGTATGTTTCTTCAATAATCGAGTTCTCCTCAAACCTTTTCCTTTTAACTCCACCTATCTGTATTCCCGAAGAAGTTTCTCCCGGTTTATGGAGTGTGCATGGGTCGCTGTGTTTTAATAAGAAGAGGTTTCTTCCCTTGGGTTTCGTGGTTTTGAGGGCGAAGAAGGGAATCGAGCGGGCTATAAAGGAAAAGGAGTGTTTCTACTTGTATACACATTTGGAGAATTTTGGCGTAGACTCTGCTTCAGTGCTTAAAGGCTTTGAAGACATTTTGTCTTTTGTCGATGAAAAAAGAAAAAAGGGAAAACTTGACGTGTTAACCGTTAGTGGTTTGGTGAAACGTTATCAAGCTGACTTGTGAGGCTGTTTCGTGTTGAGAGTTGAAAGTTACTCGTTTAATGATCTAGACAAAGAGAAGTGGCTGAGTCTGGAAAAAGAAACAGGAATCTTGAGCATCTTTCAAACTTATTCTTGGGCTAAAGTGCTAAGTTCCATCGGAAGCGAACCCTGGTTTTTCATTTTAGAGGACCATAAGAAACCTCTTCTTGGTTTGTTGACGTTTAGAAATCGTTTTCTCTGGGGAGCCTTCCTTTCATATGAGGCTTTTGGAGGACCCCTTTCTTCCTCTTTAGTTGAGAAAAGTGCGTTTAATGTCTTCGCTTCAGAATTAAAGCGTGCAATAAAGCGAATGTCCATGCTGTATTTTTATTGGATGCCTTCTCCCTATTCGAATCTAGAACGATATTTTGTTGATCATGTTTTCTCGCAAATTCCCACAGCCACCTTTATTGTTGACTTGCGTCCATCTGTAGAAAAGCTATGGGGAAATCTGGAGGGCAGAGCAAGGCGAGCCATAAAAAAGGCGAAGCGAAGCGGAGTAAATGTCTTTGAGGCGAAAAGTTGGCGAGATTGGAGCGAGTTTTACGATTTATATGTTAATGAAGCTCTTCACACTGCTGGGCCTCCTTATTCGCGTAGGCTACACAAATCTATTCATAAATTGCTTCTACCCGAAAAGAAAGCCAAACTCTTTGTGGTCGAACGTCACAATAAAATTATTGCTGGAATAGTCTTTTTGCTGACTCGTGATGAGATGGTTGGATACAGAGGCGCTTCTGATATCAGATACTTGAACCTTTCTGCAACCAGTGTCATTCATTGGCATGCAATAGGTTGGGCCAGAGAACAAAGTATTAAGTACTATGATATCGGGGGTGCGCTTTGGAAGCCTGAGAAAAACCATTTTCTATATTGGGTTCATATGTTTAAGAGACAATGGGGGGGCAAGTTGTATAGATTTTATAGTTTAGCCTCTAGCAGATTCTATGTGGTCGGAAGAAGGTTTGTTTTTGAGAGCTCTAGGATACGCCGGCTATATCTTGCTTTAGAGAGATATGGAGTGATCAAGAGAACTGATCGAATTTAGTTATGATGTATAGTGGGTTTGTAGCTACCAAGTAGTTAGCTGTTAGCTTTTTGCAAATCTTTTCTTTATTCTCGTAATATGATCTTTAAGGTGATTTGAAAGTGAAGCCCCCAATGTGATTGCGATTAAAACGGAGATTGTTGCTTTCATGTCAAGCGTTGGAAGAAGCCCTAGTCCGTTTCCAATTATGATGATCGCACTACCTAACGGAATTAACATGATTAATACTAGTGAACCGAAGGCCACACGGAAACCCACGCTTTCATCATTGAAAAAAAGGCGTCCCAAAAAAACGCTATTAATCAAAAGGTAAATTGCTGAGAATAACGCTCCAAATAAAAAGGACGAAATTGTGATTGAATTGATAAACATTCCAAATGTAGATGATATGGAGATAATTGTGAAAAAACCCCTTCTGTCGTTAGCCATTCTATTTTCCATAGCGTTAAGCATCATTTTCCATCTCTTCGCAATTCAATTTGGTCAATTAACGGGTAATCATGACATAATCCCAATAGACAGTTGCAGGGTTACTGTCAGTTGTCATCACAAACAGCCTCAAACGATGAAATATTTTGTCTCGTTGCAATGAAAAGGTAAATGTTTTGTAGTCTTCTGGAGCATTTTTCCAAGAACTCCAAAACACATTAGTTTTTTTGCCTTCCGAATCATCCCAGATTTCGACAGCGAACCTTGAATTATCTGATCCCTTTGCTCGTACAAGAAGAACAGAGGCATTCTGCAAAGAAGGCAACGCTTTTTCATAGTTAACGTAATACTTGACTTCTCCGCCTAAACTTTCTGTTGCAATATCGCCATCGCTGGTAAAGTGATTTTCTGGGTCACCTGTGTAAAAATACCATCCATCCAGAAGTGAGTCGTCTCTCCACATAACGTCCCTATAGATTTCGTTGGCGGACCACGTTACGTCATAGGTTGCTTGAGCAGTTGCAGTGAAGTTTATCCATGAATTGGCGTTAATGGATCTAGTCATTGGAATGGGTGAAATTTCTTCATATGACCAGTGTAAGGGCCAATTCGTAATGTTGTAGGTTGTATGTCCAGACAATGTTAATGTGTACGATACATCGGTCACTATGTCGTACGCATACGTGGAGTTTACCAGAACCATTTCTGAATCCATGAATACCGAAATGGATGGGCCGATTCCTTCTCGAGATATAAGCGGCAATTTTAGACGAAAAATATGAATTTCCTTCTCGTCGTTCCCAACGGGGGCGGCAAATGGTTCAATTATTAGACTAAGTAAGTTCGAAACAGCGTAGAAATCGATAGATTTACCTATGTATCTTTCTAGTGACCATTTTGATACAACTAGATAGGATACACTTGCGTTGTTGTACGATGCAGCTTCCAAGAGGGGTGTTATGGAGGTTTCGGTGATCGCCGTTAAGTATAACTGCCTATTAAGTGCGAAGGGCAAGAAGAGTTCATTGTAGTTTCTATATCCAACTATAGCTGCTCCAGCAGACTCGGTCAAAGGATCGCTGACGACAACATATTTTTCATTTGTTCTCAAGTATTCTTCGTGTAAGAGCTCTGCGGCATCGATGGAAGAAACTGACATGATGGCAAGTGAGCCGTACGCAGCGATCGATCTCCAAGTTATAAAAACTCCTTCTGCGACTATTCCGGCTAAGCCAGCACAAACGAGAAGCATGAGAAAAGTCTTCTTCAATCCGAGTTTTGGTATGATGTTTTTCGTTTTCGCTACAAGACTACGAGCTGGTTGTTGGAGTGCCACAAACCTTGAGCTGAGAAGAGCATCGATTGTTATTGCTGCCAACGGTGCAGCAACAAAGGGCATGAAAGCGTAGAGTCTGTGCACTCCGAACGGTGGATCTTCGATGAAGTAATAATAAAATCTGTGTTGGACTATTAGGGCAATGAATGTGAGGATCAAGAGCCTGGTGGGGAGTTTATTTTCGCTTTTTTCTTTATACAAAATAACTCCTATGACCCCCAAGACTAGTAATGCTCCGTTCGTGAGTGCTTGAACAAGACTGTAGTCGGCGAATTCTGCAAAAATGATGTGATAGATGTCAAGTGCCAGCATCTTTTGGAGAGAAAAGCTTGAGACGATTGGGTATACGTATTGCATTATGATGGCCATCGCTGGTAGGAACATGACAGCGACCAAAAAGCCTAAAGCGACTAAAAAAGGCGCAGCGAACTGAGAAGTATGTTGTAAACGCTCAGAACTTTTCAAGGCGAATGCTAGGAGGATTATGGAAATCGATGTGATTCCAGTCATGTCGTGTGTTATAACTACGAAGAAAATGGTTATCAACAACAAGAGTATGTGTCTAAGATTCATGTTTGACGACAGGGATTTGATTAGAAAGTAGACAACCACGAGAAAGGAGAGAAAACCTAGACTGTTCGTCACGGGCATCCAACTCCAACCTACGAGAATAGGCGCAGTAGCTGTCAAAAAGCTCGCCAATAAATTCACTCGGTTACTACCACCTATTGCCTTCGAGATTCGGAAGGCGAGTATTGGAACGAAAAAACTCCACAGTACGTCAATGTAAAGTATGTGAACCAAATGAAGATCTACGCTTAGAATTCGAGAGAAAGTCACCACTAGCATGGACTGGGTGATGCCTCGCGCAAGCACGTAGGTTTTTCCGATAATGTTTTCGAGATATGACTCACCTGGGTAAACAAAGACTGTTGAGTAGTGCTGTCCGAAGATGTCAACTGTTTTAGTGCGTCCGAGATGGTACCAATTGTCTCCTGAGACGCCTGGATACATTACAATTGTGGAAAGCAAGACTGTCGTAAACGCGTGTAAGATTATCAATACAAGTTTATCGTTTGAAGTTAACATTGTATCACCGCTTATTAATATGTAAAGCAAAAAGGCGGTGAGTAGGAAATATATGGGAATAAGCATGGGGTTTATGTAGATGTAGAGGCTTCCAGTCCACGACCTGAAGGCCACGAACAACAGACCTACTGAAGCTACTAGAAACACGACGTAGATCGACACTCGCCTAAGTGACATGGTTTGTCACAGTAATTATTAATTGTGTTGAATATTTACATTACGTCAGACTATAAATCGTTCCATGGATGCCCTGAGAGTGTTATTTAGCGTTTATGCATGCGTGTAAATGCAAAAGACATGGTCCAAAATTTAGTTTTCGCTAGGAGCGAAACGCCTGCGTACTTTAGTATCTAGACTACATCTCGCCAACATTTGGAACATAGTCAAACTCCCTTATAGGAACCATGAACGTCGTAGGGGTCATGTTCAAGTCTGTCAAAATCTGTTTCATGGTGTCTTTATCGTGGGCGTGGGAGTATGCCAAAATCGTTTTAACTCCTGTCTTAGCTAAGTTAGATAGCATGTCGTTCATGAAGTGGGCGCCAACTTCGTAAGAAGTCTGTGGAGGGAGAAACAGCAGAAGTGTAGCCGTATCCGAGATTTTTTGGAGGAAGCGTTTTCTGGTAACAATTGCATATCCAGCGATTTTCTTATTATGTTGGGCGATCATAATTCGTTTTTCGAACAATGATTTCCAAAGCCCTTTGCCGTATATGTTACCGATAAACCTATCCAGAAAATTTTTCTTTGTGATTTCCAAAGAATTGGTCCAGTCTTCGGATGCGCACGTACTGTATATTTGAAAGAGTCTCTCGATCCTTAGAGTGAAAGTTTCTGATAATGATTTCCTCTGTTTTTTGCACCGGGAGCGAGAGGAACAGTTCCCGAGTAATGATAAAGTCTCTGAGATAGGAATCTGTCCCATGTTTTTTCCAAACCTTTTATCGATGCTATGTCGTGCATACATTTTACCATTCATAACCCTCCGTCCATAAGCCATTCGTATACCAATTTTTTATGTTATACAAGTATTTTTCACAATTATAGGATATGTTTCTTAGTACAAAGGATGCAGAACTTCTTCTTTTGATAAATCCGTATTTTTTCAATAGATCAAATACAGAGGCCATAATGGAGTTTTTAATATTGCCCATAAAGACTGCACGGGTGACGTTTGTGTTGTGCGACAAATTGTTGAGAATTGTTTTTAATAAAAAATCACCAGCTTCATAGTCTTCAAATGTCAAATCTGTGAGATGGGCAGTCTTTTTGTTGTCTATACTAACGTAGCAATAAGCTCTTAATGATTCATCTTTATATACAAAATAAGTTGTGTATTTGAGGTTAGGGTTGTTGAAGATACGCCAAGTAATGTATTTTTCATCTTGTTCGATATGGATTAAATCAGCGTGCTTCTCCCTTAAACGCTTATAGAGTCTGCCAAGATCGCTTACTGATCTTAGTTTCTGTTCAATTAAAAATTCTCTTGAAGTTCTCTTGGTTCTTTTCAGGTGTCCATAAGTGAATCGGCGTGTGGAAGAATACAAGTAAAGGAGTATGCCTGAAAAAGATTTAGCGATCTTCCTTACCATACTCTGTCTTGATTTTAGAATCTCAGACGAAATTAATCTGTGTGGATTAAGAATCAAAATAGACCCATACATAACATTCTCGTAAATGAAAAATCCGAGTCTACTCAATACTTTAATAGCACTTGCTACGCTTGTGAATCCCCAAACACAGCACATCTTTTTTTCCTTACATGAAGACAACGCAAAGTCGTAAAGTTCTGTGAATAATCCCCGTCCGCGGTATTTGCTATCCAATAAGCTGTTTTCGCTTTTGCCTGAAAGATACGTTTCCCCTTTAATGTTGAGGTATATCGGGATCATTCCCTGCGTTCCAATCACTCTGTTATCATCCTTAATGACCTTGAAGACGAAATAATCTGGATAATTACCTTTATATTCCCAAATCCATTGTTTTGGGGTTCTTTTATGCATATAATTAATATTATGAAAAGATATCACTTCATCTATTTCAGAATTCTTTACTTCTTTCACTTGGATGTGCATACGATCCTACCTATATTATTAATTTCTATTTTTCTTAATGACATTAAAATTCCTTACTATTTTATTTCTTTTAATCCCATAACCAACTCCGTAATAGGCAAAATCGTGTTCTTTGACTTTTCAGGATTTATGACTCTTCGCCCATCTACTATGATGCACGTTTTATTAAAAGTTCAGATACTATTGGCTTTAAAATATTTGTATGCTTACTTAAGTAGTAGGAAAAATGCGTCAGGTGATTAATGTTCATGATAAACGTGAGAAAAAGAATCCACAAAGGGGTTATCCTTGATGTATCTCATGGAAGGTTTGATAACGGTGCAGCTACTTTCGAAACAATTTTTGTAGATGAAGAGGATCCCGGCACTACCTACTTATTCTATACTGGTGCCGAAGACACTCAATGGTCTCATACTAGCATAGGGCTGGCAACCTCAAAGGATGGAATAAACTTCAGAAAAGCTGACGAACTGAATCCTATTATTGGAGACCAGAGGGGTTCTTTCTGTTCCAAAGAAGCTTGTACTCCTGCTGTGACAAGAGTAGGAAATCATTTCTATATGATCCTTACTGGTAGTCCATCGTCAAGGAAAGGTAGAAGGATTGGTATAGCTTATGCCGATGATCCAAAAGGTCCTTGGAGAATTATAGGTGAGCTGATTAGACCAAAAAAATACTGGGAAGGAAACGACATTGACATAGGGCCATGCATTGCTAAGATTAGCGAAAGTGAGTCAATAGTTTACTACAGCAATGCTTCAAACAAATTGCCGTTAAGCCTCCTATTTGGTCCACGCTTTTTGCTCAGAAAAATCGGCGTATTGAAGTTAAGGATCAAGTCGCCATCCAGCATCGAAGCTTACAGATACGAAGGCAACCCGCTCAAACATTTAAACGGCACAAAAGGAAGTTGGAATGAGTCGCTTTTCTGCCCTGGCTATCTCAAAATTCAAGATGTACATTACCTATTTCCTACCACGTCAACCTACTCCATAGGCTCTCCATATAAACAATCCATAGGGATGGTTACTGATTCCACACCATATTTTCAGAAGCCACAACAAATCAGTATCCTAATCAATGGTCCAACGGAGAAGAAGAAAATAATTCCTGCAATAAGAAGCGAGATAGCTCTGGATACGCCTTGCCCTTTGGTGAGGGAAAACAAGCTATTTCTTTATTATGCAGCTATGGACAGAGCTGACAACATTTGGAAGACTGCTCTAACAATCTTCAACATCAAATAAATGTTGGAATGCGCCTCATTGGCGCGTGTACATTTTCAAACAAAACCACTTCCGGTTTCATGTTAGAAGGAAATGAAATAAATACCATGCCGAAACTATTGTCGTTTACACTTAAGAACACCTAGAAGCCGAGGTTCGACAACCAAGATGGAAAACAAAGATCTGCTTCACAGAACAGAAAAATGGATAATGAACGACAAGAAGCTTGCAGCGACATTAGTTTCCTACGCAGCGATCTTTCTGATTTTCATAAACCTTACTTTTGTGAGGTCTCCAATTCTCGGGGTTGCATCGTCACTAACATTCTTTCTAGTAAATGGGATTTTCATGGGACAAGCTTTCTTCGAGAAAGAACGACCATTCTTGAGATTGATGCTTGGCAACCTCCTGCTCATTGCCCTTCTAGGCCTTGTTAGCTGGTCAATCATGATTATCTATAACCTGGACAATATTAGATCAACTATCGCACTATTCATCGTGGCAACCATAACCTCTGTGATAAACAGGTTTGAAACAAACCGTCTCAACACAGTGAAACAAGAATCGTCCACAAGCAAGCCACCTAGCCTTCGCTTACATGTTTCCAAGGTACTCTACTTGCTCCTGACCGCGCTTTTACTGTACCTACTTCTCTTGGCAAGATCTGACGAAATATACACCGTTTGGCAGTACATGCACCCAATGTTCATACCTCTGTACTTTGTCACAACCTTCCTACTGCTCACCATAATCTTCTCATCCGATAAGACAGAATACAAACTACTATTTGTGATAATCCACTCCATACTCTCGCACTCATTTTTCCTCATTATGTTCCCTGCTGGAGATATCGGCGGTCAACAGTTAGTTCTGGGGAGAACACGACTCGTATTCGAAAATGTGATCATGAATGGGTGGCCTCCATGGCCTGTCACGAACGTTTTGGAGCGTGTCTACCACGCCTTCAGAGGCTTAAATTTCCAAACAGCTTACAGCGTTACGTTCGCCCGCATGTTCAGTGTGGATGTCTTTTGGACACACATGTTGCTCATACCGATTCTGTGGGGCACTTTTGTCCCGATAGCTGCCTTTATGACGACAAAAGCATTAGGTGCAAATGAAAAAACCTCAGTGCTCTCGAGCTTGTTGGTTTCCTTGTTTCCAGCCACCGTAGCCTGGGGCACCTATTCGGTGCCCAACAGTCTAGGATTCATATTTTTCGCTTCAACTGTGCCCTTTTTCCTGAAATATTTGTCCTCAAGCGAAACGAAAACCCTACTTCTAATGGTGGTTTTTTCCTTTATCTCCTTCCTAGGCCATGCACTAACCGGCATAATATCATTTTCACTTGTCCTCTTAGCTTGGGCCGTCAAGAAATATGAAGCGGAGAAGCATAGTGGACTTAAGACCGCAAGAGCTTTTCTCTTCACAGCATTCGTTTTCAGTACAAGCCTCATACCCTTCGCTCTTGTGTACCTCAAATTCTTCTACCCAATAGACACCTATTTCAGCCTAGCAAAAGTGTACGAGTTGTCTGCATCCGAGTTCGTGGTCTTGATCCTTTTCGGGCAAACCATCGAATTTGAACTGACAACAGCACTAGTATTCGTCGCAGCTCCTTTGGCAGGGCTACTCAGCATGATGTACATCTTATATCGTGTCCGCAAGCAATGGTCCAATAGGACCTACAGAGTAGGCGTAGTTTTTCTTTTCTTGGGGATACTAATGTTCCTAGCTCAACACAGAATCCTAAATCTTTTCATGGCAAATATTCCCTTTCCTGGAGGAAGACTTTGGATGTTCAGAGATTTCATGGCGGTTCCACTCGTCGCCATCTTCGTATACGCTACGGTCGGGTTCTTGCATTGGAAGACATCAAATGCAATCAACCAATTGAAATCATCACTAAAGAAACGCTCTACACGTATAGATGCAAAAAAACTAAGAACGTATACATCAGCGGCAATCCTACTCATGGTATATCTATCGGCATTCGTTCTCATTTCTGGGTGGATCACAATCTCCATACACCGTGCCTACCCCCACTTTGCTCCTCTACAAACCACTGCCTACGAACTTGAAGCAGCTCGTTACATAGATCAAACAACAGAAGAAAGATACATAGTCATCTGCGACCAATGGTTCATATACGCCGCCGAAATGCTAGTAGGAGTCTACAACCCCAACGCATACTACTTCACCGCCAGCGACCCCAAAGGTGTCTCCCTCTTCCTTGAAATGAAAAAAGAACCCACTGAGGCCACTATGATCAAAGCAATGGAACATAACAACGCCTCAGTCGCCTACTTCGTCATAGAAAAACCCAGACTGGGAGCAGAACAATACAACCGCATAAAATCGCAAGCTTTACAAAACGGCTTACAGACATACCAAACCTTCCTTCACAAAGGCGAAGAAAAAGTCCACATCTTTCATTATACTCGCACGCGTGATTAGGCATTACAAAAGCGACATTCGTTCTAACGGAAATCTTGAGTGACTTCCCAGGTTTATAAGGTAGAAAATGAGACAATTATTAGGGAGAGAGTGTAACAGACAATGCGTCGTGTATGCAGCTACGTATTAAGAAATACTTTTGCGATTGGCTTGTTGTTGTTCTTATCGTTGTCAATAATCTCTCAGTTCATTCCAACAGTCAACGCAACTTTCACGGTCACAGAACAGTCCGATAGGTTTGTTGTAGAAAATGACTACTTCATCGCTCATATTCCCAATTCAACATCGGTTAATGGTGCAGGAACAATTGCAGAAATGTATGTAAAGCCTCAAACAAGCATAAACATAGTCTCACACACCAGCGGTTTTTGTTCTCTAATCGGAGCCGAATTTACAGAAATGAACGGCACAAATGCTTGGGGTTATTCTGTATGGACATCTTGGACAATACATAGCCTTGCCGTAAGCAAAGTTGCAGAGACTCAAAGTTATGCGACAATAATGTCTGAAATAGTTTGGCAAACAGAAACCTTTTCAAGCACACCAAACCACACACTGGTCATATACATGACTTTTTTTGACCAGCCCTATTACTTAGTTACTTTGACGAGGGCTCAACAAGATGACTACGCTCAAATTTACAACAGCGAAATTTGTTTTCTCTATGACACGGATGATTTTTGGGATTGGAACGATGGGAATGACTGGTTTTATGCCTCTAACAGAACTGGGCATGCTGAGCAAGCTTACACAGGAAATGCATTTTTGCATGAATCTTCAATATATGGAAAATTCCCTTGGTTTTGGGTTTACAATGAGACAATGGGTGTCGGACATGGCACAATCTTAATCGATAGCACAAGACCAATGGAGACAACATTGGGTAATTTGGCTGGAGGGACACCTGGCTCTTATAGCGAATACCAAATAAATATTGGCTATGCAGAAAGAATTGACGAGCCTTTAGCTTTGACGTTCATTGGCTATGCACGAGGGACGACAGATAATAGTTACATTGATAGTTTGGCAACACAGCTTTATGAAAGTCGAAAAACAGCTTTAACCAGTGAAGACTATAATTTTCCTTTAATGATGAATTACAAGCATAACACTGGATCGTATAATAAGTTTGGACGTATGAATTTTAGATTGAGACCAATCGGCTCAGAGTGGGGATTCGGAGGATGGGATACAAGAACGTATTGGCAAAGTTGCAACTTCTATTATGTCAATGCCACGGGCTCATATAGTATGTTCAATTGGGCAGACGTTTCTGTTCCTGCTGCCTACCAAAATGGCACTTATGCAACTGTGACGTGGAACAGAAACTACGAAAACAAACTTGAATGGACAGCCAAATTTGAAATGTGGGATGACAGCGACACAATGAAACTAACGCTGACGCTTGAAACAATTGGAACTGTCAGCATAACTGACGCATATTTTCGTTGGTTCTCTGGAAGATACAGCGATGTTAAATGGTTTGAGTTTTCCGGAGAATCTAGCTACATAAAATTGAACACCACGGATGTCAAAAACTATGTTCCTTCTATTATCAAAGAAGAAGGTTACATGGTTAAAAACTTGACAAACACTCCAAGAAACATAGTATCTAATTCAATATTGCAGCTATTTTGGGCCAGAAACACTAGTGATGTTGAATACTCGGCTGGAGAAAGTTGGTCTATATCATTATACATAGAATACTTCAAGCTCTACAAGGATTGGCACTCAACATATTTTGGTGTTTCAAACTTTACAGAACCATCAGCGCATGAAAGTTTTTGGGAGACAATAAACTATCAAAGTTGGTTACAATTACCTTTATTCAGTCAAGAATCTGATTTAGCGATTAACCGCATAGGAACTGCAAAATCTCAAGTTGCTCACTCAACTTTTGGCTATGATCAACTCGCGCTGGTCTTCATTGGTGAAAATGGCATAACTACAACAAGGCAAATCTACTGTGGCGACAAAGGTGAACCAACAACTGTTACAGGGGCAACGTCATGGAGCTATAACAGCGAAATGAAAATTGCCACAGTAAATGTGCTTCACACCAACTCAAAGGAGGTCGTAATATTTTTTTGGGGGGGCGTGCCAGAGTTTCCACTTGGCGCATCTATGGAAATAAGTCTAATAACCGTCATAATTCTCATGGGGTGGAAAAATAGACGCAAAATATCATGCAACATCTCTCGATGACCTAGCATAGATGTGCTACTGCCAGCGCACGCATTAAGGAACTGAACAAAAGATGAGCTTTTTATATAAATCGCTACACCCCAAAAACTATTTAGTAGCAGATAGTCCCAGTAAACCACTTGGAGGCGATTAACAAATGTCATATGATGTAGCAATCATCGGAGCAGGATTCATCGGTTCCACACTCGCCAAACACCTAAGCAGTAGCTACAGTGTAACCGCGTTTGACGTAAATCCTGCTCCTCCACTACTCAAACACATCAAAAACATTGAGCACAGAGTTTGCGACATAAGAAACTACAATGAAATAAAAAAGAAGGTAGGCAAGCCCAAAGTAATTCTTCACACAGCTATCATTCAAATCCCGGCAATTAATCAGATGAAAAATCAAGCATATGAAGTAAACATTCTCGGAACACACAACATATGCAAGTTCGTTAAGGAAACAGACGGGATCTCAGGGCTCATTCTATGTGGAAGCTGGCACGTCTTCGGCGAACGAGAATATAGAACAACAATAGACGTGTCATTCGGCTACCGCCCAGACAAAGTTGAAGAAAGAGCAAGACTGTACGTCATTTCAAAAATGATTCAGGAAGGAATCGTAAGATTCTACAACAGCATGGTCAACGAGAAAACCTATGGAATAATACGCTTGGGAACAGTCCTAGGAGAAAACATGCCAGAAAAAACAGCCGCAAACATTTTCATCACAAACGGATTACAGGGAAAACCTATTACGCCATTCAAACACACAATGCATCGCCCAATGCTCTATGTTGCCATAAACGACGTGTGCAAAGTCTTCCAACTATATATCGAGAAAATCATCAAAGGACGCCTACCAACTGAGCCTGCAGACACTGACATCTACAATCTATTCTATCCTAAACCAATAACAATACTCGACCTAGCCCAGATCATAAAAGAAGCCATCACCCAACAAACACAAGGAAAGGTTACCCCCGCGATAGAAATTGTTGACAAGAGGCTGCCCGTCCTTTTCAGTCCAAACGAAAGAGAAACCCTAAATGTGGATATTAGAAAAACGAAGAATTTCTTCGGAATCAAGAAGTTGAAAAGTCCAAAAGACACAATCTTTGAAATTGTTAGAGAAAAAGCGGCGAGAAGTTGAGGAACACTGCAAACTCCGCTCAGATGCATCGGTATCAAAACTTTTGTCGAAGTTGTCCCATCTTGTTTCGAAGGGCTTCTCTTTTAGAAAATACGATGAAAAAGAACGCTAGCCACAGGAGAAACAGGGCATAGCCTATCCATGAGTGTATCTCTCCCCATCTCTCATATCCAAAATAGTAAATGACCGCTGCAATCAGGCTGACTCGAACTATGTTCACGAAAAACGTGCATATAACTCCCCCAACAGACCACAACAACTTTGTACGCACGCTTGTCAGCTCTTCCATCATCGTAACGACAATTATCACCGAAAAAATCAAGAAGCTGTGAATACCTATGCACCCAGCTTCAAACGGCACATACACCGGTCCTTTTGACGTATTGAGCACAATCACAGTGGGATGTTGAACTGCAGCAGGAATACCCAACAGGACTAAAACGACCGTCATCATCTGCACAAAATACGGCACCAACGGTTCCATATAGTATTCTAGCCACTCACCGACATAGAAACTAGACCCTCCCACAACAACAAGAAAGAGCACAGAAATAGACTCCTTCAAGGCTGGAACAGTAAAGAAAACCAAAAACAACCCAAGAATATAGACCGCGTAAAACGCTGCTCCCGCCCCATAGAAAGCAGAAGAATAGAACTCAACCACCACATAATAAAGGAAGAAACTGGCCAACATAGCAACAAGACCTATAAACCGCTGCACTTTACCAGCATCAGGGAATAGAGACAACCTGTCTTTTTTGAAGAAGAGAAGAAGAAACCCATAGAAAGGAATCAACGCACCAAGAATGCTACGTCCCATGACGTAACTGTAATACTCAATTGGCACAAGCGGCAAAAAAGCCAGAACGTAAAAAAGATTAATCTTACTCTTCAGAGCAAATGTAACCAAAAAAATCTTGTGCATTATCCTCACGACCACTAAGCTGCCCTTCTTCATATATTAACCGCCTAGTCCTAGTCTAATGCATGCACCAACTAAACAAGAACTTTTTCAACAACATTCACTATTACGCTGGCTTTCTTTCCCAAGAGATTCCGGATGAGCTTCATGTCATTCTCGTTCACAGCTCCCAAAAGCCTCAAAGCAACCGCATATGCGACTCCTCCCACAACCACGTAGAGGGGTAGCAGATACGGACTAAAATACACATACTCCATCAACCACACGGCTACAAACATCCCAATAGCAGCAGTCCAGCTTTTCCACACCGCTTCTCCGTCAAATCTTATTGGCATACGCTTCCGGAGAACAACAACCGTCAGAACAAAGGATATGACCATAGCAGTCCCTTTGATAACAGCCATACCCATAACACCAAAAGAAGGCAACAACACAGGTAACATAACTATACTGCCCACAACTGAGACGATATTTATCAACAGAACAGTAGGAGTCATATCATAAACAAGAAGCAAGCCCCCAAAAGAAGCAACTAGACAGCTGATTCCCCCAAAGAGACACAGGATCATAAGGATCACGTCACCGCCAGCATAAGTCTGCCCAGCAAAAAGCGTGATAGCCGGATTTGCAGTGGCCATCAACCCCAAGGCAAGCGGCGTATAGAGCAGTGCAATATAGCGCGAGGAACCATGTACGCCCGCAGCAATCTTCTGCTGTTCATCCTTTCCATGCTGTTCGCTGTAATAAGGAAACAACGCACCGCTCAAGGCCGCAGGTACGAGAGCGATGACTCCAAAAGCTCGGAGTGCAATGCTGTAGACGGCAACTTCGTTCAATGGTGCATAGGCAAGCAATAGAGCCTGATCAAACCAGCTGTAAAGGAAGAGAACAACACCAGTGACGAAGAGCGGCCATGAAAACCTGGCCAACGTCTTCAAATAAGGGACCACCTCTCCAAGCGGATGAATCTTAACATACCTGTTCCGCACTATAATCAGCGCACCCAAAATGACGTAAACTAACTCACCCAAAATCCAGCCGATGACCAGTCCAACCAACCCAAACCCGCACAATAAAAAGCCTACAGCAGACGTCCTCCCTATAACCGCTGACACGACATTAAGAATCGACATCTCCCTTAACCGGTTCACCCCCCAAAGAAGATTATTCACCGTAACCCTAACACAAAACGTCAGAATGTTCACGCTGAGCAACTGAAACAGAAAGACATACTCTCCACTTTTCAGCAAAAACCCAGACAACCAAGGAGCCGCCAAAACACATAGGGTGGCAGCAGAACCTGCCATCAACGCTTTTGTCAAAACCGCCCCAAACGACATAAACGTATAATCCACTCCCTTCCCTCTATATTCAGCCACAAACTTCGTCAACCCACCGCTGAACCCAAGATCAGTAAACACTTGAGCCAGCCCTAGAGTGAGCATTAAAACGACAGTAACACCCATCTCCACCTGCGTCAGAATCCGAGCGATGAAAGCCAAAGCAACAGCGCCTATCAGCGTAGTGACAATGCTCTGAGTGGCGAGATAGGCAGAACCCCTAACTAGACGCGCCGAATCCATTTCCACCATTTTCACCAGTTCCAAGACAATAGGTTAAAGTTTGAGGTATCTTGGTTTCTTATAAAATGCGTGTATACAAAGCAGAAATGGCTCAAGAACAAACGTTCAATTAGTTTATTGTGCAAAACATAAGAAGCGTTTCTTATGTGTACGTGAAGAAGAACCCCCAATTTTTTGGCTCTGCCTGTAAAGGGTATTTAAGTTTAATCATCTATCAACTATTATGAGTAAACAGTCCCATTGCATCCAGGTGATGAGATGAAACTAAAGGAAGAGATCAAAAAGGTCCTAAAAGGACACGAGGAGATACTTGTGTCCTACCTATACGGCTCCACAGTTAGGGGTGACAATGCCAAAACAAGCGATATAGACATTGGACTACTCCTAAAGGAAGAGTTCAAAGAAGATGCTTTGTACCCAGCTCGGATTGCTGGAGAGATAAAAAGAAAATGCAACCTAAATCAAGAAGTGGACATAAGAATTCTGAATAACAGGCCTTACCGCTTCCTCCACCAAGTAATCAAAAACGGAGAGGTAATTACATCTCGAGATGAGAACGAAAGGGTGAAATTCGAAACATCAGTTATAGACGGATATATAGATTTCAAGCCTTTCTATAAACAATACGACGAAAAGAGAAAGGAGAGACTACTAACCTGCGCATAGAACGGGACATAATAGAAGGCAAATTTGACTTCTTGAACGTAACCTCGCGTTTCTGAAAGAAATCAAAACTCTCAGCCCTGAGCAGTTCTTAAAGAGCTATAAAGACATCCAAGCTGCAAAGTATTCCCTCCTAGAAATCATGGAAGCCTGCATCGACATCGCTAACTACATCATTTCAGTAAAAAGTTTCAGAAGAGCCGAAGAATACAGCGAGATGTTCAAAGTCCTCAAAGAAGAAGGAATCTTAGGAAAAAAGCTTGCCAACAAACTGGAAGACTTGGCAAGATTCAGAAACCTACTGGTCCATAGGTACGGAGAAATCGACAACATAAGAGTTCTAGAGATAATCAAACACAACCTCAAAGACATCGAAGAATTTGAAAAGGAAATCCAGAAATTCATGAAAGAAGAATAAACGGCCTTGGCGCTACTAACGACCATACAACCTATTCCTCTAAACGACAAATCCAAATAACAACCACAAAACAAAAACCTGTTCAAAACATATTTGACTCCAAATAGAGGGGCTACCTACACTTTGCGCACACACGCGGACCAAAGACGCACAATACAAAACGGCCTCCAAACATACGCTACTATTGCTAACGCGAAGAAAAACTCCACATATTCTACTATCAAAAAGAAACGGACGTTTGAGTGGTTTCCATAGACGAGCGATTTATGATCACATGGTTACTTTTTAGTCACGTACTTAAGCACAACTTTCATGATCTTATCTACTTCATTCACGATGTCGCCCCTCATTGGCGATTCTTGAAAGACCCACTCATCATCTTTCCGATGTTGAAAATGATGAGGATAACTCCTCAACTTACCGATCTCTTCAACCCCTTCATGAGGATAATCATCCCACCCTAAAACCCTTCTATCACCCGGATAAGGCAACCTCAAGTCAACAAGTCCATAAGAATAACTTTTCGTGTTTGGATCAAAATATATTTCCAAGAAACGATTTTCATCTATCACTCCACGTATTTTCGCTCCTATAACACTTACCTCTTTGAAAACATTGTATTTCTTCAGTTTCTCTTTGACTTTTCTGTGCCAACTCATCAGAGTTGCTCCAAAAAACGCTTCAACTCTTCCATTTCACCTTTAATCGCCCGCCACTCTATCAACTCATTGTATAACGTATGGTTGCTTGGCGGGACCCCCGAGACTTTAATTTCTTTCTCTAACCCATCCAATGATCCATGCTTATTAGAAAGTTCCTCACCACAATTTTTCAGCTCCATAAGACGCTCAACGGCCTTGCCCACAACACCTGAAGCCACGATCTCCGCTCTTGTGTACGGCGTAATTCTTAACACCTCTTCAAGAAACCTCGCGCTCTTAGAATCCAACTTAACCACAGCTTCATACTCGCTCACAGCACCACCCTCCACATTATAACAAAGCAACCCACTAATTAACATTATCAAAGCTTTTCAAATGCAAGAGTATCGCTCTTCAATAACTAACAAGCCCCACTATAAACAGAAAATCAATAATGCCACATTTTCCAACTTCATCATAGAAAAACCCAGACTAGGCGCAGAAGAATACAACCGCATAATCCCAAAAACTGTTAGACTGGAAACCTGAAACAACCTTTGAACAGGGAATCCGAAAAACACGGATGGCCTTGGCGCTACTAACGACCATCCCCCCTAGGCAGGGGAACCTGCGGTTAAGGGGCACTCACGCGTTTGCAACATCGCATGAAAACCCGCGTTCTTCAATACAGTCGCCATCTTTCCCCATCTTTCTATATCTTTTTGTATCTTTTCCTATCTTTCTGCATCTTTCCCCATCTTTTCCTATCTATTCCTATCGTGGGATAAACCGTTTTCAAGCTTAGCTTCAAAAAACCAACGAAAAACAAGCTTTGTGAAGAACAAAAAATTATAGGGGGGGGTCTAAAGAGAGAGACACACGAAACTAGAAAAAAAATTAGGGGGGGCTATAGGGGGTCTATAAAGAGAGAGACACCCAAAGAACTAGCCTCTTATGAAATGCATGCAACCAACATCTTTATTCGTCATCTATACCAACTCAAACCTCGGAAAACCAAGACAATCTTATTAAAATAAACCTTCAAATACATAGAAGCATAACATGCTAACAATTGAAGGCAAACACCAATGAAGAAAGAAAGCCTCCCACAACTCACCAGACTCGAAGCAACAGTCCATGGCATGGTTCAAAGAGTGGGCTACCGCTACATTGTGCAAGACATGGCTCGAAAATTCAACGTTAAAGGCTACGTCCAAAACATGCCAGATGGAGCAGTCAAAATAATAGCAGAAGCCCCCAAAAAAAACATTGAAAAATTCATCAAAACACTACAAATCAGAGAGCCACCAATATACGTCGATCGCATGGAAACAAAAAGTACGAAACCCACGACAGAGTTTAAATTTTTCTCGATAAAATACGACACATTAATCGAAGAAATGGCTGAAGGCTTCGGAGCTGAAATAAAGTATACGAAGCTCTACATACAGGATATACGGAATATCTTCCACAAGACGAATCCGTTAGAACAAGAAACGAACTGATTCGAGCAGTAGACAGCCTATCAAAGCTTGTAGAAGTATTTGTAAAGGAAAAACGCAAATAGCGTCACAAAATCAAAAAAGAATGTTTACACCTAGCAGAACTCTTTCAAAGCCTCAACGATCTTCAGCGAAGCATTCCCATCCCCGAAAGGATTCGGCAACTCCTTCAACCTCATTTCCAAACCCTCCATAGCCAAGCATTCTCTCACTTTTCGAACAATCATTTCCTTATTATTCCCAACAAGCATGTTAGCTCCCGACTCTACAGTTTCCACCCACTCTGTTCTCTCTCGAAGGGTAATGCAGAGAGTGTGAAGCCAAAAAGCCTCCTTTTGTAATCCACCTGAATCAGTAAAAACCATCTTAGAGTCTTTCACTAACTGAAGCATCTCATGATACCCAACTGGATCCACAAGCCTCACATGCTTCGCCTCTTTCACTCTCTTTAACAAACCCGTAACTTTCAATCGCTCCAAAGTTCTAGGGTGAACCGGAAAAATCATTACCAACTCTTTCAATTGAATCACAGCTTCAACTATGTCCTCTAGAGCTTTCGGATCGTCCACATTTTCAGGCCTATGAACCGTAAGCACAGCATATTCACCCGCCTTCAAGCCAAGTTTCTCCAGAGCATGACTTCTAAGAGCTCCAGTCATATGCTTCAACAAAGCATCATACATAGTGTCACCAGAGAAACATATCTGATCCTCGTGTATACCCTCCTTCAATAGGTTCTTCACACAATTTTCCGTTGCCACAAACAACATCCGTGAACAATGATCCGTCAACCGCCTATTAACCTCCTCCGGCATCCTCATATCATAACTTCTTGCCCCAGCCTCAACATGAGCAACAGGCACATGAAGCTTAACAGCCGCAAGCGCCCCCGCCAACGTAGAATTCGTGTCCCCCGGAACCAACACAATGTCAGGCTTCAACTCCTTAATCGTCTTCTCCAGCCCAACCATCATCTTACCCGTCTGCCAAGCATGAGATCCAGATCCAACGCCCAAGTTAACTATGGGATCAGGCAACTCTAACTCATCAAGAAATATTCTTGACATCTCAAAATCATAATGTTGCCCCGTGTGAACTATCTGAAACTCTATCTCAGCATCTTTTGACGCCTCATGAATTATCGGCGCCGACTTAATGATTTGAGGCCTCGCGCCTATGACAAGCATAACCTTCACGATTTCACGCTCCTCTTTACCTATCTTTCCAAAACGCTAAAGCATTATTTATGTGTGTCAAGGTTACAATCTAAATGGAGGTTCCCCCGTGAATAAAGCTTACATTCATCCTACAGCAGTTGTTGAAAAAACAGCTACAATAGGCGGAGGCACAAAAGTTTGGCACTTCGTCCACGTAAGAGAAGACGCAGAAATAGGCAGAGAATGCGTACTTGGACACTCGGTTTACGTAGGAAAAGGAGTAAAGATTGGAAACCACGTGAAACTTGAAAACAGAGCAACCATTTACCAAGGCGTAAAAATCGAAGACAACGTATTCGTGGGCCCTCACGTCACCTTCACAAACGATCCTTACCCAAGAAGTTCCAGCACCGGCTGGACAATCGTACCCACTCTCGTGAAAAAAGGAGCATCCATCGGAGCAGGCACAATCGTAAAATGCGGCGTCACAATAGGGGAGCATGTGATGATAGGAGCTGGCAGTATAGTGACAAAGGATGTCCCACCATATGCCATGGCGTATGGAAATCCAGTAAAAATCAAAGGATTCGTGTGCAAATGCGGTAGACGACTGATAAAAGAAGAAGAGCAGGAAGAGGATATTTTAATGAAATGCCCCTTTTGTGATAAAAAATATGAGATACCACGAGAAGATTACGAAAAAATAGAAGATGAAAGGTAACGTTAAAATGAAAAGAACAATACCAATCGCAAAACCAGTCTTAGGAAGAGAAGAAGAGGAAGTCATAAGGAAGGTCTTCCAATCAGGCATGCTAGTTCAAGGGAAGACAGTCAAATCATTCGAAGAAGCATTTGCAAACTACATCGGTGTGAAACACGGTGTCGCCGTTACAAACGGAACCATCGCCCTAGACACAACCCTGAAAGCTCTCAAGATAGGTATAGGTGATGAAGTAATAGTCCCAGCCTTCTCCTTCATAGCCACCGGAAACTGTGTTCTATTTCAAAGGGCAAAACCCGTATTCGCTGACATCGACCAAAGAAACTTCAACATAGATCCTTCAGATGTAAATGAGAAGATTACTGCAAAAACAAAGGCAATAATTGCTGTGCACATGTTCGGACAACCAGCAAAGATGGAGGAGTTAAAGGAAAGTGCCCAAGATCATAAGCTGTTCTTAGTAGAAGACGCTGCCCAAGCGCATGGAGCCGAGTACAAGGGACGGAAAGCAGGAGGCTTGGGAGAAGTCGGATGCTTCAGCTTCTACGCCACAAAAAACATGACCACCGGAGAAGGAGGGATAATCATGACAAACAACGATGAATTAGCCAGAAGAGCCCGCCTGCTCAGAAACCACGGTCAAACCGAAAAGTATCATCACACTACTCTCGGGTATAACTATCGTATGACTGAGCTATCAGCCGCTATTGGGCTGGTGCAGCTCAAGAAACTTGACAAACTTAATGAAAAAAGAATAAGAAATGCAAAGATGCTGAATGAAGGAATCGAGAAGATCCAAGGCCTAACTTCTCCATACGTAGAGGAACATGTCAAGCATGTCTTTTACCAGTACGTTGTCAAGGTCGAAGAAGATTATCCCCTAGAGAGAAACGAACTTGCTAAACACTTAGAGAAAATGGGTATTGGCACAGCCGTTCACTATCCAATACCAATCTACCGGCAGCCTCTATACCACGAGTTAGGTTACGACAAAACGATTTGCCCTATAACCGAGGAATCTTGCAAGCGAGTTTTGAGCCTACCCGTTCACCCTTCAGTTAATGACGAAGACATCCAATATATCACAGATGCTTGCGTGCGCTAAACATATGGAGACCCAATAAACTTGGAAATCGTAGTAATCGGCATGGGATACGTAGGCATCCCAGCAGCCGCCCTGTTCGCCAACGTTGAAAGCTTCAATGTCATCGGAGTGCAAAGAAAATCCAAACGGTCAGGATGGAAGATCGACTATCTCAACGCAGGCAAATGCCCCATCGAAGGCGACGAACCAGGTCTAGCAGAACTTATCAGCAAAGTCGTGAAGAAAGGCAGCTTCAAGGTTACCGACGACATCTCCGTCTGTAAAAAAGCCGACATAATTCTCATCGACGTTCAAACCCCAGTAGACCAAAATCATATGCCACAATACAAGTCACTGAGAGAAGTGTCCCACGCTGTTGGGAAACACATGAAAAACGGAGCAATGGTCATCTTAGAATCCACCGTAGCCCCAGGGACCACCAATTACATCGTAAAACCGATGCTGGAAAAATCCTCCAGAATGAAAGCAGGCAAAGACATCAACCTCGTATACTCTTACGAACGTGTCATGGTCGGCCGCCTACTTCACAACCTGAAGCACATGCCAAGGATTGTAGGCGGACTCACCCCTAAATGTGCTCAACGCGGCGTCAAATTCTACAAAAACATCAACAAGGCCGAGCTGTTCCCAACTGACTGTCTCACAGCCGAAGTAGCTAAGGTCACCGAGAACACCTACCGCGACGTCAACATCGCATTCGCAAACGAAGTTGCCTTGATTTGCGAAAGCCTTGGCGTCAACGTCCACGAGGTAAGACGCTTCGTAAACTCTCTACCCAATGACCCATCCGATCCCGCAAAGAACCCATACAGAATGATGCACATCCCCGGCGCAGGTGCCGGAGGCCACTGCCTCCCCAAAGACCCATGGCTACTAAAATACGGTCTTGACACTTACGGCGACTTCAAGTTTACACCTAAAATTCTCGTCGAAAGCAGAAAGACAAACGATTCCATGCCACAACACATGAAAAATTTGGTAGAAGAAGCACTGCATGAAAAAAACGTGAAACTACAAGACGCAAGGGTGTGCATATTAGGCTTCGCGTTCCTCGGAGACTCTAATGATACGAGAAACACACCAGCGTTGCCCCTTTACAACCTCCTCAAAGACATCTGCAAAGAAGTAATAGTCCATGACCCATACGTCAAAGAGTTCGAAGGGATAAACCTCACAGACAACTTGGAAAATGCCCTGAAAAACAAGGACTGCATGGTCATCGTAACCCGTCACAAGCAATACGTTGATATTCGCTTAGACTGGCTCAAAAACATCCTTGCAACACCTGTAGTAGTCGACGGCAGAAACGTCTTCAATCCTAAAGACTGCAAAGAAGCCGGCTTCTCTTACCGCGGCGTAGGCATAGGCACACGCAAATGAGTTAGCACGATCTGGATAAAGAAGTAACTTAAAGTTATTATATTACAGAAATACTATGTCCTTAAATCCTGAAAAATATATGAACGGAAGCTGTGGAGACCAGATCGGATGAAAGTCGTCGTAACAGGCGCAAACGGATTCGTAGGACTACACACAGTAAGAGGGCTACTCGACACAGGCTACAACGTGCTGGCTACAGACATCGCAGATTCCGAATTGAAAGCCAGATTCAAAGGGGACAAGCGATGTGAAATAGCCACTACGAACATACTGGATGAAAATCTGAAAAAAATCATCAAGAAAGAAGACAAAGTTCTGCACTTGGCAGCCATCGCCAGATTTGACCAAGCAAGACAAAACCCTCAAAGAGCCGTAAAAGTAAACATCGAAGGAACACTCAACATCATCAAAGCTTGCATCGAGAAAAAAGCCGAAAGATTAGTCTACAGTTCCACGGGATCTGTTTACAGTCATGATGCTCCTATTCCAATCCGAGAAGACGCCAAAAGAGAACCAGACAGCATTTACGGTTTAACCAAAAAACAGGCAGAAGAATGGATCTTCCTCTACGGCGAAAACCTACCGTACATCATCCTACGATACGGCTACATCTACGGAAAAGACAAAGACTGGGGAGCCGTCGGAGCCTTTCTAAAACGCCTCAAACAAGGAGAAAGACCCCTAATCTTCGGCGGAAAACAAACAAACGACTTCATATACATCAAAGACATCGTACAAGCAAACCTCCTAGCCCTCGAAACAGAACACGTTCGTCAAGCGTACAATATAGGATCGGGCAGAGCTACAAGCATAAAAGACGTATGTGAGTTATGCATTGACGCTATGGGAAGTAACCTGACGATGGAGATTAAACCAGCACGAGCCTTCGACTTCCCCGTGTTCGTCTACGACATCTCCAAAGCACAAACACTTCTAAACTTCGAACCCAAATGGAACCTATCAAAAGGTATCAAAGACATCTTGAAATAATAGCTAAAGCTTTAGATAAAAGGAGAAACACGCACCCAAAACAACCAAGTCGCGGAACCACACAAAAAAAACGCCGCACACAATCTTCCTATTTAGCTATTTCTTCCATAACAACCCTAACAATCTCTCGAGCAGCCGTACCATCCCCATAAGGCGAAACACCCGGCAACCTAACTTTCCCTTTCAAAACCTCCTCCATCGCAACCAAAATACCCGCCTTTTCCACGCCTACTACTTTCACGAAACCCGCTTCCACAGCTTCCGGCCTCTCAGTAGAAAGCCTTATCACAAGAACAGGCTTCCGAATAGACGGCGCCGTAGCTTCCTCTTGCAGACCACCAGAATCCGTCACTAACATTTCACAGTTTTTCATAAGCACAAGAAAATCAAAATACCCAACCGGCCCCAAAACCTGCACATTCTCCGCCAAAGACAACCTCTCCCACATCTTCCACCGACGCAACCGCTTCTCAGTCCTCGGATGAACAGGATACACTATAGGAATCGGAGCCTCAACAAAAGCTTCAACAAAACCCTCAAGCACACCACGATCATCCACATTTTCAGCTCGATGCGCAGTAACAAGCGCAAACCGCTTAAACCTTATTTTATCCAGAATGCTAGACTTCCCTTCAGCAATTGGAAGATGCTGCATCACAGCATCAATCACCGTATTCCCAGTCACGAATATTCTGCCCCAAACACTCTCCCTTTCAAGATTCCCCCGAGCATTCTCAGTCGGAGCAAAAAGAAACGCAGACAAATGGTCTACCAGACGACGATTATGCTCTTCTGGCATACGCAAATCAAAACTTCGAAGTCCAGCCTCTACGTGGCCAACTTGAACACCGAGTTTCACAGCCGCCAAGGCTGAGGCCAAAACACCATTGGTGTCACCTTCAACCAACACAACCTTCGGCTCCACCTTCTTGACAACGCCTTCGATCAAAGAGAGAATTCTCCCCGTCTGCAACCCAGGCGAATCGGCTTTCACCTTAAACCCGTAATCCGGCGCGGGCAATTCAAGCTCTTCAATAAAACTCTGAGACATATTATAGTCGTAGTGCTGCCCACAATGAACAAAAACATAAGACAGACCCTTCTCTTCCAACGCTCGAATAACCGGCGCCATCTTCACAATCTCAGGCCTCGTACCAACCACGATCATGCATCTATCGTTGATGATTCCACCTTCTCTTCAACAATATGCTGTTCCTATCTCTTATTGCCAACTCTTCCTAATATTTATCCTCACCAAAAAAAACTTCCCTCAGCCCGGCAACCACACACACAGAAACGATTGTAAGACTCGACCCCCCCTAGGTACGGGGGTCTAGAAAGAGAGAGACTAAGAAGCTGCAAAAAATTGGGGGGGGGGCTATAGGGGGGTCTAAAAAAGAGAGAGACATAGGAAACCGCCAAAAAAATTATAGGGGGGGTCTAGAGAGAGACAAACACAAAAAATAACACAAAAACAGAAAAACTCTTTTTCCGAATGGGAAACAAACTATAAGTACGCCACACAGATGATAAATTCATGAAGTCACCCATCGAGTGACGATACTAACGAAAAAGGAGAAAGGAGAAGACAATTCTGAAACGGCAATACGCGACGGTAAGTCTCCTAATCCTATTATTGATTAACATATTAGCGATTATTCCCACACCCTCAACCTCCTCAAAAACAGAAGAGACAATTTACACCGACATCATATACCCAACCGACGACTCATGGATAGAACTCACACAACCACACTGCAACCACGGCACAGAACGAGAAATCCACATAAAAACCAGTTGCGACACCATAAGCAGAGCATACCTAAAATTCAACTTAACCATCATACCCACAGACAAAGAAATAATCTCCGCCAAACTATACCTATACTGCGTAGACACAGATCCCAAAGGTGACATACTGGTCAACATCCACAAAACCGAAGACAACTGGAACGAACACACCATCACATGGAATAATGCTCCACCAGTAGGTACACCCGTTGCATCAACCACAATAGTTGACAAGAAAAACAAGTTCTACTCATGGGACATCACGCCATACGCCCAAACTGAACATAAAAACGACAAGACACTAAGTATAGTCGCAAAATTCCCCATGGATGACCCTGTATGTCAAGATTCAAACCCACAATACGAAACACTCTTCGGGAGCAAAGAAACCCCACCAAAACACAAGCGACCATATCTAGAAATAGTATATACATCCGCGAAACCTCCAATCGCAAACTTCACATACTCACCAAACAACCCAGTCACCTATGAAACGGTAACATTCAACGCCTCAACATCATACGACCCCAACGGTCACATCACCACATACACATGGAACTTCGGAGACCAAAACACCACCACAACGACCAATCCAACCATAACACACGTTTATACAGACCCCGGAAACTTCACAACAACCCTAACCGTAACCGACAACGACGGCTTCACCAACTCCACTACCGCCATGGTAACAGTGTCAAACCCAACCATCTTACGCGTTTCTCTACCAAATGGCACGATTGCAGGACCAAATCCAGATCCATGGCTAAACGAAGGTTGGCTACTAAATCTAACAGAACCATCACTAACATTTCACGTAAGAGTCAACACAACAAGCCACACGCACCCATCGTATGACACACACTTAATCATCGCCCTTGACGACATCACCTACAACAACCTAATCAACCTCACAATCGACAGCATAACAATACTAAAAACCGCCTTTCAATACGGCACACCCAAACCTTACAACATATGGACATGGCCAAACGATGTCTACCCCACATGGTTCAATGACACACACGTTAACTTAGGTGCCATACCACCCAAGGGACATAAAGAAATCATATTCTCCGCGATATTCTCCGGTTTAGCCACCGTAAGAATACACCTTGACGCCTACGGAAAAGTAATATTAAATACGCCCATAAGAGCCAGCCACATAACATGGTCTCCCAACTCAGAAGACTCAACAGTTCTCTTTCAACCAAGACCACCACCTCTCTCCGTTTCCATCAGCCCCACTTCCGTTGTTATGGATGTCAGTCAATCTGTAACCTTTGATTCATCCGTTTCTAGTGGTACCCCACCCTATACGTATCAGTGGTATCTTGATGACGCTCCTGTTTCAAGCGCCACTGCCTCAACTTGGGCTTTCTTCCCTACCTCTCCCGGCACATACAAAGCCCACCTGAACGTCACAGACACGGTTGGCGTAACCGCTCAATCTAACAGGGTCTCAATAACTGTTAATCCCGCATTGACAGTTTCCATCAGCCCAACCACCGTCGTCATGAACCTTGATCAATCTGCAACATTCCAGTCAACGGTTTCAGGTGGAACCCAACCCTACACCTACCAATGGCACCTAAATGATATAGCGATCCCAGGTGCCACATCAAACGACTGGACTTTTACGCCAACATCCACAGGCTTTTACACCATCTGTGTCAATGTTACGGACTCGGTTAATGTAACCACTAAATCTAACGTAGCCTCCATCACCGTGAGCCCTGAGCTTTCTGTTTCTATCAACCCAATCTCTGCCACTATGAACCTTGGCGATTCAAAAACGTTCACATCATCTGTTTCCGGCGGGGCTCCACCATATACCTATCAATGGCATCTTAACGATACTCCGGTTCTATATGCAACCTTTGATTCTTGGACTTTCACTCCGACAGCTACAGGCTCTTACATCGTCTACTTGAATGTAACCGACAGCGTAGACGTAACCACCAAATCCAATATTGCTTCGATTACAATCAACCCGCCACTGGAAGTTTCCATCATCCCAACATCTGTTGTTATGAACGTGGGGCAGTCACAAACGTTTACTTCATCTGTTTCAGGGGGAACTCCATCTTACACCTACCAGTGGTACCTTGACGGCACTCTCGTTGGTGCTGACCCAAATTGGGCCTTCACTCCAACTTCCCCTAGCTCATACGAGGTCTACCTAAATGTCACAGACAATGTCGGTGTAACAGCTAAATCTAACACAGCCTCGGTAACCGTTAATCCAGCACTTTCGGTTTCTATTTTCCCAATGTCTGTGACTATAGACGCCAGTGAGTCTCAACTGTTTACGTCAACCATCTCTGGTGGTACTTCGCCCTACACCTATCAGTGGTATCTGAACGGAACAGCAGTTCCTGACGCAATACATAGTAGCTGGACGTTTACTCCAACTACCATGGACTATTATCTAGTTCATCTGAGGGTAACAGATGATGTGAACATAAGCGTTGAATCTGATACCGCCTCAGTAATTGTCAGAAGATGCCCCAAAGCGGCATTCACCTATTCGCCACTTTATCCATACGTCAACGAAACCGTGACCTTCAACGCTTCAGCTTCAACCCCAAACGGAGGTGTCATCTCCAACTATACATGGTTTTTTGGGGACGACAAATTCACCATCGTAACCGATCCCGTTACAACTCATGCTTATGCGGCTGGAGGAAGCTACACGGTGACCCTAGTAGTAACTGACAGTGAAGGGCTTTTGGACAACACATCCGAAACCATAACCGTTTATTCGCCCGAGTTGCATTCTTCAGATTACAAAGCACACCATTTAGGCGAAGAGTTTCTCATTGATGTAGTTATCGTCAATGCCACCCATCTCTCCTCCTTCGAGTTTAAGCTAGGCTATAACACAACGCTCTTAGACGCCATCAACATCACAGAAGGACCCTTCCTCAAGAGCTTTGGAAGCACCTCCACCACAATGGAAATACACGACCCAGAAAGCTACGTATTGATAAACATTGCACTCTTAGCTTCTATACTTCCCGATGAGGGCAGCGGAATACTAGCAACAATCAAGTTTAGAGTCACATACGCAACCGTTTACCCCGAGACCGTAGTATGCAATTTAGACCTGTACGATACAGAGCTTAATGATCCCACAGGTCAACCAATTCCTCACACAGTAGTTAATGGTTTGTATGAGCTTGTTCCTCTTCCTCCACAGCCACCATGTATAGGCCCTGCGATTGACATCTACACCCAGAAACTCGACCCTTACGGTGGGAAGGGACCAAACATGCCAAGCAACGCCTTCGGTCCTCAAGAGGAGGTCATCCTCTATGCTTACGTGTCATATAATTGCGAACCAGTACAAAACAAACTCGTGGTCTTCGAGGTGAAAAACCCCAGCGACGAACCTGTCATCTTCCGAACGGCTACCAGCAATGCGGAAGGCATCGCCACATCCAGCTTCAGAATACCCTGGGAAGCCGAAGAGGCGGAATCAGTCTTCGGTGAATGGACCATTTACGGCTCGGTTGAAATCTGCGAGACAAAAGTCAATGACACTTGTACATTCAAGTTTGGTTGGATCATAGAAATAACTCAAGTAAAGACAGCCGATACATACGGTAGCCTTAAGAGCAGCTTCACAAAAGGCGAGCACATAAACTTCAACATAACCGTAAAGAACATAGCCTTCACCTCGAAAATCGCCTCATTCACCCTTGCAGTTTACGACGAATGCGACGTACCCATCGGGCATGTCGTGTTGCACGACTGGCTCATTTCGCCCGGTACAACCGAAATATTCATCATAGGCCTGCAGATTCCAAAATGGGCATATGTTGGCATAGGAACCGTATATGCTAACGCTTACACCGACTTGCCTCAACTCTATGTAACGCCATACTGCCCTGAGATATCAACAACATTTACGATTACAAAGCCGTAGAGCGTCCTCTTCACCGAATCACAACTCATTGCTAAGATAATTCGAAAAATAGGGGTGCCATTAGGAAGTTGAAGTTTTGCTCCGTCTCTTTGTATCTGTTGCTGAATTCACCAGATCTGCCACTTGCATCTGCGTGTGTTTCCAGAAGTCGTTTTCAAGCATGTCTAAGGCTTCTCGCTTCTTGGCTTCCCTAGATACTAGGTATCCTCCTCCGAACATTGTTGTTAAGTATCCTGCTATCATTGAGGGTGAAAAATATCCTCCTCTACTTCCAGCCGAAAACTCCACCGTGAAATCGTCTGGTTGACCTAGAATTTTTATGTCAATTTTTAACTTCAAATTCGGAATTTTGCTAATTGCCTGAATCATATATCCTTCTTGCATCTTTTCAACCATAGTTTCAAAATCTATTTCATGAAAAAATGGTCCTATGCGTTCAGCAAGCATATTCAAATCCACATTCTTTTCAAGCCATTGTTTCTTCACTTTCAGCCCTCATGTTAAATTAGAATAATTAACCCATTTATTTTTGTTGTTGGATGCTTGATCTTTAGCGCAGTTTGAGTTAGTGAGCAACTGATCATTGGGTTAACCAGCCACTTTTTTCAGCCGACTTTTATACATGTCAATGATCTCCTTAACAGATGTTGCGTCTTCAGCTGACTTGTCCAGCCGGTAATTTCCTGTGAACCGTGGGAACCTTATGGCCAGTCCGCTTCCTTTTCTAATAGCGTTCATAGCGCATACATGAATTGGACTGAGTGTTATTTCGGCGCCTAGGGTTTCGATGACGACTTTTGGTTCAAACCATATGTCTGCATTAAGCGTTGAATTAACTCTTGGGTGCCGATGTGGTATCTGATGTTTTTCCATTATTTTTGGGAGTTTTTTTAGGTCTTCATCAGTGAATCCGGTTCCGCATTTGGTGACTGTTTCAAACATATCTATTTTGGGATTGTATGCGGCGAGAAGTAGAGCACCGTATGTCCCTGCTCTTTTGCCCCTTCCGTGGAATGCTCCTACTACTACTAGGTCGACGGTGTCGGTCATTTCGCTTTTGTAGTCGCGTTTGTATTTTATCCAGAGCCAGCCTCTTGCTCCTGCCTGATACACAGCGTCTTTGGTTACTGATTTGCAGACCAGCCCTTCGCATCCGCTCTCCACTGCTTTTTCGAAGAACCGCTCCAGTTCGTCTAGATTATCGGTGACTATGGATTCTGCTACCCTAACGCGGTCACCTTGTTCAATTATTTTTTCAAGATTTCGGCGTCGAATTGGGTAGGGTTCTAGTGTCAAGTCTTTTCCGTCAACATACAAAGCGTCGAACATGAAAAGGGAAATGGGATACTCTTCCATAGCTTCTTTGATGCCGTATTTACGTCTTCGATGCATTAATTCTTGAAAGGGTCTCATTTCACCAGTGTCAGGATCAACTGCAACGCATTCTGCCTCAACGATTGCATTTTCTGCCCGAACGTGATTTTTGAGTAGTTCACAGCTGTCAGGGTATTGATCTGTGATGTTTTCTGGTCGTCGAGAAAAGAGAGTGACTTGATCTCCTTTTTTGTGGGCCTGTATTCTCTCTCCGTCATACTTGAATTCAGCTATGCATTTTCCTCCGAGTTTTTCAAGGATTTCAATGGGTGAGCTTAGTCGTTCAGCCTGCATGGGTCTAATAGGTTCTCCGAGCGAAACTTCAAACTTTTTAACAGTTCCCATTCCTTGCTCTACAACTGTTTTTGCTACTCGGCCCAAATCAGACGAAATGTTGTACGCCCGCTCCAGATATTTTCGAGCATCTTTTCCTCCGCCAAACGCAACAGCCAATGCATCAAGAACCGTCATGTCGGCAATTCCCAATCTCAGGCTGCCTGTGACTGTGCGAATGACATACTTTCCCTCTTTAGGAGTAGCATTTGCCAACAGACCGGCCAAAAGGCTTATCTTTAATTCAATAGACCCGGGGCCTTCAGCTTTTGCCATCTTATCTAGGTTTGCATATACTATGTGGACGGTCAGTGGTTCTTGAAAAAACGTTCTTTGAGTTTTCTTTTCCAGAAATTTCTCGGTGGTCTCACCTAGGTCCCCTGTTTTTTTCACATTTTCTTCGATTTCTTTTTCGCTGTAACCCGTTGCTTTGGCAACTGCACGTATAGCTAACTTCTCTGCAATCCCTATCTCAATTCCAACAAAGTCGGGATAGAGCTTCCCTTGTGTCAAGTAGACAACTTTATCGATTAGGTCTTTAGGAGTTTGTTTGAGGAGTTTAACTAAGAGGTCTGTCATTTCCAGCCTTTTCGCTGTGGCTTCAATTTCTTCGTAGCCGTCTGCAATGAGTGAGTATCGCAAACGTTATCCCGCGTTAATAAGAGTGCGGAGAGATATTAAAGTTGAATGTTGAGGTGTTTGGAAGAGATTATGGCCTATTCTTTTGCTAAGAGTAACAGCCCACCAAGAATGTTTATTGCACCAAGAAAACCTAGAAAAACGACAAAGAGGACTTCAGAACCGAGAAGCAAGAATTGTGCACCTGTAGAAAGAATGTATAATGAGAGGATAAGAAATAGAAATCCCACAGCGGCTACTAAGCGACCTAAGAGTCGTCCAAATTTTGCGGAGATTTTGAAAACATCGTAGCTTTCCAGTCCTGTGGTGTCTTTAAGAAGTTCCTCTTCTCCGCGTTTCAGAAGGGAGGTGTCTACCAAAATCTCCTTTCTTTTTTTCTTCTTTGGCATTTGGGTCAAGATATGATTCTGTGAATTACAGTTAAAGTTTGCTTTTATAAAAGACTCTTCACGTGTTTGGATTTGCCTTAACCTTTGGATACAATATTGAAGATACCAGCTAAAAAGGAAATTATGCTGACAAAGATTAAGAAATAAAAGAGAATGGTTGTCAGTTGTGGTGCGAAGGCTAATGGCAACGTAAATCCTGTTCCTACTAGATATGCCAAAAATGTTGTAAAGCCTCCTATGCCTAGGCTCATTCCGCCGAATGCGATGCGAATGCGGTGGTATCCTACCATTTTAACGTAGTATGCAAGCAGGCCTAAAGTTACGAATCCGATGCCTAATGAAAATGCTCTTGGCTCGATAAATATGAGAAGGATGAGCGATACTAGGATTCCCGCGATAGGAGTGTATGGATATAATGGAACCTTGAATGGTCGCGGCAGGTATGGCTTTTTCACTCTAAGTTTCATAAGAGAAAGATTGACTAATGCAAATCCTAAAAGAGAGGCGAATGCCGCAACAGAGCCTACGAATTCTACGACTCCGGTCGCAGCAAATAAAATGTAAAAAATTGAACCAAAAATTATTACTATGTGAGGGGTTTTAAAACGTCTGTGAGTGGATAACAGAAATTTAGGTAAATATCCATCCCTACTCAACCCTCTAGTAATGCTTGATTGAACCATAATGGCTGTGCTTAAAGAAGATAACGCTGCAACTATTCCAGCAATCGTCAGTATTATTGCTCCAGCCTCTCCAAGAATTTTCTTCGCTGCTATGGACAAAGGCAAAGCCGTTGGCGCAGCAATTTCTTCTAATGAAACAACGCTGATAGTCACGTATGCAATGCCGCAGTAAAGCACCATCAATATGACAGCTGAGAGAATTATAGCCCTAGGAATGTTTTTTCCCGGCTTCTTTACCACAGCACCTCCCGCTGCTATCGCCCTCATCCCTAAAAACATAAGAAAAGTGTAGGTAACTGCTGCGACAAAATTCGATGACTCCCCTAGAGTGGTTGGATAGAACAACTTCGGCTCTAAGCCATGCAAGATTCCGACTGCAATGAATACTAGGAATACAGCTATGAAAGCTATAACTATCAAAGCTCCCATTTGCCTTGTTCCTCGAATGTTCAACACGGTTAGAACAAGAATTATTGCAACAGCCATCAAGGCTACTAGCAGAGATCTGTCAACCGGGATAATGGCGGTTGGAACAAAATATAAAAAGTGATAAGCGAAGCCTAAGGCGGCCAATGCTGCGCCGAACACGTTGCTTATCCATCTGAGCCAGCCTGTTAGGAATGCTAAGAAACCTCCAAATGCTGCCTTCGCGTAGGAATATTCTCCACCAACTTCAGGAACGGCTGCTCCAAGTTCACAAAAACTGAGCATAGTCAACAGATTAATTATTCCACATACGAAAAGCACGAGGACTATGCGCGGCCCAGCAAGATAAGTTGCGTAATTAAGGAGTACGAAGATCTCAATTCCTACAGCGCCGCCTAACCCAATAATCACCGCTTGGAAGAGTCCTAGTTCCCTCGGCGCCTTGGATTTATTCATTAACCGCCTTCTCCTTCCAACTCTAGTCGTTCGCGTATGAGAAATAAGCCACTCAGAATGGAGACAGAACCAAAGACAAAAAGGAGAAGAAGGTAAACAGAAACGTGCTCTAAGGGTATTTCTAAGTTGGCGCGAATATCCAGAATGTTGTAGTAAAGGACATAGGCGAAAACAATAGCTAAAGCGCCTATTACCTCTTGCGTTACGGCAAAGAATGTAACAACAAATTTTCTAACTTTCATGACAAAATCACTTGAAGAGAAGAATAACTCCCGCTACTATGTCACAAACGCTGACCACCAGCAATACCCACATAAACAGCGTTCCGTATTCAGACCCTACTGTAATGCCAACCATGCTAAAAAGTAATGCAACACCTATCAGAAGCATCCCCACCATTATGAGGAACCCACCTAAAGCTACAGCCGCCTTGCTGAGCCTTCGCGGTTTCGCAGTCAACTGGACATCAATCATCCTCAAAGTTCGAGTTCCATTTTGTCTAGTTCAGTTAACAATTCTGCAAGTCGTTCAACAGCGAGTTTCCAAGCTTTCTCTCCCTTTTCTTTCGGAGCCTTTGTTGGATCGCCTATGACTCCTGTCTCGCTGATTTCTTTTGTTCGAAATCCCCAGTAAACCTGCATGCATGAATGCATCACCACAACATCATGATTTGATAAGAAGTCTTTGACATCCGGCCAGGTCAGTTCGCCTAGGTAAAATCTTCGCTTCTTCATAAGTTTCGCCTCTTAGAAGGATTCATAATGGACTATCTCCCCCTTAGACCGTTTTGGTGGAGCTTCCGGTTTCTCAGCCGGGTGTCCAACCGGAATTATTGCAACAGGACTCATACCAGTAGGCGCGTTCAACGCTTTTTTAACTCCCTCCTCGTGGAATGCACCGATCCAGCAAGTTCCAAGCCCTAAGGCATAGGCGGTCAGCAAAATGTTTTGTGTGGCAGCTGCCGTGTCTTGTAGGCAATAAAGGGTTCTTCCCCGTTGGTCGTATCTCCTGCCAGATCGTGCCTCATTGGCACAAACGACGATAACTACCGGTGCTTCTTCGATAAACCTTTGGTCCAGTGCAGCTGTTGATAACTTTCGCTTTATCCCAGCATCTCTCACAATGACGAATTCCCAAGGTTGAATGTTTCCAGCCGACGGAGCCCACATTGCAGCATCCATCAGTTTCTCAATATCCTCTTCTGAAACTTCCTCGTTTGTATAAGCTCTGATGCTCCTCCTCCGTCTAATCGCCTCAAGCACATCCAAGATTTTTTCCTCATGCTATTCGAACCGCTGTTTCAACGACTATTCCGTTTTTCGTTATGTTGAAAGGAATCAGCTTCGGTGCATAAACTGTCTTTCTCATGTTCTTTATTCGTATTCGTCTGCTGGTCCCACGGGCAGTCTTCTGTGCGGTTAATTCTATTACTCCATCAGCTAAGTGTTGCATGGTTATCTCCGTTTGCGGATCATGCATCCCTTGCGTGAGAAGTAGAAAGTGAATTCCACCGTGTTTTCGTGCATTGTCTAAAAGCGACTCCACCATGTTAAGGACCAAATTGCGCTTTTGGGTCAAAAGAATGTAAGACAGCGAATCAATAACGGTCCAACATCCCTGCCCAATTCTCATGCTTATTTCTTTTTGAAGAATTTGAAGAGCTTTCGAAGTGTGAATGTCGACAAAGGTCCAGTGATCAGCCTTTAAGCGTGAAACGTCCCAGCTGAAGGTTTTGAAATCTTCTGTTGTGGTTTCAGGCGGCCTAAAGGTGGTGAAATATATAACCTTCCCTTCTTTCAGCGCATGTTGATACATAATTTGCTGGGTAAGGATGTCGTTTCCGGAGCCCGGTTCTCCCAACATTAGGATGACGCTTTTGTCAGGAAGACCGCCTCCAAGCGTTTCATCTAACAGTTGTATCCGTGTTTTAATCAGTTTCATGGCATTTTCCAGCTTTATCATGTGTTATAGTTATCAAGCAATATATTTTTTCCAAGCTAAGTACTCTCGCCATGATAGGTCGGTGTCTTCCACAAACACGTTTGTCATAAACAAACAGCGATTGGTTGCGGAAGTATGGAAGTCTTATTGCTACGAGTTTATGGTAGAAGTCTAACTAGAGTCATAACCAATTCGGCCCGGATGACTGATACGAGAATCTGTGGAGCCAAGGGCCGTGATACTTGACTGGCGATCGATTCTTGTTTTAAACGTAATACCAGCAAAAAAAGTTATCTATTTGGAGTTAATTTAAACAAAAGTGCTCATATGTTTGGAGAGGCAAATCATGTCTTGTACAGTTGTAGTTTGCGGTTTCTTCGGAGACACGGGTAAAGGAAAAGTCATTTCGTATCTTTCGTTGAAGGATAAAATAACAGTAACTGCCAGAGCAGGCGTTGGTCCCAACGCAGGTCACACGGTTGTCTATGAAGGAAAAGAGTACAAGCTAAGAATGCTTCCAAGCGCCTTCGTCTACAATAAATGCCGATTATTAATCGGCCCAGGGGTCTTGGTAAACCCAGAAATTCTTCTAAACGAGATACAACTAACCGAGTCCGAGGGCAGAGTCGGCGTTGACAGGCAATGCGCAGTCATCGAATCAAGGCACATTGAAGCCGATAAAAAAGGGGAACTTGCTAAAAAAATAAAGACAACAGGTTCGGGGTCAGGTCCATGCAACGCGGAGAGAGCGTTAAGAACCGTTAAATTGACTCGTGACTTGCCGGAGCTTGAGAGATTTTTGACAGATGTCCCTGCAGAAGTAAACAGTGCAATCGACGAAGGAAAGAATGTTCTAATTGAAGGAACCCAGGGAACGTATCTTTCCCTTTTTCATGGAACCTACCCTTACTGCACCTCCAAGGACGTAACGGCCTCAGCTGCGTGTTCAGATGTCGGCGTTGGACCAACAAAAGTCAACGATGTTATTCTTGTTCTCAAAGCGTACACAACTAGGGTTGGAGCAGGCCCGCTCCAAGGCGAACTGTCCTGGGAGGAAGCAGAGAAGAGAGGATGGGCTGAGGTTGCCACGGTGACTGGAAGACGGCGACGAGCAGCGCCATTCGATTATGAACTTGCAAAGAGGGCGGTGATGTTAAATGGAGCAACAAAAGCTGCCATAACGAAAATTGATATATTGTTTCCAGAGTGCAAAAGAGTTAAATCCTATGAAGAGCTTTCACAAAAAGCAAAAAACTTCATCAAGAACGTTGAAAAGGAAATCAAAGTGCCGGTGACGCTTGTTGGAACAGGACCTGGCACTAGGGAAATCGTGGATAGAAGAGCTTAGCTCGATCACGTTTTCAGTCAAAGTTCAAATTTAATAAAGATATAAAATGGCGTTGAAACACTACTAGAGAATGTTCGACGATATCTGTTGAAACCGAGGATTTCGTGACGGCGGAGGACTGTTTGATTGAAAGTTGGGGAAAGGAAATCAGGCAGAAAAATTGATTTAGGCGATTCTGCTTTCACAAAATTTCTTGATTCTCTTTCCTCCAAACCTATTATCCGATACATGGTTTACTCGTGCGCCGTGGTTTCCTTTTTCGGGTTGATCTTAATTCCGCCGATTCTTGGTATACTTCTCAAATGGAATACGATGGGACAAATTTTTGAAAATCCTGATTTGATGTCTAGAGCAGCGACGGCAATTTCCTCGTCCTTTGCGATAGCTATCTTTGTTTCACTAATAGACTTGGCTGCTGGTTTGCCGATGGCTTGGTTTATCACGAGAGGTAGATCCAGATGGCTAAATGTTCTCGATACATTCACGGACATTCCTTTTGTCGTACCTACAGTGACTCTTGGCTATTCGTTGCTATTGTTCTGGAGTGGACCAGAGGGTATTTCTTCACTGTTTGAAGGTAGTCTTGTGTCACCTGGTTGGTTGCTAATCATTTTGCTTCATTTCACGTTTTCTTTTCCCATTGTAGTTAGGGTGATGGTAGGAGGGCTTCTTGATTATGAGCGAACTTATGAGGAAGCTGCTAGAACTCTGGGTGCAGCACCATTAACTGCCGATAGAACGGTTACACTCCCTATCCTAAAACCATCATTAATAGCGTCCTTCGTATTGGCGTTTGCTAGGTCGATTTCTGAAACAGGGGCTACTATGATGGTTGCGGGGGCATTTGAAAATGGGCCAGTTCTAATTAATAACCTTAAAACCGCCAGTGAAACGGGTTATGAAGGAGCGTTGGTTTTCGTCAGCTTCATCTTAATAGCAGTTTCTTGCCTGATGTTTTTAGTTATTAGGCTACTGGGTACAAGACTAAAAATACCCCTTAAGACGATTCGACCAGCGATTGAGAGAAAACTGAGTGGCCATGGTGTAGTAACCTTGAGAAACGGCGTCACGCTTTTGATATTTCTTGTTCTTGTTCTCATTCCATCGCTTTTCGTGGCTCTTCCAGCGATACAAGCCATCTCAGACGGCACAATAAACCAAGCAATAACCGCCACAGGTGCATGGGAAGGATACTGGCAAAGTCTTGTTTTATCCTATTTCGTAGGAACCATCGCCACCATATTAAATGTTATACTTGGTTTGCCGATGGCAGTTCTCATCGCAAGAAGAAGAATTGGAACGTTATCTTCAACAATTCTAGACGTACTGGTCAACGTTCCCATGATAGTCCCCTCTATTGCACTCGGGATCTCTCTCAGCTTTTTCTGGAAAAACTTCGCCTTTTTCCCTGAAATTTGGCTACTGATTCTAGCACACATGTCAATTACTTATCCCTACTTCGTGAGATCAGCAGCATCCGCGGTTGAAAGAATTAGCATAGATCTCGAAGAAGCCGCCAGAACTCTTGGCAGCCGACCATTCACCGTATTTAGGACAATCATTTTGCCTTTAACAAAATACTCTCTGTTGACAGGTGCAATCATGGTATTTACAAGGAGTATAAGCGAGACTGGCGCCACTTTAGCCGTGGTAACTGAGCTACAGACTGTTCCAGTTCTATTGGTTAGTTGGGTTAAGCCAGGGAGTGGAATGTCGCCTTCACAAATCGGTCTAGGCTGTGGCTTTCTGATCGTGTTGTCATTCATAATCTTATTAATCTTAAGGCTCGTAGCTAGAGGGCATCAGCATGCTTAAAATATCCAGCGTAGTTGAATCATACTACTATAATTGCACACAAGCTTACAGAGGCTCAAGTTAGATGCCCGAAGTTCAGCTCGTGAATATCATAAAGAAGTTCGGTAAGATTGTTGCAGTTGATGATGTAAGCCTCCAAATTCACGACAAAGAATATTTTTCCCTTATTGGTCCAAGCGGATGTGGCAAGACCACTCTGCTCAGAATTGTTGCTGGTTTGGTTCAACCAGATGAAGGCGAAATTCGTATTGAAAATAAGCTTGTAAACCCCATTCCGCCCGAAGACAGGAGTATTGGCTTCGTTTTCCAAACCTATGCACTCTTTCCTCACATGAATGTTTGGGACAATGTAACTTATGGTCCAAGAGTGAAGGCGTGGGGAAACAAAGAAAGGACAAGAATTGGACGCGAAATGTTGGAGATGGTTAGGCTCTATGAACGTTTGGATGCCTTACCGTCTGAGCTGAGCGGTGGAATGATGCAGAGAGTTGCCTTGGCGAGAGCGTTGGCCGCAGGCGCCAAACTATTATTGTTAGATGAGCCACTGGGCGCCTTGGACGCTAAAATCAGGTTTGAGTTAAGGTACGAATTGAGAAAGTTTGTGAAAGACCTTGGGTTGACTGCCATACACGTTACTCATGATCAAGGAGAGGCCATGGCCATTTCGGACAGAATCGCTGTGATGAGGAAGGGAAAAATTTTGCAGGTTGGAACTCCTCAAGAGCTGTATATGAAGCCACAACATATTTTTGTAGCTCATTTTATCGGAGAATCAAACTTCCTTGAAGGCTACATCACTGAGGTGGACAAGAAAGGGTCAGTTGTTAAGTTGCGGGGAAGATTAACCGTTCATGTTTCCGACAAGACGAAAAACAAGGGTGAAAGAGTTGTTTTGATGGTTAGGCCGGAAACGTTTAAGATGGAAGAAGGACGAAAAAAGAGAGTTAATTCGATGTTTGGCCACGTTGAAAAGCTTAGGTTTGAAGGAACAAACATACGATATGAAGTCATACTTGAAAACGAGGATAGGCTAGCAATTATCCGTCCTACGTTGATAGGAGAATGGTTCAACGTAGGTGACAAAGTTACTGTCAGTTTTTCCCCTAACAAAAGTTATATTTTCACCTATCCAAGCAAAGGGTTAAGGGAGGAGCTGACGCTTGAGTGAACTACTAAAATGGTTTGAAAAAAGAAGAGAAGAAAAGGCACTAACAATGACGCAACGCCATCTGGCCATGACCATGAGCATTGCTGAAGACTTGGAAAGAGCTGTAAAAGCAGCAACAAGCAACGATGAAAAAAGAAAGAAACTATGCATAAATCGAGTGGCAGAGGCTGAAAAAGAAGCAGACAAGCTAAGAAGAGAAATAATGGACGAATTGGCCCGAGGAGAACTATCACCAACAGACAGAGAAGACCTCATGCACCTCGTGAAAAGAGTGGACATGGTAGCAGATTGGAGTCGCGAATCCACTCGCATACTCAACGTCATTCCAATGGAGAAAGTGCCAGAAAACCTGAAGAAAGCATGCGTTGAGATGGTTAAAGGAGCCAGAGAATGCACGTCTGCGCTTCGAAAATGCATCAACCGACTAGCAGAAAAACCTGAAGAAGCACTTGAGGCGGCAGATCTGGTTGAAAGACAAGAGGAGAAAGTAGACGACCTCTATGAAAACGCTAGATTGCTGTTGGCTGAAGAAACAACTATGAGTGCAGGGGTCACTGTTTTAATAAGCCAACTTTTCGGAAGTATCGAGATGATAGCTGACTGGTGTGAAGACGCTTGTGACCAGGTTAGGATAATTGTCGTTCGTCGATAAGAGCATAGGAGGTGCAAGAATACGCCGAAAATTACAATTGAAGTGCGTGAGCTTCGCGATAAGGCCGACGGTGAGACAGTGAAGGATTTGATAAAATTCCTGGAAGATAGAATAGATGCAGAAGTGAAAGTTGCAGGTCGCGAGATTACCATAGATGGAGAAGAGAGAGCTCCTTCCAAGGCATATTTGCGGGTGCTTATCAGAAAATTCCTGCATCAAGTAGAGCTGAAAGAAGACTTCCGCGTGATCTCAAGCAAAGAAAACGTTTTCACCATCAAAGAAAGAAAGGGCGCTAGAGAAGAATAGGCTTTATTGTTATTCAGCAGGCAGAATGGAAATCATTTGACTCTTCGTTGTTCTCTCCGCTTCTTTTCAAATGTGTCATGAACCTTCAAAAGATGCCCCCGTGCCGTCCACGTTTTCTTATGAGCGCCAAGTAGTTCACCTGCTTCCATATTGTCTTTTGCCTCTCGAAGCAGGTTCTGGACAGATGAAAGAATAGAGCTTATCTCAACTTGTTTTGAATGCAAGTCAATTTTCCATGAAGAACTTTCAGGTTCGTTTTGATGCATGAGGGAAAAAAGAAAAAGGGCATATTCTAAATCGGCACCTGCTCGCCAAACGAGATTCACCAAGTTTTTTTCATCTTTTTTTGCGAGGGCCTTCATTGAACCCTCAAGGCGGTTTATCGCAGACGCTATGGACTCGATTATTTTTTCTTGCTTCATCTTCTATCATCCAAATGTCTCGAAAGTTTTAAGTGATGTGTGCTTTAAGCTTTTAGTTCAAGGAGGACAAAGACGCGTGCGTGATAAGACTTTAGGTGCGCTTATGTGTATTCTAGGCGTGCTCGCTATGACTGGATATTTTTGTTGGCTTTTCCTAGCGCCCCAAGATTTGGTTTTTTTGGGAAGACCGCTTAGCGATTGGGCGGTAATCGTTCCAGTCGTAATCATCGTTTACGTGTTTCTCTTCATTGTAGTATGGATTGGTTGGACAATGGTTTCCACGCCGCCACCATTGCCAGTTGCTCCAAAAAGCTCTGAGGAGAAAAAAGAAACTGAAAGGAAGGAATAAATGATCATCTAGAGTCAAAGGAAATAAGATTTATCATTTTGTTTCAACTCGTGATTTGGGAGGGTTCAAGGGTGGTCGGTCGACGTTGTCCAAAATGTGGAGGACGACTGCGATATCTAGCGCGCTTATGGTACTGTGGTAATTGTGACAAATGTTTTGATGTACGTCAGACAAAGCTTAGTGCACGAGCAAAAGCAGAGTGCGTGAGACCGTAGCCAACAGCAAATTTTAGAGATGAAGCTCGCTCTATGTGATTATGTGATTACCTTTCCATAGAAGCTTTGCTTATGCCTGCTTCTTTCTGCACCCGTATAACGTGTTCTGCTTTCTCGGCAAACGCTTCACTGTGGGTCACGGCGATTATTTGTTCGATGGCTTTTAGGCGGGAAATGGCTTCAGCTAACCTGTCAACGGAACCGTCTTCTCGCCCTAAACTCTCTGTCGGTTCATCTAAGAGAAGTAGATAAAGCCCATGACCAGTTCTTGACTGCATAATTAGTTGGCCGAGGCCGAGGCGATAGGCGAATGCAAGCAGCGTTCGTTCTCCGCCTGAGAGGTTAGAAACTTCTCGCTCATACCCCTCCTCGCTCCTAATAATAGGCGTGTATGTTTCATCAATCTTAACAGTTAAAATTGGGCCTTCTGGTCCGCTAAGGTCATCTAATACATGTTGAACCATTCGTTCTAGGTAAGTGACGAACTCGCTTCGCAATTTAGGTTGAATACTTCTGTAGGCGCCTCGTATATCGTCCATGACGCGGAGAAGCTTTTCAATATTCTCCATTCGCTTAATCTTTTGTTGTGCATGGTCTAACCGTTCTCTGAGGGTATCTATTCTCAACGCGATGTCTCTCTTTCGAGTTTCCTTTATTTCTAACTTGGACTTCACCGCGGAATATTGTTCAAATGTTGTGTCGCGAAGTTTTCGAGTAGATTCAAGTTCGTCGATGTCGAATTTGGTGATTTCTGCACGCGCAGCGTCAAGTTGACTTCGAAGCGATTTTTCTTTCTGTTGTTTGTCTTCAAAGTCTGTGGAAAGTTTGTTTGAGGATCCATGTTCCTCTTGGATTCGCTCTTTTGTTTCTTCAATTCGAGGGGTAAGTAGTTGTGAGTTTGAGACAACGGAGTTGACGACGCTGCGTAGTCCTTCCAGTTTGTCAAAGTTCTTCTGAAGTTCAACAAGTCTGTTTTCACGTTCAGTGTTTTCTTTATCAAGTCGTTCGAGAAGGCTCTTCTTGTACTCTCCAGTGAGATTTTGAAGGCATAGTGGGCATTTGTTTTCGGTTGTTAAGCTTGAAATGCGCTTTTTGGAGGTTTGTATTTCTTTTTTGGCAGCCTCCTGTTCGCCTCCAGTGCTTGTCATCTGGGCTTCAAGAGCCACAAGATATTTCCTGAGCTCTTTGATTGTTTGGTCAGGTTTTAGTCCCACTTCTTGGAGCTTTTTTCGATGCGACTTCTGTTGAGCTTCTATTGATGTTAGGCGTTCTTCAAGGTCGTGGATGAATGTTTTCTTCTTTTCGATGTCATCCGCTAACTTTGCACATGTGTCTTCAATGTTGGCAACGTTTGCTTGTAATTCTGCCTCTCTTCTACGCAACTTATCTGTTTGTTTTCTTAATTTCTCAAGGCTCTGAAGACGTGAAGTGGCTTCTTTGAAGGCGGCTTCAGTTTGAACAAGCTTCTTTCTCAAGTCTTCAAGTTCATTTTCAATCAGCGAAAACTCTTCAACCGACTTGTTATACTCGGTTTGAAGCTTTTCCATTCCAACTACGTCGAAATCGCGTTCGTAGGCTCTCTTTTCACCTTGATATTCTTTTTGAAATCCAGCTAGACCGCTCCATGCGACTTCATAATCGGAAAGTCCAAACATTTGGTCCATCTTTTTCTGTCGTTGCCGCGGGGTCATGTTCAGCATTTCTTTTAGATGCTCTTGACGCACCCATACAACCTCGCGAAAAAGGTCTTTGTCAAGGCCGGTTAGTGCCTTCAATTGTTCAACTACAGCTTCTCCCTTTGAGCTTGCGATCAATTTGTCCTCTTCAAAGAACTTGAGCTGTTCCATGTCTTGGCTAATGCCTTTATCATGTCTTCGAAGACCTCTCAGAATCCTGTAATTTTTTCCGTTGTGAATAAAGTGCATAGTTACCTTGCCTACGTCCGCTCCTTCTCTGAGAATATAGTCGTAGCTTCTTCCGAGTGGGTCTCCGAAAAGGGCAAAATCAATAGCGTAGAGAACGGTTGACTTGCCGCGTCCCAAGCCGCCGACAAGACAGTTGAAACCTCTGGCAAATGGAACCTCCGTTTTTACGTGAGATCGAATGTTTTCAAGCTGCACGGTTTTGATTCTCATGAGTGAAAGCCTCCAACGTTTCCTTCACCTTTTTCTCTTCTTTTCCCACTAACGGTTCAAGTAGGTCAACGGCGAGTCTTGCCGCTCTTTCAGCTTCTTCCTGAGCGTAACGGTCACGGAAGATTTCGAAAAAGTATTCGAACGCCTTCGTTTTGAGGTCTTTCAATTCGCCTTCGAATATGGAGCGGATTAGCTCTTCAGTGATTTCTGTTTCTCTTAACCGAACAAGTGGGTGTACCGTGAGCGCCCTTCTCGCCGCATTTCTGATCTTGGTGATGTCTATCTCTCCGCGTCCAGCTTCGACTGGCAACGCTCCCTTCAATATAGGTACAATTACTGCTCCGGCTTCATCAGCCTCTTTTACTGCTTGTACCGCCATCTTGGTTATGTTTTGCGGAGTTGAGCCCGTGTAGTCACGTTCCAAGACGATGAATCGACGTGGGGTTTCAAGCTTGATGCGGTGGAGTTTAGCTACTCCTTTTTGATTTACTTTGACATGGTAGAAGCCCTTGTCAACCTTAGCGTCGTCGTGGTTGACCGTTTCTGTGCAGCCGCTGTAGACGAGAAGACCGCTTCTGAAGGAAATCTTAACTGGCTTGTGAATGTGACCGCCTGCATAATAGTTGAAGCCGTCGGGAAGCATTTCAGGTGAAGCTTCGGCTTCCATTTGCGGAGGGGTCAGGCGGGGGATGTCGAGAGCCATGTGGAAAACGAAGATGTTGAATATGGAGGGGTCTGGTGCGGGCTTGTTCTGTTCTAGAAAGGTGGGCAGTCGTTCCTCAGTTCTTCCTCTTGTTCGAAAATTAGGGATACCATATACGTAACAGTTCTTGTTTTCCCAAGAGGCACCCTCATGACGGGGCAAATAACGAATCAAGCCTGCACTGTCCAACGGATTAAGAATTGTTCCTGTGATCACGTTTGGCGCCGAGTCGTGAGAGCCGTCTACTGCAAGCGCGGGTATTCCAGCCTCTTTTAGTCGCCTGAAATTGGTTATGACGTTTTCAAGCGTGATATTGGAGGGACGAGCGCGATGGAATACATCTCCTGCGATAATCATGAACTCAGGCTTTAACTCAATAGTTTTGTCAACCACTTCTCGAAATGCAGCGTTAAAATCTTCACGTCGAGCATCCAGATTATACTGTGCATAGCCTAAATGTAGATCAGCCACGTGAACAAAACTGAAAGGCTTCATCTCTTTCTTTCGCTGCTTCACCACTAACTCTCCCGAACTTTAATTAGACAAATCGCTTTTTAAGTGTAAGAGATCGGTGAAGATATTGTTGTCGGAGGCTTGGATTTGAGACGTGAATATCCTACTCAGCCTATTGTCGGCGTTGGAGCGGTCATTGTGGACGAGGGTAAGCTTATTCTGGTCAAGAGGGGAGTGGAGCCTGGAAAAGGCAAATGGAGTATTCCCGGCGGAGCGGTGGAACTTGGAGAAAAAGTTCGAGACGCCGTTGTACGGGAAGCTGAGGAAGAGAGTGGGTTGAAAGTTGAGATTGCAATTGATAGACCTTTGGATACGGTTGATAACATCATGATGGATGAAAACAAACGGCTTCAATACCACTACGTTCTGCTACAATTTTTGATTCGCCCTAAAAGTGGGACCCCAAGGTCTGGAGGTGACGTATTAGACGCAAAATGGGTTTCCCTAGAGGAAGTGGAAACCTATGACTTAACAACCTCCTTCCGTTCTTTCTTCAAAAAACATCGAAACGAGCTAGAAGGATTCTAGTTCTCATCTGTGAAAAATAGCCTTGTTTGCCCCATTGTTTGAATGTCAAGAGCTTTCACCTTCACTACGATAGGGAAGTCTTTTACAACTTTTCCAAGAACAAGACAATGATGCGGCAATAAGTCTCGTGCAACCGACTTGACGGTTTCAGCGTCAACCTTGGCAGCTCTCGACACTGCCTCAAGGTCATGTTCGTTGGTGAAGTTGAAGAGGAATATATTGTCTGCTTGGCGATAGATGTTCTCCCGAATGGTGTTAGGCTGATTAGTCACAAAGGTTGTGAAAACTCCGAAGTGACGCATCCTCGTAACAATGTCGTCCCAATAGGTTTCACGCAGGTAAAGATGAGCCTCCTCAGCAAACAAAAATACTGCCCTCAACTTCCGCTGAGTCAGAAGTTCCACAAGCTTTCCAAGCATAAACTCCACTACAATCTGCCGATCAATCGAAGAAATGTCTCGCAAGTTTATGATCAACGCTCCACCACTCTGCATGCTATGAAAGTTTTCCTCAAGACTTGTTGCTTCTGCATGGTTGTCGGTGAAAAACCCAGAGTTTAACAGGCTGTAGTAACGAGAATAAAGTGCATCTCGCACATGCAGGTTGCACTGTCGATTTCTAATAGTCTCGCCTAGTTCATGCATCGTAAGCGTGTCGCGGTTTTTTAGGAATCGCCATATGCGTCGAAACTCTTGTGCAGAGGTGCCTGGCAGGTCAAGTGCGTGGAAGAGGATGTTCATCATAACACGCAGGTTCGTCTGTGCCAATGTTATTTTGAAGTTGTCGCTTGGAGTGAGCACCCGAATCTTTTTGTTGTACTCGTTTTTTTCGCCGTTTGATGAGAAGCCTAGGCGGGCGTATTCTCCGTTTAGGTCTAGAACAACAACTGGGGCTCCATAGTCTATAAGGCTGAGAACTAGGAGTTTGGAGAGGTGAGACTTTCCGGTTTCCTTCTTCCCTGTCACTATGTTGAGTTTGCCGTCAAGCATGTGAGCGTCAATTGTGATGGAGGATGATTCTCTTGATTCGCCGAGGTTGATAGGACGGCTTTTGCTGATTTTTGCTTGTGCTAGCAAAGATGCCACGGGAAGTTTTTTGATGTTTGATTGGGAGCGTGAAGGGAGCCATGCTGTGTTTATGCTTAGTTTTCCGTTTTGTATGGTTCCTCGGATTTTGCAGACAAGCATTCGTGCGTCTTGGATGTAGGTTATGTGTGGGGCTACTTCCAGCGGGTCGAGGTTTTCTCCGTAGACATGTTGGTTGTCTGTGGAGTTTCTTAGTAGTTCTTCTAGGATGCCTGGAATGTTGGCAAATTGGATGTCGATTACTTGTGTGACGAGGCTTCTGTTGTGTTTGGAGTCTTGTATGAGGAGGTATTCTCCCTTTTCGATTTCCTCGGTTGGAAAGCTTAGGATCTGAATAGTGTTGCCTTCTTTTCTGTAAAGTCGCATCGATTAGGCCTCTGGGCCTTTTCCGTATGGTCCAAATAGTAGTCGGCGTAGGTTGGGTCGTGTGACGATTTTTAGTCCGTATGTTTGGGCTATGAACCGTTGTATGCCTATGACTTCGTTGGCTGTGAATGTGGAGTATATGTGTGCCAAGCGTAGGGTTTCAGGGTAGCCTTGAAGGAGTAGGTCGTTTCCAAGAAGTTTCTGTGTCGCTGCTATTCCTTGTTCGTGTGGGATGTTTTTGTCTATGTCTAGTCGAAATGAACAACCGCCGTTTGTGAGTTTTGCGATGTAGATGTTTCCTAGGAAGCGAATAGGAGTAGATGAATGAAGCGGGTAATGGTTGATTTGGATTAGGCGTGGCGGAGGAGTTTTTGTGGTTAGGTCTGTAAGTCTGTGACCGCCAAGTCTTAGCGTGGTGGTTTTGGTGAAAGCCAGGACTGTGTTGAGGCGGTTTCTTGCAATTTCTAAGAGTTGTGAAAGAACTTTTGTTGGGTTGTCCGGAGTCCCTGCTGTTAGTGATCCGTCCCAGAGTATGATGTTGTCGTGTGAGCTGGTGGATATGCTCATTTGTAGCCAGCGTTCGAGTAGGTTGCTTATCCGATTTTGCATGTTGAGTAGGTTCGGGGCGGCCATGTCTTTTGGTGGTGTTTGAAAGTAGTATTGTCGGAATAGATGGTATATTTCCCGTCTGTTTTGTTCGGTTATGTGGAAGGGGAATGGTCCGAGGCGGAGGTATCGGTATTGGCGGCTCTGTCTCCAGACTATGGCGGCTCTTATGGCTGTGAGGATGCCTGTTTCGGTTTCACCTAGTTTTATGTTTGACACGTCGATGGCGGTGATTGTTGTGGGTTGTGGGAGGGGTTTTAACGGGATTGACCGTAGAGTGGGTGGACTGTAATTCAAAAGAGTTGGCTCGGTTAAGTCAGTGTTTTCTGTTATTGAATTGAAAAGATTTGTTTCAATAGGGTGGAATTGTTCTAAGTTTAGGTTTTTCATGGATTTGAGGCTTAGTTCGATAAAGTTTTGTGGTAGTTGCAAGTCTTGGACCGCGTTAGGAAAATTATATTTTGGTGTTGTTGTATATGGTAGTTGTTCAATCAACAAGATTCACCAATAACAATTGATAGAGGTGGAGAAAGTATTTAAGTGTTGTGCATGTGCATAATGTTCAATACAATAAACAATAAGTGAAAAAAATGACAGAACCAGAACAAGAGAAGCATACTATACGGGTGAAGATGAAAATTGGAGATTTAGAATTCGAGTTCGAAGGCAATCCAAATGAAGTACAAGCAACCATCGAAAACACTCTTTCTTCAATAACAAAACATGAATATGCAAAGAAGTTGGCTATAACACCAGAACGGGCTGTTCCACGGGCTGAGACTTGTAAGGGAGTTATTCACCGTCTTTGGAGTGAGGGTTGGTTTGCTTCTACGCGTAGTCTAGGCGAGGTGCATAGTGAGATGGCTCGGAAAGGTTTTCATTATGACCGTACCGCTGTAGCGCATGCGTTGATTGACCTCGTTAAGGATAATGTTTTGACGAGAGATGGTAGACCACGACGGTACAGGTATGCTCAGAAGAGACCGCCAACTGTCAAGTAACCTAAAGTTTGCTTATCACCCGATGTTCATTGAATATAATCTAGACAAGAATTCTTCAGTATTTGCATGCATGGATTCAGGTATACATTATTTTTAGAGGTTTCAACATTAGAAGTTGCTTCCACAAATCATAAAAACACTCAAGAAAAGATATGATGGATGATGCGATATGACGAAACTAAAAGATATTGACTTGAAGATTCTCTCTGGGTTGATGAAAAACTCTAAAATAAGTGACAGGAAACTGGCTGAAATCATTGGAGTCTCTCAGCCTACTGTCACCAGAAGAAGAGCCAAATTAGAAAAAGAAGGGATGCTCAAATACACTGCAATTCCAAACTTCGCCAAATTGGGATTTGAGATCCTCGCAATCAGCTTTTACTCTTGGACACCTGAAGCCACCAGCAAGCTTAGTGAAAGCCCAGAAGGGATCAAGAATAAGTTGTCTGCATTTCTCTCAAATCATAAAAACATCATCTTTACCTCCAGAGGGCGAGGCTTTGGGATGGAGAGAGTGATGATCTCAGTTCACGAGTCATATTTCGACTATACGGAGCTTATGAACGCTGTCAATATGGAATGGGGTGGCTATCTGGATCAGACCAATTCTTTCATCATCAGTACCCAGATAGATATTGTCGGTAGACACCTTGGTTTCAAATATTTGGCAGAATATATAGTGGAAAAGCTGAAAATGACCTGACTTTTTTCAGAGAATTCATACATGTCTGAGAGGATAACCTTTCATTTTACTTTATTCATGCATGCAAAGTTTGCTTATTTCAACATTTACAGTTTCTGGCATTTAGGACATATGTAGGATGAGGTGGGTCCCGTTCTGATTTTTTCTATAGGTGTGGAGCAGATTGGACAAGGCTTTCCGGTTTTATATCCTACTTGAAAGTCTTCTATGTTGAAGTTGCCTTTCCGGCCGTAAAAGTTCTTTTCGTAGGCGAGCCCTCCTTTTTCGATGCTGCTATTAAGAACAGTTTTTATTGCATCGTAGAGATTGCTGTTTTCTTGGTCTGAAAGACTGTTAGCCTTCCGGTTTGGGTGGAGTCTAGCGTTGAAGAGGATGTCTTGGATATACACGTTGCCTATTCCAGCAATGTTTTTCTGATCAAGAAGAAGAGATTTTATGCGGGCCTTTCTCTTTTCTAAGAGTTTCTGTAGATATTCCTTTGTGAACTCTTTGCTTGAGGCGGATACTCCTAGTTTTGCTGTTAGTTTATGTTGGCTTAGTTCTTTTTGGGGTAGGAGATGTATGTAGCCAAACCAGTAGAAGCGTATGGTAAAGCCGTAGTGATCCGTGAAGGTGAGTTTGAATTGGTATTTTTCTGGGAGTTTGCTGTTTGGTGTGAAGTAGAGGAGATCGGCGCCCATCCCTAAATTGATTAGTAAGTAGTGATCTGGCTCTAGTTTTATGAAGAGCCATTTACCCCTACTGTATATTTGACCTATGGTTTTGCCTACAGCGGTTTCAACAAATCGTTCAGGTGGAATGTTTAAGCATTTTGGCTGACATACTTCAACTTTGTGTATTTGTTTTCCAGTGATTTCTTTTGCCATTTGCTTGCTCAAGACAGTAATTTCTGGTAACTCGGGCATATTCTAGTTCGCGCCTCAGATTTTTGCTCTAATTCTTGGTAGCACTTCTCTCTGCAGGCTTTTGATCCCGATGGTGGTTATTTTGTAATTGTCTTCGCCAGTTTTTGTTACCCATCCTTCTCGAAATAGTTCACCCAGTCGTGTGCTCGTTATTTTTCCGCTTTTCCCAAGTTTAACTCGCAACTCCTCCTTCGAAACAGCGTCACTATCTAGCAGTCCAAGTTTATAGCCAATGTGAGTAGCCAGAAGATGCAAACTCAAAGTTTCACTATCAGTAAGTTTTGCTTTAGGAACAAGCAAAGTCGCTCCTTCAGGTGCCACAGCAATAATATCTTTACAGTCTTCAATGAGACCTTGAAAATCAACTGTAAGAACAACTTTTCGTGCTACTTCTAAAGCAGGAATCATCTCACCAAAAAACTTGTTCACGCTAACCCAAACATCATCCACGCTACCAGTGAAAGTCTGCTCTACATCCTTATACTTGATGTGCGCCGTAACTTTTCCTTCACTCAACCTCTTGCACCCTGTAGCTTCACCAAGACTTCATCTTCAATCCAACGTTCACCCTGTGTAGTCAACTTGAACTCTGGTCTACCAGGATCAGGCTTAAACACTAGTCCTCGCTTAGTCATCTCGTTCAAACGCGCAGGCACCATAGACTTGATCCCACCAGAAGCCAGCAACCGCGTAATCTGAGTAGCCGTGTTAGACTTCCCCTCAGAAGCATACAAGGTCAACCCAATCGCCTCATAATGAGTAAGCTTCTCCCGCGTAGTAACAATCGGCCCCTCAGTCGTCAATTCAATAATTCCCTCCAACCGCGTCTTCAAAGGAGAAACCATTTTAGCAGACACTATGCCGCTAACCTTACCCATAAACTCAGACGACATAGAACCTAACAAACCCAAAACCTCCTCCACACTCTCTCCTTCAACAACAACCTCGCCGAAACCAGTCTTAACCCTCACCTGAATCTTACCCATAATGTTACACCTTCCTCACGGCGACAAACAACTTATACAACAGATACAACCAACCCCTTTTTAGAATTTACCACCAAGAACAAGCCCAGACTAAATAGACCTCTGTCTCTCACGTCCTCACTCTTTCTTATCACCAACACACTCCTCCAAACGCTTCCTCAAAACCTCACCCACCAGCTCAGCCTTCACACGCCCCCTAAACCTTTTCATAACCAAACCCATCAAAACACCATACGCACCCATCCGCCTCTCCTCCACAAACTTCTTATTCTCTTTAATCAACTCGCCGACAACAGTCTCAAGCTCTTCACTCGAAAGCATAACCAATCCAAGAGCCTTGACAGCATCCTCAACCCCAGCACCCTTATGTCCAGCCAACCAAGTCAAAACGTCAGGAACAGCCTCCTTAGCCAAACGCCCAGAACTCACAAAGCCAAACAAACGCCTAAACTGCTCATCCGTAACCCTCTCAACTTCAACTCCGTCACGCTTCAACGCCTTCAAAGTCTCAGTCAACGCAACAGCCGCAACAGTGGCAGAAACCCCAGTCTCCTCAACCACAGCCTTAAAAAAGTCACTGTACTCTGAATCAAGAACCTGCCTCGCAAGCTTTGCGTTAAGCTTATACTCTCTCATCAGCCGACCCATCTTCTCCTCAGGCAACTCAGGAACACAAGCATGCAGCTTTTCAACATACTCATCCGACAACTGAATCGGAGGAACATCGGTCTCAGGATACATCCTAGCGGCACCAGGCCTCGGCCGCAAATACCGAGTAGTCCCGTCCGGATTGGCCCCACGCGTCTCCTCAGGAATGGTTCTAAGAGCCTCTCTCGCCCTCCTAGTCACAGCCTTCAAAGCATCAGTCGCGTTCTCCAAAACGTCAGCAACAAACACAATGGCATCCTGCGGCTCTACCTTCATATGCCTTCTAAGCTCGTTAACTTCCTCCACCGTAATCCCATATGCAGGCAACTCATCCGTGTGAAAAAGGCCGCCAACCCTACCCCAGAAATGGGCGATACCAGCCATCTCAGACCCAAGCCTCATCCCAGGCGCAAGCTCTCTCTCAAGCAAACCAGCAAACTTGGGCAACCTAACAGCCAAAACCCGTTTACCCTGATCCAAAGCCTTTCGAATAACCCGACATTTCGTCTGCTCAAAAATAGAAGAAACGTCGACAAACTCTTCCTTAACGTCCTTTTCCGCCGCATTACGCTCTTTCAACTCGCCTCGTATTTTGAGAAGGCTGAGTTGACGCTGAACTTCGTATTCAACGATTTTCGACACCATTTCAAGCTCTTGAACACCTTTTATCTCGATTAGTGCTCCTTCTCGAATGGAAACGTTCAGGTCTTGACGGATCGTTCCTAGGCCTCGCTTAACCTTTCCCGTAGCCCTTAAAATTCGCCCGATGACTAGGGCGGTTTCTTTAGCCTCTTGAGGAGAATATATAACGGGAGCGGTTGCGACCTCGACGAGGGGGATTCCGAGGCGGTCGATGCGGTATCGAATGATGGAGCCGTCTTCTCCCGTCTTTCTGGCGGCGTCTTCCTCTAGGCTTATGTGTTGAATTGGAATTTTTTTTCCTTTGATGTCTATTTCTCCGTTTAGTGCTACGACGCATGTTCTTTGGAATCCGGTGGTGTTTGACCCGTCTATGACGGCTTTGCGCATTACATGGATTTCATCTATGGGTTTTGCTTTCATCATGAGCGCAGTGGTTAGAGCGATTTCAACTGCTTCTTGGTTAAGGTTGTGAGGTGGTTCTTCGTCCATTTCTACGAGGCATGACGTTTCTTTATTGGCTTCGTAGAATATTTTTGTGCCTTTCTGAAATTCGAAGAGGGCTGCTGGGTCTACTTGACCTAGCTCACTTTGTGTAGGTCTCAGCCTTCTTAGAAACGTGATTTCAGGATCTTCTTTGAAAAGTTGAGGCTTGCAGGAGCAGAATAGTTTTGTTTTGGTGTCTAGTTGTTGGTGTATTTCTAGTCCTGCTTTTAATCCGATTTTTGAATAGTTGATGGTCACGCTGTTTCCTCTGCTTGCGTTCTCGGTGAGATTTCGTTGGCTACGTTTGTGGTGAGAAGGCTCTTAGCTTCCGCAATGTCTTTTGTTTGTCCTAGAACCCACATGAGCTTCACTAAGGCTGTTTCAGGCAGCATATCTTCGAGGGGAACTACTCCAATGGCTAGGAGGTCTCGACCTTGATCGTAGACGTTCATTCCTAGGCGTCCCCAGATGCATTGCGAGGTCATGGCAACAATTACGTTGTTTTCGATGGCGTTTCGGATGGCTGAGAAGCAGTATTTGCTCACGTGGCCTAATCCTGTTCCCTCGAGAATTATGCCTCTGTAGCCTTCATTAACGTACCATTCAACAATGTTAGGGTTTAAGCCTGGATAAAATTTGACAAGTGTTGCTTTTTCGTTGAAATTAGGTTTCAAGATGAGTTTCTGCGAAGAGCTTCGTTTACGATAGTTTTTGATCAGCATTTCGATTTGTCCGTTTTTCATTCTGGCAAGTGGCGTGGTGTTGATTGATTTGAACGTGTCTCGGCGACTTGTGTGGCATTTTCTAACCTTTGTTCCTCGGTGGAATACGATGCTTTTGTCTGATTCTGTTTCGTGCATGGCTACGGCCACTTCTGCGAATGGAGCGTTGGCGGCTGCTTTAACTGCTCCTATCAGATTAGTTGCTGCGTCTGAGCTTGGGCGGTCTGCGGATCGTTGGGAACCCACCATTATTACGGGTACGGGCAAGTTTTGCAGTGCGAAGCTTAACGCGGCGGCGGTGTAGCCCATCGTGTCGGTTCCATGTGCGACTACAACTCCTGCTACGCCGTTTTCTATGTGTTTGGCTGTAACCTTTGCTGTTTTTGTCCAGTGTTTTGGGGTGATGTTTTCGCTAAATAGGCTGAAGATGATTTCAGCGTCTATTGTGGCGATTTCTGAGAGTTCTGGGACCACGCTGTAGAGGTCGCTTGCTGTGAGTGCGGGTCTTACTCCACCTGTTCTGTAGTCCACTCGGCTGGCAATTGTGCCGCCTGTGCTCACGATTGCTACCTTGGATAGATTTGGTTTTTGCTTTGGGAGTGGCGGTGGAGTGAAGGCGGGTTTGGCTCCTACTCCAATTTTTTTGATTTGGGTTGCAGGAGTTATCTCTACTCCGATATTGTAGCCGCTTTTCAATTTGATTACGACGTGTTTGTCGTCGCCGTATTCAGATCGGGGGATGAGAACACCTTCGTAAGTTTCTTTGTCTTTTTTGATGCGGATTACGTCGCCGATTTCTGCTTCTGCGTTCTTTAGAACCTTTAATGCTTTGCCTCTGTAGCCGGGGAACTCTTTGCTCAAACTTTTATCTCTCCATTTATGAATGTAATGTAACTGTTATCCTAATAATCTGTGTCTATGATATGAGATATATAAGATTCAATTTTTTCTTTTTCATCTTCGTTAAAAGCCGAAAGTAAGCAACTTCATTTAGAGTATCTCTGAGCGCATGGGCCAAGCGTCTCAAAGGTTTCTTCACCATAGTCTTGCCTCTTTCAAAAGACTATTGTATCCGTGTGTTATTTCAGTACTTTCTAGAGCAAATTAAGGCTATGTGAACTTTAATGAGTGTCGCCACCTGCACCATTTGCAGACGTAGCAAAGCCTTTTTCTTTAGGCCATATTCTAGGGAGAAATTATGCAAAAGATGCTTCATTAAATCCGTTGAGGAGAAGGTTAGGGCTACTATTGCCAGGTATCAGATGCTTGAATTTGACGATAGAATAGCTGTGGCTGTTTCTGGCGGGAAGGACAGCGTCAGCCTATTGCATATCTTGGCTAAAATGGAGCAGAATTATCCGAAAGCCTCGCTTGTGGCAATTACAGTAGATGAAGGAATTCGAAGATATCGAGATGAAGCCCTAAAAATAGCGGCTGAAAACTGCAAAAAACTCGACATAGAACACCATACAACCTCTTTCAAGGAACTTTATGGCTACACATTAGATGAGATCATAAAGCATCTAAAAAAAGGAAAAAACAAGTTAACACCATGCGCGTACTGTGGCGTTTTACGAAGAAAAGCGTTAAACATTGTTGCAAGAGATGTCAAAGCAGATAAGCTTGCAACCGCCCACACATTGGATGACGAAACACAAACAATTCTCTTGAACATTGTTCACGGCTCCCCCTTAAGGATAGCAAGGGTGAAACCACTCACAGACAAGGCGCATCCCAAGCTCGTGCAGAGAATAAAACCCTTCTGCGAAATTCCAGAAAAAGAAACAACCCTCTACGCCTATGCCAAAAAAATACCATTTCAAGGAATACCATGCCCATACGCCTCAGAAGCCTTGAGAAACGACATACGCCTTTTTCTGCAAGGGATGGAAGAGAAACATGCCGGAATAACATTCACAATATTCAAGTCAATAGCGAAAATCAGACCAGCAATAGCCAAGATTGCTAGAAAAGAAGAATTAAATGAGTGCAGCGAATGTGGGGAACCAACAACTGGAAGGATATGCAAAGCATGCCAAATGCTTCAGCAACTGGGAACGCGTTAGTGCCTGCTTCACGCTTAAACTCAAAGGGAAGAATATAAGAAGTGTGCTTCAACTTAGTTAATTTGGCATGTGGGGTGATCGAAAATAATTCATTTTGATCCTGAAGAGTATTATAAGAGGCAGACTGTTCTGCATGAACTTGGATATGAAGGACAAGAAAAACTGAGACATTCGAAAGTCGCAATTATAGGGCTAGGAGGACTTGGAAGCGCGGCAGCTCTCTACTTGGCTTTAGCAGGTGTGGGTCATTTACGTTTGGTAGATCAAGACACTGTGGAACTACACAATTTACATAGGCAAGTGCTCTACACTTTTCGCGATCTAAGATTTCCTAAAGTTGAAGCTGCCGCAAAGAGGGTTAAGCAAATAAATCCTGAAGTTAAGGTGGAGCCTATACCCGAAAATGTGAGAGAGACTAACGTCGAAGAAATCATTGGTGATATGGATTGTGTTGTTGACGGACTAGATAATATACGTACACGTCATCTTCTAAACAGGGTATGCGTGAACAAGAAGGTTCCCTACGTTTATGGAGCAGCCATAGGAATTGAGGGATACTTGTCTGTTTTTAACTCTCCAGAAACACCGTGCCTAGCGTGCGTTTTCCCAAACTTAGACGACAGTTACCTGCCCACATGCGAAACCCGCGGCGTTTTCGGCGCAACAACAGGAATCATAGGAACCATGGAAGCGATGGAAACCATAAAAATACTTGCAGGAATCGGAGATACACTCAAGAACACCCTATTAGTATGCGATTTTTACGACATGTACATGGCCAAAGTTGATATTTTCAAAAATCCAAAATGCCCAGTTTGCGGAGAAGCCAAGCCCGAGAAGGGTGTAGAAGTAACCGAACAGCTAGTTTGGCTATGCGGCCAAAATACTGTAAACGTGAATCCCCGAAAGCCCTTAAGACTAAGCATAAATGAGGTGTATGATCGTTTAAGCAAGCGTTTTGAAGTGCTGTTAAAATCTTCCTTTATTGTGGTGTTTAAACATAATGATGCGGAGGTCAGCCTCTTCAAGGGAGGTAGAGCGCTAATAAAAAATGTTAAGAGCGAAAAAGATGCTTTAGAAGTCTATAAGAACGTTATGAAACATTTAGAAGCTGGGACGGAGTAACGTTTTGGTTTTATTTGACGTTTCAGCTGTTGCTGAGCTCATTTTTCGTAAACACGTCTCAGGAAAGAAAGCCGAGTGACACATCTTTGAGAGCCATGGTAACAAAAAACTGTGTAAAGTCCTCATTATGGCGTATGCTTTTTAGACTCTTGAAAACTATTAGTTTGGGGATTACATGCTCTCACCAAGCGTTGAAGCGAAGATTAAGAAGATTAATTTACGTGAGAAGAGTGTGAAATTTGTAGATGAGCTCATCGCAGTTGAGGCTCCAGTTAATATCTATGTAAATGGTCAACATGTAGTCACTTTATTTTCTTTGCCGACACAATTGAAAGAGCTAGGTATCGGATGGCTTCTCAGCCAAGCCATAGTAAAATCGATTGACGAAATAATCAATGTTCAAGTGAAAGAGAACAATGTAAAAATCAGTTGTAGCGGTAAGGTCGAAACTAGGATAAAAGCATCTGAAACCATGAAAATAGTGGATTCCTCCTGCGGGTCAACAATAGATGACTTTCTTTTCCTAATCGACCGAATGATCAAACCCTTTGTTAACTCAGATTATGGGGTTAAGGCAGAAAAAATTCTGCAATTCGTCAAAGTTCTTAACGAAAAATCTACCTTATTCAAGTTGACTGGGGGCACGCATTCAGCCGCGATTTTTCATGAGGAAAAATTGGTTGCGTTCGCAGAGGATATTGGTAGGCATAATGCTGTAGACAAAACTATTGGTGCAGCTGCCGAGAAAAAAGTTGAGTTTTCAAAGTGTGTCATAGTTAGTAGTGGCAGGCAGCCAGCCAATATGGTCCTGAAAGCTGCGCGGGTAGGAATACCAATTGTGGCTTCTATCGCAGGTCCAGTTTACTCCGGAGTAGATATTGCCATAAAAACTGGAGTCACGCTGATTTGTTTTGTTAGAGGGCAGAGGATGAACGTTTATAGTTATCCTGAAAGAGTGGAAGTAACGTGAGTTCATAGCCTAGAAAGCGCGCTGAATAGAAGATTTTAATATTTTGACGTCTGCAATAATGGTGTTATACACTTTAACCTAACATAATGACAACTGATAACCCAAATATCAATCCATGATTTGAGGGACAAAATCTTTGATTAAAGAGAAGGTTGTATGCCTCGTTTCGGGCGGAATAGACTCCCCAGTAGCGGCTTGGCTAATCTTTGGGAAGGGGTATATTCCTATTTTTGTTTTTTACGACAACTATCCCTTCTCTGGTGAAACTACAAAGCAGAGGGCTATAAATGCGGTTAAGAAGTTAAGGGAATACATACCCACAAAACCAGTCAAGCTATACATAATTCCGCATGGAGAAGACCTCGCAGACATTTTAAGAAACTGCCCAAGAAATTTGACATGTATCCTTTGCAGGAGAATGATGTATCGCTTAGGGAAAGAAATCGCGAAGGTGGAAGGCGCTGACGCCATTGTTACTGGCGAAATTATCGGAGAACATGCCAGCCAAACCCTACGGAACCTTCGCGTTGAAAATACGGCGGTGAAAGACATTTGCATGTTGCGTCCACTTTTATGCTTCAATAAACGTGAAGTTGAGAAGTTGGCGCGAAAAATTGGAACTTTCGAAATTTCCACGAGTACCGCACTTTGTTGCAGTGCCCCACCAAAACAACCGAGAACATTAGCAAGAACAGAGGAAATAACTAAGGCAGAGAGAAACCTAGACATAGACCACATGATTAAGCGGGATTTGAGGGAAACCACTTCTATTAGCATTTAAAAATTTGATGCCGTTAAGGGCCTGTCATTTTCCTTCTTATAGAACGTGTTTTCAAAACGACTCGCAGTACACTCTCTGTAATTGCTTCCGCTTGATCTTTGCTTGAAACATTTTTAATCAACATTCTTTCATCTTTGGAAAATGTTATTTCTGCCTCTTTTCCACTTTTCAAAACCATTATGTGGGGAGTATACAATATTATTTCGTAATGCTTCGAGTCCTCAAACGCCTTCTTAACAGAAGACATATCTAAACGAAGCTTCTGACTGAACTTAACCTCAAAAGCAGCTTTATCTGAACATAACCTTACAAAATAACGGGGAAAATATTCCTTCTTCTTCACTCCCATAGCTCCTCTGAAATTTCCTCTTCTTCTCTTTTACACTTTTGATATTCTATTAAAAGGGAGGGAGCAAAACCTATTCCGATCAAGATTGACGCAACTTTGACTTGATCGTAGTTCATTTGAGCATGGCAAGTAGCTTCCAGCACCGTTGCCCCACCGAGGCTGGTCATAAAAAGAAAGAATGACTCTAACGTTTCCTCAGGTTTCATTATTCACTCCTTCAAATTTGGGTATCATAACACATTTCCTGTTCTTTAGTTTAGTGCCATACAGAAATGCTGCGCGCGGATGATTGGGAAGAGTGGGGTAGCCTGGTAGCCTACAGGCCTGTGGAGCCTGTCGCCCGGGTTCAAATCCCGGCCCCGGCCCTCAACGCCGGTCCGGCTCCCGAGGCCCGTCTCTCGTTTCGGCTCACCCAGGCGTCCTATTGCTTCGACCAAGGCATTTTCGGAGACCCGGCTCAGGTTCAGCCCCACCTGCTTGGCTGTTTCTAGGATTTCCTTGTTAATGTAGAAGCAGGCTGAAACTTTGTTTCCCATTTGTCACATGCCACCACATGATTCCATGCGGATTGGGCTATTTATTGCCCCCTAAGGCGGAACCCGAGGCGGTTGCGAGCCAACAACTCTTAAATTTCAAAAAAGAGAATAGAGGAGGGGTGATGTTATATGTCATTGGAAGAGAATAAGGCGATTGTTCGTAGGTTTGTTGAAGCCTATAATAAGGGAAACCTGGATTTATTAGACGATTTAGTGGCACCAGATTATTTTGACCACACCCATCAACTCAGTCCAGAAGGCCTCAAACAGGTCATAAACATGGCTTTGAAAGCCTTCCCCGATTACCATGAAGCTATTGAAGATATCATTGCTGAAGGGGATAAGGTGTGGGTTCGTATTAAAGCTACGGGGACCCATACAGGCGAATTTATGGGACTAGCCCCTACTGGCAAGAAGATAAAAATGATGTTTGCTGACATGTTTCGCATAGTCAATGGCAAGCTTGTAGAGTATTGGGAAGTCCGTGACCAATTGGATTTCCTCAAACAACTAGGTCTTATCGAATACACAGAAAAAGGAAAGAAACTCTTTCCAGAAGATGTCAAGTAACTGCCTTAGCCAACATGTATGCAAAAGATCTTATGCTGGATGGAAAATTACAAAATCGTTCAAAAAAGGAGAATAAAAATGAATTCAACCAGAAAGACCGCAATAATTGTGGGAGTATTATTTATAATTGTGATGGTTTCGACTATTATAAGTGGTGTTTTTTTAGGATCTATAAGGGATCCAGATTATCTTACTGCTGTTTCTGCAAATGAAAACCAAGTGTTGATAGGAGTGCTCCTTATGTTAGCTTTAGTCGCTTCAGTTGTTGCCATTCCAATTGTGATGTTTCCAATCTTAAAAAAGCATAGTGAAAGTTTAGCTCTTGGGTACGTTGGTGCCAGGATTTTTGAGGGCATTGCCGACGCTGTAATATATGGAATCAGCCCGCTATTACTATTGACATTAAGTCGGGACTTTGTAAAAGCAGGAATTCCGGATGCTTCCTATTTTCAAACTTCAGGTGCTTTATTACTAGCAGTACATGATTGGAGCAATGTTCTGGAAAACTTTCCATATGGCCTAGGTGCTCTGATATTTAGTTATTTGTTGTATAAATCAAAACTCATTCCTCGATTTTTATCAGTCTGGGGTCTTATTGGGGCCACATTGATGTTAGCAACAGGCTTGTTACGTATGTTCGACCCTTCCTTGATCTATTTGGCTCTTCCAATATTGGTGCAAGAAATGGTTCTAGCAGTATGGCTTATAGTTAAAGGTTTTAATTCATCTGCAATCGCTTCCTAGTCTGCCAAAACAGATATAAAATAAGTTTAAATGAGCACATCTAAAATAAGGAAGGATACCAAAATGAAAGCGATTGTATGCACAAAATACGGATCACCGGATGTTCTTCAGCTTAAAGAGGTAGAAAAACCTACTCCGAAGGACAATGAAATCCTCATCAAAATATTTGCGACAACAGTAACATTCGGGGACGTGGTGACTCGAAATTTTAGAAAAATCACCCCTCGCAAGTTCTGGTTGCCTATGCCCCTATGGCTCTTCACGCGAATAATGATTGGTCTCAGAAAACCAAGAAAAAAAATACTAGGGAGTGAGTTTGCCGGGGAAATTGAATCAGTAGGCAAGAATGTAAAACTGTTTAGGAAAGGTGACCAAGTTTTTGGATATCGCGGTCCGAGCCTTGGTGCTTATGCCGAGTATCTATGTATGCCTGAAGACGGGGTGCTGGCAATTAAACCGGTCAATATGACCTATGAGGAAGCCGCCGGCGTTCCTTATGGGGCAATAATGGCGTTGAGTCTCCTTAGAAAAGTAAATATTCAGAGCGGACAAAAAGTCCTTATCAATGGAGCTTCTGGAGGGGTAGGTACTTTTGCGGTACAGCTTGCCAAGTACTTTGGGGCAGAAGTTACCGGAGTATGCAGTACCACGAAATTAGAATTCGTGAAATCTCTGGGAGCCGATAAGGTAATTGATTACACTAAAGAGGATTTTGCCCAAAGCGGTGAAACCTATGATCTTATTTTTGACATAGTAGGCAAGAGTTCGTTTTCACGTTGTAAAAGATCGCTAAAGAAAAACGGACGCTATCTTTTAGCCAGCTTTCATATGAGACAGCTTTTTCAAATGCTAGGGACTAAAATAATAGGCAGCAAGAAAGTAATATGTGCGATGGCAGGCGATAAGGCTGAAGATTTAATTTTCATCAAAGAGCTTATTGAGACGGGAAAGATAAAATCGGTCATAGATAGACGCTATCCGTTGGAACAGACTGCCGAGGCTCATAGGTATGTTGAAACAGGGCTCAAAAAGGGAAGTGTAGTAATAACTTTAGACCATAATAACAAAAGGACAAGCATTAGCTAAGGATGAAATCAGTTTGAACAAGACAGAAGCGATTAAGAGCCATTTTTCTAAACGCGCAGAGGAAGACATGGAAGATGTCATTCCATATGACGAGCGTGTAGTATCCTATGCTATAATTTTGTTTGGTGTCTTAATCGTGGTGTACTTTGTTGCCCATCAGATGTGGTCAACAGGTTTTTTCACCCCAACATTCGGCACGTTGGAGATGATCATGCTTTATGGATCTCTGATTTATTGGATTGTTACATCTGCCTTGTTGTTATTTGTTCGCAAAAACCTTTCTCGCGACCTTGATGTTTTTGGCGGACTCATTTTTGCCACTGTCGGCACTGCTTGGCTCTTAGTGGTCTTTCCCTTTGAATTTACATATTTTGCAGACGTGTTGCCGGATTTCCTCAGATTTCTGTTGCAGTGGATCTCCAACGACATCGCTCGAGTGCTGATGGTGCTGATAACCATCGTGACTCTGGTTTTCGCCATTTATGCAACGATATTGCACGTGTTCGTTCGCAAGGCGCGCGCTAAACCAGTAGGTTGACCCCGGGAAATTTCCTTGGGCCCTTACCGTCTGAAGCCGTACTCGTCTACCCTCTCGGAGAAGACCATGTCAGGATCGTACCCGAATCTGAGGAAGGCTTCGTGCCTCAGCATCCACGCGACGTAGAAGTACTCGTCCTTCAGCGCCTCCGCGACGGGGTGAATCGCAACTGGGCCGGGGTGTAAGGCAAACATCAACCTACGGTACAAAATGGTCCCAAACTCCAGCGATTCTCTACAAACTTCTACTAGGGCTAAGGGCAAATTAAAAGTTGTAGGCAAAGAGGGGGAAACGGGACCAAATCGTACCGGCGAAGAGAGCTGGCTGGACGGTGGGCGGAAGTGACGATGCATGCGCGCAGTTGCATGAGAATGATAGCTTTTTATTTTCTAGACACTATTGAGCTATGGTGATAAGTTGTCAACAATACTTGAGAGCTTTCCTTGGAAAAAGGACAGAGGATTATTTGACCAAGCAATAAACCTATTGACTAGGAGACAATATGAGAATTGGGTGATATTCAGATTCGGCTACGAACTGGGTGACTTGGAGGATGTTGATCTCATCTTCCAAGGTAGATATCCCGATGCCATTCTCATAAATGTGAAAACTGAAGAAGCATTGAGGATTGAGTTTGAGGAGTATAGTAGCCACTTCAAACATCACAAACATGATCCAAAAGAATGTGACTTGATTGTGTGTGCGTATCATGACTGGAAAGAAAGATTTCCTAAAGAAAAATGTCCATTACCTGTGTATTTAGTAGGGAGCGCGCAGACCAAGTTTTTTCCAAAAGAAGAATGACTCACATCGCACGCGTAATGTCAATAGCTTTGGTGGGCAAGAAAAAGCTTTGCTACGAAAACATAGTAGGTTGATTCCCAGGAAATCCCGGCTCGGCGTATTCCCCCAACTGAGGTTCGCAAACGCACCTAGGCTATATCATCATGCGAAACGGATCGGCGTCGAGGCACCCTGGGAGTTTACGGCCTCCGGCTTCCGTACTCGGACAAAACTCACTTTGTTTCATCATGTACGTCTGCCTATGTCCCATCTGACCGTGCGCTCCCATGTACATCATGCGTGGACGGCTATTTAATGGCCCCTAAGGGAAAGTCCGAGGTAGTAGGGTGATTAAGCAAAGGCAAAAAAAGATTAAAGATGGATATATACAGAATGTGCACGTGCTGAATGGAGAATTTAGGCATGGATCGAAATCATATTCATAAGAATCTGAAGCTCCGTTTTGGCGATAGATGCCACATATGTGGAGCAGAAGGTGTTCCTCTTCAACTTCATCATATTGTACCGCTTACTCGAGGTGGTGGTGACAGTTTAGAGAATATGAGGTTGGTCTGCCAAAGATGCCACTTGGAAACTCACGGGGGAATACGTGGATTTGATTTCGAAGTTTATCTCTTTCGGCTCCTTCAGTTGAGTAAGCAGTTTCGAAATGTAAGAACTCAGGTGAGATTCGGTGCAGGGAGAGATTTTACTGCGGATTTGGCTGCTGAAGAGAAAAAAGGTAATCAATGGCAAGAAGTCGTAATTGAATGCAAAGTTGCGAGTTCGTTTACAAATGATAGATTGCTGATAATCCTTGGACAATTGAATTCTTATCGAAAGTATGTAGGTACAGCAAGGCTCATTTTCGCATTCCTTGGAGAACTGCAACCGAGGACACTTTCGCTCTTCAAGAAGTCTAATCTTGAAGTCTGGGATCTAGCCTACATATCAAATAGGTTTAAGCAGGAAATTTCGAAAGCCCATCATCCTGTTTTGCAGTCCATGTTCATGGCGCAAAAGCCCTCAACAGTACCTCCAGAAAGGCAACTCATCCAAGATTTGAGAGCATTAAGGCCGGGAAGGACTGATTGGTCCAGGTATCAAAAATTGATTGGTCGAATCATTGAAAGGCTTTTTTGTCCTCCACTGTCAACTCCAATCTCGGAACTGCCAGACACTCAGAAAATCAATCGTCGAGATTTCATTCTTCCGAATTATTGTGAAGATGGTTTCTGGGCATTTGTTCGTTCCCAATATTCTGGTGATTATATTGTTGTAGATGCAAAAAACTATTCTGGCGAAATTAAGAAACATAACGTACTACAGATATCAAATTACCTGAAAAAGCATGGAGTAGGTCTATTTGGCTTGATTATATGCAGAAATGGAGGAGACAATAGCTGTTTTCATACTCTACGAGAGATATGGGCAATTGATAAAAAACTCATAATTGTCTTGACTGATGACGACATTGAAAAGATGCTCATAGAGAAATCCTCTGGAAGAAGCCCTGAAATCATTGTTAGACAAAGGATAGAAGATTTCCGATTGACACTGTAATCTGCGTGCATTGTGGACAATAACCCACGGTGCAAAAGGTGCAAAAGTGGCGAGTTTCCGGGAAACCCCAACCAGGTGAAAGTTAGCGCGGGCTCAATTTCCAACCAAATAGGAAATGCGGAAAAAGTTGCCAGTTTCGTACCGGCGAAGCGCTGACTGTCTGGGTGAGCACACCCTACCGGTACAAAATGGTACCAAACTCCAGCGACTCTCTACAAACTTTAGGTGGGGCTGGGGGCAAATTAAAAGTTGTAGGGAAAGCTGGGAGAAAAGTACCATTTCATACCGGCGAAGATAGCTGGTCGGACGGCGCCCGGAAGCGGCGCACGTAGACGGCAAACAGGTCCGCGCGTGGGGAGACGTGTCGATAGTCAGGACGCAACTATCAAAAGAGCCTATTAATGATTTACCACAAACTGCGGGAAAAAGCATTAATGGGCAAAAAAATGAGATGCGTCCTAAATCTACTAAGAAGAAGAATTGGCCGGACGGTGCGCGGAAGCGGCGATGCACGTGTACAAACATAGTAGGTTGATCTCGGAAATTTTCTGGATGCAAGGATGTATGTGTTCACTGGTGCGTTGTGCGGAATCCAGTAGGTTGGTCTCAGATTGTTTGGGTGCCGAATCTACATCCGGATCGTCTTGAACTCCACCAGCCCCTTCTCTATCCCCCGCTTTATCCTCCTCTGCTCGTAGGTCAGGGTGGCCCGCCCCGTCTTCACGTCGGCATGTATGCAAACCTAGAAAGAAGTTAACCTTCCACGTGCTATCCAGACTGTAATCTATCTGTTATTTCTATTTCCTTCTTGATGAATTGAATGAGTTGTTTCATGGACTCGGTTGGCCACTTCATATCTCTTTCACATATTCTTAATGCTTCATTGAAATTCTTCTTTGCTTCCTCATATTTTCCTTCTGCCCTATTCAATTGACCGAGCCATACAAAGTGATTATAGTGTGATTTGTCGAACTCTCCCAGAAAGCGACAACAAAGAATGGCACTTCGTTGATCGTTATTACGCATAAAATGTTGGACAAGAGAGTATAGACTCATCCGAATGTTTTCTTTGGTCTGCACTAACTCCCACTCGGATCTAGGAGGTCCTGGTATTGTTTTGACGTATCCACTACCTTTGGGCTGAGGAAAACCCCAGAATGACTGAATTGAGCGCAGGTCATCTTTGATTTTTCCAATGAGATTTCGGTTTTTGTCCTTTCCTCGCTCCAAGACTTGGGATCTGTTCATATTAATGGAAACTGTATTGCTTTTCTTTGCCCCAAGTTTTCTGAAGAGGTTATATCGTTGATCTTCTATTGACATCCAATAGCAGTTTCCATCTTTCTCATCGTATACAATTAGATAGACTGGGGATCGTTGCCAGAGCCAATAAAGTATTGTTGATTTCCTAATCCCTTTGCTCCAATTATTGTGAAAATGCTCGGTTCCTTTTGCCTGAACAAGAAAAGTAACCGATGGATGGTCGTCTTCTATTAGCTCACAACGAAAGTCAATTCCTACATCAACTTCTTCCTTGCTGGTCTTTGAAAAATACGATAGTCGACTCTCTATTTCTTTCGCCCCAACCCTTCCGAGTCTTTGTTCCCATGTGATCTTCACGTTAGACGACATAACATCACGGCTGATGCAAGAACAGGACTTATACTTAGTTATTCTCGATGTATAGAGAAATACGTTACGTTTGTGCGCACACAAATCCACCTAGGCAACATCCAGATTTGCTGGGTTGGTTCCGAAGCGCCCTGAAAGTTTACGGATTGCTATTCCGTGTTATTCTACTCTCGTGCCCAATTCTACGTCACTATCAGGCTGAATTATGAACCAATTGCTTTTCCTAGACCTATCTGCGACTCCCAGAGTCAATACCTCAGATTGAAAATTGGCGATTTTTTTGGGTGGGAAGTTGATAACACCTATGACTAGTCTTCCCACTAACTCTTCTTTCCTGTATCCTGTGATTTGGGCACTGGATTTCTTTACGCCGATTTCAGGGCCGAAATCTATTGTCAACTTGTAAGAAGGCTTTCTCGCCTCTGGAAAATCCTCGACTACCAATACTCTGCCAACTCGCATGTCAACTCTTCTGAAATCCTCATATGTTATCATTTAAACTTCCTCACAGTACAGCAATACTGCCATTAAATGCATGTAGTTCTTTTCTTATATATTCACAGCCAATAACTGTCTGAGCAGAACAAAAACACGCACGTATTCCCTAACCCTGAATCCGCAGGCCCTTGGGCGATATACGAAAATATAGGGGGTTCGCTTCGCGCGCAAGTTTTAAGTGTTCTCAGCCCTACTTCGGATTACTATGTATAGTGATAGTAAGATTGCAGGCTTGTTGCTGGCAATCGGTAGTGTCTTGTGCGTTTTGGGCATAATCACTGCAGAAGCGCTTTATCCTGGCTACAGTACCTCTGAGAACTACATAAGTGACTTGGGTGTCGGACCGTCTGCTCTCATATTCAACTCGTCAGTATTCTTGCTCGGCGTGTTGGCGGTTTCTGGTGTCTACTTCATTCAAAAGACATTCAGTTTCAAACTTTTCTCCATACTAGCGGCAATAGCAGGAATTGGTGCAATGGGGGTTGGATTGTTTCCAGAAGATGCAGGGATGATTCATGCTGCTTTTTCTTTGATAACGTTTCTGTTCGCTGGGATATCTGCTATAGCGTCTTACAGACTGGAGAAACCACCACTCTCTTACCTCTCTATCATTTTGGGGACCATGTCACTGGTGGCGCTTGTTCTATTCTCTTCTGGTATCTACCTGGATTTGGGGAAGGGAGGAATGGAACGTATGATTGCCTATCCTGCCTTGCTCTGGATGGTAGGTTTCAGCGGGCACTTAATGAGCGACAACAGAAATACAAGAACATCAGAGAAATAGCCTTGGTTGATGCAGGGAAATCACTCTCATTGATTGGCGAACGTGCGCGCGCATATACTCCTAGGATTTCGGTTCCCTTTTCATTGCTTCTTTCCTTTGTTCAGGAGGTAGTTTCTCAATTGCGTACCTCAATGAAGTTCTTGGCATTTCCTTTTTATGTTCCATCACATAATTGAACACTTCTTCGGGATAATGGTTGCTTGCTTCCTTTAGCATCCATCCGTAGCCTTTTTGCACCATCACGTCTTGATCCATTAAAAGACTATTAGCCATCTCGAAAACATTCTCAAGATATTTCATTCTTCTTATTGAGTATATCAGGATCACTGCAGATGCACGCCTTACCCATCGACTAGGAGATTTCGCCCATTTCTTAAGTTTTGGTAGGAACTCAGGAAATTGAAGAATGAATGCTCCAAAAGCATGCGTGCAAAAATTATCGCACGATCCCCAGCCATCTACATGCCTTTTCAACCATGATTCAAACAGATGGTAATCAGTCTTCTCATATTGTCGTCTAAGACGGAAAGCCCAATCAAATGCCACAGCTCTTTCCATCCAATTACCTGATCTCAACAAATCTTCACACAGCCGGAATATTTCATCTCTAGGCTTTTTTCTTATCTTTCTAAAATACTGGGTGGATATCTTTCTCACAGCTGGTATTCTCATATCCGAGGCATTGTATTGCCTAAATTCTTGTCTCATTTCCTGAAGGGCCACATCTTGCACCCTAGACTAGTTGTTTCATCTTGAGTATATTTCTACTCCCGATAAGCAATTGAATTCGTTTGGATAATCTTACTAGCAACTTAGCAACAAATTTAGCAGCATCAGAATCGTTGCGACTTACGCACACATAGAAAAGAATGTTTTGGAAAGCTCATGCCCTGTGCATGTAAACCCCGGATAACAAAAAACTGGAATTCTTTCATATTTCATAATATTAGGCTGAGCTACTTTATCAGACCTACCTCCTTAAGCTTCGCTTCTACGTCTTCTAGGCCGAGTCTCCTTAGCGTTTCTGGTTTTGGCACTCCGTTCTCGTTCCAGCCAGCAGCCCTAAAGTATTCAAGCCTTGACTCCTCAAACATTTTTCTATCCAATGTTTTTCCTTTGTAGGGTCCTGAAGGCAGTGGCTCCCAGAACCTCGGTGGATTATCATCATCCGCTTTGGGTTTCCACTTAACGTCCGGACCGCCTAAAAGCAGCATGGCTCTTTGCAGGTGCAGTATTCTCAGGGCCTTTTCCTTATACCATTCCTTTTTTGTTAGTTTCCATCCTGTTACTGCCTCAAAAAAGCTGAATTTTTCTATGTCTTCAATTCCGAATGCGGCGAAGACGCAGAGGACAGCTGAGTCAGCCATTATTGTGGATAGTTCGCCACTTCCTTGGTCAAGCGGGAGAGAAGCCGCCGATGTGTGGTCTCCGCCTTGGACTGAGCACGCGTAGGCAATGTTTTTCGCAACGAAGTCTTTTCCGCTTCTAACCCCATGTGCTCCTATGGCTACACCCTTCTCGTGAACGGCATACTTAAGCAGATCGACACCTTTCATTTCTCCAAGCTTTAAGGCTGCCCGATAGACTCCCTCGGCTAGGATGTCACCGATTCCCTGCCTAAAGGCTACTTTCTCAGCTAAGGCTGCGAAGGCTTCCACATTCGTCCATTCAGGTTCTATTCCATCTAGATCTTCTTTTGTTAGTATTCCTTTCTCGTAGAGTTCTGCTGCGAATCCTAGGACTGCTCCACCTTGAATTCCACATAAGCCAAGCTCGTTACTAACATAAGACAGGTAGATGTTCTCTTCAGGGGTGAATATTCCGAGGTTTGTTCCCAAATAGGCTTCAAGTTCGTAGTCTGGATTATCGCATATTGCTCCCTTAAACCTTCCAGTTTTCAGCACTGCAAGCTTTAGGCACGTCGTTGGACAGCCAAAGTCTCCCCAGTTTTTCTTAACCCAATATTTGTCAAATTCTTCTCCCTTGTAACTTTCCTTGTCATGCCATTCATTCTGCCAGTTTCTGATAGGTTCAGAACTTGTTTCAGCTCCAAAGAAGTAGCCTCCCCCTCCAGTTCCCCAGCGTCTAAACCTTTCCATTTCAAAATTCAATTCAGAAAATCCTTGGGCTAAACTCAGCGTTTTTTCCTTATCATATACGTCTGGTACTGGACCAAACCCCTTTGCGACTATTGCTTTCAGGTTTTTAGCTCCCATTACTCCACCGTATCCGCCGTAACCCGCTCCGTGTGCGTACTTAGCGACGACAGCTGCAACCCTAGTTTTATTTTCTCCGGCTGGTCCAATATAGAGAATTGAGGGTTCCTTTACTTCTCCATAGTTTGGCCGAACATCTTTAATTTCCTCGATTGATTTTCTGACCAGAAAACGTAGGGTTTCCCTTGCTTTTTTGCCCCAGATAGGTGAGGCGTCTTTAATTTCGACTTGTTTATCGCATATGAATATGTAGCATGGCTTTTCTGCTTTTCCAGTTATTATCAAACCGTCATAACCTGCGCATTTCAAGTCCACTCCAAACTCACCTGCAACTGTTGAGCCTATCACACCATTGCTTTGAGGCGACTTTCCAGAAACACAAACCTTTGTTCCTGGGAAATATCCCGTGAACGGGCCTGTAAGTACGAGTAGAATGTTTTCTGGGCCGAGTGGATCTACGGTTTCCCATTTTCTGCCAAGTCTATCCCATAATACCTTTGTGGCTAAGCCTCTTCCACCGATATAATCTCTTAGAACTTCGTCTGGAAACTTCGTTTCTTTGACGGTTCCGTTGGAAAGATCTATTTCCAAGAATTTTCCGGCGTAGCCTCTCATCAGTCTATAACCTCTTTTGCGGTTTCTTCTCCAAGAATTTGCTTGGCAACTTCATGTGTGAGTTCTTTGGGTGTTTTGGCTAAGGTCTTATAGGAGACTTCTTTTTCTCTTGGAACGGGCATTAAAGTGTTCCATCGGCCTTCTTGGCATGCTTTGACGCATTTTGGCTTTCCATCACATAAGTCACAGATAACAATGTAGTTTCCTTCTGGATGAAGGTGTGGAACATTTCCGGGGCAAGCCTCTATGCATAGACCGCATGCAGTACACTTTGAAGCATCTACGTTTACAGCCCCCGTTTGATTGTTTACGGATAGAGCCTCTGTTGGGCATGCTTCAACACATGGGTAATCATCGCATTGAAAGCATAAATGGGGAATCTCAACTCCTGGGACAAACATGAAGACCCTTATTCTTGAAGCTTCAGGCCAAATTTTTCCTTCATGATAGAGCGAACAGGCAATTTCGCATCTTCTGCATCCGCTACAATTCTCGTAGTTTCGCTTAATCCAAACTTGGTCGTTTCGGCTCATACTGCATCACTTACTACATAACAAAAAAGTTTGGCCCGGTTCAACTGGTCTCCTTCAATTTCGAAATAGCTTCCTCAACGCCTTTGCTTTCGTTGCCTGACCATTCCTTGTATGCCTTAAGTTTTTCGATTTTTCCTCTGGCTTAAGAAACCTTTTTTCACGATATTTGCTGCACATAGTTTTTCATCTCCAAGATGCATGCTATCGCCGGTTAAGTTCGTCAGCCTCGAAATCCTTTGAGAGTTCCTCGATCAACTTTCTTTCCCTAGGAGTCAGTCTCTCAGGAGTTCGGACATTTACATGGACAAGTTCGTCTCCTCGACCATAGGCACTTTTTATCCCTTCTCCTCTTAGTCGGAGCATGGTGCCACTCTGTGTCCCAGGTGGAACCCAAATTGTTTTTTCGCTAGTTAGTGTCGGAACTCTTATCTCAGCACCAAGAGTGACTTGAGCAAAATTGACATTAGCCTCATAAACAAGGTCCAACCCTCTCCTATTCAGATATGGGTGAGGTTTGACCCTTATCGTCACGTAGAAGTCTCCTGGTGGGCCGTTATAAGGACCATCTTCGCCCTGCCCTCGAAGGACTAGATGATCACCGTTGTCAATAGCAGCTGGCACTTTAATCTTAAGCCGCACCTTCCTTTCTTTGAGTCCATTGCCTCCACAAGTTTTGCACCGCTTCTGAGCTACCTCTCCTCTGCCGTTACAACGGTCACAGGAAACGATCACTTGTCCGTAACCTGAGACAGCTTTTATTCTGTGTCCAATTCTTCCTGAACCGTGACATTTTGGGCAAGTCACAAAATGACTGCCAGGATCAACGCCTAAACCACCGCATTTAGTGCATCGTTTCATCCTTGGCAAAGTGACTTCCAGCTCAGTTCCGAAAGCAGCTTGTTCCAACGTGATCTCCATTTTGGCTTCTAAGTCGCGGCCGCGATGAGGTTCAGGTTGACCTTGCTGAAAGGTGAAGCCTCCGCCGAAGATTCGATTGAAGAGATCGTTACCATCGAAACCAAATTCTGAAAAGATATCTTGGAAGTTCTGGCGGCTGTAGATGTCTTCCTGTTTGTATTGCTTCTTGATTCCTTCGAAACCTGAGGCATCGTACTGGCGCCTCTTCTCGGGGTCGGAGAGAATGGCGTAAGCCTCTGACGCTTCCTTGAATTTTTCTTCAGCGTTAGGTATCTTGCTCCTATCTGGATGATATTTGAAAGCGAGCTTGCGGAATGCGCGCTTGATTTCTTCTTGAGACGCATTCTGACTTATCCCTAATGCATCGTAATAATCCAGTTTGCTCGTCAAGTTAAGCGATCACCAGAACATGTGATAGTAGATGACGAGGTGAAAAGGTTATTTCTTCTCCTCGTCCACGACCTTGTAGTCTGCTTCTACGGTCTTCTTTCCCTGTTGTTCTTCTTCGGGTGGTTGAGCTTCCTGGCTCGCTTGTTGTTGAGCTCTTTGAGACGCTGCCTGCTGATAGACTGTTGCGCCTGCCTCTTGAACTATCCTTCTTAGCTCTTCGACCTTGGCACTGATTTCAGCTAATCCTCCCGCTTTTAATGCGTCTTTTAGTCCCTGAAGGGACTCTTGAATTTTCGTCTTCTGGTCGTTAGGGAGTTTGTCGCTAATCTCGCCTAAGGTCTTCTCAGTCGTATAAATCAGGGAATCGGCGGTGTTTCGAATTTCAGCCTCCTCTTTGGTGCGTTTGTCTTGTTCGGCAAACTGTTCTGCCTCTTTTATCATTCGATTTTTCTCGGTTTGGCTGAGCTTGGTGGAAGCAGTTATTCTGATTCCCATCTGCTTGCCGGTGCCTAAGTCTTTCGCAGAAACATTCAGAACGCCATCCGCGTTGATGTCGAATGTTACCTCAATTTGTGGGATACCTCGAGGTGCTGGTGGAATGCCAGTAAGGTTGAATTGACCTAAGCTGATATTGTCCTTAGCCATGCTACGTTCCCCTTGGAGCACATGTATGGTGACGGCTGTCTGTGAGTCAGCAGCTGTCGTAAAGGTTTGGCTCTGTTTAACAGGTATCGTCGTGTTCCTTTCGATGACCTTTGTTAAGACGCTGCCTAGAGTTTCTACCCCAAGGGAAAGAGGAGTTACGTCGAGGAGTACTATGTCTGAGATCTCCCCTGTGAGAACTGCTCCTTGAATGGCGGCGCCGATGGCCACGCATTCCATAGGATCGATACCTCTTTCAGGCTTCTTACCTATTATGTCCTCGATGAATTGTTGAACAAGTGGCATCTTTGTCTGTCCACCCATGAGGATTATCTTGTCAATTTGCACTTGGGTCAGCTTCGTTTCTGATAGGGTTTTAAGGATTGGCTTCCTGATCTTCTCCACTATAGGTCTGGTTAGTTGTTCAAGTTTCGCTCTTGTTAGAGTTATATGAAGATTCTTCGGACCTGAAGCATCTGAAGTAATATATGGGAGATCTATGTCGGTAGTTATCAGGTTTGATAGCTCTATCTTGGCTGTTTCAGCTGCATCCTTCAAGCGTGCCATAGCTTTCACATCTCCCCTGAGATCAATTCTTGTTTCGCGCTTGAACTCTGAAATAATATAATCCATAACGGCCTCATCGAGATCCGCTCCACCTGTTTTTGTGTCTCCACTTGTAGCTAGAACTTCAAAGACGCCTCCACCGAAGTCCATAATCGTGGTGTCGTTTGTGCCACCACCGAAACTGAAGACTAGGATTTTCAGTTCTTGACCAGCTTTGTCCAGACCATAGGCTAGGGCTGCTGCCGTTGGTTCGTTCACAATTCTTGTTACTTTTAAGCCTGCAATCTCGCCAGCGTCTATTGTTGCTTGACGTTGATTGTCGTTGAAATGCGCGGGAACCGTTATCACTGCCTTGGTGATCTTGTCGCCAAGATAGGTTTCAGAATCGCGCAGAATCTTCTGTAGAATTAATGCCGAGATTTGTTGCGGTGTGTACTCTTTCCCAAAAACCTTGACTTTATATTCCGTACCCATTTTTCGCTTGATTTCGCGTATCGTTCCCTCTGGGTTGGTAATAGCTTGTCTTCTTGCAGGTTCACCAACGAGTAGCTGTCCGTCCCTAGTAAAAGCGACGACGGACGGAAACATCTTTCCCGCTACGGTTGCTCCCTCAGCACTTGGAATTATGGTAGGTTTACCTCCGATAATCACGGCTGCAGCTGAATTTGTTGTTCCGAGGTCGATTCCTAATATCCTTTCAATTTTTTCATTACTCATTTTTCATTACCATTTTCAACTTTATCAGAGTCTGGAAGAGCATGCTACTTTCACCAAGCTGGGTCTAAACACTTTTCCATTTAAGAGGTAACCTTTTTTGATCTCCTGTACAACAATGCCTTCAGGGTAGTCACACGTTTCAACTTCCTGTACGGCTTCGTGTATGTTCGGGTCGAAGGGTTTTCCGATAGCCTCTATGGGACTTAGCCCCTCACAACTGATCACTTTCCAAAGTTTTTTCCTTACCATCTCTATCCCTTCTAGGAGACTGGAATCCTTCGCTTTCTTCGCCTTGTCTAGCACAAGGTCTACCTCCTCAGCGACTGTTAATATTTGCATGATTAGCTTCGCTTTTTCACTAGTCACTTCTTCATCGACGCACCTCTTTATATGTTTCTGAAGGTTTTCAAGATCAGCTCGGGCGTATTTGAGCTGGTTAAGATAGGTCTCCTCAAGTTTGGTCTTCTCCTTTAGCGAAGCCTCGAGCTTTGCCACTCTTTTTTTACATTTCGCTTCTATTCCGCCGTTGACTTCTTTGTTATCATGCTTGGGAGACATCTTGCCCTCTACAGACTCCTATTGAACTAAAATATAGACTCAGATAAGTTATATTTTTCGTTTATCATTGTCTTGCTCCTCATAATCTTGGAATTATTGAATATTCAAGCTTGCTGTATAGATCCGCCAATTCTCTGCCTCTTTTCTCCTCTCGTCTAGATTTGAGGATGTGTTCGAGCCTCTCGCTCAAGGTTTCGTATATGGGGTTTGTTCCGAGGTTAATGCAGATATAAACGGTGCGAACTCTTTTCAATTCCAAGACCTTTTGGTCGTATGTATAATCGGATTCCAGATTCTTCAGTTTGTCCAAACCTATTTCGAGAGTTGGAAGTAGAAGGAGCGGATAGAAGATTGAGGAGGAAAAAGTAGCTAAGATATCTCTTCCACCTAATCCTTTAGAAAGACTCGTTGCATGCACGTATAATCTGCCACAATCCTGTGTCAACCTCAGCCCCAGTAACTTCGCCAATTGTAGAAGCATCTGTGGTAATTACTTTCATCCCGTTAATTTTACTAACTTCAACCATTTTTTCCACGAGATCTTGATAGTTATTAATGTGAATAAAAAATGGGGGGCGTGTGTTCTGCACGCATGCATTCTTTCTTTTTTCTTGGTTTCCAGGTTGCTCTAGTGTTGGCTCTAAATAAAGAATTTATCTTGACGGTGATGTATAGTTGAAGTGGTGTTTAAGGAATGAGTTTGCTAGACTATATTGATGCTCTAAGTCAGTGGTTCTTATCTAACCTTGACAAGTTGGTGTTTTCTGCGATCATACTTGTTGTTGTCTATGTAATCTATAGAATTGTGGTTCGAGAGATTAGAAGCCTTACCGCCCAAAAGAAACTGCAAGAACACCTCGCTTACACTTCGACTCGAATCGCGAAATGGGCTACAGCTGCTGTGATATTATTGGCAATTCTTGCACAGTGAGGCGTGACGATAGGGGTCATCGCAGGGGTATTGGCTATTTTCGGTGGCACCATTGTTGGTTTCGCTGCCATAAACACCGTAGGCAACGCCCTTGCTGGCCTAATTGTTATGACGAGCAAACCCTTCGAGGTTGGAGACAGAATCTTCTTCAATGAACAATTCGCCGACGTAGTAGCTATAGACGTGATTTACACAAAGATGCTGACTCTCGATAACGTCTTGGTTTCCGTTCCTAATCAAGAGTTACTCAAAGCTGAAATAGATAACTATGGGAAGAAAAAGGTGGTTCGACGACATTGCACGGTGACACCAGGCTTCGAATACGACAGCGCAATGGTAGAGAAGGCTTTGCTGGAAGCTGCTGGCAAAGTCTCAGGTGCTCTGAAGGAACCTGAACCCTATGTGTGGATAACAAAATTCCAAAACTACGCCGTTGAATACACTCTTTACGTTTTCATCAACGACATAAAGAGACTGCAAGAGATAGACGCGGAACTTCACAGAAAGGTTTTGGAAACATGCAAAGAACACAAAATAGATATCAGTACGCCTATGCTCCTAAAACAACTCAAGCAGTAGAAACTTTGGTATGTCTAAATGCAGTATGCTATCTTATACCCATTTTTTCTTTCTAAAGTAGATGACCATTAAAATTCCTATGGCAAACATCACTAGCAGGACGAAGGGATAGCCCCAAGGCCACTCGAGTTCAGGCATAAACTTGAAGTTCATTCCGTAGAGACCTGCAACAAAGGTCAAGGGAATAAATATCGTTGCGATGATTGTTAGCACTTTCATAACTTCGTTCATTCTGTTGCTGACGCTGGAAAGATAGATGTCAAGCATTCCAGATAGCATATCTCGGAAAGTCTCTATTGCGTCAATGACTTGAATTGTATGATCGTAAAGGTCCCTGAGATAAATGTCTGTGGATTTGTTGACTAGTTGCGATTCCCATCTTTCCAAGCGGCTGATGACCTCTCGCAAAGGCCAAACAGATTTTCGCAGAAATATCATCTGTCTTTTTAAGATGTGGAGGGCTTGCAAGGTTTCTGGCGCTGGATTCGTGACCAATTTATCCTCTATTTCCTCAATATTCTCTCCAATCTTTTCAAGAATTATGAAGTAGTTATCCACAATGGCGTCCATTAAGGCATAGACAAGATAGTCAGCTCCCATCTTTCTGATTCGACCCTTATCGCTTCGAATTCTTTCTCTGATTGGGTCAAAAACATCACCTGCGTTCTCTTGAAATGAGATAACCCAATTTGGACCAAGAATCAAACTGATTTGCTCTGCTTTGAATTCACCCTCTTTTTCGTCATAATAGAGCATTTTTAAGACAAGCAAGATGTAGTCAAGAAAATCCTCCATTTTGGGACGTTGTCCTGTATTAACGATGTCTTCTAAAGCAAGAGGATGGAGGTTGAAATGCTTACCAAGCCTTTCTATAACATCAACCCTATCGACACCATCGATGTTAATCCACGTCACAGTTGGCTTGTCTCTAAAAGGAAAGCACTCCTCAACATCTTTAGCCTCTTTCTCTTCCAAATGCGTTTCATCATAGTCAATAATCCTAATCCTTACTTTGTCGGTTTTCTTCTCACCAACATAGACAACGGTTCCTGGAGGAAGACCGATCTTTCTGGATCTCTTCTGAATGATGCGAGGTATTGGATCTCACCTCACAAGATTTCCATTTTTAGTGCTTATAAGTTTTGAAGGCGCACACGCGAGATCCCGAAGTGAGCTGAGAGTTTGACCTGGAGAAGGTCCTGATAGATCTTGATGCTTTGGCGCGCGCATCAGATGGCACTATATGCTCACTCAATCCTTGCAGCATGCATGCATTCGATTTTTCGTGGAGCCCTGTTGATCTTTCCACTATCAACCATTTCTAAATCATTCCCCCTTCATCCGTCTGATATATCCTAAGGCTTTCATGGAAGCCATAGCTCCTTCTCCTACGGCCGTGACAACCTGCATTCCACCACAGGTGCAATCACCAGCCGCAAAAATACCTTCGATGTTGGTTCTTTGCCAACGATCCACATTTATGCACCCCCTCTCATCAACTTCTACTCCAGCTTTTTCAACGATCCCAGTAGCTGGCGCCTTGCCTAAGGATACAAAAACGCCATTGACTCGTTCTATCAGTTCTTGCCTGTTTTCAAGATTGATTTCGATAGCTTCAACAACATTCTCTCCTAGAATGGTGGCTACTCTTCCTCTGATAATCTTCAGGTTTACTTTTTCGAGGAGCTTGTTCATCAATTCCTTTGAAACGTTGATTTCTTCACCTTGTGTTACTAGAAACACCTCTCTGGCTATTTTAGATAAGAACAATGCATCTATGATTGCGTCTTTAGTAGATCCGACAACTGCAACTCTCAAGCCTTTGAAAAAGGGAGCATCGCAAACTCTGCAGTAGCTGACGCCTCTTCCAATGAACCCAGTCTCTCCAGCAACATTCAGCTTTCTCCTTTGGGTTCCGGTTGCAAGCACCAAAGTGAGGGATTCATAAACAGTTTTGCTTGTGGTAGCTTTTTTCAGTTCTCGCTTGAGATCGAGGGCGATTACTTCCTCAAGATACTTCATTTCTACACCAAACTTTGAAGCTTGCTTCTCCATCCTTTCTACAAGTTCTGTTGCCATTACCCCGTCAGGAAGTCCTGGGTAATTATCATACAAGGAAGCCCCTGCGGCTTTTCCCCCGACTCCTTCAGTCTCCAAAATTAGAGTTCTTAAGCCAGATCTGCCCGCATTTATTCCCGCAGATAAACCAGCAGGACCAGACCCGATAATTATTAAATCATAAACCTCATTTTTTCGGCTCATATTTCAGCCACATCTCCAATCATGTAGTTACTGATTGAGGTAAAACATTTCCACTTAAAAACTCACCGTGATTTGAGCTTTGCATGCATGGATTTATTTTAGTGGTTGCTACATTCAGACAACATGAGCTTAACATTTTAAACCACTAAAAACAACATTGTTCTAATTGCATGCATGCAGAGAAAATTAATATCCCTTTTTGTTGTATTTTATGTTCCGATGCAGAGGAGTGAGTAAGAGGTGCCAAAGAAAGATAGTGACGCGCAAAAGGAAGGGCTTGACGAAAAGACTATGAAAAAATTGGGGAAATTGAGCCAAAAAACCATGAAAAAACTGGCAAAATTGGGTGAGCTTCCCCACTTGTACGAAGACTATGTCAATATAGCTGTACCACAATCACTCACTAAGAAATCTGCGAAACATGAGAAAAGCAAAGGTGAAGATCTTCTGCGCAACTTTGAAGAGAACGTCTTTGATTGGGATGACGAAGCCACAAAGAAGCCAGCCTTTGACGCCTTCAAGAATGTATTTGAGAGTTTTGATAAGCTGCGGAGAACGTTCGACGCTAAGCAAAAAGAAATCGTTGGTGAAACTGATTTTGGGAGGAACATGGCAACGATGGTCGCATTGATGCGACAGCAGATTGAAGCTTCAGAGCGAGCAGCAAGGTCACAGAGTAAACGGTTCTATATTTCCCTGACGATAGCTGCCATATCAGTGATAGCTGCGGTCATTAGAATCCTGCTCTGATGTTTGCTGTTAGGAACCCAATTCATGCACACGCTCTTGTCTTCTATTATCTCTAAGATTTTTGGCGCGCGCGCAAAACTGCAGGTTCTTCTTTCCAAACCATGCTGTCATTACCGAAAATATATTAACTAAATGTTTGAATAGCGACTCTAAGTGTTAGAAATGAAATGTATGTTTAATCCAGGGATAGAGTGCACTGTTTACGATGTCCTGAAAGAAGTAGTGGAGCGTCCTGATCCATACCAGATTCTCCAGCATGCGTGTCCCCTGTGTCCAGATCGGCCCTTTCCAGAAAGGCCCTTTCCAGATCGACCTCTTCCGGAACGTCCAAGAAGACGCCTGCGGAAAAAATAGAATCTTTTTTTTCGTGCGCGCATAAGTGAGCGTGAAAATCAGTAGGTTGATCCGCGCGCTTGTTCAATCATCTGTTTTGCTAAGCAACCTGGACATACCGGGAGTGGCACTACCTGCCATGACCCATCCTCAAATTTCATTTTCATCACATCTTTATTGGTTAAGCTGGCACCACATTTTGCACATTTTCTTCTTTTCATCAGAAGTTTACTCCTTCCCGCACGAGGATATCTTAAAAAAGAAGATGTAAAAACTTTGTTGCACAAAACGAAGTCGGAAATTCGATTCTAGCGCACGCAGGTCGATTTCTTGTTTCCCATCTTGCCGCGTGCCACCATATAATTTCATGCGCGGACGGCTATTTAATGCCCTCTAAGGAAAAAGCCGAGGCTTTTTAGCGCAAGCCAGTGGTGCATTCCATCCAAGATGACATGCGTTTTTTCATCCGCTATTATTAGATACTTTAATATGCCGTCCCTAAGGATTTCTTGTCTAAGTAGTTCCAGATAAAGTGGAGAGCCTTTTTCATGAGGTTTCAGCTCGTCAATCGGCAACAAAACTATTTTTAAGTTTGATTTTTCGTTAAAACAGTAAATGTCACTTGTTCTTTCACCTTTTTAGTTGCTGACGGTCGGAACTTCAATTCTTCGTTCATAATCTACGCGTGCTCATTCGAAATTTTTAAGTTCGCCATCTAGCCATGGGTAGAGTTTTTTAAGCTTTTTCATAGCTTCGTCTACTTTTTCTTTAGGATACTCGTAGGGAGGCAACTTGCCGCTTAAGTAATCGTCATAGGCTTGCATGTCAAAGTGGCCGTGTCCACACAACAAGAACAGGATGGTTTTCTCCTCGCCAGTTTCCTTGCATTTTAGAGCTTCGTCAACTACGGCTTTTATAGCATGAGCAGGCTCAGGAGCTGGCAATATTCCCTCGGTCTTAGTGAATAGAATTGCTGCCTCGAATGCTTGAACTTGATTGTAGGCTCTACTTTTTATGATTCCTTCCCTATTCAATAAACAGAGGGTTGGAGCCATTCCGTGATAGCGTAAGCCACCAGCATGGACGGGTGGAGGTATGAACATGTGACCCAGCGTATGCATTTTTACCAGTGGAATTATTCGAGCTGTGTCTCCATGATCATACGTATAGTATCCTTTTGTTACCGATGGGCAAGCTGTGGATTCCACCGCTATGAAGTCTGCGTTCTTAGGGGCTTTGCCAGAAACTTTGTCATAGTAGAATGGCCAGAACAATCCTGAAAAACTGCTTCCTCCACCTATGCATCCTATGAGCACATCTGGATACTCCTCCACAAGTTTCATCTGTTTCTGAGTTTCTTGACCAATGACGGTTTGATGGAGAAGAACGTGGTTAACAACGCTTCCAATAGAATATTTCGCATCCTCGTGCGTAAGTGCATCCTCCACAGCTTCACTTATAGCTATTCCAAGGCTTCCAGTAGTTTCAGGATTCTCTTCTAAAATCTTCTTGCCGCATTTTGTTCTGTCGCTTGGGCTAGGATAGACTTCTGCTCCCCAGGTTTCCATCATAACTCTTCTGTAAGGCTTTTGGTAATAACTTGCCTTGACCATGTAAACCGTAGATTTTAGTCCAAACAACATGCAACCAAAGGCCAATGCAGAGCCCCACTGTCCCGCTCCCGTTTCTGTTGCTAGCCTTTCCGTGCCATCCTTCTTGGCGTAGTAGGCTTGAGCAACAGCGGTGTTTGGCTTGTGGCTTCCAGGAGGACTTACGCCCTCATATTTATAGTAGATTTTCGCAGGAGTCTTCAACACTTTCTCAAGATTGGTTGCTCTGTAAAGCGGTGTCGGTCTCCACAGACGGTATACCTCCCGCACTTCTTCGGGTATGTCTATCCAGCGGTCCTCACTGTATTCCTGTTTCAAACATTCGCTTGGAAACAGAGGAGGAGGCAGTTTTACAGGTTCTCTTGTTTCGGGATGTATCATAGGTGGCAACGGTTTTGGAAGGTCTGGTAGAATGCTGTACCATTGCTTAGGTATTTCTTCTTCGTCTAGCACTATTTTTTTGGATGCCATTTTGATTCTCCTATGTGCTTTTTTATACCTTTAGGCTCATTAAGAGACAAATATCCACAAGAACATATTTATACTTTATTGCACAAAAATGTACATAAAGGAATCCGTAACATGTGGAGTAATATTAAAAAATCTCTGGAAAGGTATCCGGAGCGGCTTAAAGTAGCCCGTGTCCTTGTAGAAAATGGGCTAAGCGTAAGGAACAGGAAAATCTACCTTAACGAAATCGAAATTCCACCAGTGCGTGTAGCCCGGGTTGCTGGGATAGATAGACGAACGGTTAAGGCGACATTAAATGCCATCAAGGCTAACCGTGAACTTCGCCTAATATTTGAGGAAATAAGGTCTGCTGGGCATTCATTAAAGGAAATTGCCAAGCACCTGAACCTAGGGGTGGTCGAAATAACACCTGTTGACGCCAGAATGCCAGGCATCTTGGCGAATTCCGCCATGATCCTTGCCAAAAGTGGTCTGAGTATAAGACAAGCGATTGTTGACGACCCGGAACTCTCACCAGAGCCTAAACTCACGTTGATTGTTGAGAAAAAAATTCCCGGGGAACTGATTTCGAAACTTCTAAAGGTAAAAGGGATAGCCAAGATATCAGTGTATTAAGAATAGTTGGCATGCTTGTTATATGTTATTGGCATCTGTTACTTATTAGCTATAATTTCTGTTCCTCCGCCAGAGCTAAAATGGCGAATTTCATAGGGTTGATTTATCGAAATGTTGCTTATAGCGCGCGATAATTCATATACAAAAGTTAAAAGTTTTTACCTTAATTAATCACCTGATTTTTTCGTTACTTTCGTCTCGATGGTTGATACATTTTTCTTCCAGCCTGATTACGTATTTGTCGAAACTGAGCAAGATCAAAAAACTTTTATATTTTAATTACGCATGATTAAGAAGGCTCAAATTCTGATTAGAGAAGACGTGAGAAAAGTTCTTGTTCTGGGGTCTGGAGCCATAAAGATTGGAGAAGCAGGTGAGTTTGATTATTCTGGCTCTCAAGCGTTAAAAGCGTTGAGAGAAGAAGGAATAGAAACTGTTTTGGTGAATCCAAACATAGCAACGATTCAAACAG
>Ga0209979_1000159_pt1 | contig 109839 bp, 83 predicted proteins | sample AnhtaG_FD_183114 | JGI IMG/M metagenome (GOLD analysis project Ga0209979, IMG submission 183114) | Deep subsurface microbial communities from Anholt, Denmark to uncover new lineages of life (NeLLi) - Anholt_01485 metaG (SPAdes) (version 2) | ecosystem: Environmental > Aquatic > Marine > Oceanic... | reverse complement strand
TTCTTCGGCAGCGACCGCATGGGGAGTTGGGATGGGTGGCTATTGGAGGTCGCTGGCGGTAAGCCGAAGGGCCTGCCCAAATTGCTGAAGGCGCGGATGGGCGATGTCCAGCCGGTCGGATTTACCACGAAGGGGGATTACTACTTCGCAATCCAGGAAGTGCGCTCGGATGTTTACACCGCTAAGATCGATCTGGAGAAGGGCAAGGTCCTTGCTTCGCCGCGACCGGTGCTGCATGCGGGCAAGGAGGGACGTCCGGCATGGTCTCCCGACGGCCGGTACCTGGCCTACTGCTCGGGGAGGCCTTCCGACGAATCACAGATCATCCATGTCCGGTCCGTAGAAACCGGCAAGGACCGCGTGCTCGATCCCGATCTCCCATACTTCCTTTCGCTGGTCTGGTGTCCTGACGGGCGGTCTCTGCTGGCGTCATGCCTTCGGCCGGGTCCTCCCCACCTCGTCTATAAGATCGATGCTCAGACAGGTGAGCGCGCTGCCCTGATGCGGAGCAAACAGCCGATTATTCGTGCCGAATTATCTCCCGACGGGAAAAGACTATTCTACAGGCGGTTGTACAACGGCGGCAGCCTGCTGGCCGTCAGAGACCTCGAGACCGGGCGCGAAAAGGAACTTGTGCGGTTAGAAGGTCAACGTCCTCCCTCCTACAAGTTCGGGGGCTGGGACCTCTCCCCGGACGGGCAGAACTTGGCATTTTGTCCCGGTGCCCGAACGGGCTGGACGGTCAAGACTATCCCCGCCGCGGGCGGGGAACCCAAGGAATTGTATCGAACCGCTAAGGTGGTTCGCGGGATCGCCTGGACGCCTGACAGTAAGGACATCCTGTTTACGCAGACGGGTGAGCTGTGGCGAATCGCCGCAGAAGGGGGAGAGGCGCGAAAGCTATGGGAATGGGAAAAGGGTCTTCAGGACCTGAAGGTGCATCCGGACGGGCAGCGCGTCGCGTTTCAGGTCCACTCTGGTGTAAGCGAGGTCTGGGTGATGGAGAACTTCCTGCCGACGGTTGCCGCTGCAAAGCCCTCGCCCGGCATGACGCTCCGGGAGGTGAGGATGGAATCTGGGGGTTACCCCAGCCTTTCACCCGACGGCAAGTATATGTGCGATGTTGACTGGGACACTGGCAATCTTGTGCTCCGCGAGCTTGCCACGGGAAATGAACGGCCCCTGACAGGCAAGGCCTCCTGGGAGGAGTCCGGTGATTTCGCCGAGGATTCTGCCATATCCCGCGACAGCAAAAGGGTGGCATTCCTCTGGTGGAATTCCGAAAGAGGTGCTTACGACCTCCGCGTGGTCGGCCTCGACGGTTCCGGAGATCGAGTTGTCCGGCATCTCCAGGAAGAAGAGTGGTTCGGGCCTGCCGCGTGGTCTGCGGACGGCAAGCGGATTCTCGGGCCCCTCTACATAAAGGACAAGCCCTGCCAAATTGTATGGGTATCCACTGCGGACGGTTCCATGCGGACGGTCAAGGTCCTGGAAGAAAGGCCGGGGGGAGGCGGCCTCTCACCCGATGGGCGCTACGTAGCCTATGCCACTGCGCAGGAAGAGGGGTCGTCGAAGCGAGACATTTTCGCCTTTGCTATTGAGGAGAACCGCGAGATTCCGTTGGTTCAGCACCCGGCGGATGATAAGTTCCTCGGCTGGACACCGGACGGAAAGCACATCTTCTTCACCAGCGACCGCATGGGGAGCTGGGATGGATGGATCCTGCGAGTAGCCGGCGGCGAACCATCTGGAGCCCCGGAATTGGTCAAGGTCTCCATGGGCGATGCCTTCCCCATTGGATTCACGCCGGACGGCTCCTTCTACTATGCCCTTCAGCACCGCGCGTATAGTGTCTACACTGCCGCGCTCGACCTGCACACGGGCAAGGTCCTATCTTCGCCGAAACCGGTCGGCTACACGGGCACCGAGGGATCACCCGATTGGTCACCTGATGGGAAGTACCTCGCCTATTGTACGCGGCCTCGCGGCAGTAAAAGGCAGATCATCCACATCCGGTCTCTGGAAACCGGCCAGGAGCGCCAGTTGGATGCAAAGCTTCCCTACTTTCTATGGCTTCGCTGGTCTCCCGACGGCCGGTTTCTACTTGCCTCAGCTTTTGCAAGGCTGTGGTCCCCACAGGTCGTGTACAACATCGACGCACAAACAGGCGATCGTACCGTTTTGGTAAGGACCGAAAAGGGGAGGATTGGCCCGGCTGAACTCTCCCCCGACGGAAAAAAGCTCTTCTACGGGCGCATGGACTACGCCTCCAGGACAAAGTTGCTCGTGGTCAGGGACCTCCAAACCGGCCATGAAAAACAACTCCTTGAGACGAGTATCGGCGGTGAAACCGCGCGTCGCGGCTGGGACCTGTCGCCGGATGGGCAGCATTTAGCCCTTTGCATCAGGGAAGATAAGACGGATTTGCCGTGGGCCATAAAGATCATGCCTGCTGAAGGCGGACAACGCAGGAAACTGACCCGGGCCATGATCGGAGCCATCGCCTGGACGCCCGATGGTCAGCACGTACTCTTCACTAAGCGGGATGACAACACGCTCACGCTGTGGCGGATTTCCGCTGAGGGCGGAGAGCCGCGAAAGCTCTGGGAATGGAAAAAAGGGCAGGTCCCCCATGGCGGGGTTCGCGTGCATCCGGATGGGCGACGAATCGCCTTCGTGACGTCGGACCGCGCATACGAAGTGTGGGTGATGGAGAACTTCCTGCCGGCCGAGGGCGCATCTGCAAAGGGGAGGTAACCCGAGCCACACATATTCTGCAACCGGCCCAAAAACAGAATCTCCCCTTTCAGTGAGCAACTGCATCTCGCGGGGCTTTCAACTCGCAACGCCTCGTCGCAGGCCTTTCTCCTGCGCCCATCGGTGTAAGGCGCCGCTGGCCTCCTCCCGAACCCCCGCCTGCTCCTATCGTCCCCGCCGAAACGCGCAAAGACGGGAACGCTTTCGCAGGAAAAACTGTTGGAATATCTTTGCTAAAAATTGTAAAGTTGCGGAAAGTGCAGCGAAAGCCAGCGAAAAAGGTGAGAAGGAAAGATGAAAGAGAAAGTCCAGGAGGTTATTGATTCTAAGATAAAGCCCCTTCTTCAGGCCGATGGCGGCGACATCGAGCTGGTTGACGTGGAGGAAGGTGTGGTCAAAGTTCGCCTGACGGGAGCGTGTGCCGGCTGCCCCGCGGCAGCGATGACGCTTCAAGCCGGTGTGGAGAGGATACTGAAGGAAGCCATCCCCGAAGTCGAACGGGTTGTCGCCGTGTAAATCTCATCAGGCTTAGGGAATCAGCCGAGTAAGTGAGGTGACGAGATGCGGACGTTCTTTCTGTGGATTCATGTAAGCTCCATGGCTATGCTGGTTGGAGGGATGACCTTCGTGTTTTTCGCCCTGAGGCCGGCTCTCTCCCGGCAGGCAGAACAAGCGGCGGTCAAAAGTGTGTCCGCCTTCGTCAGGACGCGTTTTCGTCTGATCGGCATTCTGCTTACGACGCTCATCGTCGCCTCCGGAATCGTAAACATCATCCTTTCTCCCCCTGAGGGATGGTTGTGCATCCTTGCGCTCATCTTCAAGGTGTTCTTGGGCGCCGGAGTCCTGGCCCTGTACTTCCGAAACGCCTTTGCCAAAGCTCCCACCTTTGTTGCTCCTGAACCTTCCGCCCCCGAGCCGCGATCCGCTGAGGAAACGAGCCCTGCCGAAAAAGCGAGCGAGTGGAAGACAGCATGGCTGCTCGCCCCCACCCGATCGCAGGTGAACATGGAGCTGATGTTGATTGGAGGGGCATCGGTCGTAATCCTTCTGGGCATCGTCCTCGTCTTGGCCTCGTAAGCCCGGCCAGCCTCTCATCAGTCCACTCGCCAAGAAAATGAGCAGGTCTTGCTCCTCCCGCTTGCAACAAGCTACGCTTCCTTTCCGATTGGCATTTCGACCACGTGTTCAGCATCACCCCAACGCCATCCTCGGATTCCTGCTGAGCTTGGCCCTTGCCTTCGATCTCTTCCACACCTTCTGGGCCCTGAACCTCAAACCGCAGCTCCGTCAACGCTACACCAAAATCCACTGGGCACAGGTGATCAAAGCAACCTTCCGAGTTCTGCTTGCTCCTCAACCATGTCCACGCCCTGCGTGAGGTCGGCACCGGACCGTCCGAGGCGTCGCCGCCGACATCATCAGTCCTCAACCGAAGGCGGGCACGCAGCGCTGTTTCTACACCACCCACCCCTTCCTGAGCTGCCCTGCCGCCACAAAGCGTCTATGCCAGCCCCCTCCTGGGTCCTCCGAGCTCAAAATGTCGCCGTCCCTCCCGAAACAAGCCCCATCTTGCGGAATCGCTGCCGGGACATTTGCTGCCTTGACAGGGTGCAGGTTATGGGTTAGAAATAGCTTAGAGGGAAAAGAAATCTATCACCCCTCAGGGAGGTGACAAAACAATGGCAGAGCAAGCGACATCCGGTGGGCAAGGCCAGCAGGTGGCACAGGCTGCGTCGGGAGGCCGGTCAATCCTGGGCGAGCGGGAGAAGCCGGCTGCCACTTTTCCGAAGCCGGCTCGCGGCCTCTTCGAGAAGGCGGTCGAGACGGTTGACAAGATGAACTATGACTACGCGATCGAGCTTCTTGACTCCGCCCTGGAGATTGCTCCGGACATGGTGGACGCGCGGCATCTTCTTCGGGAAGCGGAAACGCGGCGGTTCGATAGCAAGAATGCGCCGCCATGGCTGCGGAGCTTTCTTGCGACGATCTTTCAGTCGGTCAATTTCATCAGGGCGGCAATCAGCCTGGCCACCGGGAAATGGCAGAAGGCGTTTGATACGTACGAGAGGATTCTGAAGGCGAAGCCGAGAAGCATTCATGCGCTGCGACGGCATGCCCGTGCGGCGAAGGGAATGCGGATGCTGGAGACAGCGATTAACTCGCTGGAATACGCGCGAAAGCTCAAGCCTGAAAACATGAAAGTGGTCCGGGAGCTGGGACGGGCTTACATGCAGCATGGGGATGTCCCCAAGTCGCAGCAGTGCTTCCAGAGGCTTGTTATTGAAAACAAGGAGGATAAGGAAGCCAACAAAGCTCTCCAGGACCTGGCGGCGATGGGGACGATCATTAAGGGTGATTGGGAGGACACCGAAAGCTATCGGGGGAAGATCAAGGATGTGGAGTTCGCAAAGACCACAGAGCGAGAGGCGAGGCTGGTCAAGTCGGAGGACGATGTTGAGGCTCTCATCAAGGACCGCGAGAAGAAGTTGGCCGAGCAGCCGGAGAAGCTGGACAATTACAAGTCGCTGGCGGACCTGTACATTCAGAAGAAGGAGTTTGACAAGGCCATTCAGCTCTTCGACCGAGCTATTGGGCTGGCGCCGGCGGATTCCGATCTGCCGGAGAGGCGGTTCAAGACGGTGATGCTGCGGTTCGAGAAGGACATGAGGGATGCGGAAGAGGAGGCAGGAAAGGACCCCTCTAACGAAGAGCTGAAGGCAAAGGTTGAGCGGTTGAAGAGAAAGAAAGAGGACTATGCGCTCACCGATCTTCAGAGGCGTGTGGCGCAATACCCGACGAACCTGAACCTGAGGCTTCAGCTCGGAGAATTGCTCATGGAACGTGGAAAGCTGGACGGGGCGATCAAGGAGCTCCAGGTTGCCAAGACCAGCGCTCAGAAAAGGACCGTTGTCCTGAACTGTTTGGGCGAATGCTTCCGGCTGAAGGGGCAGCCGGACATGGCGGTGGAGCAGTTCGAGAAAGCGCTGTCGGAGCTTTACGTGATGGACTCCTTCAAGAAAGAGGTCATGTACAACCTCGGTCGGGCTTACGAGGATTTGAGGGAAGAGGAGAAGGCGCTCCAGCAGTACAAGGAGATTTATGCCGAGGACATCGGGTTCAGGGATGTGAACGAGCGGGTTCAGAAAGCCTACGAGCGGCGCCGGGCGGCGAAATCGGATGCACCGGAGGGGGAGCAGCCCGCCTCTTAAATCCGGTGAAAGTGGGTGTTCAAGGGGTACAGTCGCGAAAAAGCCCTGAGCGTTGACGGCCCTCGAGGAGGGCCGTGAATATGCGCGGGGCAAGTCCGTGCGGACCTTACCCTCGGCTTACGCAACTTCCAGCTTCATTTGAAACAGCTCCTCAAAGTACATTTTCTTTCGGTGGAGAGCCCAGAGTTCAGCGTCGGGATGATAAGCCGTCTTGAGCTTGAGGAGAATTCTTTCGTTCTTTATGGAGCACTCGATGTCCTCTACTGCGTCCGTGTGGGTTCTATCCAGGGAATCAGCGACCCTGATGATGGCGCTGAGGTAACGGACTCTTCTTTTATCCTGCGGGGAGAGGACTGTCTTCCAGGGATGGTTCTCCCTCGGAGGTTTTCGGCCGTGGTAGCGGGCCACGGAGGCGATGATCTCCCGCTCGGCGTTCGAAAAGCCATCGAGACGGGCCGCCTTGATCATTTCGTAGGATTGGCGCTTGTGTTTCGTCTCCCCGCCTGACCAGCCGATATCATGTAGAAGGCAGGCGTACTCGAGAAGCTCCCGCGAGTCCGAGTCGAGTTGGTGAAGCGCCGCAGTCTGATCGAACAGCCGCAGAGCGAGACGAGTCACCTGCTGCGAATGACCCGGCTCGGAATCGAACCGTTTGGCAAGTCGCAGAATGCTCTCTTTGCGCGAGCGTTTCCTTTCTATTCCAGACATCGCCCCCGATCCTTTCTCGGAGAAACTGACTCGCCGCCTCTCGAAAAGGAGAGGTCGCGTGTCAGGATGTGACGCCGTACTGACAGGTTAGAAGCGATAGGAGAGCAAAAATAATGCTTGTTTGCGGTTTTCGAAGCCGGCCTCCAGCTCCAGCCGCCAGTGGTCGCCAATGTTTGTTCCCGCACCGGCCAGGTAGTTCCAAAGCTCTTTCTCTTCCAGCTCTACGTCGTAAGCAACCTCGCCGAAGATCGGGACCGAAATGCGCCCTTGGTGCCGCTCCTCGGCCTCCTGGTACATGGCGCCCAGCCAGAATTCCGCTGTATTGGCGCGGACGCCCACCCGTGGAGTCAGAATCCAGGCATCAACGGATGAGGTCGCAGTGTCCAGATCGGTCTCGGTTACAATGTAACTGACCGAGCCGAAGAATCTCCCGACGCCTGCTGCGAGCGTAACACCTCCTCCGTAGACCAGACCGTCATAGTCCACTTCAAGTTCGCTCAAAGGCGGTCCGGGGTTGACTGTGGTCTCCCCATCCACGTTCCCGATGATGCCGAAGATATTGAGAAAAGGCAACAGCCAGAGGTCGGCTTTCAGGTTGACCTCGTCGGTCGCATTCTCGATCTCGATGGCGGACACCTGCGCCAGGTCAATGGTCGGCAGGTTCAGCCTCAAGCTCCTCAGTTCGTAATCCTGGGTTTGGTGGTAGAGGTTCAGCCCGACCCCCAGGGGACGCGGAAGTTCCCGGCCTCCCGCCCATGATCTTCCCAGCGGAAACGGAGGTGACGGCTCCTCCGCGTCCGCATCTGCTGTCATCGTCAGGATTCCGGCCATCGCGATTAGAACAAGTAGAGTTTTGAGCATGCCTCCCTCCTCCTGTGTTAGTTTAATGATGATACTTATCTGTCATTATCCGCTCCAGCAAACACTGATCCCGATCCGGACCGGTGGGTGCGCAAGACCACGTGACCGCACTCGGAAAACTAACCTCTCTCCATCTGATACTTTCGCTCGTACAGCCGTTCATCGTATGGGGCTCTTCTTCCGGGGCAGTTTTGTCTCGGGCAGAGTTGGCAGCTCTCAAAGCTTTCTTCCGTGGGGAAGCGTATCCCTGAAACGGATTTCGTCGGGATCATCAACAAGCTGTCGGTAAGCTGAACGCCGATGGCATCTTTTGTATCTCCGAGAAGCGCAAACAGGGATCGCTGTTCTTCAAGTGGCCAATCTTCCAGCTCTCCAGGGCTCATGGTCGAGGTCTGCCCCGGACGGTAGCGTTCGGCTATGTCTTCGTTGAGCGCTTCGACTGCTGAACGCAGCGTTTTTTCTTTTATCACGTCGGCCCAGTAGCGCTCCAGCATTCCGTCCACGGAGCGCGACCACTCGTCCAACTCTGTCCCACACGTGGCCACATAAACGAACACGCGATGCGCCTTTTCCAGGTTTACCCGAAGCACCCGGCTGGTCAGGGTTCTACCTTCCACGACAACGGTATCATCACTCTTCGAATCAATGAATGCAATCTTGTAAACCGCCTTGGGTCTCCCGACGGCCTGGGCGTCGCTGGCGAGCCGTTCGAGGTCGTCCCCATACGGGATCCCTTCCGCTATGCGAAGTTCTTTCATGAGCTGGGCGAGATTGATCTCGAATGGAATGTCGTCCAGTATAACTTCGTCCATACCGTCAGTCGTTGGAGGTCTCCCAGTGTATGGTGCTAACGACGCTCAGTTTCGTGTTGATGCGTGGGCAATTCACCAATGTCCCCACCGGGCGGGCGATGGAATTCAACCCGTAGAGGCGGCGAGAGCGGACAGGTTCCGGCAGAGGCGAGCCACAACCTTCCTCGCGGCAGCGATGTCGTGGAAGCCAGTGGCTCCGACGACGTATCTCCCGGTCACGGACACCAGCCAGTTGCCGAGGTAATCGTCCTGAGCCAGGAAAGCTGCTTGACCGAGCCCGCGTTCTTGGCCGATGATCTCGCCGTCCTCTGAGAGCGCAGCCCTGAGCTTTTGGTAAGCCTGTCGAGCGTCACCCGAGGATTCTTCAGGCGAAACAAAAAGCTTGAACCGACCGCCCTTCTCCTGATAGGACGCCATGAATCCCCCGCCCATGAACTGGTGACCCAGGAAGTCTATGGCGAAGTACTGCTCGCTTTCGGGAACTTTGCTCTCCTCTGGGAAGGCCGCAAGGAGAGGAATGACCTGTGCATCGCCGGGAAGCGAGTTCTCGACGTATAAGGACAGAGCATTGATGGCATCAATCGTTTCGGGGGAGCGGTCCGGGCTGGTGATCGCCACGTAATGCTGGCCCTCCCAGAAGAAGCGAGCCGAGCCAATCATGTACCCCAGCCGTTTCTTGTAGTGCAGAGGCAAATCGTCCCCTCGCTCCAGGGAGTAGATTCCGAAGGCGCCGACCGGGCTGCCCATATCGTAGACATCAACGTCAATGACGGGCTTGCCTTCTAGCGCGGCGAACTGCACATGGTCAAGCTTGACGAACCCGTACTCGAGGTACACCCGCGCTTTTCCGTTGATGTAATTGTAGAGCGTTTCGGGATCGTAGCTCTCCGGTGGCTCGGAGTATTCCCAGCCTTCAACAGCAACGGGTGGGGGAAGAACGGAGTACCAGCCGCAGCCTCCGCCGATTGCGAGACAGGCAAGCACGGAAAACCACAGGATTTTTGTTTTCACATCCCGCATGGCGTCCCTTTCGGCGTCTCACGCAAGCAGCCGATCTGCCTCCAGGAGGTTTTGCTGAACCCGCAGCCCGTGAGGGCAGTGCGCCGCGCAGTGACCGGGGCAAATGGAGCAAACTGCCGGCCTGGCCTGCGGCGGAAGCTCGGCGTAGAGGCGCCTGGCTTCTTTCTCCGTGTTGTAGTATTTGAAGTACATGCAATAGCGCATGACATCCGCGACGGCGACTCCGTGGGGGCAATGTTTCTGGCATGTCCCGCAATTGCGGCAGTACTCGGAATCAAAGCGCTCGGCGTACTGCCGGAGCACCCGCTCGTCTTGCGCCGTCAGCTTTTCCCTCGCGGCCTTGAGGTGTTCCTCGATGGCCTCGAAGCTGCGGATCATACCGAGGATGCTGGTGACGTTCGGGTTCTGAAGCGCCCATTTGATCGCCGCGGCACGGGCGCTCAGTCCGCCTTTCTGAAGTTCCTCGATCTCCTTCTGCCGGCTACCGGCTCTAATTTTGAACCCGACGAATCCGATCTTTTTCTCAGCGAGTTTCTTAATGAAGGCTTCGCCTTTCTTGCTGCTCCATGAAGTTGTATCGGCCCATGACATAATCGAACTTCCCTGAATCGGCCGCCGCGTTGAATACATCGAGCAGGTTGCCGCCATGAGCCGAAACCCCATAAAAGCGAACCTTCCCGGCTTTCTTGGCTGCCTCGAGTGCCTCGAACTGCTCCTCGATCTGGAGGACTTTCGGGTCGTTCACCATGAACGCTCGCATGAGGTCCACGTGATCCGTTTGAAGCCGCTTCAGGCTGCCATCAAGCATTGACAGAAGTTTCGACTTCGTTACCCCCGGCGAGACGCTCCAACCGGTCCCAACGATCACGTTCTTGCGGTCTATTTTCTTGAGGACCTGACCGATGGCCTTCTCGGCATTGCCGTTTCCGTAGGTTCTGTCAGTCAGAATAAGGTTGATTCCGGACTCGATCGCCTTCTGGAGGACGCCCGGGTTGGAGAAACCGTACGTTCCGAAGCCGATGACGGTGACCTTGAGGCCCGTCCGCCCCAGGGTCCTTTTCTCGACAGGCGCACCCTTCTTTTTCCCACCTCCCTCCCGGGCAGCATCAACACGCCGGGAGAGCGTTCCTGAGACAATCGCCGCTCCAAGCCCTGCTGCACCGGTCTGAATGAAACTCCTCCTCGAAATCTGTTTCCTGCCTTCTGTCAGATTTGCACACATGGATCCTTCTCCTTCCCTTGGAGACTGAACAGAGTTGATAGGTGCAATCTAAAAACCAGGCTATCATATCAGCTCATAACCTGCAACTAACTGGTCTGAGCAGGTGCGGCTGTGTTTCCATGGCGGCTGGGTCCTTCGCCTTCGACTCACCCATTTCCTTTCGGTTGCCACCAGCACTGAACAAAAATCTTCGACTTCCTTTGTGGCATGGGCATTCTGCCCATGAGGGAAACACAGGCGAGACGCCGCGTTTCTCAGACAGGATGAAAGGGATGAGCAGGATAAACAGGATCCCTATCCTCCTGCCCCGCCGAAGGCGGGGTCATCCTGTCTGAAAATCCTCGACTTTGGAGTGCGGGAGCAGCGCTCCCGCAATCGAAGGCTGAAGCAAGGCTTCAGCACTCCAAAAGGGTGGGGTTCGCCTGGTGCGAGGGGTTCCGTGAGGCCGACGCCAGAGGCTAACTCGGCCCAAGGCAATCTCTCCCGATGGCCGAAGCGAAGCCCAAGCAAGAAAACCATGAATCCCGGCGCCAGCAATCGGATGCCCCGCAAATGCAGCCGAACCTTCCCGGTCGGGGAAAGTTGACACGATGATGCCGGAGTGGTAGCTTGAAATGACGGGGGCACGTGGAAACAGATTGAGGACTTGTAAATGATTATTGGTGTGATAGGTGGAGCGAGTGTGAGCCGGGAAATTCGCGAGCAGGCGTTCGAGGTGGGCAAGCGGATTGCGGAGAAAGGTGCTATTCTCGTTTGCGGAGGGCTGGGCGGCGTGATGGAGGCGGCGTGCCAGGGTGCCAGGAGTGCCGGGGGCGTGACGGTGGGCATTGTTCCAGGGACCGATACCGGGACGGCGAATCCGCATGTCGCGGTTCCCGTGGCGACCGGGATGGGGATTGCCCGGAACGCGATCATCGTACGAACCGCAGATGTTTTGATCGCGGTTGATGGGTCGTACGGGACGCTCTCTGAGATCGCCATGGCGCTGAATCTCGGAAAGACGGTGGTGCAATTGGGAAGCTGGCGTTTGCCGGAAGCGGGTGAGGTTGATCCGAAGCTCTATGTCACAGCGGAGAGTCCGGCGGATGCCGTAGAGAAAGCTGCCGCTATGGCACAACGTCGTGGATAGCAATAAGATGCCCGGTGATTATATCATTGCCGACCGGCAGCGGAGAGGGATGCAAGGGTGGCAAAGGTTCGAGGACAGAGGTTGATGAGGCTGTCGGCGGCGAGGGCGAAGATTCGATTCGGATACGCATCCATTTTTGAGGTGTGTTTTTCGGGTTTTGTTGCGGGGGTTGTCGTTTTTTTCATCTCGGCAGGAGTCTATCTTTGTTTCGCAATGCTAAACGCGCAATCCACGCACCTGTCAGTTTTCGCAGGCGAAACCGGGACATTGGCCGGCCTCTTTAGCATCCGCATTTTCGATGGGAAAAGCATCTCTGGGGCGATGGTGAATCTGGGTGTGATTTCGGCTGCTTTTGGTGTGGCGGGAATGATGGCAGGAATAATTCTGCGGCACAGGGTTCGCAGGGAACAGTCCCATTCATTCTTCACGAGGAAGATAAGAATTCCCGTGGAGGTGTTGTCATTTCTGTGCTTTTTCGCTTATGCTGGTCTGTCGAGCGAAAGGCTCCTGGGAGTCTATCTGGCGTCCGCGCTGGTGGCGGCGTTCCTGTGGAGATTCTGGTACAGGATCATTCTTTCCATAGTCAGCTCGCTTGACGTGGACCGTCTCATGCCCAAGCCTGGTTGAGAGACATGAAGATCAAGCTGATCGCCAATCCTGGTTCCGGGAGATATAGAGCAGGCCGTGCCCTTGACATGGCCAAGGGCCGTCTTTCGAGGGCCGGAAACGTGGTGGACTTAGAAATAACCCGGTGGCAGGGCGAGGGAACGGAGATAGCCAGGCGAACCGTAGCAGAGGGATACGATCTCGTGGTCGCGTGCGGAGGGGATGGGACGCTCAGGGAGGTGGTCTGCGGGCTCGTCGGATCGGACGTGAGCCTGGGCACTATCCCACTGGGGACGGGGAATGTGATTGCTATGGATTTGGGCATCCCGAGGGATCCCCGGAAGGCATGTGAGGTCATTCTGGAGAACAATGTCCGGCGGATAGACATAGGGCGGTGCGGCGAAAACTACTTTATTCTCGCGGCGGGGGTCGGCTTTGACGTGGAGGTGATTACCAGAACAGATCTGGAACTGAAGTCAAAGGTGAGGAATCTGGCGTATATCTATGCTGGCGCGAAGCACCTGCCGAAATGCAAGCCGAGAGACTACGTCATCGAGTCGGACGGTTTTTCCGGGACAGTCAACGCCATGGCCATCGCCATCTGCAATTCGTATCGGTACGGCGGCTACAGGCTGAAGCGGGGCATCTCCATCGCGGATGGGTTGTTCGATGTTTGCGTGATCAGGGGAAAGCCGCCGCTCGATGTGTGGAAAATCTTCCTGGGGATCATCTGCCGGGCAGGCGTCCCCCGGCGCAACCTGCTGACGTTCAAGGCACGGCGTGTCCGAATCAGCGCCGAAGAAGAAGTAGTCGTTCACAACGATGGCGACGTCGTGGGCAAACTACCCATGGAGTTCGAGGTCATCGAGAGAGGTCTCCCCGTCATCGTCCCCGGAACGTGATTCCGAAATTCCGGGTGGTTGCAGCCCGACGAGGATGCTGATCCAGATCACTGCTGCGACCAAATGGATAAGCGCTGCCAGAAGCAGCAAAACGAGTAGGCGCGGGCATGCCAGCGCCGGGTCAACTTCAAAGAGAGGGGATTATTTCGCAGAGCGCTCCTCAGACTCCATTTTCAGAAGCTCTTCGATCAGCTTGGCGGCTTCTTCTTTTTCCTTCTGGAGAAGACGGTAATTTTCGCAGCGGGAAAGGTAGTCTTTGGCGATGGCGTTGTCCGGATCAAGAGCGAGAACCCTTTGGAACGTATCCTCCGCCGCGTCAATCTTCCCCGCCTCGTAGCAGAGTTTCCCAATGGACACGAGAGCGTTTACTTTCTTATCCGTCTCGAGCTGCGGGGAAGGAGAGCCCCGGGTTTCCTCGCCGAGGACATCCGGGACAACGAGCGGAGGTTCTTCGGGCGATTCGGCCGTTACGATTTTCTCCGGCGGTGGCTGTCGTTCATTCTCGTACGATGAGATTTCGTCCCTCACAAGTTTGCCGATGCGTTCCATGTCATCGGAAATCCGCCATAGAGGACCTCGCATTCTCGTGGGAACTAAGATCACCGTGCCAGTCTCCTCATGCATGAACGGCTCGATCGCCCATTGTTCGCCTTCCTCATAGCAGTGGAGGCGGACCAGGGCGTACTTTTCTCTTTCCCCCATTGAGTATGGATGGCGAACGGTGATAAGGGCGTAGACGACCGAATGATCGCTTGAAAAGTCGTACTGCTCGAACGGCGAGACGAGAATCCGCGTTTCGGTGCCGGCACGCCTGCCGATGAGAGCCGGAATCTCGTTTTTGCGGATGAAAACGAAGCTGGTGTAGGAGATGGCGTTTTTCGCTTTGGTGGTCAGGAGGTCATACAAGTTCCTCTCCGTGGACGGCTCGCAGATGTTCTTGAGGTAGTGGGTCACAAGTTGCTTCGGCGGAAGAGGTTCTCGAGACGTGGGGCGGACAAGAAAGCAGCCCGTCGCCCCAAAGCAGAGGATCAAAAGCAGGCAGGCAAGTCTTGCTGGGAGACGGGGATGCTTTCGCGGATGGGCTTGTTGAGGGAAGGCACAGATTGCCCAACACCGCTTGTCGGCAAAATGGCGAGAGCGGACCAAACCTTGGGACCCCATTCGCGAATCGTTGGCGGAAGAGGCTATTCGTAGCTGATCACTCTCTCGATGCTCCCGAAGCGGAGCTTGACGCTTTCGTCACCGATCTCGACGACCTCGATGCCGTTGATGGAGTCGCCCACCTTTAGAGACTTACCGCTGATGAGCGCTTCAGGCGATGTCGGATCAAATCGCATAATCCCCTGCAAGGTGATTCCCGCAAAGGGATCGGGCGGCAGCTCTATAGGAGTCTCCGGAACGATGCCCTGCACACCTGCCGTTGTCGCGCCGGCTTCGGCTGTCCGCTCAACCCCCATTTCCGGGGGAGACACTTCCACCGGACCGGAAGGGACAACCTCCGGCGCACGCGCTTCTGGCGACTCTGAGCCAATTCCCGCAGGCGTCACGGGAGGCTCGGGCACCGCTTCAGGCGAGGGCAAAGCCTCGTTTTCCACCCCTTCGACTGGGACATTTTGCCCTTCAGGCTTTCGCAAAGAGGCAATCTGCGCCCCGGTTCCGTCCGTTGACTTTCCCCCCCACAGCTCATTGTAGAGCATCATGGCGATAATCGCGACTCCACCAACAATGAGCAGAACACCGGCAAGACCGACGATCCGCCTGGCGCTTCTGTCCTTGGGTACCGTGACGTCCGGTTCGTCGAGAGATACAGGGACGATCTCCTGAACCTCTTCCTGCCCAACCTCCTTTTCTCTCTTTTTGAGTGCATCCGTGATTGTGCTCACGTTGCTCTCCTCCACTGGTGATGCGCGGACCCCCCGAGCAACGTCGGCTTAACAAGCGAAAAGCGTGCCAATAAACGAGTTACGCCCGAATCGTCTGCCTTTTAATCTCTAACAATTCCTTCATGACTGAGAATTGGTTTTCGGCGAAATCGGTTGTGCCGAAGGAGTCGTGCAGCCTGCGATAGAGCCTGAAAAGCCGGTCGTAAACGGCTTTGTTCTCCGGATTCGGCTGGTAAACCATGTCTTTCAAGCCGCACATGGCTTCCTGAGCGTCCTCGATCTTTGCGAACGCTCCCGCAGCGACCGCACCGAACATAGCAGTGCCCAGCGCACAAGTCTGCGCTGAGCGGGAGACCTTTATCGGCCTTCCGGTGACATCGGCGTAAATCTGCATGAGGTACGGGTTCTTCTCCGCCAGGCCGCCGCAGGTGATCACATCGTTGACGGCTACCCCATATTCGGTGAACCGCTCCATGATGACCCTCGCACCGAAAGCGGTGCCTTCGATCAAAGCGCGGAAAATCTCCTCCGGCTTCGACTGGAGATTCAGCCCCACGATCAGACCGCTGAGGTTCGGGTCAACGAGCACGGTGCGGTTGCCGTTATGCCAGTCGAGGGCGAGAAGCCCAGACTGCCCTGGACGGAGTTTCGCCCCCTTTTCGCTCAGGATGTCGTACACGGTATCTTTCGCCTCTTTCATCAGGGCGGCTATCTTTTCACCGTCGAAATCCCGGCCAAACGACGTTTTCGGGAGAATGTTCTCCAGCGGCCATCTGACTTCGTCTCTGTACCAGGCGTAGATGTCACCAACGGCGGACTGACCGGCTTCGAGTCCGATGCAGCCGGGAACGATGGAGCCATCCACCTGGCCGCAGATGCCCTTGATGGCAACATCGAGCGATTCCGGACGGACAATCATCATGTCGCAGGTGGACGTGCCCATGATCTTGACGAGGGTGCCTTCGCGGATGCCCGCACCCACCGCACCCGTATGCGCATCAAATGCTCCTGCTGCGACGGCGATGCCCTCCTTCAAACTAAGCCTTTTCGCCCATTCCGAGCACAATCCCCCGACTCTTTTGTCAGCAGTGTAAGTCTCCTCGTAGAGCTTCGCGACGATTCCATCGAGATTGCTGTCCACACGGGAAAAGAACTCCTGCGGCGGCAAGCCACCCCACTCCGCGTTGAACATCGCCTTGTGGCCGGAGGCACAGCGGCTTCGCATGATCTTCTTAGGATCGGTATCGCCCACGAGCAGAGCCGGCATCAAATCGCAGTGCTCAACGAAGCTCGCGGCAGCGGAGTAGACCTCCGGATCAACCCGCGACAGGTGAAGAATCTTCGAGAAAAACCACTCGGAGGAATATATTCCGCCGCAGTATTTGGTGTAATCGGTCTCCTCGCGCTTCGCCTGCTCCGTGAACTGAGCTGCCTCGGCAAAGCTGGTGTGATCTTTCCAGAGCCAGGCCATGGCGTTCGGGTTGTCCTTGAACCTCTCGCTGAATGACAGTGGCTGGCCCAATTCATCAACGGGGATGGGCGTGCTGCCGGTAGTGTCCCCACCAATTCCGACGACATTCTCTGCGACGTCTTCTGGGTTCGAGGCTGCCTGAATGGCGCCTTTGACCGAGGCTTCGAGCCCTTCGATATATTCAATAGGATCCTGGCGGGCGAAATTGGGATCGCCCGGCTTCTCGATAATCCCGTCCTTACCGCGACTGTACTCATGCACATAAGTGCCGACTTCGTCGCCATTGCTGACGTCCACAATGAGGGCCCGTACCGAATTCGTCCCGAAGTCAAGTCCCAGAGCATATTGCCTCTTTCCCATCGCCTTCCTTTCGCCTTTGATGCCTGTGAGCAAGAATAAGCTTAGAATTGAATGAAGGGCTTCATTACCGCACCAATCGCCCCTTTGAAGGTAGCACAAGCAGGGACGGTTTGCAAGGTATGATGACAAGGAGTTTCGCCAAAAATTTCAGCTATATCGGGAGTATAAGTCGGGGATCGGCGCGGGGTTGGGCTTTCCCTGGGCGAAATGCGGTCTTACAGCCGGCCAGAAAGGCTTTTATACCATCGGCAGGGGCGTAGTATCGGAGATCGGGGGAGAGAAAGAGGCGTTTGGCTGCTTTCATGGCGTCGTGGGCCAGGATGCGAAGCTTCAGTCCTTCCCCCCCTGGCCGAGCCCAACGGGCAGGCAGCCACACCGCTACGAAGTGCACCGCCGCCGACACAATCGCTATCATGTTGTGGAGACGATCGTACTTAAGCAATCGAATGTCCTCTACCTTAAAGGCCTGCTTGGTGAAACGTATAGTTTCCTCGATTTGCCATCGGCGAAAGTAGTCCAGTACAACGAACATAACAGACTTGCGGCTTTTTACCACCTGCAGGTTGGTGACGATCATCGTCGGTTGGCTCCCCAAGCGATTGACAACCACCAGTCCCGGTTGTTCTCCCCTCCCAGGCAATCTCACTGGGCGGAACCCGACCTCTATGTTGTAACCTTCTCCCCGCAGGTTTGCTCTTAGACCCATGTTCTACAGTTGCGGGGGTGCTGGAAAATTTGGGGGTTGGGAATCAATGAGTTAGGAAAAGAAGACGCGGTTTTTGCGAAAAACGTAGTGCCATAGAATGGGGGATTTTTCTGTTAATTCAGTTTTTTTGACATGCGCTGGTCATTTATGGTTCTATTTCTTAGTAGTGGAGAAAATGGAGGCTGTCACTGGAGGAAAGGCGCGTGTTTGTGAGAGTGAAAGGGTCGGGGAAGTACCAGTACCTGCAGGTGGTTCACAACAAAAGGGTCAAGCGGGATATGTTGGAGCTATGCAGAAAAGAGAGGGAATCCGGGCGTGTTCCCGCGTTCATTGAGTTCGTCCACGCAGGGATTCCTGAACCGCTTCTTTCAAAGCTGAGGAGTGCGCGCAGAGCAGCTTCAAAGGAGGTGTCGCCCAAATCATCATAGATGCATTGCGCGTTCTGGAAAGGGACAGATTTCCGCTGCACCGGGCCTCAGTAATCCACGAGGCCTGAGCGGAAGCACAAACCGAAAGGTACACAACTGCTGCCAGGTGCAGAAGACAGAGGTGTTTTATGTGGAAGGTAGTGCTTCGCCGGGTGAGAACCGGCCTTACAGTTGCTGTTCTTCTTCCGCTCACTCTTCTACCCACTCCCTCGTCCATGGAAGTTCCGGCGCCGGGGGAGATTCCGGAGGTCAGGCCGGGGACGGTTCGCGTGATCTCGTATAACATACTTTACGGGACGAGTCGGGCGCCCGGGGAACCGTGGGAGAAACGCGGGAAACGGCTCGTCGAGTTGATCCGGCGGTTCAACCCGGATATCTTCGGCGTGCAGGAAGCGCTTTCCTTCCAGATTGACGACCTCCTTTCTGCCCTGCCTCGATATGCCACTCTTGGCGAGGGGAGAAGAGGGTTGATACAGGACGAGCACTGCAACATCTTCTATCGGCGTGACCGGTTTCGACTTCTGAAGTGCGGGACGTTCTGGCTCAGCGAAACGCCCGAGACGCCCGGTAGCCAGTCGTGGGGGAGTTCTCTCCCGCGAATCGTGACATGGGCGGTCCTCTTCGACAAAGAAACCGATAGGGCGTTCCTTTTCTGCAACACGCACTTCGATCATCCGGCGTCAGCCCAACTCGTTCGATTCAATTCCGCCGTCGTCTCCTGGAAGTTCATCAAGAAGCGATTCCCGGACCTGCCGGCGGTTCTCAGCGGTGACCTCAACTGCCCGCCATCGGAGCAGGCGATGCAGTTCCTTACAGGGAAGCTGTCGGCGGATGGTTTGACCGCGGCCTTCGTTGACACCTACGCCCGCCTCGGCGGCCCGGAACCTACCCCCGAAAATAAGATCACCACCTATCACGGGTTCTCCTCCCGACCGCCTGCCCGGCGGATTGACTATGTCCTCGTCCGGGGTAAAATCGAACCGCTTCGCGCGGGAATCCTGATCAGGAAGGTTGAGGGCGCCTACCCCTCGGACCACCACCCCGTCTGGGCAGAGCTGAAGTTCGAGTAGGGACGACCGAGCACCTCACCTCTGCAGCGAGTAAGATCACCGCAGAGCACGCAGAGAAACCTGGTCCATCAACTTTTCCCGCTCTGAGCGGTTCGTTCCTCATCCCGGGCGCGGCCGGATTCATCCCGGGACAAATGCCGACCACGCCCGGAACGACGGTGATAATCGCGTCCCGCATCACCGCGCTTCTACGGCGCAACTGCTACGAGCTGCTCGCCCTCGTCTGGGAACCTGTGGGGAGGCTCCACGTCCTGCTCCGGCAAAAAGAGCGCGATTCGTATCCTGTATCCGAAATTAAGATTGAGGGGGGGGTGCCTGAGCACCCCCCTGTCGGGTTGACGGAACAAACCGTCGGCACCAGGGTTCCGGTCACTCTGGGACTGGCACCTCGATCCCGTAAATCATGCCATGGGCAGTCATGCTGGCCTCTCCGCGCGGCGGGGGGAACCAGAACTCCGTGTAGCCTTCGAAATGAAACACACCGTCCGCCTCTGCGAAAGCACCGGTCCCGCCGGTGATCCTTCCGATCGCGGTGTACTTGTGCCAGCGGTGGGTTGGCTCAACAACCTCGAAGACGGTCTTGGCGCGTACCCACAGTTCGAACGAGCCCAGTTCACCGAAATCGTACCTGTGAGCCTCGAACCCGTGCCAACCGTTTTTGTTCATCTTGCCGATGGCCTGGCAGAGGCCGGTGCCCTCATGTGCCTCGCCCTCCCAGACCGTGTCACCCCCGATGAACGGGTCTGCCGAGAAGAACGCGTCCATCGCCACCTCGCGTACCAATTGCCAGTAGGCGGGCGAGCTGATCCGGGCTGAGTCCGTAAGCTGTTCCCTTTTTCATGCTCCCAACCTGTTGAGGCCTGCCAAATCATGCCCCATTTCGGAAGTATCCTCGACACTATACTCGTCAGCATCGTGGTCAAACTGAGCAGGGGATTCATCAACCCCTCCACTAATACATACGCAAAACTCTTCACAATCTCGCTCCGCTCCTTGAAAAAACTCTCATAAGGTGGCGAATCTCCTCGTCAACTTGGGCATCGGATTCTACACATTGCCGCACGTGGCGCCTGAGAACAACCTGGAACCGGCGCTTCACGGTGATGATCATGTTGGACGCCTTCGCCTCGTTGGAGATGCCATATTTCTCGCAAAGGACGGGGAGCCGAGGGGGTTCAGTGTTGTCCACGATGGGCCGCAGGACTCTGGCGCGAAATACATCCCAATGAGTTGCCTTGCCGGCTTCACGACATTCTGCGGCGACCTCGGCGAGGACTTGATCGAGCAGTGCCGATGCCCAGGCGTAGTCGAAGACCTCCGTGGGAGTGGCAGAGTGGACCGGTTCGGGGACGCTTTTCCAGTCTATTCCCTCCAGGCTTACCAGGCCGCCCTCCGGCATACGCTGCTTCGCTGTCTCGGCGCGGTGGACGCTGGTGGCATACCGGTCTAAGGCCGTCAGGAGAAATGTTCGGAATCGTGCTTTCGCGCGATCGGCCCGCTGAATGAGGCTCCGGCCGAGCACGACCTCATGAAAAAAGCCCTGGGTTAGGTCTTTCGCCGCCTCATTGTCGTAGCCCTTGCACCGGAGATAGCAATAGACAGGCTTCCAGTAACTTTTCAGTAGCTCCCCTATCGCAGCGTCCTGCTTCGCCTCATTCTCCGAGCGCGCATCGAAGATATATGTCCAGTGCGTCGTAGGAAAGGCGCCGTCCCACCCTCCTGACTTTGTGCTATTATGGCGTTTCGACATTCGTCCCTTCCCCGCGTGCGGAAATCAACTCCTCTGCTCCCTCCACGGTGCCAGAGAGAGATGTCACCTCAAAGGAATCAAATGATGCGTCGATTTCCGGGGCCCCTGCCTCCGATGCGTTTTTGGCAAACACGCCAACCCGTGCAACCGATCCGTCCCCCCATGCCACAGCACCTTGAAAGAGTCCCGTGCTGTCCTGTTCTGGGTAGCCCATGCGCGAGAATGCTTCGCCGTCGAGGCTTGTGGAGAATGCGTAACGATTCCCGCGTTTCGTCACGCGAAGCCACACTCTCTGCAAATCCAGGGGCGCGAAGAAGCTCACATGCAGATAGCGGCCTTCAGTCTCGACGCCGACATCAAATATGGGCCCTATACGCATGCTGTTCCACTCGTAACTAAACTTGAGATAGTTGTCGTCATTGTCACAGCAAATCAAGCCCGCCTGATTGTAATCCGCCACAGGCTTGAAAGATGATATGCAGGTTGTGAGTTGAAAATCTTCCCCGCGGGCTGCTGGACAATCTATGAGAAAGAGATTCTTATAATCCGCGTTGGCTCTGATGAAGCCACCATCCTGAGTGGTGATCGTGAGCGCTCCTGGCTGTTTCGTTAACGAGAAGTGCGAGGGGTCGGGATGCAGTATCTTCCAATCGAGAGTGAGCTTACGATCAAAGCCGTCGTAAGCCGGAGCATTGCCCTGCTCTTGGGTCGGGTCCGACATGTCGCTGCTGACCCCGGCTTTTCCGCCTGGCCGTGTGCCTTCAGACTTCCTGTCGAGGAGCTCTTTTCGAATTTCAAATTCCCTTCTGCGCAGCGCCTGCGCTTCCTTCACCTTGGCTTGTTCCTCGAGAACGACGGCCAAGTTACTCATTGCCCAGAGCGTGCCCGGATGCTTCTCCCCATGGAGGAGGCGTCGAATTTCGAGAATGCGCCTGTTCCGTGTTTCCGCCTCGTTGAGCTTGCCGCGTAACCGCAGCAGGAATGCCAGGGCGTTCATCGACCGTAGCGTGCGGGGGTGCAATTCCCCTAACTCGTCCCGTCGAAGCTCCAGGACCTGCCTCAGCACGCCCTCCGCTCCGTCGAGCTTGCCCCTGCCCTCGAGAACGATGGCCAGGCTATTCATAGAAGCGAGCGTGCCGGGGGCCTTTTCGCCAAGAACACGACCTCGAATCTCGACAGCTTCTTCATAAGACGCCTCCGCCTCGTCAAGCTTGCCTCTCCTCCAGAGCACAACTCCCAGGAGAGCCAGTGAATACAGCGTGTCCCGGTGCCCCTCCCCCAGGAAGCGCCGGCGGACATCGAGGAGTTGCCTGGCGATCTCTTCCCACTCGTCGAAATTGCCTTCGCGGTAGACGGCAAGCAACAAGAAGACCAATGACTCAATCGTATCCGGGTGTCCCTCCCCAAGGACGAGCCGGCGGGTCTCCACAGCGCGGCGAAACTGGGACTCCGCATCCTCAACCTGGTCGAGAAACAGGTACAGCTGGCCCATCGCCGTTCGGACCGCGGCTTCGATCTCCGGCTGGCCAGCAAACTTGGTCCCCACATCTTCCGCAGTCTGCTTCAGTACTTTGCGTGTCCTAATCCCCAGCGGACGCCTCGTCAGGACAGTTCTCCGCATGAGGTCGAAGACGGCTTTTGCCTTGTGCGCTTCCTTCTGAGCATTGTCTCGGGCCTTTTTTGTCTTGTTGCGTTCCTGGACGACGCGGACGTAAGAGAACACGCCCATGCTGATAAGCACGGCCAGAACCGAAGAAGCAATTGCTACGGGCACGCGGTATTTCCAGATACGTTTGCGGAGGAAGTAGGCGGTGGTTGGGGGCCTGGCGGTGAGCGGCTCGCCGGTGAGGTAGTTCTCGATGTCCTGGGCCAGAGCCCCGGCGGAGGGGTAGCGGTCTTTGGGATCGTGGGCTAAGGCCTTGAGAAGGAGGGCCTCCAGCTCCCGGTCCACATCCTTGTTGATCTCCCGTGGGCGTTTGACCTCTTCCTCCGCGATGCGACGGAGAACATCATAACGCGTGCCGGAAAGATCGTGCGGGGATTCACCAGTAAGCAGGCGAAACAGGATCACGCCCAGCCCGTACACATCCGTCCGGGTGTCAATTTGGTCCAGATGTCCGGCGGCCTGCTCCGGCGACATGTAGGGCGGTGTGCCCGGGGCCTCGCCATCGGTGGATATTTTCTGGCCGGTATCCCTTTCCTGAAAGGCCTTGGCAACGCCAAAATCGAGGACGTGCGGCTGGCCGTCCGGGGTCACGAGGATATTCGAGCACTTGAGGTCGCGGTGGATCACCCCCCGCTCGTGGGCATGCTGGACTGCCTGGCAGACCGTCCGTATCAGCTCTAAGAGCTGCCGCTGCGTCAAGCCCCGCTCTTCGACGTACGCGTCCGAGGCGCACGCCATCAATTAGCTCCATGGCGTAGTAGTGGACGCCCTGGTGCACGCCGCTGTCGTAAATGCGGCCGATATTGGGATGCTCCAGGCGGGCGGTGAGCTCCACCTCTCGCTCGAATCGAGCACGATCCTTTTCCGAGCCGAAGGCACCTCTCCCTAAGAGCTTCAGGGCGACCTGGCGGTGAGTGCTCAACTGGACGGCGCGCCAGACCGTCCCCATGCCGCCTTCGCCCAGAAGGCCGGTGATCTCGTAGCCCTCAACCTGGGGCACAGCGCCAGGCTGCTCAGGGCCTTCCTCTGGCCCCGGCCCGCTGATGGGAGGCAGCTTGCCGTCGTCTCGATGTTCCGTCATTGCGAGTCCCTCCAGCTCTGATTCGTGAGCCTGGCGACGTGTTTTTTTGACAGGATCACAGGATACACAGGATTCCTCGAATCCTGTGTATCTCTCCGAAAGGTCCCTGACCTTTCGCTTCACCTCAACTTTCCGTTCACCGAAATTCAGGATTAAACCTACGGGCTTACCGGTGGCCACCAGATAGTTGACGAGCTGTATCTCGTGAGCAACGGCAAGCTTCCTCACAGACTTCAGCTCCACGATGACGGTGTCTTCGACCAGGATGTCGGCTACGAACTCCCCAACAACTTCTCCCTCGTAGTGGACGCGGATTGGGCGTTGGGATTCGACCCGCAGCCCCGCCTTGCGTAGCTCGATGAGGAGGCACTTTTCGTAGACCGATTCCAAGAATCCATAACCCATTCTGTTGTAGACGCCATACGCGCAGCCAATAATCTTCTCGGTCAATTCCTCGTGGTCCATCGTTCTTGACTCCGCCTTTTTTTTTGACGGGATCACAGGATACACAGGATCATCGTTGACGTGACCTGCCTCAAGCGATCCGCACCATCCTGTTATCCTGTCGAACAAGCTCCTCTCCGGACGCCCCCAGATGTGGATTTGGCGCCAAGAGCGTCAACGCCGCCGAATTATTCAGACTCAGTTTACTCCGTTCCGGTTAGGGGTCAAGCGGAAAAGCCCCACCCACAACGCAGGTTGCGGGGCCGAAACAATGCACATTTTACACTTTTCATGCACAAAAAGTGGCTGTTTTTTCGACGGAACCCCTTCCGACAGAAGGGCAAGGGAATTTGGCTTTAAACCCCAAAATGGCTCCAAATTCCAATATTTTCCAGTATTTTGTCGACGAGAAGCGATACTGGAATGCCCGTTCCTTTTGCATCGCAACGTCCAGCATCCGGTTTTGTTATATATTTGGCAAGAATATAGCACGATCGCTGCCGTTTGTCAAGGATGAAGTGTGAGAGGGGGTAACCCCTCAGCTTCGGGGGGGACTCACCACAGAGAACGCAGAGGGCGCAGAGAGGGAAGCAAGGATGGCCTCTCGCAAAGACGCAAAGAGCGCAAAGGGGGAGGGGGAGGACAGCATAACAGGATGGTCAGGATGCTTCCCGGAATGACGTTAATCCCGTGAATCCTCTTGAAGCCCTCTTGGCATTTCTGGCGTGTTGGCGAGAGAACTTGCAAACCGGAATCTCTCTGTCATCTCGGTGGCCGAGGCCAACGGGCAGGCTGCGGTGATTGTGTTGTTCGGCCTGTTTGGGGCGTTGTTGCTCTCCGCGCCCTCTGCGGTGATCCTCCTCCGCAGGTTTTTTTTGCCCTGCGCGCAGGATTGGGGCATTCTTTGCGTATCCCCTTATAGAGGGGGAAGTGAAAAATCACCCCTACAGACAGAAGGTTACCCCGGCTGGAAATCGGGTGATAGCCCCTGCGGACATGAAAAACGGTGGCCGGTGAGTGCCTTGCCACCAAGCAGATAACTCACCGGCCCGATTGGTGACGCAATTGGCTCGGCCAGTAAGGCCGTCGCGAATTCCGACGCCGACCTGGGCATTCACGTCATCGGGGATTTAGATGAGCTTCAGTCCGTCATCGGCAAATGAGACGCGGCGTGTCCTGAAGAGGTCGCCGGTTAGAATGGCTGTCAGAATTCCGTTGCGATTGTTTGACTGAAAATGTGATGACATTTGAAGGAGGAGGCGCCGATCATGTGTATCAAGACCGTCCTTTTCAGCCTGCCGTTTTTCCTTGTTTTTTCACAGTCCGCAGTTACGTCCGCAGGGACATGGTACGTTAACGGTGGGGAGGTCGAGTTCCGGGATGGGCAATCGCTGGAAACTGGGTTCGAAATGATACAGGAAGGCATAGACGCGGCGACGGATGGCGATACGGTGATCGTCGCGCAGGGAACCTATGTCGAGAACATCGAGTTCAAGGGGAAGAACATCGTCCTGACCACCACGGATCCGACAAACGCCGACACGGTCGAAAACAGCATCATTGATGGCAGCGAAGCCGGCTCCGTTGTAACGTTCGCCGGCACGGAAAACGAGACCTGCATCCTCTCTGGCTTCACCATTCGCAATGGGACCGGAACCGAAGTGCTGTTTGACTCCACCCCTGTCCGCGTCGGGGGCGGAATCTTCGGTGGGGTTCCAGGTGGCGACTACGCGCACGCCACAATCGAGAACAACATCATCTCTGGCAACTCGGCCGATGGCGGCGGCGGGCTGTCTTGGTGCGATGGGCTGATAAAGGAAAACATGATCTCCGAAAACTCGGCCTCAAGTTTCGGCGGTGGGTTCTACTTCTGCGACGGGACGATCCGGAACAATGTCATCAGCGGTAACTCGGCCAACGGAAACGGCGGCGGGCTCGTTCGCTGCGACGGGACCATCCATGGGAACATGATCATCGGTAACTCGGCGAGCGACTCCGGCGGGGGCGTCCAGACATGCCATGGTGCCATTCAGAACAACACCATTAGTGGAAACTCCGCGGAAAGGGGCGGCGGGATCAACTCTTCCCTCGCCGCTATCCAGAGCAACGCGATCCTCGGGAACCGGGCGGAGGAGAGCGGCGGTGGGCTACACTGGTGTTTCGGTACTATCCAGAACAACACGATCGCCGGGAACCGGGCAGGGCAGAGCGGCGGCGGGCTGCACGAGTGCGCCGTTTACGAGGAGTACGTCGCGACGATCCGCAACTGCATCATCTGGGGAAACGAGGCCCCCAATTACCCGCAGCTTTATAACTCCAGCACACCCAGCTATTCCTGCATCCAGGGATGGACCGGAGGCGGCGAAGGGAATATTGATCGGGACCCGCTCTTCGCTGACCCGAACGGGCCGGACGAGGATCCACACACGTACGAGGACAATGACTACCACCTGTTGCCACAATCGCCATGTATTGACAAGGGCAAGGACGAGGATTGGATGTGGGGTGCCGTTGACCTGGACGGCAATCCGCGCATCTCCAGAGGAACAGTTGACATGGGAGGGTACGAATACCTCTTCGAGGTCATAGGGACCGACGGCGGCGAGGTTCAGCTTAGGTGGAGTAGCCGACCGGACGTCGTCTACATGGTCTGGTCGTGCCACGACCTCCTGACCGGGACGTGGGAAAAAGAGGTCGCAGTAGTTTCCACCGGGGCAAGCACGTCCTGCACGTTTCCCCCTCCCATCGGGAGGACGAAATTCTATCGGGTTGAACTGGGCCAATGACCGCCAGATTATTCAGCGGTGGCCAAGCTGACAGAGGCCAAAAACCGAAGGCATTCGCCTATGGCGTCTGGTCGCGCGCCCACTTGCTGGCGGGGCTGCCGAAGTAAGAGGCCGGAATCGGGTCCCAGCGTGAATCAATGACCTCGGCCGACCCTGGCACAACATCTCCCTGCAAGTTCTACAGAATCGAAATCGAGTGATCGGTCGGAGGGAGGTTTGTTGTCCATTTGGGGTGAGGCAAGGACCTTGAATCAAGATATGTACGTATTATTTTCGCGAAGGTGCATTGCCGTCAGAGGACCGCCGATGCGGGGTCCGGCCCCGGGCGACGGCCAGCCCCGGCTCATAGGCTTATGGGGATGGCGTGGATTACTTTTCCCAGTCGGTGAGAAGGCGTGTGAGGAGGCGGACGCCGACGCCGGTGGCGCCCTTTGGGTTGTAGGGTTTTTCCTTTTCCACGCCGGCGGTGCCTGCGATGTCGAGGTGAGCCCAGGGATAGTCGCCGATGAACTTCTCGAGGAACTTCGTGGCCACAATTGTCTGAGCGGGCCTTCCGCCGGTGTTAGTGGTATCGGCGACTTCGCTTTTGAGCGGCTCGGCGTAATCGTCCCACAGGGGGAGCTGCCAGACCCTTTCCCAGGTGGCATCCGCTGCCCGTTTGATCTTCTCGATCAAGGTTTGATCGTTCCCAAGGAGACCGCTGGCGTGCTCGCCGAGCGCGATGACACACGCACCGGTCAGTGTGGCCAGGTCAATGACAGCCGCTGGCTTGTACCTGCTGGCGTAATGGAGGGCGTCTGCCAGCAGAAGCCGCCCCTCGGCGTCGGTGCTAATGATCTCCACCGTCTTGCCGGATGCCATGCGGAGGATGTCTCCCGGCTTGTAGGCTGTCCCGCTGGGGAGGTTTTCCGCGGCGGGGACAAGCCCCACCACGTGCAGCGGCAGGTTCAGCCGGGACACCACATCCAGCGTGCACAAAACAGCCGCCGCACCAGCCATGTCTCCCTTCATCTGGTCCATCTTTGCCGAAGGTTTGATGGAGATGCCACCGCTGTCAAAAGTGATCCCTTTGCCTACGAGAACAATCGGTTTGCCGGAAGACCTGGCCGGGGCATGCTCCAGGATGATAAGCCTGGGAGTGTTGGAGCTGCCTTTGCCGACGCCAAGGATGCCGTTCATGTTTCGTTTCTTCAGCTGTTGCGGTCCCATGACCCGACATTTCAAGCGCTGGGTTCGGGAAAGCTTCCTGGCATAGGCGGCGAGGGCGGCAGGGGTCACCTCGTTCGACGGAGCATTGACAAGGTCACGTGCCCTGTTAGAGGCCTGGGAGGTCAGCTCGGCGAATGAGACAGCTTCTCTGATGCTGGCTAATTTCTTGTTCTGCTCGGTTAGAACCCTCAGCCGAGAAATCGGTTTGTGCTCCTCTTCCTTTTCGGTCTTGTACTTGGAGAACATGTAAAGAGCGAGGATTGCGCCCTCCACCGAGGCTGTAGCCAGTTGTTCCAGGGCAACGGAAGAATCCAAAAGGACATCCGCCCAAACCACAATGTCTTTCAGGTTTCGTTCCCGGCAAAAGGTGCTCGCTTTCCCGACCGCCTGGCGAGCCTTGTCCGCGTTGTACTCTTCTCGCTTGCCCAGGCCGGTCAGGACGATTCTGGCAGCCGCAACCTTTCGCCCTGCTGGGAAACAAGCGACTTTATTCTGCTTGCCGGTGAACTCCCCCTTCTTGAGCATATCGGAGATGACGCCGCCAGAAGCTTTGTCGAAAGCCTCTGCAACCTTAGGAACCTTGCTTTCTCCTTCAAGAATCCCGAGGATGAGAGCATCCGTCTTGACTTGTGTAGCCTTTCTTGATAAGGCACTTACTCTCACATTGCCCTCCTTCCCAAGATCGTTTCGGACTCAATCGCAGGATGAATTCATCAATCGGACTTTGTTTCGATGGTCAATCCCCGGCTGGAAATCCGGTAATCCATAAGCTGGGCGCCGGCGTTGACGAGAGATTCGATAACCGCTTCACGCTTGCCGGGCTTGACGAAGGTGATCATGCATCCGCCTCCGCCAGCTCCGCAGATTTTGCTGGCGATGGCGCCGGCTTGCCTGGCGTCCTCGACCATTCGGTCAATGGTTTCATTCGTCACACCCTCGGCCAGGTCCCGCCGGTTCTCCCATTCTTTGCGGAGGGTCTGTCCGAACCCATCCAAGTCGCCTTTCTTCAAAGCTTCATACATCTCCAGTGCAGTCTCTTTGATGGTGTGCATCTTGGAGACAGTCTTCTGGTTGCCATCGAGGTAGTTCTTCACCATGGCCCAGTTGGTCAGACCGGAGAAACGCGGCTCTCCGGCAAAAGTCAGCACCAGCCTTTTGTTCAGCTCCTCGAGCAAAGAAGCATCACTGACGAGCTCCTCTCTTTTCGCCCCTGTCACGTCAAACCATATTGCGCTGAGCCCTCCAAACATTGCGGGGAAATAATCCTGCTTGCCGGTCATGGTGCCGATGGATTGCGCCTCGAGGTTTGCCCCGATGTCTATGATTTCCATCGGGGAGTATTTTTTTCCGCCAATATGATTGAGGGCGCCGCTCAGGGCGATCAAAAGGGCCGAAGATGCTCCCAGCCCCGAACCTTTGCGGACATTGTTCTGAGTGGCGATCTTCCAGCCCGGCGGTGGATTGTAGAACCTGATGACCCTGGCCACGAAGGAGAGAGGACCGTCCAACGGCAGCTCCGATGCTGTGGGCGCCCCTGCGGTAAGCCCCAGGTCCTTGGAATGAATCACAATCTTCTTCTCGTCTGTCTCCTCCAGCCAAACCTGGCTCGTAAGGTCCACGGCCATGTTGATGGTGAGACCAAATTCCTCGAAGATGTAGAGCGGGAAGATGTCCAGAGTCCCCCCAGCCAAATCAACTCGATTAGGGGTAGTTGCTTCAAGTATCATCGTGCGCCTCTACAGTTGAATCGAAAGGTGCTTCTCCACAGACCCATGCCGCTGCTATAGGGCGGTCCGTGTTTCCTGAGCGACTTTCTCAGGGACAATCCGCCCTTCCTGTCGGCACCGGGGCTTTGTACGCAGTTACAGAATACAGCAAGCCACAGAAACTTCAACCGGTTTTTGCCTGCTGTTCTCCTTCGTCCTGCGCGCTCTATCTTTTTGCTTGCATTTTTGACCGATTATGCTATAAGTGAAAGCCGCAATCGGGGATCGGCGTGGGAGTCGTGAGTGAGGAATTCCTTCAGTTTTGCCTCGCCGGGCAGAATCGGTTTGTTTCGCTTATGCGTATAAGCGGGCGTAGCTCAATGGTAGAGCCCCAGCCTTCCAAGCTGGTCATGTGAGTTCGATTCTCATCGCCCGCTCCATTGCCCTTCATCCGAAGTGTGGGCGAGGTTAACTCCCTACGACGTTTCGTACCAGGGGCAGCCCGTGCGGCGGGAATCTCTTGACATGGCTGACACGCAAAAGGTATATATGACCCAAGGCCCTTCGACAGAGAGATGCCCGAGCACCTACGTTGGTAGACAGGCGGAGGTCTACAGTAGACGAACACATCATAAGGAGGAATCAAAAGCTTGCCCGAAGTGACAATTAAATCCCTCCTCGAAGCCGGTGTCCATTTCGGACACCGAACCAGGAGATGGAATCCCAAGATGAAAAGGTTTATCTTTGAGGAGAGAAATGGGATTCACATCCTGGACCTTCAAAAGACCATCTCGCAGTTGAACAAGGCAGGCCAGGCCGTGAGGGAGATTGTTCTCCAGGGCGGGTCTGTTGTTTTCGTAGGCACGAAGAGACAAGCCAAAGAGACCATCTATAGAGCCGCGACACGTTGCGGGATGTTCTACGTCAACGAGCGGTGGCTCGGTGGGACACTGACCAATAACAGGACGATTCGTAAATCCATCGGGCGGCTTCGGGAGCTTGAAGCGATGTTGCAGAATGGCACCTTCGAGAAACTCCCCAAGAAGGAAGTCGCCCACCTGCTGCGAGAAAAGGCGAAGCTTCACAAGTACCTCGACGGCATCAAAGAAATGGATGGTTTGCCGGCGGCTTTGTTCGTGGCGGACACACGGAGAGAGAAAATCGCCATCGCCGAGGCCATAAAGATAGGCATTCCTGTAGTGGCCATGGTGGACTCGACTTCGGACCCTGATCTGATTGACTATCCTGTTGCCGCCAATGACGACGCTATAAAGTCTGTCTTTCTGATCACCAATGTGATCGCTGACTACATTGTGGAGGCGCAGAACGAGCTGTACAAGACCCAGCCCGAAGCGGCGCCTCCCAGAGGAGAGGCTCCTCCTTTGCACGAGGCCGGGGTGGGAGAAACCTCCGCGGTGCCAGGTTCCTCCTCGACGGTCCCGGAAGCGGGGGGAGGGGACGCTCAAGGCGCAGAATCTTCCCCTCCGCAGTCTGAATCCCTGACAGAGGCCGGTTCGGAGGCTCAGCAAGAATCGAAACCGGAAAGCTCGCCCGGCGACGCCAACCAGCAGGCGAGCCCTGATGTGAAAGGCAGCTAAGAAGATGGAAATTCCTGCATCTCTTGTCAAAGAGCTGAGACAGAAGACGAACGCTGGAATTATGGAGTGCAAGTCCGCCCTCCAGGAATCCAAGGGAGATGTTGAAGCCGCCATTCAGATCCTCCGAAAGAGAGGACTGGCCATCGCGGAGAAGAAGGCTCAGCGGAAGGTGCCCGAGGGCATCGTGGCCTCCTATATCCACCTGGGAGGCAAGATCGGTGTCCTTGTGGAGGTGAACTGTGAGACCGATTTCGTCGCCCGCAATGAAACCTTCCGGGCGTTCGTGAAAGACATTACCATGCATATAGCAGCGATGAATCCGAAGTATATTCGGCGGGAAGATGTGCCACCGGAAGTCGTCGAGCAAGAAGAGGAGAAATACGCTTCGGAGATCACGAACAAGCCCCCTCAGATCGTCGAAAAGATCGTGGAAGGGAAACTGGGCAAACATTTCTTTGCAGAGAAGTGCCTTCTGGAACAGCCGTTTATCAAGGACCCGGATATCCCCATCGAGCAATATCTCAAGCAGACCATCGGCGAGCTTGGTGAGAACATCGTCATCCGCAGATTCGTCCGCTACGGCATGGGAGAGGATGACTGAGTCCGTGAAGGAGAGTGGACAGGGCGCGCAGCCTCTTTATCGCAGGATTCTCCTGAAGCTCAGCGGCGAGGCTTTGAAAGGGGAGAGAAGCTACGGTATTGACCCGGAGGTCTGCACCCGTATCGCCACAGAGATCAAGGCTGTCCGGGCATTGGGTGTGCAGGTTGCCACCGTTGTGGGGGGAGGCAACATCTTTCGTGGGGTCTCGGCCGCCAGCAAAGGGATGGACAGGACCATCGCCGACTACATGGGAATGCTTGCAACCGTCATGAACGGAATGGCGCTTCAGGACGCCCTGGAGAAAATCGGCGTTCCCACCCGCGTCCACAGCGCCATCGAGATCAAACAGCTTGCCGAGCCGTTCATCCGCAGGAGAGCGGTCAAGCAACTCGCATCGGGCATGGTGGTCATTTTCGTCGGAGGAACGGGAAATCCTTTCTTTTCCACGGACACCACCGCCGCGCTGCGTGCCATCGAGATCAACGCGGAAGTTGTGCTCAAGGCCACGAGGGTGGACGGTGTCTACTCCGCGGACCCGGAAGTGGACGCTCAAGCTCAGAGGTTCGATGAGCTAACTTATCTTGACGTCATAGACAAACGGCTGAAGGTCATGGACAGCACGGCCATTGCCCTCAGCATGGACAATAATATCCCCATCGTGGTGTTCGATCTGACAAAACGCGAAAATCTTAAGAAAATCGTTTTGGGTGAGAAGGTAGGAACCATTATTAGGGGTCAGCGCCATGCCTCTTGACAAGCTTTTGAAGGAAACAAAGGAGAAAATGGACAAGTCGGTGGAATTCGTTCACAACGAGTTTGCCACCATCCGGACAGGGAAAGCCTCGCCGGCCCTGGTCGAAAACATCACCGTGGATTATTACGGAGCGAAAACCCGCGTGAGAGAATTGGCCAATATCTCGACCCCGGAACCGCGCCTTGTCGTGATTCACCCGTGGGACCCGAATGCCGTCGGTCCGGTTGTCAAGGCCATCGAGCAATCCGGCCTGGGTATCACCCCTATCAGCGATGGAAAGAATGTGCGCATCCCTATCCCTGAATTAAGTGAGGAACGAAGAAAAGACCTCATCAAGCTCGTCAAGAAAATGGCTGAAGACGGGAAGGTTGCCATCCGCAATATCCGGCGATCCACCAACGAGGAAATCAAGCAGATGCGCAAGGAGGGGATCCTGCCCGAGGACGAGAGTTTCCGCGAAGAGCATGAGGTTCAGAAGCTCACCGACGAGCATACCGAGAAGATTGACGAGCTTTTGGAGCATAAGGAAAAAGAGATTATGGAGGTCTGACAACGGGGACGGTCGGACCGATATTCGGCATCTTGTTCGCGTTGTCCACGACTCACCTCATTGTTCTGTAAGAAACGCATTATAATGAACGTGGAGGGTGTTGACCAACGAGCAGTTTTCTCTTATGATTATTGAGACTTGGGCCGGTAGCTCAGTTGGTAGAGCAATGGCCTTTTAAGCCATGGGTCGAAGGTTCGATTCCTTCCCGGCTCACTTTTTCAGAGTTTGTTGTGATACAAGATCAACGGCGCGTTTTCCCGTTTAGGTTTTTTGCCTGTTCGGCGGTTCGAGTCTACCTTTTTCTGTTAGGCATTCACGGTGGAGGGCCGGGGCGCCGATGAAATCCGATTCCGCGGCCTCATCGTGTAATCCGGACAGGACACCGCGTTTTTATCCCGGCAACACGAGTTCAAATCCCGTTGGGACAGCGGTCCCGGACAGCGACCGTTGAAATCAGAGAAAGACGCGCTTTAGCGACCCTATCGTCTAGCCTGGTCCAGGACACCGGGTTTTCATCCCGGCAACACGGGTTCAAATCCCGTTAGGGTCGCTCCTGTCTGTGGCGAGGACGCAAGTTTTCTCTTGAGAATCTTCGGCTGGACAGACCGTGAGTCTCGGCTAACGTATTGGCCTGCGGACGTATGTCATCGGCTGATGTCAAAACGGAGACAAGATCATGACACATGATGAGAAGCCGCCGGTCTGGAAGATGATTCGTGAGGCAGCCGAGGCACTCGGCTGGAAAACCACGAATGTGGCTGTTAGGGATTGGATACTGCAGCGTTATCCCGGTACTAATCCTACCACCATCCAGTGTCATATCGTTAGCTGCACGGTTAACCACCCGTCAAGAATCCACTATCCTCATAATAAAAAGCCTCGTATTTCCAACACCCAATACGATTTCTTCTTTCGTACGGATCGCGGCCAGCTTGAGCTGTATGACCCTGAGAAACATGGGCGGTGGGAGATTCTCGAACGAGAGGACGGTCGGCTTGAGGTCGGACTTGTGGGGGAGATGGGGGACAAGGAGGAGGCTGGGTTTGCCGCGGAAGCTCATCTCCGAGACTACCTCGCCCAGAATCTCGAGCAAATCGAGCCAGGTCTTCAACTTTACACGGACGATGAAGGAACGAGCGGCGTTGAATATCAAACGCCGGTTGGCCGCATTGACATCGTGGCGGTTGACCGTGACAACGGCTTCGTCGTCATTGAGCTGAAGGTTTCACGGGGACCCGATTCGGTTGCAGGACAAGTTCTCAGATACAAGAACTGGGTAAAGAAGCACCTTGCCGGGGACGCCCCCGTCAGAGGTATTGTCATAGCAGGGCACCTCTCAGACAAGATCCGCTACGCCATCGCATCAGACCCGGAAATCACAGCCAAGGAATACGAGCTGAGGTTGGCGATCACGGATGTTGAGAGGATTCAATAGCATCCGGCCGAAACAGGAGGTGATGAGACCGAGGGGAGGATGGGCTACGTTTGGCCGCTCTTTCGGTCCGTTTCATCATTAGAATCGGGGAGTCGTCCGGGTCAATAGCTTGCTGGAGGAGGTTGTCATGAGAACCTCGCCGCCCGTTAGAATTCAGATCCGCGCGCCCTATCCCCCGTCAACTGAAACTGAAATCAAGTTCGACACGTACCGGTATTATCTTCAGTGTATATGCGAGTACCTTCAGCAAGAATACGGCACCTGGGAAGATTTTGGCCTTCAGTGCATTGCACGCACTCAGAAGCTGCGAGAAATGAGATGCTTCGATAAAGCGTGGATCGACCGATTCGTGAAAATTGCCTGGAACACTGAGTATCTGCTTTGCATGGGGCCAGACGACCCAGAGCTGATACGAATCAGCAATCAATGGACCCCGGTTCAGGCTTACTTCTCGGTCTATGCTTGCTCGGAGGCAGTTGCCTATGCCATTGATGGCGGAAAAGCCGACGGCCACCGCAAAGCCCTTAGGAAAGTCACAGATTATTTCGTCAAGAATGGAATGTCGCCTTGGGACAAGACGTTCAAAGGACCTCTTGGAAAAACGAAGAACGAACATGAGCCGGTCAACTTCCCTGACAACCTCACGATTCCCCACAACCTCAGCAGGCGGAATGTTGACCCTCTTGAGATGATTGCAAAATGCCTTAAGGCAGAGCATTCTCATCGAGTAGACGACCTCTGGAAGAGCAGAAAGCGCGAGGGGGTTTACAAGTACGAATTCGATCCAGGGTATACGGGTCTGCTCCATTTCTTGTACAGGTTGCGGATCAAATCCAACTACAAAGAGGTGGATTTGTTCGTAGCAGAGGCCCCAGAGGAGAATATTCGAGGTTTCGCCAGATGCATGCAAGAATTCTGTTGTTGGACTCTGCTCTACATGGAAATCATGCTTATCAGGAAGTGCACAAAGCATTACTTATTGGGGCTCGCCGAGAAGTACCGCTCGGTCAATCCTCATGCAAAAAGGCTCAAGGAGCGGACAGATTTCTACCGCGTAAGCATATGAGGCGTGAAGTACTCTGGATTCAAAGATCTTCTGCAACACACACCGTTCTAAGTGTGCGCGGCTTGTGTGTCCGCAGCGGCATTCCTGCGACGGAAGGTATCACGCGAACTCTTTGGTGGGGAGTCAGGGACCAAATACATTAGCACCCTCGCCTCCCTTCTTCGCTTGGTCGTCACATTTGGGCGAATTATCCACTTCGTCTGGAACCTGTTGGGACTGGAACAGAGTGTGGGGACTTTTGTGGCGAGAAAACATCCAAAACCAGTCCGAAATTACCTAAAGTCCCGGACAAATTCTTTTCATGTAAGTCACTGCAGTATCTTGCGATTACGTCACTTGCGCTCCTTACCATCCCCGCATTCGTAATGCGGCGGTCGTTTCGGGTCATCCAACGTCAGACCCAAAACATGGATTGTCGCAGGGTGTCCCCTGCTCTTACACCGTTTCCTGCATGACAAGGACGAGAGGAGTGAAAGCATGGCGGTCCAAATGTCACGTGATGCCCGTGATGTCAACTTTGGATAACGGCAGCTTCCAGGGAGGCTTAAGGGATGACAGAGGAGGGCTGAAAGATGTAAACCTTGACACGGCCCCAAGCCTTGCTATGCTACGCATAATCAGGCTGTTGCGTTGCTAGGCCGAAGGCCTCGACAGCTTCCCGAATGCGGACCAGACCTTTTCTGAACTCCGGCAATAAGGCTCGCTCTCTTGCCGTTTCCTGCCATTTGACCCGTCTTCTACAGTTGCGGGGGGGCTGGAAAATTGGCGCGTTAGCAATCAAGGAGTTACGAAAAGAAGACGCGGTTTCTGCGGAAAGCGTAGTGCCATAAAATGAGGGATTTTTCTGTTAATGCAGTTTTTCTGACATGCGCTGCTCCTTTATGGTTCTATTTTTTAGTAGTGGAGAAAATGGAGGCTGTCACTGGAGGAAAGGCGCGTGTTTGTGAGAGTGAAAGGGTCGGGGAAGTACCAGTACCTGCAGGTGGTTCACAACAAGAGAGTCAATGGGAAGGTGCGGCAGGAGGTCATCGCCACACTGGGTCGTTTTGACGTGCTGATGAGAACGGGGCAGATAGACGGTCTGATTGCGTCCTGTGCGAGGTTCGCCGATCACGTTGCTGTGCTTGACACGCAAACAAGGGGTAAGACGCCCGGTGAAAGCATCCGCATAAAAAAAGGCCGGAGCGTCTGCCGGCGGCATGCAGTGCTCCGGCCTGGTTTAAGCGGCCATTTTGCTGTTAGTCATTTAGCTGTGACAAGGATTTCTTGGGGCGGGGCCTCATCCCTGACATGGGGATCGTAGTATTCGTAGGCGACTGATTTTGCTGCCTTGGCCTTGATGGGGAATCTCGCCATCAGGCGGTACTTCAACGTCACCGGCTGCTCCCCAGGAACCTCCCGCAGGTAGACGATGATCTGGCGTCCGGTGAGCGAGTACTTCTCCATGACCTTGTCTTTCACCAGGGCGTTCAAATCCTCCGTCAGGACTGTGAAGCCGGGCGGCAGCCCCAGATCAACGATGACCATCTTGGCGGTGGCCGGGCGGTTGTTTGCTACGGTCACCTTGCATTCCACCGTGTCGCTGACGGCCAGCTCCGTTTTATCGTACTCCACCTCAATGCTCATCGGCTCTTTCCCGGGGTGCAGCTCTCGGTAGGGCAGGTAGTACCGTCCAACGACCTGATAGAACATGCTCCCCTCACCCTCGATGCTCAGCTTCACAGTGTTCTCTCCCTCAACCGTCATGCTTTTCAGGTCCACGAGCTGGAGCACGTCCGCGTTCGTTTTGTCTATTTTGAGGATGGCAGCTTCCTTTCCGTTGATCGAGACGTGAATCGTCCCTTCCACTTCCTGCGTGCCTTCTTTTATTGACATCACGAGCGTCTTGAGCGCCTGGATCGTCGCCTGTGTCGAGTACCATGTCCCGTTGGGGTCCTTCTTTTTGATCAGATAATCGTTGATCTTGGACACGACCGCCGGGTGCTTGCCGTACCGTAGGAGCGCCTGACAGGCCAGCGCCGTCGTCTCGATCACCCCGGCTTCTCCTCTTCCGAAGGTTGGCGTCTCGCCCTTCATCGGCCAGTACACCAGCCCATCTTTCTCCTCTTTCTCCTGGAGAAGCTGCCGGATGAGAGCCGCTGCCGTGGCGCCGTTCTTGTCGTGGAGCACGAAGGCATTCGCCAGGAGCGCCAGCGTATAGTTGTCCAGCGCCTTGTCCATATTCTTCTCGAGATATTCAACCGCTTTCGCAATCGCCGGCCCTTTGTACTCCGTCGCCAGCAACCCCCAGGTTGCGTAGGCTGTCATGCGGAGAACGTCGTTCTGGAACTTATTGATCGCACCTTCGGCGATTCCACCTTTCGTCGGACGCCACGATCCATCCTCATGCTGCTGCTTGACCAGCCACTCCTGCGTGCGGCTGATGATGTCCGGGTCAACGTCGTGCACCTTGCTCATGTCGTAGAATTCCATCAACCCGTAGGTTGTCAGGACGTTGTGCGCCGGGGCTTTTCCGAACCACTCGAACCCGCCGCCTTGCACCTCGTAGCTCAGGAGTCTCTGATAGCCCGCATTCACAAAGCCCTCCGCCTTCATCTGGATTTCCGGCGTGACCTTTCCCGTGGACTTCATGTAATCGAGAACCAGGATGTTCGGGTAGGTCACCGACGAGGTCTGCTCGAAGCACCCGAACGGCATCCGGAGAATATTGTCCATCCCCTCGACCACTTGCGAGAAGACGCCCGGATAGACCTTCACGAATATCTTGCTGGCCTCGTCAATCGCACTTTCAGGAATGTTGATCCTGGTAACGATCTCCTGTTCCAGCCGCCCAGTGGCGTTGACCAAATGTTCCTTCCCATCCGGCTCGACCTCAATGGAGCGGGAGATGGCGTCGTTTTTCTTCTCGCCGTAGCCGAACACCGTGAAGGCGTAATTCCCGATCTTGTTGACCTTCAGCGTGAAATAGACCGCCCGCACTTCGCTCGGTCCTAAGATCACCTCCTTCTCCGGCTCATCGAGAAGCGTGAACCAGTCGGCTTCCTCTGCCTTCAGGCGAATTTTCTGTTCGCTGGGCAGGTAGTTGTACACCGCCACTGGCACCGAGACCTCATCGTTTTGGATCAGCGAGATGGGGAAGTCTATGTCAATGAAGAAATCCTGGAAGACCCGCATCGGGCACGTCTTCGACCCCAGCATCCCGTCCTTGGACGACGCCATGGATGTCAGGCGCCAGGTGGTGATGGAATCTGCCAGCTTGATCTCCGTGCTCGCCATGCCATTCGCATCGGTTATGAGCAGCGGATTGAAGTACAGCGTCTCGGGGAAGTACTTCCGAACTCGAGGCGGCTCGGGAGCCCCTGCTTTTTCTGCACCGGCCGATCCTTTCTTGAAAGCGCCTCCAACGGCCGCGCCCGCCAGGTCTGCGAACCGCCCATTCTCTGGCCGGGCCAGGTCCAAAGGCTGCGCCCCCGCCTCCGGCACCGCCATTCGTTGTGCTGCACCGTTAGCGTTGAACATCCCGAAATTCTCCATCTGCACACCGAGTTGCCTGCGCCGCAACTGGCCCCCTACCAACCGCATTCGCTGCTCGGGAATCCACACGTCATCCTGCGTCCCCTTGATTCCATCCACGCCGAAGGTGAGGAGTTGAAATCCGTGGTAGGTCTTGCAGCTATTGCACCAGCTTCCTTTCAGCTCGAACTTGTTCCCCCACGCATCGGTAAGGTCTCCTTTCAGCAGGTACTTCTGCTCGACGAGTAACTCAAGCGTGACCGGCTTCTTTGGATCCCACCCGATCTTCTTGAAATACGCATCCTTTTCCTGACGCGCTCTCTTGCGGAACGACTCAAATGCCTTCGCGATCTTCTGATACTTCTTGGAGAGATGGTTTGTGATGGCGATGCCATAGGCTGCGTCGTCGCCTTTTATCCGGTAGGTGTCCACGTCAATCGCATGCTGCTGAAACCCTTCCGCCGAGGCCAGGAGTACCCTCGCCGCCTTCTCCTTGATCGCCAACTCCTGCTCTGCCGCAGCGAACCTTTCCGGAGAAAGCGGCCTGACCACATCCTTCATGTCGTAAGCATGAATCTCATACCTCGGCTTCATAATCTGCTCTTCGAGGTAGAAATAAACCTTCTCCATCCCCGGCTGCATCTCCTGAAGCGCGAAGACCGACTCATCAACCACCATGATGCCCAACGCCGCCAGAACCGGATGTCCTTCCTTGTCCGTGACTTTGAAATTGACCTTCGCATATTCAGCGGGAAGATAGGTGTCTTTGTCGGACGAAATCGCAAGGTTCAAGTCGTTCGCCGGATCAACGAAGAAAAGCTTCCGGTCTCGCACGATGTTGCCATCTTTGGAGATAATGTAGGTGCTCAGCCCGACCGCTCCGACGAGGTTCTCGTCGAGATCAACCCGTGTCGCGGCCGAGCCTTCGGAGAGATTCAGTGTTTTTGTCAGAATGGTCTGGTTGTCCCGGATCACGTCAATGTAAGCCGTGCCTTTCTTCTTCGTCGAGACCACGCTGACTTCCACCGAATCGCCCACCTTGTACAGGGCTTGATTGGTTCTCACTATCACGCTGTCCGTCCCCTGAGACTTCGGCTGGAGATCAATCGTCAGGGAGAAGCGATTCCCCTTCGCGTCCTTCCCCTCGATCTTGAGCTGGACTTTCTGTGTTCCGGGGATGACCGTGAATGCTCCGAATCCTCCCTCATCGGTTTTGACCACGACACCCTCCGGCGGCGGTTTCACTGCCGGCATTGCCCCGGTCACCGAGAGTCTCATTTCCGTTTCCGCCGGTCTGTTGTCCGCGTACGTCGTCACGAAATAGACCGTGTTTTCGACGTTTGGCACGAGATCGCCACTTTCCGGCACGGCCACCACTGTGATCGCCGACCGGGTAACGCTCAGATTCCGGGTCAGCTCCTCCTTATGATCCGCCGAATCCACAACGGAAGCGTCGACCTTCACGAACGCCTTCCCCTGCTCTAACGGCTGCCCGACGAAATTGTCCGGCAGTTTCTGCTCGAACTCGTAATGCCCCTCGCTGTCGAGGTCGGCCGTGATTTTGGCAAACTCCTCAAAGCCCACGTCGAATTTCGAGAACTTGATCGTCAGCTTCCCTTCCGCCACCGGCTTGCCGAAGAAGTAGTCCACCTGCACGTCTCCTTCGACTGTTTCCCCCGGCTCGTAGAAATCCTTGTCGGTCTTGAGAACGATCTTGAACTTCGGCAGGACGTACCGCTCCACCGTCACCGTCTTCTCCTGCTGCCCTTTCCCGACGGAAACCCGAACCGTGTACCTCCCTTGATTCAGCTCATTGGCGAGCTGAAAGTCCGCGAAGGCGACGCCAAATTCATCCGTCTTCGTCTCTTTCTTGAAGACCTTGTTCCCTTTGGAGTCCATCACCTCGAAAGTCGCCGGCGATTCCTTGACCGCTTTCGAGTCCGGCACGGTCAAAGCCAGCGACCTCATGTGGATGACGTGACCCGGCTGATACATCGGCTTATCGGTCGTCAGGAGAATCTTGTTCCCGCTCTTGAGTCGAATGTTCTCCTTGATCTCGTCCTTCCCGATGTCCGTCTCCACTTCAACCTTCAGCTCCGCACTGCCTTCCTCAACAGCAGGCATTCGGAACGATGCGTCAACGGTACCCTCCGCACTCGTCTTGCCCGCAAAAAGCTCCGTATCCTTGTAATCCTTCTTGACGGAGATGCAGACCTTTGCTCCCTCAATCGCCTCATCTGCCGTGTGGTTTCGGACGATCACCCGCAGCCCCGCCAGCGACCCCGCATAATAGTCCTTCTGACCGAGCACAATCGTCTGCAACTTGTCCGCAAGATAGAAAAGGCTCTTCCGGTGGCGTGGCCAACGCCCATCTATCCAATAGTGCACCACATATTTCGCGAGCTGCGTCCCATCAATCTTCGCCGGGACCCTTGCGCGGGATTCACCCCTCTGAAACACCCACGAAGCTCCGCCAAGCTCGGTCCCCTCCAGATCGCTAATCTTCGCCCAGAGCCTCCCCGTCCCCCGTGGCAAGCCTGAGAATTTCAGCCAAACATCCTCGTCTCCCACTCTAATCAGCTTGACCTGGTCGGCCCACGCTGCCGCCTCCTTCGCCTCCGGCGAAAGCGAGCCAAACCGTCCGTAGCCAACCACAACGGCTACACAAACAACCGCCACAAGCCCCCACATCCATGTTTTCCTGCTCATTGCACTCCTCCTCAACTTCTGGATTGTATTGTGGCCTCCTGCGGAACCCGCATTCGGACCCCATCATCCTACTCCATGGGCTTTAGACAACAGGGAGAGCAGAATGTTCCTATGTTTCCCATATTACTGCCTTGTCCTCCATTGCTCAACTCACTTGCTTGCTCACCTAACGGCAAGTGACAAGTTGTGGAAAAAGAGAACGGGGTCTTGCACAGTGGCGACGCTGAGTTCTGCTCCTGACATTTTTAAGTTTCTACGCATCTTCTGCTCCCTTTCAGAAAGTAAGGGTTGACAGGTGCTGTGTCAGCGCGGCAGCATTCTCGAAAGAAGGTTGTTTGGCGCCTGTGTCGCTGACTGGAGAAAGCGGGAGGCCATTTCATGGCCGAGCCACCCAGGGGAGGTGGTAAACGTGCACATTAGAGCTTCTCTCTCCACCTTACGGTTTGTCCCTTCCTTTGTCGGTCCGGTAGATGCTTCCGATGAGAGATTGTTCATAGAGCGTTCTGGCCCAAATTCTGGTAACGGAAAAGCATCGGGAACAGCCTCGAAAACCGTTCATGGTAGAAGATACAACTTCTTGAACCGGAGATGGGTAAAGATGAGGAAGATTCTTATGGCGCTGAGCACTGTGTTTGTGATGTGCGCTTGCAATGGGGGTTCGGCGGCGACGTGGCATGTGGACGCCTCGGTCAAGGAGTTCCGAGACGGTACATCTTGGGAAACAGCTTTCGAGAAGATTCAAGAGGGGATAGACGCCGCAGCCGGCGGCGACATGGTGCTGGTTGCTCAAGGAACCTACGTTGAGAACGTGCTCGTGAGGAAGAGGATCACGCTGGAGGCAGGGGAAGGCGGAGAAACGGTTCTCGACGCGGGTGGCAATGGGGCTGCCTTAGCCATCCTCGACGCCGACGGTTTGGCAATTCGCGACCTGACGACTACGAACGCTGGAGGGGAAGCTTTCGGTGGTATTTACTGCGCGAACAGCACGGTCATAATAGAACACTGTAAGGTTAAAGGAAACTCAGGGACGTACGGCGGCGGGGCATTTCTGGTTGAGTCTTCCGTAACTCTGAAAGAGTGTCGCATTGAGGGCAATACTGCGGAGGAAAATGGTGGGGGCATCTATGTCTGGCGATCGCGGGTACTGATTGACGACTGCATCATCACTGGAAATTCTGCTGAGGAAGGTGGGGGCTTGTTCTGCTGGTATGCGGCTCCGCGCATTGTCAGGACAGTCATCGCAAAAAACAGCGCTGCCATCGGTGGCGGAATCGCATGCGACGGATCAATCCCCATCATTGTCAATTGCACCATTGCTGACAATTCTGCGACGCAGGGTGAGACAGGCGGACTGCACTGTATTAAGCCGTCCCCGACCCTCTCAGCTCCGCGAATTATGAACTCGATCATCTGGGGCAACGGCAAAGCGGTCTCCGGTGCTCCCCGATTCAAAATCGAGTACTGCGACACAGATGATCCGTCCCATGCTGGGGCCAGCGGAAATATCAGTCAGGCCCCTCAGTTCGTCAACGCCAGCCAGGGAGATTATAGCCTCGCTTCGGGCTCGCCCTGCATTGACGCCGGCAATCCGGACCCCGCATACAACGACGAGGATGGAACGCGGTGTGACATGGGAGCTTTCGGCGGCACCAGCTACGTTCGGGAGCAAGCTGTGATCACCCACGTCATCGCGGAACTCTCCCAGGACATTTTGATCTATTGGCTGCCAGCGTCCTTCGACGACTTCGTTCTTCAAGCCAAAAGGATGCTCAAGGAACCATGGTCTGGGAGCACGCCACTTGACGCAGAGCAACCTTACATGGAGACGGGGGTGCTGTTCGAAGAGAGAGCGAGATTCTACAGAATTCTGCGTGTGGAGTGACAAGCGAGGAGGCTGTGAGAAGTGGAAAAGATGAGAGTTGTTGACCTTGTAGCAATGGGGGCTTCTTTGATTTTCCTGCTTGGCGTGGCGCCACCGGCGTTCTACCAGTCACGGGAGATCGTGCGGCGGGCCAAATGCGCCAGCAATCTCAAGCGGATCGGCGACGCCATTCGGAGATACCTCAATGATAACAAGGGGGGATGGTTTGCGAGCGAGAAACATGTTCAGTACCACAGGATCAAGCTGTTACCCCCCGGGAAGAAGGACCTGCTGTGGCCCGACTATGTTGACGACCTGGAGGTCTTCATCTGCCCCAGCAACACGAAGAATTATCCATCCCCTATGGGGGAGTACTACTATGAATACAACTACAGGTTACGGGATCACGTATACGATGACGTCCTCTACCCCGCCATAACTCCCTGCGTCCATGACACGGACGGCTACGGCCGAAATGCGCGCATGGACCCCGAAGATAATCACGGCGACGAAGGCGGACACATCCTCTTTTGTGACTTCCATGTGAAATGGATCCACAACACAGAGAAGAAACAGGAGTGGTACGAAGCCATCGGGGGAACGAATCCTACCTACAATTTCCCCATGCGCAGCCGTTGACACGGACAGCGACGACCAAGGGAGGTCACCCGTTCTTCCGTGGGCGTGTGCTCGCTTCTACCACGGTTAACTATGCGCAAGCCCCATGATGTTCCGTGAACCATCATGTCTCGGCACCGCCAGAAGCAGCTTTGCGAGTCAAACGCTTAACGGCGACGAAGTTCCACGGGGCGGGAGACTTGAAGATGGACGTAACTCCACTCATCTCAGGGGAAACGTGCGTAGCATGCAACCATGCCAAGGGGAATCGATCCGGAAGGCCTCGAAAAGCCCCGTGGGTCCCTTGTTAGCGCTGCCTCGAGAGGCTGCACGCAAGGTCAAAGCGAGATGCCGATGCCTGCGACAGCGGATACACCGGTCAGATCAATCTCCGCGTTTCCGTTCGGGAAGCTGACCTCGGCGTCGTCAAACACATGGTCGTAGCGGCCTCGCACGCTCACGGACACCCTCTCGCTGAGCTGGAAAAGAAGCCCGGCTTCGCCATACACGCCCAGCTCAAACGTGCAGTCATCGCCCGAAAAACCCGCCGAATCGAGAGCCACACCGTCCTGCACCGCGGCCCAGTGAAGGTTGGAGTCAGCACTGATGAAGTTTCCGGTCAGCCCCGCACCTGCGACGTAGGAAACCTTGCCGCCTTTACCGCGAACGTCCAGACCGAGCGACACAACCCAGAGGTCAACATCTATGTCCTGACGGACGCTGTGATAAATCTCTGTCAGGGGAGGACCGTCGCCCGCTCCACCGCTGCTCTCTCTACTCGAGGGGATGTTCGGGATCACGTAACCGGGCCCTTCCTTCGTCCCGGAGTAAGGCGGGGGCGGAAGCTCACCGGGGTCGGCCAGAAGGTCGTAGGTGTCCGTAATCAGTCCGCCCTGAGAGCTCCACACGTATCCCAGGTCATCGAACCCGCCGCTCCCGCCGAACGAGGTGAATCCGAGCCCCAACAGAACCGAGCCCGTAAGACATTTGCAGTCGAAAACGTTCCGGCCGATCCTGGCTTCCCATCCGAACTCATCATCCAGATCGAGCGAGAAAGCATCCCGTGGCGATATTGTTTGCCCCTGCGCGGCGAAGGTGCTTCCGTGAAACACAAGGTGGTTGCCGACGACCTGGCTCTGGCTTTCGTAGCCCCAGTACCAGGTGTTGGTGTCACCCTGATAGGGCCAGGTTTTGTCCCACCCTCCGGTGCCGTAGTCTATCCTGACAAAGCCGTCGTCGTATTCTCTGTCAGCGATCCGATCAGCCGGTCCCACCTTACCCGTCGGAACCGCTGAAGGCCGTGAATAGGGGATGACAGGAAGTGACTTGATATGGAAATCCACATCCGGTCCAGCCCTCCAGAAGGGCCCCACCTCAACAAACCATTTGCTTGCGGCAGGCGGCGCCGAAGCAGCCTCTCCGGGTTCCTCGGCATTCAAAACGAAGCAAACAAACAGAACTGCAACCGCCACAATTCCAACCACGAAATGTCCTGCAAAGCTCATTGCGCGTCTCATCTCTATTCCCTCCACCTAACGCAGTGTTTATTGACGGGACTAACCATCCCGTTATCCCTTTGCCCTATGGCGACAGAGAACGGACTCGATAGAAGCGACACCGGGCGCCCTCCGGCGGCTCATCCGCCCATTCCGTCATGCCACCGTTGCAGAGAATCTCGTTCGAGATCTCCGCCCATGGCCCCATCACACTATCGGCGGCTTCCACAACGTATGTGGCGCCAGACTCGGAGTCCCACTGAACGAGAATTGATCCCGATGGCCCGCAAAGCACGCGTTCAACGCGGAGTGCCGAGGCGGCGGAGACCACAGGATCGTCCGCCCAAACCTCAATGACAGGCTTGAAGTTCGGATTGCGGTCTTTGATGTGGAATTCGAGGACAACCTCCGGTGACAACTCTCCCGGATCCAACGGCGCCCATTCGCTGACGTCTTTGTAATAGTAATCCCCCGAACCGGGGTACTGATCCGAGGTCATTCCGTCGGCATTCCACAATCTTCCCTCGGAATGCGGCCCTAACACCGTAAACTCAATGTCTTTCACGACGAGCCAAATGGGAGCGGTGAATGTTCGAGCCGGAGGATTCGCCTCCCCGGTCGCATTCGTGATGCGGACGCGGGCTGTGAAGGTGCCCGTGGCGTAGTTAATCGGCTCGATTACAAGCTCATAAAGCTCGCTCGGCATCCGGACGATGTAGTCTTTTGTGAAGGTTATATTGCCGCAGCCTGGGAGAATCTGCGTCTCGGTGGCGGGTTTTCGAGGCCAGGCGTCGGTCTGCGCCTTCCATTCGATGCTCCACTGACAGGCGGCGACGTTTGTGTGGACGTTCTCGAAGACTTTCACGTCCGAGGTCGCTTGCGTGCGGCCGGCGATTTCCTGTCCGTCCGCGAGTCTCCTTAGAACATAATCTGCCGCGAAGTTGGACCGGGCAGTGATTGTCGAGGGGCCAACGCGAAGGGCGACCATGACATACTCGAAGTCCTCATCCGGGTTGTCGTTGTTCGAGAACCTCACAACCGCCGTGTACTCTCCGTCGGCGAGGCCGGCGATGTTCGCTTTCAGGGCTACGGTTGTTCTGTCGGCCGGGCCGGTGCTGCTGCCAGAGAGAGGGTCCGCCGATAGCCAATCGGCGTCCTGAAACGGCTCAATCTCAACATCCGGAGCATACGGAATATACTGATGGAAATCCGGATAGCGCACTGCCGGGTGTACCGTCGCCGTCCAGTTGACCGTGCCACTGCCTGCGTTCCATACTTCAACTGTCTTGTCCGGAGGATTCGCTGCCCCGGCACAGACATCCACAAATTCCACTTCGTTGGGCTCGACTTCCAGGTCAGGCTCCGCGCAGATCTCCACATTGAGGATGACTTCCACCTCAATGAAAACCTCGGCGGGCTGGTCGGTGAAGAGCACGACAGCCCTGTATTCGCCCGGCTCTTGGATCGCGGAGAGGTCGGCGCTGAAGGTGACAGTTGTTCTGTCGTCCGATCCCGTGCTGCTGCCGGAAAGCGGCTCCACGGACAGCCAATCGGCATCCTGGAGCGGCTGAACCTCAACAAACGGAATAAGGTCGAACGGGGGGTACAACTCGTCCGGCCATGGCAGCGCCGGGTGGACTGTGGCTGACCAATTGAGTATTCCGCCGCCCGCGTTCCAGACCTCCATGCTCTGGTCCGGCGGATTGTCGCCGCCGAGGCAAGCATCGGGAAACTCGACGCTTCTGCTACTGACCTGAAGCGCTGGCGGCTGAACTGCCGGGTTGATGACGATGAGGAAGTCCCTTTCATCCGTCTGGGCGGGGTCGCTGCTATCGGTGACGCGAACTCGAAACCCAAAGCTGCCCAGGGTGTTCGGGTCGCCGCTGATGGTCCCCGTCGCGGGGTCGAGCATCGTGCCATCGGGAACGTCGCCGCTGACGATGGACCAAGTATAGGGCCCCGTCCCACCGGTTGCCTCGATGGTCTGGCTATACGACTCGCCCATGACCCCGTTCGGCAGCGACTCCGTTGTGATTCGCAACTCCGGCGGCGGCAGGCCCTTTCCGCTGATCTGTATAATTGTGTTGCGAGGACTTCCTTGCCAGGTGGATACGAAGAAATCGTTCGTCAGCGGATCGAATTCCAGTCCCCAGGGACCTCTCCCCAGGCCGGACGCGAAGAGCTGAACCCGCGGGTCGCTCGTTCCGAGGGTGGGAGAACCTGTCGTATCATCAATCGGCAGCCCGGTGGCTTCGTCTATCTCAAGAATCCAGACCTCCCCGTAATCCCAATTCACATACATCATGTCGCCCTGCAACGGGCCCGATGGAATATACTGAATGGCGCCGGTCCCCTGGCGGGGAAGGTTCACGAAGACCTCAGCCGCCTGAGGTTCAAATAGTCCGCCGCCAAGTGGATTCAGAGGAACGTTGTATAGGGTGCGATTCGCTCCCCAGACGCTGACCTGCATCATGCCGAAATTCGTGTTCGGGTCCTCGATGTAAGGGGAAAAGGCCAGGCCGGCGATTGACCGGGGTAGTCCGGCGTCGCCCATGTAGTAGAGTGTCTCCGTTCCCGAGACGCCACCGGGGCGTTGCCCGAGGTAGTTGTCGTCCCAGTACGTGTAGAACAGCGTCCCTTCGGGACCGATCTCCCAGCCAGCGTCCAACCCGGACCTACCTGGCGCGGAGAACACGAGGGTCACGTTGTCCGCTGGACCCATGTCCGTCACCTCTTTTGTAACCGGGTCGCGGGTCAGTGGTACGGCATAAAGGGCGCTGTTGGAGGCCTCGGAATTCCCGACGACGTACAGGGTCTGCCCGTCATCGGTGAACAACATTCCGCCGAGATTGCCAGGCACATTCAACGAGCTCCCTGACCACGTTCTCTTCTCTCCAAAATTATCCGGGTCCTCGAAGGTCACACCCCAGACCCCCTGAGACACCACAAACGAAAACAGAAGACCAACACACAATACTGCAGCAAGGTGTTTTCCCATTTTCATATCCGATTTCCCTCCTTCCTGTGGGGTAGGTAAGTAGGATAATAGTTCGTGCGCAGGCGAAATTCCACGGCCCCGCTTTGCTTCTTGTTAAACGCATTCACAACCATCACCAATTAGGTTGGAACTGTCGGCACAAACAACCGGAACAAAGCCAACAGGCTCCCTCTCAGTCCTGCGATCGTGTCTGATAGAATCGTCGTTCCGCGATACGCTTCTGTCAAGCATTTTCGACCGGCAAACATCGCAAAAAGAAAGCGGCGTCGGCAATCCCTCTGGCGGCGCTAATGCTCCGCCGAGAAGCCGGTCTCCATCATGTGGTCGCCGATCCTCCGCCACAACTCCTCAACCAGGTTGGTCATGATCACCAGGTCGTGTTTGTTCCCCTTTATGTCAATCATGTGTTCCTTCAGCACGGCTTCTTTCTTGAATCCGACGGTTTGAAAGGCTTTCATGGCGCCAACCTGCGTTTCCGGCATCTGTGCTCGAAGCTTGTGCAGCCTTTTTTGCAGTGCCCGGAGGAACATCTCCCTGATCAGAATCGTCCCCAGCCCCTTCCTTTGATACTCCCTGGCTACTACGCAGCGAACTTCCCCTATATGCCTCGTCCAGCCTCGCTCCTGCGTGTGGAGCGTCGCGTCGCCTACCACCTCATCCCCCACCTCCGCCAGAACGGGAAACACTTTATCGTAATCAAGTTCATCTGCCCATTGCTGAATCACCTTCTCGTCCGTGACGTCCTCTTTCAGGAATAGCCTGTCCTCTTCCGGCAATTTTCGGAAAAAGGCAAGCAACTTCTGCACGTCCTCCTTGACCATCGGACGCAAGGTAGCCTTTGATCCATCCTTCAACCTCACGATCTTCGGGTAAGCTTCCATAGGTTCTCTCCCACGAATGAGAAATGCTGATAAGAGACCGGACTTTCTCAACAGAAACGTGACCTGTTGACCACGGGGCGAAACGCCCTTGCCAGAATACTAACAACACAAATCCCCGGTCAACAACTTTCCCCCCTTTTCCTCAACGGAACGCCTGGCACTTTCAAGGCGACTTTCTTGGCCCGGACTGCCTGCTGCGTTTCTTCTTCGACCTGTCGGAACCCTGCGGACCCCTGAGGCGACCTTAAACGTGCGGCCAATACACTCGGGCTGCTGACATCCCGTTTGATCAGCCGGTCTCCCACGTAATACTCCACAATATAACCGCCGAACCTCCTTCCCCTCGTTCTGGTTTGGGAGACGAGCTTCCTCCTGTTCTGAGTTGACCGATAGGTGGCCTCAAAGGGCTCTGTCCTTACAACTTTCTTCTCGACGGGCTTGAGCTCGCCAACGCTCAGCCGCCCCTTCTTGGAGGGCACCAGCGTTTTGGTTATGTCCCACCTCCTGGAGGATGCCGACTTCTTGCCCGTTGGGCCAGCGAACTTGAACTCGTAGAATTGGTAGGAAATCCTCAGGTGCCTCATGGCCTGCGGTGTCGTGTTCTGCACCTCAATGGAGAGGAATACCTTCTCCTTCGTCACGGAGTGCGGGAACCAGCGTCTATAACGCCGAGGCCGCCTTGCCCTGGTCCGATCTATTGAAGTGTTCACTCTGACATCGGTCTTCAGAGCGATGCTCCTTCCGGACAGCGGAACCGTCCCCTCCGCCTGAACCGTCGCCACAGCGAACAGCAGTACCAACCACTTTTTCATACCTCCCCCCTTCTTTGCCAAGTGTATTCTTTGGTCGGGCTATCTGCGGATTTTCATTATCGTGGGGCCGGGACCGGGCTGGCCCCGGTGCGACCTCAAGTACGCCTCGTGCAAACGCCTGCTGCTGGCGTCTCGTTTCACCAGCTCATCCCCCACGAAATATTCGACGATATAGCCGCCGAACTTCCTCCCCGAGCTTTTGGTCTGGGAGATCACCTTCGTCATGTCCTGCGTGGAGCGATAGCTCGACACAATCGGCTCGCTCTCGACCACCTTCTTTTCCAGGGTCTTCAGTTGCTCGATCATCAGCTCCCCTCGCCCCGCCGGAACGAGCTTTTCCCGACTTCTCCCACTGCCCAGGCGATATATGATCGTCTTGTTTGAGGCCTGTTCAAACTGGAGTTCATAAAGCTGATAGACAATCCGGAGGTTCTTGACAATGCGAGGAGACATGTTCCGCACCTCGATAGCCAAATACGCCGTTTGCTTCGTGTCCTTCTCCACCGCCGCCCGCTGCCCGTACTTCGTATACTCATCCCTGCGGCTCTTCTTCTTGGAACTCTTCACCTTGATCTCGGTCTTCAGAGCTACACTCGGTCTCCGCAGCGGCACCATCCCCTCCGCCTCAACCGCCATCAGGACGAACAACACTACCAGCCACCTTTTCATTTCCACAACCTCCCTATCGGAATGCCTTCTGATCCATCTTCCCAAACTCGCGGCTCGTCATCAAGACTACCGTAGCTGCCCTTGTCATCTACTCCACTGATAGCATACCACAACGACGCCTTCCCTGCGACGTATAGAAACGGTGCGGCTGCGTCTCGGTGGGGTGTCGGTTGGCTTTCACTGTTTCTCCTCACTGTCCTCGCCTCCCCACTATTGGCGGTCTGGAGTGGCGCCTTTGGTGCCGCCTCAGCCGAATTCTCGCCCACAAGTAAGGCCCCACAGTTTCTCGGGTTCTTGCGGGCGACGCGAACGGTGTCATTTATGGCCTTTTTATGCACGAAAAGCGGCGTTTTTTGCGTCGCAATCCATTGCGAATGAACGGCAAGCGCATCGCCCTTTTAAACCCGAAAACGGGCCAAAATTCCAGTATTTTGCAGTACTTTCTCGACGAGAGGGCATACTGGAATGCCCTCATTATTCCGCGAACCGCAGAGAAAGAGGAAGTCCTGGTGCTGCACCAGCTCACGGAGCCTCCTTCTCCAGGTTTTTGGCGCGATTATGCCACAACTGCTGTCATTTGTCAAGAAAAACGGTTTGAGGGGTGCGGCTGCGTTTCGGTGGCATAGCAGATGAATCTGTTGTCCTTAAGGCAAACCCCATTTCGTGGATTGATTTATCCCGCATTACAGGGCTTGCCCGTTTGGGGGCTTGGCTACCCAGGGCGGTGCCCTGGGCTGCGATATTTCACCCTTGCAGGGCTTGGTATCCAGTGGGGTGTGTTTTGAGATGGTGCGTGGCGGTCTCCCGCCAAAACGAATGAGATACGGATGGTGCAGCGTCTTCTGTCGCCCTGAAGGGGCAGGGTTAATAAAGCCCAGGGCAACGCCCTAGGGAAAGGTTCCGGGGCGAAAACGAGCAGCCCTGAAAGGGCGAGATAAAACGGGAGGTTTCTTGGCGGGCTTCTCGACCAAAGGATTCATCCAGTCCCCGTCACGGAAATACAGCCGCACCCTACAGCAAGTGCCGCCATGGCACTTTCCCCGTTGTCCCTACGGCCCCGGCTTGCTTTCGTCCCAGCCGAGGAACTCAAAGAAGAACTTCCCCTCGTACAGGTTCAGAAACGCGCCTCGCTTCTCTCCCGAGCTGAGGTCATAAACCTGGTATTCCAGCACATCACCGAGGTGCAATTCTGCGTGGGTTGTCGGAGGCACATGCCGGGGCACGAAGAGGAAGCGTCCGTCCGGTGATAGGAAGAGCCTCGTGTAATCGTAGCGCTTCTGTTTGCCGGCGCGCACCTCCAAGCCCGTGTCTCCTGCCGGAGGCTCCCAGACGAGTTCCCTCGATCGGCTGCTAATCCTGTAGCGATGGAGCTGGGCTCTTCCCTCCGAGGTGTTACCTTGCTCCAGGGTACAGAAAAGGAATTCATCGGCTCCGTAACTGCATACAAGATTTCCGGCTGTGAGGCGCTCGGTCGTCCCGTCCTCAGGATCGCAGAGGAAGCAAACCCCATCGTCATCAGCCACGATGTCCTCGTTGACCAGAGAAAAACTACACAGCAGCGCAGTACCCTTTTCAACCACAATGTGTTCGCCGACCACTATCATGTTCGAGACGCCATCCATTCTTGAGATTTCGGGGTGAGGTTTCTTCGCCTCCAGAACCACGAGGCGCCCCGGCAGGTCACGGCCCAGCAGCACCACCAAGGATTCACCTTCCACGAGCGCCACTTTTACCACACCTTCAGGTGGGTCTTCCTTGGGCGTAAAGACCCGACGAGAGTTCTTCGCCTCAGTGTCATAGACGTATGCTGCGCCGCCCGAGCCGAAAACAACGCACCGATCTCCCATGAGGATGGGCAGCCGACCAAGGTACAACCAGTCGAGCGGAACCTTCGTCAGCCCCCCGCCCTCTTCAAGCACCCGGAGGTCGAAATCGGTGAGCTCCATCGTGTTGCGCCACCAGCGCGCCTTATCCCTGCACTCAATGAACGCGACACGCCCACCGTCAAATCTGGTTATGGCCCTTATCTGCCTGCGCGGCGGTAGGGAATAGAGGGGGTCGTAAGTCGAATGGCCAAAATCGAGAATGCCGATGCTGTCCCCGTTGATGATGTACATCTTCCAGCCCTTCGCCCTGGCCAGCTCCCTGAACTGTTCGTACGCCTCCCTGTTCCCGCCGTACCAGTTCCTATAGAGCCGACCTGCCACGTACCCGAAGGTAAACCTGCGAACATGCAAGAAGACGAAGACGGACAGAACACAAAGGACGAGGCAAGCACAGATCACAATCTTCCTGCGCTTCCGGCGCCTCGCCGGATCTCCTCTCCGAGGCTGCTCTCCACGACCCGCCACGTCCTGTCTCCTGTCTCGCCTTGTCAGAACGTCATGCCTGCCAGGGAGGGGTAGCCCAGCAGGCGCATGTACTCCTTCATCATTTTTTTGATCGTCGGGAAGAGGATGTCGTTTCGGCGGTGGACGTCCGTCAGATATTTCAGGCTTGGCCGAGCCGGAGGACCTTCTTTGAAAATCTCGCCCAACTTCCCCTCTTCGACCAGAGCGTCAATATCCTCCTGCCGGAGAATCCCTCGCAGATTCTCGATCGTATCTTTCGCGATAAGCTGCCCCGCCGTCCGCTCAAACGTCGTCCAGATATTCAGCTTGATGATCCCATCTTCCCCGACGCCCTTCACATCCTCCTTGCTCAGGCTGGAACTCCCGTGGAGGACCAACTTCGGCCCGATCGCATCGCGAATCGCGCGGGCGCGATCCCTGTGATACTTCGCCTGAATGTACGTTGACTGGTGCTCCGTCCCCACGTTCGGCACGATGGCATCCGCTCCCGTCTCTTCCACATACATTTTTGCCCTTGCCGGATCCGTCAAAATCAACGCCTCCTGACCCGACATCGCAATCTCATCAACAATCGCCTCAATGAGGTAATCATCGCGATGCTCCTCCTTGAACTTCTTCGTCCGCGCCATATTCTCCTCCAGCGGCAACGCCGAGCAGTCGTACATCACCGACGACAAGAACCCTTTTCCTAACTCAAACAAGTCCGTATCCTCATCCGGCTGTCCGTGGTCGAGATGAGCGAACACCATCACATTCTCGAACTTCCCACCTTCCCTCGCCAGCCTCCTCGCATCGTCCCGAACCGCAAGAAACCCTTCCACCGGGTCCGAAAACGAGGTGTAGTTGATGAGCTGCTGCCGCTCGGGGTACCGAGCCGTGAAAGATAGAATCACCGGCACATTCGTGATGTCGAACTCGCGCCCAATCTCATCCGCCGCCGCGAAAATCGCATGCGTTGTCGCTAAGTTCTCCGTGCAGAAACACGGCATTGCGACCTTCTTCTTGGCCAGTACCTCATAAACCTCCAACGACTTCTCAACACTTGTCTCAATCGGCATAATCTCTCCTCACTGCCACTCAATATGAATGTTCCGTGCGCCGCTCCCCTGGCCGATCCATTATGCGGTTGTCTACAACCCGTTCTGCATCGAGGGAAACGGCGGCTCTTTACCGTGCACCGGGCGGACGATGCGAAAGCCGAGGTAGCTCGTCGGCACCAACCACCAATGGCTCTTCGGGTCCTGCGGGTCCAGTTTGAGCCACCAGTCCTTGGAGACGTCGCGGCCGGCGCAGCGCAGTCCGGACGGGGCCGTTTCAAAGTGTCCGCCCCGTATAACGTGGTTCTCGCCGCTGTCCGGCCCCTGGGGGTCTTTCGTCCACTCCCCGGAAACCACAGAGCCGTAATAGTCCGGCTTGTACCAGTCGAGACACCATTCGCTGACGTTGCCGTGCATGTCGTAGATGCCCCACGCGTTTGGCTTCTTCGTTGCGACGCGGTGCGTCTCGTGCTTGCTCTTTGCCTTGTACCATGCGTACTCGCCCAGCTTCGACTCGTCATCTCCAAAACAGAACTTGCCCTTTGACCCTGCTCGACACGCATATTCCCATTCCGCTTCCGTCGGCAGCCGGTAGAGCTTCTTGGTCCTTCTCGACAACCACCTGCAGTAGACTATTGCCCCGTACCAGCTCACTCCAACCACCGGCTTTGAGTCTCTGCCGAAGCCGCGATACGGGTCTCCCCACGGCATCGTCGGGCACGTGACGCCGTCAACGTACTTCTCCATCCAGGGAGAGCTTTTCGGCCGATACGGATACCCGAAGGCCTCGTACTCCTCGCATGTCACCTCGGTCTTCGAGATCCAGAACGGGCCCACAGTCATTTTATGCTGCGGCCCCTCGTCTTTCTTCCGACCCGCTTCCGAGTCCGGGCTCCCCATCAAGAAGGAGCCGCCCGGAACCGCAATCATCTCGAAAGTCACCGCCGTCCCGTCCCGTCCAACGACCTTTTCGGTATAATTGACAAACTCGGCGGGCGGACTTTCCGAGGGCTTTTCCGCCTGAGACGTTTGCGACCCTGGACTGCGGGCGTAGCCGCACCCGGACACAAATGCCAGCGCCATCATCACGACCAGGCAAATCGCTGCTCTTCCAGGGACACACTCGGACACCCTGCGCCCCCGAACATCTCTCTTCTCTCGCCATCTTTCCTTTCCCTCCGCCAAGATTCCTTCGGCGGTCCGTGCAATCGGAAACAAGCACTGCATATGCAACATCCTCCTTTCCTGACTCTCGGCAAATGGCCCGCCCCCGGCTCACCAATGGCCACACCCTGCTTTCCTGACGACAATTCTGCCACCAAAATGCACCCCACCCGCTCTCACCCAAAAAGCCCCCGCGATGGTCCCACATCCCTCATCTTCCTTCGTAATACCGCCACATGACCTCCCTGAGCTGATCGGGGAAGACGCTCTTATCGTTCTTATCCTTTACCATAGCTCGCCTTGTGTGGTTCACATGCTTCTTCCGCGCTCCTATTGTATCCCCCCGCTCCGAATACGGCAACAAATGGGAAGTCAATTCTTGCCCTGTAGCCCCGAAACCCGCGGGCCGTGAGCTTGCCCCTCACAGACGGCATGTTCGTGGAAGATCTCGTCACTGCCGGGCTTCAGCCGCACCCAGCCCGGCAAGGGGCTTGCCGCGTGCATTAAGAAAAGGTAGCATTGGCAAACAGGTTCTCCGATACTTAGCCGCTGCCAAGGTCTCATCATGGGGAAGAAAGCTTCGCGGAAAAAGAAACGACGACTAACGCCAGGCCCTTCGCTTGCACAGGCGAAGCTCAAACAACCCGCGGCCGAAAGCGTCAAGCCCCCGCGCACTTCCAGGACTCTTGTCTGGGTAGGCGCAGCGGTTGCGGCTGCTGCTGTTTTGGTCGTATTGGGAACCATTTTGTCTCGTCTTGGACGCACTCCCCATCGCGAAAGCCCGGGCAGGAGCATTGCCGAGGAGACGCCTCCCGTCGAAAATCCTATGTTCACCGACGTGACCAAGCAGTCGGGCATCACGTTCCGCCATTCAACCGGTGACACCGGACGCCTCCTCTACCCTGAGATCATGGGTTCGGGAGTGGCGCTGTTCGATTACGATGGCGACAATGATTTAGACATTTACTTCCTCAACGGAAACTAATTAGTTGATGACCATAAGCGGGTGGTCACACAGCGCGCCTTTCTCCTCTCCCCGCCTTCGGCGGGGCTTCAGCCGGGCTTCTCGACCAGAGGCTTCAGTCAAATTCCACCACTCAAACGCAGCTCTGCCATGGGGCAAGAGTGGTTGTGATCACTGAGGATATTTGGTATTCTCTTGACCAGCGTTGGTGGGCAGGCTTAAATGTGAAGTGCAGGATTAGGAGGAGCATCATGTGCAAGAAATCGAATTTTGGGGTTCTTCTTGTTTTGGCAACAGCACTGTGCCTGGCGTGGACTACTTTTGTTCACGCGGAGATTCCAAAAGCCGTGGGTTTTTGGAGATTCGAAGGGGACACGACTGACTCGGGGACGGGAGGTAACAACGGGATTCTGAAGGGTACTGCGGCCCTCGTGACCGACCCGGAGCGAGGCAAGTGCCTGGAGTTAGATGGTGATGGCTACGTGGACATTCCATCCGGCGTGACCGAACTGGGCGCCGCAGATTTTACACTTGCCGCCTGGCTCAAAACCACCAGGACTGGAGTGCCCATCGTATCCAAGTCCAACGGCAACGCTGAGTGGGAAGAAAAGGAGAAGGAGCTTTATGTTGCTGATTCAGCTATATCAGAGGGAGAGAATGATGGGACAGTCGAATATGTAGGTTTCGCGTGTGACTGGGTCCGGGGCAGCACACCCGCTGATGATGGTAAGTGGCACCATGTAGCCGTAACCTGGGCGATGGATGCAGAAGATGGTTGTGTTTTCGTGGATGGCGAGGAAGGCACCGATGATGTGGGGTTTGCCGGCCTCTCAGATAATGCCGGTGATACGGTGAGGATCGGTTTTTCAGAAAGCGCTCACAGCAGCGGCAATTTTGTCGGCCGGATTGATGATGTGGCCATCTTTGGTGCCGCGCTCACTCCTGAGCAAGTGGTCAAGCTGGCGGGGCTACCTACTGCGCCTGGGAAAAAGCCGACAAAACTCAGCCCGGCTGCCAAGGGAAAGCCGATAACCCTTGACACAGGCCCTCATCTGGTCGGCTGGTGGAAGTTTGATGAGGCTTCCGGCAAAACAGCCGAAGATTCTTCCGAGCATGGCCGTAAGGGCACGCTTGAGGGCGGCATGTCGTTTGACAACGATTCGGTCTCAGGCAAGATAGGCAAAGCACTGAAGCTGGACGGCCGTGATGACTGCATAGAGATAGCAGGATACAAGGGCGTTACCGGCACTCGACCTCGAACTGTCGCTGCCTGGATCAAAACAAGCAGACCCAACGGCGAAGTTCTGTCCTGGGGTGCGGATGATTACGGCAAAATGTTTAGATTCGTCTTCATCAGGGGGCGGATAGGTGTGACCCCCAACGGCGGGTATCTCTATATGAACCCCGAGGTCCACGACGATGAGTGGCATCACGTGGCAGCGGTGGTGGAAGAGGCCGAGCTGCCGAATCTGCATGATGATGTCAAGCTTTACAGGGACGGTACTCTGGCGGAGATCCACGACATCGGCCTTTTGGACCTCTGGCCGGTTGATACCGGCAGCGACTTCGATGTCAGGATAGGGAGGCGATTCAATGGCGTCATTGACGACGTTCGTATCTACGACCGTCCTCTGTCAGAGGACGAGATCAAGGCGCTGTTTCTGTTGAAGAGTGGTCGCCCGTTGCCCAAATCTCAAAGATAGTGCTGGGTATGCGGGCCAGATTAAGTAAACTACCAAGGCCAGCCAAGGCCTGAACGATTACGAAAGGAGATGAACGATGGAAAATAAAGAAGTGACCCGACGCCAGTTTATGCGAGATAGTGCGATCACTGCGGCAGGTGTGGCTCTGGGTCTGGGAGCCACTGGTCGTCAAAGCGCCGAGGCAGCCAGTGGTGCGAGCGTTGATACATCCAAGATTCTCAATTACAACTCGAATATGGAGTACCGCCGGCAGGGCAAGACCAATCTCATGGTCTCGGCCGCCTGCCTGGGCGGGCACTCCGGCAGCAACGACAGGGAGCGTTACGAAATCGTCAGCCGCTGCATAGACGCGGGCATCAACTACATTGACGCGTGCACCCGAGGCGAGGTGATCAGAGACGCCAAAGCGCTGAGGGGGCGACGGGACAAAATGTATCTGGCGCTGTCCCACTGCGGCAACGAGGTGCGCAACCCGAATTATCGCACCGCCAAGAAGCTGTTAGAAGTGCTCGATGGACTGCTCAAGGAGTCGAGGCAGGAGTACACCGATTTGTGGCGGATCACCTGCTACGAGCCCGGCGGCAGACACACGTTCAACACGTCCTGCGAGATTGTCGAGGCGCTCACGAAAGCCAAAAAGCAGGGCAAAGCTCGTTTCATCGGGTTGTCCTGCCACGACCGCCGTTGGATCAAGTTCATGATCGAATACTTCCCCCAAATTGATGTTGTGTGCTTTCCTTTCACCACCATGAGCAAGAGGGCTCAGACTGACAGTCTCTTCGAGGCTCTCAAAAAGTGTGACGTCGGTGCTTTTGGTATCAAGCCTTTCGCGGCCGCCTCTTTGTTTACGGACAACCGAGAGGAAGACGACCGCCGTGCGCGTCTGGCCATCCGGTACATCCTCCACAGCAACACCGTAATCCCAATCCCCGGCATGAACCGCGTTGGTGAGGTGGATAACGTGGCGAAGGCCGTGATGGAGCGCCGCCAACTCGACCTGAAAGAAAAGGCCGAGTTGGAAAATGCCGCCAGGGAGACGTGGGCTAAGTTACCTCGGAACTATCAGTGGCTCAAGGACTGGGCTTACGTCTGATCCATAGCCTCCGGCCAACCACGCATTCGGGATAAGGCAAAGGGGGACTGTCTATCCCGTCGCTCGAATGAATACCAGGGCAAAAGGTATGAGATATTGTTTCTTGATGCTTATTCTGGCAGCCGTGGCTGTTGCCGGGATCGGCTGTGGGGAAATCAACGGTAAACAGAAACCGGCCACAAGCGCTAGACCCAGGACAAACCAGGAAACCGCAGCAAGCCAGGAAGCCACGAGCGACGACGAGCCACTACTTCTTCTCGACGACGAACCCTTGTTGTTGCTTGACGATGGGCCAGATGTTGATCCGTCGGCGGGACCGATGGCTGATAACAGTCGCTGCCACGTTTGCCACATCAACTACATGCTGGAGGACATTGCCGTCGTCCACGCGAGGGCCAACATGGGCTGCGCGGATTGCCACGGTGAATCTGACGCCCACATTGCCGACGAATCCTGGTCCTGGGGTGAGAACGGCACGGCGCCGGATATTATGTACCAAAGGGCAGAGGTTAATGAGTTTTGCATGAGCTGTCACCCCAAGGACAAGATCAACCTCGAGCAGCACCAACCTCTCTTCGCCGGCACCGCCCAAGAAAAATACTGCACCGATTGCCACGGTAAACACCGCCTGGCTAAACGCAGGTGCAAATGGAAATAGGCTCGCCCATCCGAGCTTCAATCATCGAATTCGGCATCCACGCGGTGTCAGATGCTCTGCCTCAATTCGGGCACACCTTTCTCCGTTATGCCCGGAACAGCCTGCACAACTGTTAAGCGTCGCGGCGTTGAGCGTGTTACGGCAAAGACTTGAATGACGCTCGCCCTCGGATTACGGTTGATGTTAAACTGGCAATGGAGATTCTCAAGTCAATACCTCTCGGGACAACAGGAGACATGATGATGAAAGGCACTTTGGTCTATGGAGCGGTGGCGGTAGTCATGATTTTGGTGGTCGGCGTGGGGAGGGTGGCAGCCGTGGACATCTCCACATCTCCCGATGTCATCGTCAACCGGGTGGACGAAAAGGTCTACGGTCACTTCCTCGAGCACATCTTCCATTCGGTCAACGGCGGCCTCTGGGGTGAGATGATCTGGGATCGCAGCTTCGAGGGCGGGTCCGTCGCGGGCAGCCAGTGGAGCATCGAGGACAATTGCCTCGTGCAAGATGGACTGGCCGAGAATGTTCGGCTCGTTTTCGGCGATCAAAAATGGACGGACTACGAGTTCACCCTTGAAGCGCAGAAGACTGGCGGCCGGGAGGGATTCCTGGTCCTCTTCCGCGTGGCCAGCGAGAAGCAGTTCTACTGGGCTAACCTCGGGGGATGGTCGAACGTGCGACATTCTCTGGAAAGAGGTGTCGAAGGCCAAAGCCGGTGGGGTGCGGTTGGCCCCAGCGTCCCCGGAAAGATCGAACAGGGGAAATGGTACCGCATTCGAATCCGGTGCGAAGGACGCCATATTCAAGTCTGGCTCGGCGACGACAAGCTGATTGATTTCACCGACGATGCCCGGGCGAACCTTTCCGGGCGCGTCGGCGTCGGCACCTGGAACACCAAGGCCCGATACCGCAACCTGCGGGTCATCTCCCTTGAGGGCAAGAAGCTCTTCGAAGGACTGCCTGAAGTGAAGCAACAGGCAGCGACGCCCCATTCATGGCAGGCGTATGGTCAGGGCAAAACCCATCTGAGCGCCGACGAGCCACTAAACTGCGACAAGTGCCAAGCGATCATCTCAGAGAGCGATGAAACAGGCGTCCAGCAGAGGCCGCTCTGCATTCGCAGGGGCGAGACTTACTACGGCTCGCTGTGGGCGCGCGGCGACGCGTCCGAAGGACTGATTGTCCGTTTGCTTGACGGCGAAAAAACGCTGGCGGAGAAAGCCCTGCCGAAGCCAGCCGACCGGTGGCGGGAATATCGGTTTGAACTGAAACCCGTCGCAACGGCCGAGAACGCCAGAATCCAGGTCGGCGTTCGCGGTAACGGTAAGGTATGGATTGATCAGGTCAGCCTGATGTCGGAAACCTCCCGGCAAACGGGCGGTTTTCGCCCCGATCTGCTCAAAGCAATAGCCGACTTGAAACCACCGATCATCCGTTGGCCGGGCGGCTGCTTTGCCTCGGCGTACCGGTGGAAAGACGGCATCGGCCCGCAGCACAAGCGCCATGTGTACCCCCGCCCAATCTGGGACGACCTCGATGTCAATTCCTTCGGCACGGACGAATTTGTCGCGATGTGTCGCAAGGTAGGCGCCGAGCCCCTGATCGTGGTCAACATTGGCACCAGGCCGTGGAACGGGGAGGTCGAGCGCGATGCATTCATTTGGGAGGTGTGCGATTGGATCGAGTACTGCAACGGGCCGGCCGACTCGAAATGGGGCAAGGTTCGCGCCGCCAACGGACATCCCCAACCGTACAACGTCAAGTACTGGGAGATCGACAACGAAACGTGGCATATGGGGGCGGACGCGTATGCCGAAGCCGTTCGGATTTTCGCCCCGGCAATGAAGAAGACCGACCCGTCAATCAAGCTGGCCGCCTGCGGCAGCGGTGGCTATGGCAGGAGTGCCCGCGATTGGAACCGCGTGACCATCGCTCGCTGCGCCGACCTCATTGATTTCCTGAGCATCCACCATTACGAAAACCCCAACAACTATGGGCAAGGCCCGCGTTCGTACGAGCGTTTCTTCCGCGAAACCGGTTCCCTGATCGCTGAGTCGAAGAATCCGGATTTGAAAATTTACGTGTCGGAGTGGAACGCCCAATCCACCGACTGGCGCACGGGACTGTACTGCGGTGGGCTGCTCAACGCATTTGAGCGCTGTGGCGACATCCTGGAGATCGGTGGGCCGGCTTTGTTCCTGCGACACGCCTCGGCCCGAAGCTGGGACAACGCGTTCATCAACTTCGATCACCGCACCTGGTTTCCGGCGCCGAATTACGTGGTGATGAAACTGTGGCGTGAACACTATGCTCCCCACAGGATTCAACTTGACGGCGATGCCAGCTCATTGAATGCCGTAGCCACGAGATCCGCCAACCGCAAGACGCTTTACTTCAAGGTCGTCAACCCGAGTAAGAAGGCGGTTCCGGTTAGATTGGCGGTTGGGAAGAGTTTCCCGCTGGGCAAAGCGAGCATGAAGATTATCGCGCCCGATTCCCTGGGTGCCCGCAATACGCTGGACGAACCGAATAAGGTTCGTCCTGTTTCACATGAAGTCAAAATTGACAAGCAGAGCGTGAACTTCACCATGCCTCGATTGTCGGCAGGAGTCGTCACCATCGAGAGGAGGTAAGTTCTGTTACGTACATGAGCGAAAGGAGATTCTGGAGATGTCAGGAATCAGGTTGCTTGCTGCGCTTTTGGGCGTGTTTTCGATCTTGAATGCCGTTTGGGGTCAGGAGCCGACCGAGCAAGTCAAAGTCGCCCTCAAGGCTAAGCCTTTCGATTTGAAGCAGGTGAGGCTGCTTGACGGGCCGTTCAAGGATGCGACGGAGCGTGATCGGCGATACTTGCACTCGCTTGATTCCGATCGCTTGCTGCACACATGGCAGATCAATGCCGGCTTGCCTTCCGATGCCGAGCCGCTCGGCGGGTGGGAGCGGCCCAACTGCGAGGTTCGCGGCCATAGCCTGGGACATTATCTTTCGGCTTGTGCGTTGATATACGCCAGCACCGGTGACGAGAAGCTCAAAGCCAACGCCAACGCGATCGTGGCCGAGTTGGCCAAATGCCATGAGGCACTGGGTGACAGCGGCTACTTGAGCGCGTTTCCGGAATCGTTCATTGATCGGGTGGAGAAGTGTCAACGTGTTTGGGCGCCTTTCTACACCCTCCACAAGGTCTTTGCTGGCTTGCAGGACATGTACAACCACTGCGGCAACGAACAGGCGTTGGAAATCGCCGAGAAGATGGCCGGCTGGCTGAAGAAGCGTCTCGACAGGATTGATGAGGCCCAGATGGGTCGCATCCTCAATCATACCGAGCAGGGCGGCATGAATGAGACGCTGGCGAACCTCTACTCGACGACCGGTAACGAGGATTACCTGGCCATGGCCCGTCGTTTCGACCAGAAGCGTTACGTCGAACCTCTGGCAAGGGGGGAAGACAAGCTCAAGGGCGAACACGTGAATTCGTTCATCCCCAACATCATCGGCACCGCTCGGCAGTATGAAATGACCGGGAACGAACGCGACCGCAAGATCTCCGAATATTTCTGGAATCAGGTCACCAGTGCTCGCACGTACTGCACCGGGGGCACGAGCTTCAACGAGCACTGGCAGAGTGCCCCGTACCACCTGTCTGATCAGCTCGGTGACCATACCCAGGAGACCTGCTGCACGTACAACATGCTCAAGCTCACCCGGCACTTGTTCTGCTGGGAGCCTATGGCGAAATATGCTGACTACTACGAACGGGCCCTGTGGAACAGTATCCTCGCCACCCAGAATCCCCAAACGGGCATGATGATGTACTTTGTGCCACTGGCGACCGGGCGGTGGAAGATGTTCAATCTGCCGACCGGGTCGTTCTGGTGTTGCACGGGAACGGGCATGGAGAACCACGCCAAATACGGAGAGAGTATCTATTTCCACAGGGACAACACCTTGTTCGTCAATCAATTCATGGCCTCGGAATTGGACTGGAAGGAAAAGGGTGTCAAGGTGAGGCAGGAGACGGGGTTTCCGGAGCAGGAGAGGACGGCGCTCATCGTCATGACCGACAATCCGGTGAAGTTCTCAATACGCGTCCGCGTGCCGTACTGGGCCGCTGAAGGCGTGACCGCGAAGCTCAATGATAAACCGCTGAAGGGCCACGCTGAGCCATGCAGCTATCTCGTGGTGGATCGGATCTGGAAAGACGGCGACAAGCTCGAGGTGTCAATGCCGATGTGCTTACACCCGCATCCAATGCCGGATGATAAGACAGTGGTGGCGTTCATGTATGGGCCCTTCGTGCTCGCTGGCAAACTCGGAGGAGAGGGGCTCACCGGGGAGAACACCCATACGTCGCAGAACTGGTACAAGTTCAATGGCGTGGCGAAGGCACCCCCGCTGTTGGGCGACATCAACAACCTGGAGGACTGGATCAAACCGGTGGAGGGCAAATCACTGACCTTCCGCACGACGGGACAGGACAAAAACTTCACTTTGATACCTTACCATCGTCTCTTCGGCGAGCGATACGTTGTCTACTGGAATGTCTACAGCAAGGACAGCCCTGAGTATCAGGAATTCCTGGAACGTCGGGAGGCCGAACGGAGAAGAGCCGCTTGCCTGCTGGACAAGGTCGAGATCGGCGATGCCAAATCGGAAAGAGCTTAATGAACGGAGGGCTGATCTCGAAGGGCAAAATGGGGCTTTGTTATTGGCTGTGTCCGCCTCGGACGGGAAGAAGCTCGCGGAATACAATCTTGAATCCCCACCTGTATGGGACGGCATGGCCGCCGGCAACGGGCGACTATACATCGCGACGGAAGGAGGCGAGCTTCTCTGCTTCAGGAGCCACGAGCGACGCTGAGGGTCAGCCGTGCGCCGCGAAGCCAACCAACCACCGGAGCAATGGGATGTGCAGCCCCTTTGCATGAGGTAGGTCATCTACAGTCAGTGCCTTCTCGACGCAGGATATCTTCTATTTGGGAGCAGAGCATCGCCGCCTTGTTCACCGCGACATCCCACACGATTTCGCTATCTACCCCGAAATAATCATGTATGAGTTTGTCTCTCATGCCTGCCATCGCGCGGCAGTCAACTTCCGGGTATCAGTGCCGCAGTTCAGGCGGGACTTTTTTCGCCGCCTCGCCAATGATTTTAATGCTGCGAACAAACGCCCTCTTCGCTGTCTCATCTCGCATGAAGCTCTCCTGGGCCATGGCCTTGGCTTGGGCCGCGAGGTATTTCCCTTCGTCCAGGATGTGGCGAAGATAATCAAGCGGCGAAAGTGACATACTCCACCTCCTGAAGAATCTTAGGCCCGATATAGGGACTTAGCGCCTCAGGCGTGACCACTTCCACACGGCGCTGCAACATATCTTCCAAGAAGAACGACAACCGGATGAAATTGTCAAAAGTCTTCTTTCCGGGCTCGAACTCAACCAGGAAATCCACATCGCTCGTGGCCTCCTCCTGGCCCCGAACAAAGGAACCAAACAGAGCCAACCTCCTCACACCCAACGCTTTTATCTGGCCCTGCTTGTCCCGGAGCACTTGAACGATATCCTCTTTTATCTGGGGCACCCTGCTCATTGCATCCTTTCCTTGTTGCATCTTCGGTCATCGGCAGCATTATAGATTGCCGGCACCAAGGCATTTGATGTTCTTATTTGCTCTGGCGATTTGCTGTGGGGCAGACCTCGGGTGCTCCAGAAAAACCACCAAGACACGTCTGGCGTGTCATCCCACACAATTCGGCCTGCGTGTCTCCGATTTCTTTGTGCCTCTCACCAAAAGCCCTTACCGATCCGTGTTTGGAATAGTACGGCGACAAGTTCCGGCTGTCAAGGATGCCCAGCACCATTCAGGTTAGGAAGAGGCGGGGCTCATTATCTTGCGCGAGTTGACAGCGGCGTTTCGCTTGGTTACAGTTTGCTCGGTGGCCTTTTAGTGAAATATTGTGGGATTCTGTCGGCGAAATCATGGAGGGCAATTATGCAAGGGACAATGCAGAAGGTTAGCATGCGAGGCCTGGCATTAGTGCGAGTCATTCTCTTATCCGCTTCGATCAGCTTTCTGAACGCCCCGGCAGGTCGGGCGGCGGAGGGCGAGAAAGTTCTCGCGCGGGACATTCTGGAGGCGACGGGTGTCAAAGGTGGGCTGATTGTTCACGTCGGCTGTGGGGAGGGGAAGCTCACGGCCGCGCTGCGCGCGAATGACCGGTATCTGATTCATGGGCTGGACGCAGAAGCGAATAACATCGAAAAGGCGCGCGAGCACATCCAGTCGCTCGGACTCTACGGCGGTGTGTCGGTCGAGCAGTGGGGAGGCGAGAATCTGCCCTACACCAATAACCTCGTCAACCTCCTGGTGTCGGAGAACCTCGGCGAAGTTCCTATGGATGAGGTCATGCGCGTGCTGGTCCCCGGTGGCGTTGCTTACATCAAAAAAGATGGGCAGTGGACGGAAACGGTCAAGCCCTGGCCAAACGAAATGGACGAATGGACGCACTACCTCCACGACGCGACGGGCAATGCTGTTGCCAGGGATACGCTTGTCGGGCCGCCGAGGCATATCCAGTGGGTGGCGAAGCCGCTTTATTCCAGAAGTCACGAAATTGACTCCAGTGTCAGCGCTATGGTTTCCGCTGGCGGGCGCATCTTCTACATTCTTGATGAGGGCCTCACCGGCGTCACGGATGAAAGGCTGCCCGCCCAGTGGTCTCTCGTTGCGCGCGACGCGTTCAACGGTGTGCTTCTGTGGAAGAAGCCGATCCCCCGCTGGGGCTGGCGAGAGTGGAAGAAGGCGGAACTGGAGGGGAAGGATTGGACGAAGCTTCGCGGTCAGCGGATACGCTCACCCATCGTGCTTCCCCGGCGATTGGTTGTTGAGGGGGATCGGGTCTATGTCACGCTGGGATACCATGCGCCGCTTACGGCGCTGGATGCAGGGACGGGCCGAATCGTGCAGGCGTATGAAGAGACCGACGGCACCGACGAGATTGTGTGCACTAACGGCATCCTGGTCCTCTGCGTCAGGAAGATTCCGGCCGCAGGAGCGGAACGCGGTTCGGGACAAGCCGCCCCTGAATCTATTCTTGCGCTCAAGGCCAACACAGGTGAATTTCTTTGGAAGAAGCGAGAGGGAAGGATTCTACCGCTATCCCTGGCGATTGGAGGCGATCGCGTCTTCTTTCACAACTACAAGGAAATCGTCTGCTTGAATCTGACAACGGGCCAGGTGTTGTGGCGCCAGCCAAGCAAGGGAGCGAGGGGAAGCCTGTGGAACACAGCCCATACGCTGGCCGTGCACAAAGGAATGGTGTTGTTTGCCGGTCCCAAACAGGTGGAGGCCCGTTCAGCGAAGACCGGGAAATCCTTGTGGACAGGCCCGGGCGCCAGGGGCGCCGGGGTGGCGAATCCCCCGGACCTTTTCGTGGCCAACGGCCTGGTCTGGTACGGAAGAAGCGCGGCGGGGCGCGATCCTATGACCGGCGAAGCCAGGAGGACGGTCGAGCTTCGGAATCTGATCAGCCCCGGCCATCATTTCCGATGCTACAGGAGCAAAGCTACCGAACGCTATCTCCTGTGGCCCAAGCGAGGGGTTGAGTTCATTGACCTGAAATCGGACAACCACATGCGGCACGATTGGCTCCGGGCCCCGTGTCGGTTGGGATTCATGCCGTGCAACGGGCTGCTTTATATGCCGCCGCACCAGTGCTTCTGCTACCCCGGAGTCAAACTGAGCGGATTCAACGCACTGGCCCCTCGAAGGCAGTCGGAGCTTGGAGGCCGGGATCAGCGGCCGCGGCTTGAACGAGGTCCCGCGTACGCCGAAATCAGCAATCCGAAGTCGGCAATCGAAGATTCAGATTCAGATGATTGGCCCATGTTTCGGCATGATCCCAATCGCAGCGGGTCAATAGCCACCAAGGTCTCTGCCAATCTGGGCCGTCTCTGGCAAAGGAAGCTGGGAGGCAAGATCACTCAGCCTGTAGTCGCGGGTAGGAAACTTTTCGTCGCATCGGTTGATGCGCATCGCGTGTGGTGCCTGGACGCCAAAGACGGGAAGCCGTTTTGGAACTACACCTCCGGCGGAGGGGTGGACTCCCCACCAACCGTCTATAAGGGTCTGGTCTTGTTTGGATCGGCCGATGGGTGGGTGTATTGCCTTCGCGCCTCTGACGGGCAGTTGGTGTGGCGTTTTCGCGGCGCGCCCGAGGACCGGCGAGTGGTAGCCTTCGGGCAATTAGAGTCGGCCTGGCCGGTGCACGGAAGTGTGCTGGTCAAAGACGGCGTGGCCTACTTCGCCGCAGGTCGGTCGTCCTATCTCGACGGCGGCATATTCCTCTACGGCCTCGATCCGAGGACAGGGAAAAAGCTCCACGAGGGGCGCCTCGACGGCCCGTATCCCGACCCAGCCAAAGATGTCGGCAGGCCTTTTGACATGGAGGGGACGTTTTCGGACGTCCTCGTCACCGATGGGACTTTCCTCTATATGCAACAGGTGATGCTTGACGGCACCCTGGCAGAGCGGGAGGCCCCGCGCGTCACCAAAATGGGCGATAGAAAAGTCGGTCGCCATCTCTTCACCACCGCAGGTTTCCTGGATGACTCTTGGTGGAATCGGACGTTTTGGATGTATTCCGAGAGGTGGCCCGGCTACTACATCGCGAACCAATCCCCGAAGGCCGGGCAGCTTCTCGTATTCGACGCCACCACAACCTATGGTGTCAAGGCTTACACCAAAAGGAACGTTCATAGCCCCATGTTCTTCCTAGCCAAGGAAGGTTACCTGCTTTTCGCGGACGACAACGACAACGAGCCGGTTCTCGTGGGCAAAGCCGTGAACCGCGATAAAGGTATTGGCTTCACGAGAACCCAGCCCCCCAAATGGTCGCAACGGGTACCACTCCGCATCCGGGCCATGGTGCTTGCGAATAAGACCCTCTTTGTTGCCGGTCCGCCGGACGTGCTCGATCCGGATGACCCCCTGGCCGCGTTTGAGCGCACTCAAGGTGCCCTACTGTGGGCGGTTTCGGCCGCGGACGGGAAGAAGCTGGCGGAATATAAGCTCGACTCCCCCCCTGTCTTCGACGGCATGACCGCGGCCAACGAACGGCTTTACATCTCGACTCGCGATGGCCGGTTGCTATGTATGGAAAAAAATGACCAAGACGAAGGAGGTTGATCAGCCATGAGCACAAGAGAAGGATTTGACCGACTCTTTGTCGCCTTTCTCTCCGTGCTCCTCGTATGGAGCATGTATGCGGCTTGCGCCGGAGGAGCTCCGGAGCAGGCGACGGCAAATGAAATTATCGCCGCCACGGGCATCAAAGGGGGCCTCGTGGTTCACGTCGGCTGCGGCGACGGAAAGCTGACAGCCGCGCTGCGCGCGAACGACAGCTACCTCGTGCATGGTCTGGATGCTGATGTGGACAATGTTGAAAAGGCCCGCGAGCATATTCGCTCGCTCGGTTTCTATGGCAATGTGTCGGTGGAGCTATTTGCGAGTGACCGTCTGCCGTACACCGACAATCTTGTCAATCTCGTGGTGTCTGAGAACCTCGGCAACGTTTCCATGGCCCAAGTGACGCGGGTGCTTTGCCCCAATGGCGTGGCCTACATCAAGAGGGGCGGTAGGTGGACGAAGACGATCAAGCCGAGGCCGAAGGAAATTGATGAATGGACGCATTTCCTACACGGCCCTGACAACAACGCCGTCGCCCATGACACGGTTGTCGGGCCACCGTATCATCTCCAGTGGGTTGGAGGGCCTAAGTGGGCGAGAAGCCACGACCATCTCGCCAGCGTGAGCGTCGCCGTATCAACGAGCGGGCGGATTTTCTACATTGTTGACGAAGGGCCGATCACTTCAGTGGCTTTGCATCCCAAGTGGTCGCTCGTTGCCAGGGATGCGTTCAATGGCGTGACCCTGTGGGAGAAGCCAGTCGGGCCATGGGAGGGCCACCTGCGCGGTTTTCGCAGCGGGCCAGCCAACCTGGCACGAAGACTGGTGGCAGTGAACGACAAGGCGTACGTCACGCTTGGTTACGGCAAGCCAGTCACCGCCCTTGACGCAGCGACCGGCGTAATAGTCAGGACGTACGAGGGAACCGAGAACACCGTCGAAATCGTCTGCCACGGGGGCACGCTGTTTTTGGTGGTCGGGGATCCGGCCTCGCAAGGTCTTACGCCGGCTGACACTTCAGTCAAGACAGTTGGGCAGTGGAGTTGGTGGCCCATATACGAGATGACGGCAGCTAAGAAACGCATCCTGGCGATCAAGGCCGACACTGGGGATTTGCTGTGGGAGAAGTCAGGGCCCGACACGGCTGAGCTGATGCCCACGACGCTGGCCGTTGCCGGGGGCCGGGTGTTCTTCCAGAACACGGAAGAGGTGATCTGCCTGGACGCTGAATCCGGCCGCGAGCATTGGCGCGCCCCTCGGCCCATCAGCCTCAGCCGTCTGGGGTGGTCCACTCCCACGCTTGTGGTCCAGAAGGGTATTGTGCTGTCCGCCGATCGCGCCGTGTCTCGTGAGAACCAAGAACCCGAGAAGCCAGGGCGGATCGTGTGGACCGTGAGCAGCCAGGGCGGCGATGCCCCCGTTGGAGAACTGATCGCCTTTTCAGCAAAGTCGGGAAAGAGATTGTGGACCTGCAAGTGCCGCGAGACCTATAACGCCCCGGTGGATGTTCTTGTGACCGATAATCTCGTGTGGACAGGTGACCTCGTGCGCTCTCGCGACCCAGGCATTACCGAGGCACACGACCTGTTCACGGGCCAAGTCAAAAAGAAACGCTCGCCGGACCAGAACTTCTTCCGGGTCGGCATGGGGCACCATCGCTGTTACAGAAACAAGGTAACCGACCGGTATCTCCTGCTCGGCAGAGCAGGAGTGGAATTCATTGAGCTTGCCACTGGGAAAGGCATCGCCAACCATTGGGTTCGGGGCACCTGCCAATATGGCATCCTGCCTTGCAACGGGCTCCTCTACGCCCCGCCGCACTCCTGTGCCTGCTATATCCAGGCCAAGCTGAAGGGGTTTAATGCGCTGGCTCCAAAGCGTAAGTCCAACCCTGCAAAGCAAACAGGCCCGGAGGACAGCCGACTTCAGCGCGGTCCCGCTTATGGCACGCCCGTCGCCTTAAAGAAACCGGAAGAGGCCGATTGGCCTACCTATCGCCATGATCCGGCCCGCAGCGGCTATACGAAATCGGCTGTTCCGACAGCAATGAGAAGCACGTGGCAGGTCAAACTCGGGGGCAAGCTAAGCTGTCCCGTGATGGCGGAGGGGAAAGTCTTAGTGGCATCGGTGGATGCCCACACCCTCCATGCTTTCGACGCAAAAGACGGCAAACCCATCTGGAGTTACACCGTCGGAGGCCGCGTAGATTCGCCACCCGCAATCCACAGAGGACTTGCGCTTTTCGGGTCCGCAGATGGCTGGGTTTATTGCCTTCGCGCTTCCGATGGGGAGCTGGTGTGGCGCTTTCGGGCGGCCACTGAGGACCGGCGAGTTGTCGCTTACGGTCAGTTGGAGTCGGTGTGGCCCGTGCACGGAAGCATACTCGTTCAAGACGACGTCGCGTACTTCGTCGCGGGGAGATCGTCCTTCCTGGACGGTGGCATCCATCTTTATCGGCTTGACCCGAAAACGGGCAACAAGCTATCGGAGACCCGGATTAACAGCCGCGACCCGAAGACTGGAGAAGAACCACAAGTAACGATCCGCGGCACGGACATGCCGGGGGCACTGCCGGATGTTCTGTCAAGCGACGGCCAATTCGTCTACATGCGTCATATGAGATTCGACCGTAACGGTGTCGGGCAGGAGCCAAGCGTTCCGCACTTATACAGCCCTGCCGGGTTCCTGGATGATTCGTGGTGGCACCGGACGTATTGGATGCTCGGAACGAGGATGGGTGTCGGCTACGGAGGGTGGCCAAACGTTGGGAACCAAGTCCCCGCCGGCCGGCTGGTGGTGTTCGACGCGTCATCCGTCTACGGATTCGGGCGCGATCAATATGCCACGCATGGCAGCCACATAGGGCTCGGGAAGACACATTATCGCTTTTTCGCCTGTTCCAGGCAGCCGAAGATCATCAGGACCCCGGCGGCGAAGCCCAGCAGAAGGCGTCGTGTCAGAACGAGGATCGAGTGCCACTGGTCCAAGCCGGCGGTTCTGCAAGCCAGGGCGATGGTGCTCGCGCGTAAGACGCTCTTTGTCGCAGGTCCACCAAACACCGGTGACGGAGGAGACGATGCGCTCGCTGCCTTCCAGGGAAGGAAAGGCGCACTCCTATGCGCTTTCTCGGCAGAGGACGGCAAGAAACTCGCCGAATACAAGCTCGACTCGCCTCCTGTCTTCGACGGGATGATAGCGGCCAATGGCCAGCTTTACATCTCGACCATAGACGGCCGCTTGATATGTATGGGCAAGAAGTGATCGAAATAAAGAAGGCTCATCAGCAGTGATAAGAAGAGCGAGGATTCGCCGACCAGTTGCTGGGCTTCTTTGGCTCACGGTCTTATGTGACGGATATCCGGCTTGACCTTGGGAGTCTTTTGGCCTCGCTGCCAGAAGACATAAGCAGCGCGGCGACCGCTAAAGATACCCCGTCGTTGATGTGGGCAAGTGCCAGCGGGAGACGGTAGCTGCGCAGGAAGCAAAACGCCATGATTCACCAGTTGGACGCCGATGCGGCCAAGGTGGGAAAAGCCCGCGCACAAATCCTATTGCTCGAGGACCATGGCAAGATCCTGCTCGATAATGGAGCAGTGCACATGTTCCGCAAATCATTATTTGTTTCGGTGCTGATCCTGCTCGTTCTCTACTTACCCGTCAAGCAATGGGCCGGGTCTGCAGAAGTTGATCGCTTTCCTATAAGCGGAATGGGCAGTGCTACTACCTCAGAGCTTGCTCAGCGGTTTATGAATCCGCCGCCATCTGCTCGGCCATCTGCTTATTGGGCATGGATGAACGGAAATGTGAGCCTGCCTCAGCTCACTCGTGATCTCGAGGAGATGAAAGATAAGGGGCTGAGCGGGGCCTATATCTTCGATGTTGGCGCACGTGATCCCGATGGCATCATCCCGGCGGGGCCGGCCTTCATGGGGCCGGAGTCACTAACAGCAATAGCCCATGCGGTAAGAGAAGCCACCCGTTTGGGATTGGAACTCGGCTTGGTCACCTCCAGCAGTTGGAATGCTGGAGGTTCCTGGGTCGCCCCCAGGCATGCAAGTATGGGGTTGTGCCATTCCGAGACGATAGTAAACGGACCTGCCCATTTCTCACAGACTTTGCCGTTCCCATCGGTTCCGAATAAAGCCCCCAAAGGTCCCGATGGATTCCCCGTCTGCTACAAGGACGTTGCGGTTCTGGCATTTCCCCAGACAAAGGAGAAGTTGGTGGAGGATGTGACTGGCATCATTGACCTGACGGACCGTGTGGACAAAGATGGCTGCCTCACCTGGAATGTTCCGGCCGGGCGATGGGTCGTCATGCGATTCGTATGCGCAAACACCGGACAAGGTTTGGCTATTCCCAGTCCGAACTCACATGGGCTCGTGCTCGACCACTTCAGTCCCAAAGCCACGGATATGCATTTTCAATACCTCATTGACCGCCTGTTAGGAGAACTGGGAAGCTTTGAGGAAACCGCCTTGAAGTATATGTACCTGTGCAGCTACGAGGTGCGGGGCCAAGTCTGGACGCCCGACCTTCTGCGCGAATTCAAGAAGCGGCGCGGGTACGATATGACTCCCTATCTTCCTGTTCTATTCGGATTCACGGCGCACAATAAGGAGACCACCGAGCGATTCCAATACGATTTCAGGAAGACCCTCGGGGAGCTGCTTGCAGATGCCTTTTATCGAAGGGCGCGAGAAATATCAAACAGGCACGGCTTGCTCCTCTGCGCTGAAGCAGGCGGCCCCGGCCCGCCCACTCATCAAGTTCCCGTTGACGCTCTCAAGGCCCTGGGGGCGTTAGATATTCCCCGGGGTGAATTCTGGAACAAGCACAACGTTTGGGTGGTGAAAGAAACCGCCTGTGCCTCGCATATCTACGGGAAGAAAATCGTGGACATGGAGGCTTTTACAAGTTGGCGCCACTGGCAGGATGGGCCGTTCGACATCAAGCCACTGGCCGACCGCGCCATGTGCGGCGGAGCAAATCATTTTACCTTTCACACTTTCGCGCATAACCCACCTGAAGCCGGCAAGCCGGGCTGGGTTTACCATGCAGGGACGCACATCAATCCCAATGTGGTGTGGTGGCCAAAGGCGAAGCCGTTCATTGACTACCTCGCGCGGTGCTCTTATCTGCTCCAACAAGGGCTTTTCGTCGCTGATGTGTGCTACTACTACGGTGACCAGGGCTTCAATTTCGTACCACCTAAGCACGTGGACCCCTCTCTGGGCTTCGGCTATGACTATGATGTCACAAATGCCGAGGTCATTCTGACCCGCATGAGCGTCGAGAATGGCAGGATCGTGCTGCCCGATGGCATGAGCTATGAGCTGCTGGTCCTTCCCGATCGGGAGGATATGAATCTGGAAGTGCTACAAAAGCTGCAAAAGCTGGTGAAAGCTGGTGCCACAGTTGTAGGGCGAAAACCCCTGAGGTCGAGCGGCTTGACCGACTACCCACAGCAAGATGAAAAAGTAAGGCGCTTGGCCGACAGGCTGTGGGGGCCATGCGACGGAGAAAAGATCAAACAGCGTTCGTATGGAAAAGGCAAGATCATCTGGGGGCGTACCTTGCGCGAGATATTGTGGGGCCGCAGTATCGGACCGGACTTCAGTTACACCAGCCGGAACGAGGGAACCGACCTGGATTATATCCATCGCCGCACAGAGACCGCGGACATCTTCTTTGTCAGCAACAAGAATATGCGATGGGAAGAGGTGGACTGCGTTTTCCGCGTCACCGGAAAAGCGCCAGAACTCTGCATGCCTGATACAGGCGAGATGCGAGAACAGCTTGTTTATATGTCTGTCGAGGGTGGTACAAAAGTACCGCTGCGATTGTCTCCTGCCGGGTCGGTTTTCGTGGTTTTTCGAGAGAAAGCGGAAGAAGATCGCATTGTCTCCGTCAGCAGAGATGACACTCGAGTTTTCCCCGTGACGGCAGGAATTGCGGAGGAAATTCCTCCTATCGAGGTTCTCCCTGGAGACCATAATAAGGTCGAGCTATTGGCCTGGAGGGATGGAAAGTACGTTCTCCAAATGGGGCGAGGAGGGAAAATACAGGTCGAGGTGAAGCATGTCCCGGCGGTGCGGGAGATTACCGGCCCGTGGGAGGTCCGATTCCCCGAAGGCTGGGGGGCACCGGCGTCAAAGGTCTTTCCCAAGCTGATTTCCTGGACTGACCATCCTGACCACGGGATAAGATACTTCTCGGGCATCGCGACATACTGCAAAGAATTCGATCTTCCCAGCGATCTGATAGGGACGGGAAAGCAGCTCGTTCTCGACCTCGGGCGAGTAAAGTTTGTGGCAGACGCCTACCTGAACGGCGAACATCTCGGCATATTGTGGAAGCCGCCCTTCCGGTTGGATATCACAAATGCTGCCAGGTCCGGCCGAAATGGGCTCGTAGTCGAGGTGGCCAACGTCTGGTCCAACCGCCTCACTGGTGACGCCCACTTGCCAAAGAACAAAAGATACTGTCGAACCAACATGAAGAAGTCGCTGACGTGGCGCTCGCCCTGGAAGGACACGCCTCTCCAGGAATCGGGCTTGCTCGGTCCCGTGCGCCTCCTTCCTGCGAAGACGATAATAGTGAAGCTGCCAGGCTAACCCGTTTTTCGTACGCCTGCGGTTCAGCGGCCACCCAGAGCCAACGCGATACCGAGAAGTGCGCCGTTTCTCCTTGGGCCCGGGCGGGCAAGTCACTGTCCTACAAAGCCGTTGCGGAAAGAGTGCCCTTATCCAGCGAATCTGGTTGATGATGAAAAGCCTTGACTGTCGCTCTTTATGCGTGCCAACATCGTTGAGAAGGAGTCACCTTCTGCTTGTGTTGTCATGCGGAAGCAACAAAACAGTTCTCCATTGCGAAGACGCAAATCAAGGGGTGTCAGCGGTGCTCACAGAAGCGTACTTCCTTCTGTCACCGATATTTTCTTCCATGTTGTACTGCGGAACCGTCTTAGAGAGTTCGTATGTGGTCTGCCGCGTCTCAGAACCGGGTAACGCTGTACAAAAAGGAGCGGTTTTCCAGAAGGAGTGCAGCTTTTTTCCACCGCGTAAGCTTAGGCCCCTTTTCGCGTACGTCTTTTCGAGAAGGCGAGTCCCTTGGATGGTAACTGCGCCGTGTTCACACGTGTGGAGATAGGCCCCGTACTGGTTTCGGATAAAGGCTCACAGGTAAGAGGGTGATGAGTATAGAACGAAGCGTGAAGCATTTTGCAGGCCGTGCACTCAACGGAAGTAACCTTCAAAAAGGAGGTATGAAGATGAGGGAGGAAGTCTGTGTCATCAAAGACAAGGCTGCCGTCTCTGAGGCAAAAAGGGACGGGCCGGGAATTTCGCGCAGGTCCTTCATGAAGAGCTTAGGCGCGATCGGAGCGGGGACGATCTTCTTCTCCACCGGAATCGCCAGGCGAGCGAAAGCCCAGTACGGTCCAACGTATGTGGACGGGCTCTCTGCTGAGAAGCTCACAGCCATGTACACCGACATGCTGAAGATCCGCCTGTGGGAAACGAAGATTAAGGACCTGATACGGAAGGGGGGCTTTCGCGGTGTCGCCCACCTGTATGTCGGACAGGAGGCTATCGCAGTAGGCGTCTGCCATGCTCTGAGGAGGGACGACTACATTGCCAGTAATCACCGGGGTCACGGACACCTTATCGCCAAGGGCGGTGACCTCGGTCTGATGCTTGCGGAGATCACGCATAAGGCGACGGGATACTGCAAAGGTTACGGCGGTTCCCTGCACATCACGGACATGAGCCTGGGAATACTCGGTATGAACGGAATCGTCGGAGCCGCACATCTCTTTGCAGCCGGGGCAGCTTATGGCATTAGGGTGAAAGGGACCGATCAGGTGGCCGTAAGCTTCGGCGGAGATGGCTCCCTTCAAAACAGCTTTTTCTCAAGTGCTGCAAATGCCGCTGCCGCCTGGAAACTCCCATGGATCGCCGTCATTGAAAACAATGCCTTCCAGATATGGGTGCGATCCTCAGACGTGTACGGCATACAGGATTTAGCCCGGCGGGCTGACGGCTATGGCATCGAGGGCCGCGTCGTGGATGGCAACGACATCCTGTCCGTCTACAACGTGGCGAAGTATGCCGCAGACAAGGCTCGCGCCGGGGATGGCCCGACGGTAATTGAGTGCAAAACGTACCGCTGGTATGACCACTACGGAGCGGGTGGGGCGAGGATCGGTGTGGACGGCGCCTTTGGCCTTTGGTATCGCTCGGACAGGGAATTGAGAGACTGGATGGCCAAGGATCCCATTCCACGATTCAGAAAATTCCTGGTGAATGAAAAAGTGATTACCGAAGAGCAGGCGGATGAAATCGTGGAGGAAGTCAAGAAAGCCGTGGAGGAGGCCGTCGCATTCGCAGAAGCTCAGCCCGTCCCGAAACCTGAGGATGGTCTGTTAAATGTCTTTGCACAGGGCGCCGTTCCACTCCACACGAGCTGAAAGAAAGGAGGTGAGAACCATGCCAAAGAGTATGTCATTCGCGATTCTCGAAGCGATCCAGGGGGAGATGCGGCGGGACAAGCTCCTGACCCTTTTCTACGAATACCAAAGACCAGGGGGCCTGGAGGCGGAGTTCGGCCGCCTGCGTGTTCGGTTCTGCGCCATTGATGAGCACTGGATTGTGGGAGGCGCCATGGGGATGTCCATGATAGGCGTTCCGGCAATCGCTCACATCCCCAGCATGGCCACCTTCATTCCCTACGAGTTGATGTTCAACCATGCGGGTAAACTTCGGCACATGACCGGCGGCCAGGCAGCATTCCCCATGGTCCTCTGGGCGGACATGGCGCGAAGATGGGCTTACCAGGCGGGGCAACACGCCGATGCAGGGCTTGAGTCGTCGTATGCCCGACTCGCCGGGCTAAAAGTGGTGATTCCCTCCAATCCTTACGATGCCAAGGGGTTGATGATCTCAGCGATCAGAGACGTGGACCCGGTCGTGTTCTGCCAGTACTCGGTCCCCTCGTCAGGTCCCGAAGTTCCTGACGCACCGTACACCGTTCCAATTGGAAAGGCAGCTATCCGCACCGAGGGGAAAGACATCACCATCGTTGGCTACGCACCGCAGACGGCCGACATATCAAGGGCGGTCAGGGAGCTTGAGAAAGATGGGATCAGCGCGGAGTTCATTGACCCCAGGACCTTGGCGCCGTTGGAGGGCGTGATGCCAACCATTATTGAATCGGTCAAGAAAACGGGGAAACTCCTGACTTCCGACGAGGGCTCCTACAACTTCTGCAATTGCTCAGAGATCATCGCCAGGGTGGCCGAAGCCGTGCCCGGCGCCAAATTCAAGAGACTGGCCTTCCCCGATGCCCCCCCACCGGGTGCGCCTGAGATGATCAATTACATGAAGGTCAAAGCGAACGACATCGTAGCGGCCGCAAAGAAAATGGTAAGGGGGTGAAAAGGGCAGAATCCACCGGCGATTCATCTAATTCGCGCTGAGACAGGACGGCGCGGTGCGGGTGCGCAGTTTGGGAAATAGTCCTTGACAGCCCGGAGTTTGATGCGGGAGCATGGTTCAGAGGCTTGTGGGCCGTAGGCACGTCAAAACTACAGTGATCTACGGCCATGTGGTGAATCGAGCAGGGCAGGGTGTTTGCAGCCCGGTAGACTTTTTGTAGGTTTGTGCAGGGAGAGGGGGCGCTCAGATGCCAAACTCATACACAGCCGTAACGAAAAAGGACGGAGATTGGTGGATTGGATGGATAGAGGAGATTCCCGGTGTGAACTGCCAGGAAAGAACGCGTGAGGAACTCCTTGAAAGCCTGAAACTCACCTTGAAGGAGGCTCTCGAGTTCAATCGCCAGGAAGCTTTGCGTGCAGCCGAAACCGATTTTTCTGAAGAGGTGATATCGGTGTGAAGCGCAGTCAACTGCTCAAGCATCTGAGCAAGCATGGCTGCCAGTTGTTCCGAGAAGGCGCCAGCCACTCATGGTGGACATCGTGACGTCCATCACCGGAGTTTCCTGGGCGGAAGCGTCTTACGGCAAGGCCGAGGGAACCTACGGTGACGTCCCGGTGCACTACATCGGCCGGGCGCAACTCATCGCCAACAAGCGAGCGCTTGGCAGGAAGAGGGACCTGGCCGACCTGGAGGCGCTTGGCCAAACCTGATCTGCACAAGGTGATACAGGCCGAACAAGTTCGTTGGACCCGACGGTTGCGCACCGCTCGTGCTTTCGCTACGAAGTAAGACCGCGATCTGAGACTCAGCAAACAGGGGCTCGGACTAATGTCCGGGCCGCGTTTGCTCTGCTTGTTCTGGAGATGGGGATTCGCTGGCTGGGGCATGTTGGGAATTCCAAAAAGAAAAATGACCAATGGAAAGGAAGCTCGGGTAGAATCTGGCGAGTCAGAAGTCATGGAACAAAAAGAGCACGAGAAGAGGCAAGATAGGGAAGCCAATCAAGAGCATGAGACTGTTGTCCCATGTGAGCACTGTGGCTCCGACACCCATGACGATGTTGTCAAAGCGGCCTTTTGGAGTGAGGGAGGATTGGTTGCCATAGAGGACATTCCTGCTCGGGTCTGCGAGCGGTGCGGAGAGCAGCTTTACAGTCAAGACACTGCCCGGAAGATCCAGCAGATAATAGCAGAGCCACCAGAGAACCCAAAGGAGGAGCTTCTGGTTCCAGTATTCTCGCTGACGGAAGTCGAAGTTCTAAAGACGGACAGTGCTCCGGACCGACTCGACGATGAAGAGGTGGAAGCTATTGAACCCATGTTCACTGGAATGGAACAAGGCTACCAGGAGGCGGAGGACGTTCAGGAGACCCCAGAAGCTTATCTATGCAAGTACTGCGAATGCGAGACCTATCAAGATACTGTCAAATCGGTCCTCTGGACGGACAAAGGGTTGGTTGCCGTAGAAGATATCCCTGCACGCGTGTGTCGGGAATGCCAGGAGCAGTTTTATGACGATGAGACTACTTGGAAGATCGCTAAACTAAGAGAGAGCGGCTTCCCAGCGGAATTGGCGAACCGGGAACTCCTGGTCCCCGTATTCTCACTCAGGGAAGTTCATGTTCCCTGAAGGAGAATTTCTCCTCCAGCGCAACCTTATGAGGAAACGAAGACTATTCAATCAATCTTCACGGGCGGGGAGCAGTGACCTGAAACGGGCCGAGAAAGGGGGACGCCGCGCGGAGCTAAGGCTGCCTGGAGTAACGTCCTCGCACACACTTTCACCGTCCCGCCGTTCCTCGATCTACTAATCGGCACCTGGATCGAAGCGGGGACAGTCCGCACCAGGGGTACGACTCAGACCTCCGGGCCGGTCCCGACAAGCCATTCGCTTTCAAGTTTCACAGGACAGGCTCAATTCTTGCTCTGCCTATTCCGGATGGGGAAGAAATAACGGGGTAATCAAAAGAGTTCATGTTTAGATTCACATTCAAAAGTCCGACCTGCCATAGGAAAGAGCTTGTGTTTGGGGCAGGTCTGACTTCTCCAAGCTCGCCGAGCACGAGGGATCAAGAGCACGAAACAATCAAGGGAACCAGCAATGCCCGGCCTTCCAGGGTGAATTTTGCTGCCATTGATACCAGGGCAGAGACAGCCGATCCCGAAGCCGCAGGACTGTGGAAATCCACTCAACTGGGGACAAAACTGACGCGGAGGATAGACACTATGGAAAACAGACACCAAAAGCCGACTTTTAACCTTGCATCAATCGCCAAAACGGTTGGCAGGGTACCGAAATGGGAGGTGATTGGAAGCCTTTTGGTCTTGGTCTTAGTGGGGACGATGGTCATGTATGGCCTGCGGGGAGCCCAAAATGTGATTCTGGGTTACTACGTGGTCATATTAACCGTGCTGGTGTGGCTGACCTACGAATACGCAAAGTCCGTCGAAGCCATGGCCAAAGCGAGTTTCCGTCTCGCGAAAGGAGGTGGAAGAGAGACCCTGCCTTCCAAGTCCAGGAGAATAACGCAGGAAGGAATCATTTTGCAGGAGTTCTTGGAGGAGCTGCGCAAGGCAGAAAAGTCACCCCGGCCGCCTTTTGAGCTTTCCGCATGGGAGCACGACAGCGCCAGGCTGGAATCCGTAAGGGAGTTGGCAGACTTCGAGATACAGAAAATCGTCTCCTGCTACAAACATCTGATAAAGGAGAACGCGCAGATAAGCCGTTGGCAGGAGCTGGAAGCGCGACTCCACGGCCTGGTCAATAGTGTGGAAAGGCGCAGGACTGCTATGACTTTGACCGCAATGGAGCAGCAGAACTGGAGTGCGATCAGATCGGCTATCTCCATTCTCGAAGCCTACCTGCGACCATAGAGCTAGCAGGGAGCAGAATCGCCACGCGCCAGGCTGAAGGTAGCTGGCCCCGCCTCATAGGTTAGGTTTCATCGAGATTGCAGCGAACAGGGCATACCTACCGAGGCAAAGACTGCCGCCCATCTGCACACCGTTGACGCGCTGCCCCCCTTTCCCGCAGTGCGACCTTATGCAGGGAGTCCCCTCGATCTCCCCCGTGCACTCCCCCGCTCCGTGCAGTGCTTCTCTTTGCAACCTTTTCGGGCACGATGCGACCGAACGCAGCAGGCTGACCAGCCCAAGCTGGCCTCGTGCCGAAGGTTACGGGGCCGGTTGGGTACATCCTTGCCTCTCATGGCAGCGAAGCAGCTATCGCAAAAATTTCCCATTTTTTTCTTGACAAGGCGTACAAATGTACGGTATTCATGCGTACACTCGTAAAAGGAGGATTCCCATGACGAAGCGAAAACTGGCTCGTGTGAGCCCCGCCGAGACCGAAATCTTGAGATTGGTCTGGCAGCTCAAGAAAGCCACGGTCCAAGAAGTCCACGATCGTCTGCCCCCTGGACGGAATATTGCCAACGGGACGGTCCAAACGCTGCTGCGTCGGCTCGAAAAGAAAGGCTACGTCAAGCATCACGTCCGGGGCAAGGCGCACGTCTTCTTCCCTGTCGTGAAGAAGGAAGCGGTCATCAAAAGGTCTGTCAACGACCTTGTTGACCGGCTGTTCGGTGGCGATCCTGTCCCACTCATTCAGCATCTTGCGGAGCACGCCAAAATCCGTCCTAACGATATCGAAAGGTTGAAGCGAGTGATAGAGGAGAAATAGGCGATACTCTTTCATAAGGTGGCAACAATGGGTACTTATCTAACCCAGATCACGAGGTATCTACAGACGCAAAGCTGGCAGATAGCAGCGCTGATCGTGGCTGTGGCAATGGCATCGTTCGCGCTGAGAAACAGAAGCGCGCACGTTCGCTATCTACTGTGGCTGATCGTCCTGGCCAAATGTCTCGTCCCGCCTTTGCTGAGCGTGCCCGTGGCAGTTCTGCCAGAACAAGCTTCAAGCCGCAAACCGGTTGCAAGATTTCCGGATCCGATGCCGGGCCGGAGCCTTGAGGCGGAGGATGATGCTGTAGCTGAAGGCGCCGGATTACCTCCAGAACCTGTTCTGACATCCTTACGGCCAGTTGCGGCGTCACCGCGGCGAGCCGCCACAGAAAGTCCGGCAAGGCTCACTGTCCGCCAGTGGCTGGGGATCGGCTGGATGGTGGGAGCAGCGTTATTCGTCCTTGTCGTTGTGACGAAAGCCCTGCGCACTGCCTTTTGGCTCCGTCGAGCACGAAAACCCCTGTCGGCAGAAGCCCTGGCCACGATGGAAAAGCTACTTTCCAGTCTCGGCTCAAGAGCTCTCCCTACAGTCTGGCTCGTTGACGGCGTAGGTCAGCCGTTTGTCTGGGGACTTTTCCGAGGAGCTGTCTATGTGCCGGCTGATTTCGTCAAAATTCGCAGCGACGCGCATCGCAAGGGTGTCTTGGCTCATGAGCTAAGCCACGTCCTGCGGTTTGATGCTGCGGTCAACCTGCTGCAAGTAATCGCTCAAGCGATATTCTGGTTCCACCCCTTCATCTGGTGGGCAAACAAGACAATTCGCGCCGAACGAGAGAAATGCTGCGATGAAATGGCGGTTGCCCGATTAAACGCTCCCCCGAAAGATTACAGCGAAGCGATTGTGAACACACTGATCGCCGAGCAAGAGTCATCCCGGCGGCTTCCATCGTTAGCCGTGGCCGGGCCGGTAAAGAACATTGAAGAGAGGATCAAGACCATGATGAAGCCAGGAAAAAAATTCTACAAACGTCCAACCTTGATAGCCGCAGTTGCCGTCCTCCTATTAGCTCTCCTAACCGTCCCAACCGCTCTTGTCCTGACCGCCCGAGGGGAAACGAAGGCTGGAGAAGCCACAGCCGAGCCTGAGAAGAAACCAGCCACCGCGGGAGAGAAGGCTGTAACGGAGCAACCAGCCCAACCTGCCAAGTCCCTCCACGAAGCCGCAACGGCCGGGGACCTCGAGCAAGTCAAATCGCTGATTTCAAAGGGCGCCGACGTCAACGCAAAGGACAAGGATGGCAAGGCGCCGCTGCACCGTGCGGCCAGGGGAGGCCATAAGGATGTGGCACTGCTTCTCATCGCCAAGGGCGGCGACGTCAACATACAGGACGAAAGTGGCTATACGGCCCTGTACTATGCGATCTGGAACGAAGACAAGGAGATGGCGAGGCTGCTCATCAGCAAGGGAACCGACGTCAACATAAAGCCCGAGGGCGACGTTACGCCGCTGTACTATGCGGTATGGCAGCACGACAGGGGCATGGTGGAGCTTCTTGTTAATAAAGGAGCCAACGTCAATACGGAGGATGCCAGCGGCCTCACGGCGGTGTGGTACGCAGCCACCCAGAATAGTAAAGATTTGGTCGAGTTGCTCGTTGCTAAAGGTGCCGATTTTTCTGCCATGCATCTGGCCGCGTACCTGGGAGATTTTGCCAGGGTAAAAAGTCTTGTCGAAGAAGGCGCCAATCTTGATGCAAAGGATAAAGCAAACTGGACCGTTCTTTTCTGGGCTGCATTGGCGGGCCAAAGCGACGTTGCAGAGTTCCTTATCGCCAAAGGCGCAGATGTGAACGCAAAGGACGGTGACGGCCGGACGCCACTGCGCCTCGCGGCGCAATACGGCAAGAAGCAGGTGGCGGAACTCCTTGCCGCCAGGGGCGCGGAGATCAACGTCAAAGACAAAAGAGGCCGGACGCCCCTTCACTTGGCTGCCGCCCGAGGCCGTAGGGAAGCGGTGGAACTCCTTATCGCCAAAGGTGCCGATGTCAATGTCCAGAGCAACAACGGCAACACTCCGCTGCACTCGGCCTGTCTCTCGGGCCATACGGAAGTGGTAGAGCTGCTTCTCGACCGAGGCGCTATCCTCGAGGCAAAGAACGTGTACGGCCAGACTCCCTTGCATGCGGCCGCCAACCGTGGCCACACAGAGGTGGTGAAGTTCCTTCTCGACAAAGGCGCCGATTTCGTTAGCCGCTCGCCGCTGCACGGAGCGGTCTCGCGCGGTGACAAGGAGATTGTTGAGCTACTTCTCGAACGAGGCGCCGATATCAACGCCTTAAAGCGCGGCACGGCACCCATTCATCTGGCGATGATATACGAGAAGAAAGATATGGTGGAACTGCTCATAGACAAAGGGGCCGAGGTTTCCGCCATCCACGTAGCAGCTTATTTTGGGCAACTGGAGAAAGTGAAACGCCTTCTCGCTGATGGAACCAGTATCAACGCGACGGACAGGGCAGGCTTTAAGCCGATACATAGCGCCATCTGTGGAAATCGTAGAGAAGTGGTGGAATTTCTCATCCGCCGAGGTGCTGATGTCAACGCCAAAAACTGGCGCGGCGAGACACCATTACATCTCGCTACATTACATCTCCCTATTCGCGCGGGCCGCAGTGAATTGGTAGAACTGCTTCTTGCCAAAGGGGCTGAGGTGAACCTCAGGCGTAGTGGTGGCTTCACCCCTCTGTACTTTGCGGCTTCTCGTGGCTGGGAGGAGGGTGTCGCACTGCTCATAGCTGGAGGAGCCGACATAACCTTAAAGCAGGTGTTCGGCTACACTCCGCTCCATATCGCGTGCAGAGAAGGACATAAGCAAGTGGCGGAGCTGCTTATCGAGAAGGGCGCCGATATGAATGCCAAGACCAATAAAGGTGAGTCGGCCTTAGCCCTGGCGAAAGAGAAAGGGCATAGCCAAATCGTTGAACTGTTACGCAAGCACGGGGCTGAAGAATAACCCGGCCGTGAAGTGTAACCAGCCGTGTCGCGTTGAATGAACTACTAACGAGCCCGTCGAATAGTAGACATTTCGTGGGGATTGTGATCTGGTCTCCCGATGGCGACCGCCAGAATGACCGGCACTAACCGAGGGCGGGCACACACGTCTGTCTCTATAATCCCCAACCCCTCTCCCTGTCCGCGGGCACGCTGTCTACACAACTCCTCCCAACTACCTCTGTTTCCACCACAACGCCCCCATCTTGCGAAATCGCTCGCCGCGCGGGAAATCACTGGAATCGAGAGCAGTGATGGGGTAAGGTGGTGAAGCGAATCAGCCGGATGATGAATGCTCAAAAACTCTGCATCATGGTCTGGAGGTAAGGAGAATGAGAGGAGGAAGCAACCGAAGCGGGAACGGTGACGAGAGACATTCCCGGAGAGAGTTCTTACAGTTAGCAGGAGTTGGAGCACTTGGGCCGTTCGTGGCTTCAGCGACGAGAGGCGAACGAATGAGGAAGCGAGCGCAGAGGGCTTCGAGGATGAGAATCGAGCGGATCGAGATTTTTCCGGTGCGATACCCGACGATCGGATATTTCAAGTTCTTCGAAGGACCGCCAGGTACGCCACCGGGACGCCCGGCCGTGTTGGTGAAAATCACCGCGAGCGACGGCACCGTCGGCTGGGGAGAAAGTGTCCCGATCCCGAAATGGAGTTATGAAACGCTGGAGTCGGCCGCCACCACCATCGAGAATTACCTGAAACCCGTCCTGCTCGGCCGTGATCCGTTCGGCATCCTCGGCGCGCACCAGGCCATGAATGGCGCCATAGCTGGTTCCTTCTCGACCGGCGCCCCGATCACCAAATCCGGAATTGACATGGCCCTGCACGATCTGACTGGAAAAGCCTGCGGGCTTTCGTTAGCGCAGCGCTGGGGCTGCCCCTCCGGCGGAAAAATCACCCTGAGCTGGACGCTCAATCCCCGAACCCTGGATGAGACTGAAAAACTAATCGAGCAGGGGTGGAAACGCGGTTACCGGAACTTTAACGTGAAGGTGGCCCCTGATCCCGCCTTCGATCTTGAGTTGTGCAGGATCGTCAAGAAGCGAGTCCCGAAAGGCTTCCTTTGGGCCGATGCCAACGGGGGCTACGACCTGGCAACGGCTCTCGAAATTGCGCCGAAGCTCGCCGACATCGGCGTGCCTGTCCTGGAGCAGCCACTCTCATCGAACCGCCTCGCTGGATACCGCGAACTGAAGAAACAGGGTGCACTCCCGATCATCATGGATGAAGGTGTGGTCTCGCCCGCAGACCTGATCGAATTCCTGCGCCTTGATCTTCTTGATGGCGTCGCCATGAAACCAGCGAGATGCGGCGGCCTCCTTCCGGCGAGGCGGCAGGTGGAGATTCTCAAGGACGCAGGGCTGATGTTTCTGGGAAGTGGGTTGACGGATCCCGACGTCTCTCTGGCAGCAAGCCTCGCTCTCTACGGTGCATACGGTCTGCGTTTTCCAGCGGCATTGAATGGCCCGCAGTTTTTGGCGAAAAGTGTCATCAAAAAACCGTTCAAACCGGTAAACGGCCAGCTCGACGTCCCGATCGGCCCCGGACTCGGAGTCGAAGTAGACGAGGAAAAAGTCAAAGCGCTAATGGCCGGTTGATGAAGCAGCACAGAAGATGCGGAACCAAAGCCAATCGCCACTATCATGCAGGAGTTGATCTCTCTGTGACCTCCGCGCTCTCTGCGGTGAACCTTAGAGTACAAGTCCCACAAAGAGGAGGAATACACCATGTCAATCAGTAAACTCAGTAGGCGAGATTTCCTTTCCAAGTCTGCGAGCGCAGCAAGCCTTGCGATAACATCTCTGGCTTTGCAACCCCGCCGCGTTCTGGGAGCGAATGACCGCATTTCCATAGCCGTCATCGGCTCCGGCGGTCGGGGGCAGTACTTGATGGGAGAGGCAAACAAGTTCACCAAGAAGCATAACGTAGAAATCACCACGATTTGTGATGTGTGGCGTCTCAACCGCGAACGCGCCGCAGCAAGACTCAAAAGCTGGACCGGACGAGAGCCGCGAACCTTTTCCCGGTTCGGCGATGTACTGGCGCTGAAAGATGTGGACGCCGTGACCATTGCCACGCCCGACTTCCAGCACAGCAGGATTCTCGCGGAAGCGGCTCGAGCAGGAAAAGATGCCTACTGCGAGAAGCCAATGGCCAGCAACATGAAAGACGCCAGGGACGCCCTCCATTCTGTCCTCGACAACAAGCGAGTCGTGCAGATTGGCACGCAGCGACGCAGCGACGGCAGATTCAAAGCCGGCGCAGAGCTCATTCAGTCAGGCGTGCTTGGCACGATCAGCGAGATCGTCACCGGATGGAACGACTGCAACCCCCGGTGGGCGAGACCCTATCACGACGTGAAGGAGGAGGACGTGGACTGGGAGGCGTACCTCATGGACCTTCCCAAGCAACCGTTTGACGCAAAGCGCTTCCGCCGCTGGCACCTGTACAAGGAATTCACAGTGGGCACGCCCGGTCTTCTCGGCAGTCATGTCATTGACTTGGCCCACTGGTACATGGACGATTATTATCCGAAGAGCTGCGTGGCTCACGGCGGCGTGTATGTGTGGAAAGACGGAAGGGAGCACGCCGACACCATCGAGTGCCTCTGGGAATATCCGAAGGGCTTTCTGCTGCGATACCAGACGCGACTGGGGAACAATTACGCCATGCCTGAAGCGGCGTTTTATGGCATCCGCGGAACCTTCGACACGTCATCATGGAAAGCGATCGGGGAAGGCGGCGGCGTTGACAAATTGAAGGAGGAAATCCCCGTCAAGCCCAAGCCTGGCGTCAATCACATGGAGAACTGGCTGCAATGTCTGCGAACCAGGGAAACTCCGAATGCAGACATCCGCGCCGGCTACGCTCACTCCGTCGCCTCAATCATGTCGTTTCTGGCATGGGAATCCGGGCACCGCCAGATCTACGATCCGAAGAAGGAAGAAATTCAGGAAGGATGATTCGCGTGAAGGAAAGGAAATCTGAAATGAAGCGCCTGTTGCTCTCACTTGTCGTGTTCGGTACTTTCTTCGTTTCCACGATGGCTTGGGGTGCAGAAAAGGAGAAGCCGCCTGCATTCCGATTCGAGAAAGCAGAGGGCAAATACCTCCGCCTTTTCGAGGGCAACAAGCCTGTTTTGACCTACAGTTACGGTATGCTGCTGAAAGAAGGCGTGCCGGAGGATCGCAGGCGATCCTGCTACATCCATCCCGTCTACGGGCTCGACGGAGAAGTCCTCACGGATGATTTCCCGGCCGACCATCTGCACCATCGCGGACTGTGCTGGGTCTGGCCGAGGGTGATTGTCGGCAACAACGAATACGACCTTTGGTCCCTCCAGGGGGTCGGTCAAAAGTTTGAACGGTGGCTCGGCCAGAAGGTCACTCCTAAGTGCGCTGTCTTCGGCGCGGAGGCTGGCTGGTATGCGGGCGAAAAAAACATCCTCAATGAGAAGGTATGGGTTCATGTCTTTCCAGCAACCGAGAAGGGACGGGCGATTGATGTCGCCCTCACCCTGGAGGCGACGAAAGAGCCGGTGACTATCTCCGGTCGCCCGCCCGTGAAAGGCTACGGTGGATTCAGCTTTCGCTTCGCCCCGAGGGAGGAAACCGTTTTGACAACACCTGCGGGGAAGGAGCCAGAAGACAGCAACCTGAAACGCTATCCTTGGGCAGACCTGTCAGCCAAATTCGCCGGGAGAGACACTTTTTCAGGCGTGGCGATCTTCGATAATCCGAAGAACCCCGGATTCCCGAACGGCTGGACCCTCCGCCATTATGGCTTTCTGGGGGTCGCCTGGCCCGGACTCGAGTTGTACACTTTGAAACCGGGCGAGCCACTCGAACTCCGATATCGCGTCTGGGTTCACCGCGGCGGAGCCGAAAAAGGAGAAGTCGCGGCAGCCTGTGCCGCTTACGCCAAAACTGAAGGAAAAAAAGGGAACCGCTGAGCACGCAGAGAAGCAGCATGCCATCCAAGGATGAGACGAAACTTCCCTCTCTGCGCTCTCCGCGCTCTCTACAGTAGGAGTTTACTATTGGTGGAGGAGCATTCGAATGAAAAGGCATCACGCAAAAGCAAGCGGTACTTCGTCGGCAATTGGGCGGAGGGAGTTTCTCCTTTCACTGCCAGGAATTCGTCTCGGAATCGAGCTTGCGATGAGTGAGGGAGAGGCCGCGCCTGTATCGAAGCGGGGAAAGCTGCTGTCCTGGGGTCCCGGGCACAAGGCCACCCCCAGGATGAAAGCGGTGTTCGTCCGCAGGAAGGAGGAGTACGACTTCTTCTGGCCGGGCCAGGGTTATGACGGCGAGGCGGCGAGACGCGATTACACAGATAAAATCCGGCAGGCCGCTCGTGACATCGGAGTTGACCTCGTGCTTCAGGGGCAGATCATTCACAGCATCGAGCAGGCTGACCAATTCGCCACCGGCCTCAAGGAGCAAAACTTCGACGCAGCGCTGGTGGTGCTCCTCGACCGCCAGAAACATTCCTGGCCCACGGCGCATAGGGTCTCCGAGATGGGCATCCCCACGATCATCTTCGCCCCCATCGGCGCCGCCTTCACGACGAACGTCAAACCGCTTGCCAGGAAGCGCGCGGTTTTCCTCGTCTCCTCGCTCGATTTCAATGCGGTCCAGTACGGCATGAAGATGATCAAGGCGGCGAAGCAGATGCGCGCCAGCCGGTTGGTAGTTCTGCGAGGCATGCAGGAGAGTGAGTCGCAGGTCGAGAACCTCGGAACAACCCTGCGAACCCTACCCGTCCAGACTTTCGTCCGCCTCTACGGTGAAACGGACGTAACGGACACCGTGAAAAAGATCGCCAAATACTATACCAGCCGTGCGAAGAAGGTCGTCGAGCCTTCGTGGCAGGACATGCTGAACGCCGCCAAAACGTATATCGTCGCCCGCAACATCCTCGAAAAAGAGAACGGCGACGCCATCACCATGGATTGCCTTGGACCGGCGAGCAGAAGGGAGATTCCCGTGCCGTGCCTGGCGTGGGCGAGGCTGAATGACGAAGGCATTACGGCGGGTTGTGAGGCAGACCTCTACCCGACGCTAACCTTAATGCTGGTGAGATACCTCTTCGATAAGCCAGGCTTCCAGCAGGACCCCGTCCCTGAGACAGTTCAGAACACCCTGATCGGGTCACACTGCGTCTGTGCCACCAAGCTCGATGGTCTAACAAAGCGCCCAGCACCCTTCAACATCAGATCCCACCATTCGGACACCGGTGTGACCGTTCGACCCATCTGGCGGAAAGGACAGAGGATGACAATTGCGCAGCTCTTCGGACCGGACAAAATGCTCATCAGTGCCGGAACAGTGCTCGACAACATGTATAGCCCTCCGGTGGGAGGATGCCGCACCGTGGTTAACGTGAAAGTTGATGGCGTCTTAGACGTAACGCAGTACCCCGGGTTCCATCAGATATTCTTCTACGGCGATCACGCGAGAGACCTGAAAGACTATTGCCAGCTCTTCGGCATCGAAGTCGTCGAAGCGTCATAACTGCGGAGGGCGGACAGAACGCGAAGGCCGAGGGAATTGCGCCCGTCTTTGATGGGAAACCAAATGGAAGAGCTGAACGTGGAAAGAGGCGTGAAAGCCCCAAAGGGATTACTTGACAAGGGACGCCGTCCATATGGTATGGTTCAGAACACAGATCAAGCACATTGGAGGTGAGGGAAAATGCCAGGCGAGAATAGCGATCGAGTCCAGCCCAACAATAAGCCTTCTGATCCCTTTGCCTCGCTGAACGAGGAGATAAGGGCGGATTTCCAATTCTACCTTGGTTTGCCGGGCGAATGGAAAAAAGAGCACCGGGGCCAGTACGCAGTGATAAAAAACAAGAAAGTCCACAACATTCTTGCGGACTACAAGGATGCGCTTGCCTACGCGGCCCAGGAATTCGGTGACGATCAGTTTTTGATCCAGCAGGTGGGGACAGAAGACACCGTGCACTACACAACTCAGGCGCTGCTGGGGGCTGGTTGATGCCTTCGATTCTGGGTCTAACACAGAACATGCAGGCCCTGGGAGCGGTTCTGCCGGTCAGCATAGGAGTACCGGATGTTGTGAGGCGAGTACTCACAGAGAGGAACGAGGCGATTCCTGCCCCCGTTCAAGTGCAAGCCTTGATAGATACGGGTGCCACGCGTACATGTATTTCGCCCGACGTCTGCCAAAAACTGAGTTTGAAGCCTCACGGTGCGGCCAAGATGTTAACCGCCGGGGAACCTATTTACGCTCACGTTTATAACATTTACATGCACATTCAGATTGGCCCAGGGAACATTGTAGTTATTGACCCGATCACCGTGTTCGCGCCTCCGCTTGCTGGCCCAGGCAATGTTCAATGTTTGATCGGCCGAGACATGTTGGCAAACGCGTCGTTCACCTATCTCGGCTACGCCAACATCTTCAGCTTGTCAATATGATACCTCAAACGCGTCCCGAACCTGCTCAAGAAAGAGGGTCTTAGGACGTGGAAAAGCGCTGTTCTCCAGAGCCCCACGCCGTCCGCATTCCCCGCACGTCCAAACTGGTAGGCAAGGTCCCTTGATGATTTGGCAGCGCGACTGCGAGGCCCTCTGGACGGCGATGTTGGCGATTCCCATAGCGAACCTGGGAGGTCGAGAATGGCAGACAAACTGACACGGAGGATGTTCCTGGAGCATGCAGGACACGCAGCGGCTGCGCTGGCGAGCATCCGGGGATTGGCGGCTGCGGAGGGTCCGGCGATTCGGCCTATAAGCCGGGCAAAGCCGACGGTGAAAGTCAGGCTCCTCGGTGAGGACGGAAAGCCCATGCCCGAGGGGCGGTTGCGGTCGCTCTATTCCGCGGACCTGCACTTTGAGCCGATCCGCAGACGCAGCAAGATTCTCGATGACGGAAGCGTTGAGATCGAGATTCCGAAAGGGCCGACCGCGCTGCACGCCAAGATAGAAATCCCCGGCTTCGGCGACGCCTGGGTCATCGCAGAAAATAAAGGCGAGGGATACCGGCAGACGTCTACCGTCGTCGATTTTGTCCGCGAAGCGGCGGAAAGTCGTCTCCGGGACGTCGAGAAGCTCCGCGAGTCGCACCCCAAGGTTCGGCTCTGCCCGGAATGTCGAGGTCACGAGGAAGCGGCCAGGGAGTTTCTCGAACTGGCGGGCAAGCCCGGACAGAAGCGATCCCCCCAATGGAATCTGATGGCCCTTTCCCATGCGCTCTGGGCAGGGGAACTGGCAATCGTTGAGGCCTCGCGCCACATCATCGCCCACCGTCCCAGGCGCGACGGCTATCTTTTCGGCTGCAACGCTTTCGCCTATCACGGCGACACGCCCTATGCCCGCCATTTCCGTGAACTCCTCAACTTTGCAACTTTGCCTTTCTACCTCCGCAGTCTGGAACGACAAGAAGGAAAGCCGAATTACCGCCGGATAGACGAGATTCTTGAATGGTGCCAGAAGGTCGGAGTCACCCCGAAAGGACATCCCCTCTGGTGGGGGCATCAAGCCGGCATCCCGGACTGGCTGAAAGGCGCTGATTGGGCGGCAGCGCAAAAGCACTGTGCTCGGGTCGTCTCCCGCAGCGTCGAGCGGTACCGCGGCCGAATCAACATCTGGGACATCATCAATGAAGCGCACGACTGGGCCAACGGCCTGAATCTCACTCACGAACAAGAGGTGGAGATAACTCGCATCTGCGCGGATGCCGCTCGCTCGAAGAGTCCCCACGCCAAACTGATCGTGAACAACTGCTGTCCTTTCGGCGAATACGCCGCCGCGGGACACGTCCACCTCGGCCCGGTGTACGACAAGGTCTTCACGCCGCTTTCGTATCTGGATGCCGTCATGGACGCGAAGGTTGACTTCGACATCGTGGGCGTGCAAATCTATTTCCCGGCCAGGGACATGCTCTCCATCAGCAAACTGCTCGACGAATACGCTCGCTTCGGCAAGCCGGTCAACATCACAGAGCTCGGTGTCCGAACCAGTCCGGCCTCTCGTGGCAACGGGCAACCCCGAACAGAGTGGCACATCCCCTGGTGCGAGAATGTCCAGGCGGACTGGGTTGAGTGGTTCTACACCATGTGCTACGCCAGACCGGAAATCACTGCCATCACCTGGTGGAATTTCAAAGACCCCGCGTTCATCCCCACCTCCGGCTTCCTGCGAGAAGACGAAACACCAAAGGAATCCTTCTTCCGCCTCAAAGCCCTCGAGCAGTCCTGGGGTTTGGACTTTTCCGCGTCGAGTTGAGGCGAGCATGTCGAACTGAGGATCCAATAGCACGTTTCATGAGGTAGAAAGCCAGGCGGCCTTGGAAGGGGACGAACCCCGACTCTGCGGAGACCGCGGCCAGCGTTAGGTCGAACAAGGGGATATGGAGCAAGGAACAATGAAAAGCATCTGTGGGCGCGGCGAGAGAACGTGTGGAACAGCGATTGAGCGACCACGTGGCGTGGCACCGCGAGGGACATCCATTCTTCTCGCGGTTTTGGTCCTACTTCTCTGCGCAGCGCTCGGCGGCTGCGGGAATGGCGAAAGAAGCCCTGAGTACGTGGAGCCGAAGGATGCAGACGCCGCCATCGTGGTCCATCCTATCTGGGGCGAGCAGTTCAATCTCTTTCTCGACGGTCAGTTCTTGAGCAAGATAAGCTGGACTCAGCCCTATCACGTGGCGCCTGGATCGCACATGCTCGGCGCCAGCGAGCTCTCCGAGGTCTGGGGCGAGGGAAAAATCTCCTATCTGGACTTCTCGATTCAGCCTGGCCAGACACTCCACATAGCGATCCGCTCAAAGCGACAGCAAGACTTCGATTGGGGCGATGACGAGTGGGAAACCACCGGAAGCCCCTACCCCGAAATCCGAATATTCAAACCGTAACCGCGGGTTCTTCGCAAGGTGCCAGAGGCAAAAAGCTTCGCGGACCGGCGGCCCTGAGCGGCTGTGATAGAATCGGAAAAAGAGGAAACATGCTGCCGAACGAAGAAGATGGAAAACCAAGCACAGGCGAGGAAAAGCCATGAAATCGCTTTTTGTTTGTCTTTCGGACTTCAGCCCACTCCAACTGTGCACCGCTCTCGTCGTCGCATTGTTGCTGTCCCTGTCTGGCTGTGGCGGCAGCAAGGACTACGAGGAGTATGTCGCGCCCCCAGACGCCAATGCACAGTTAGTTGTCCATCCTGAGTGGGGCGACACATTTGATGTGTTTCTGAACGGAAAGCACCTGGGGCGGATTAGCTGGACCCAGGCGTACCCAATCTCCGCTGGCCAACACGTTTTCTCCGCAAAATTGCCAAGAACGCTCAAGAAGCGGGGCGCAGGTGCGGAATATGCGTTCACAATCGCCCCGGGGGAAACGCTGCACCTGGCAGTCGTTAGATGGGGCGAATACGGTCCAGGGCCCACCCCGGGCGCCGAAGAGCTTATAGCGGGTGGCATCCGCATTTCCGTCATCAACCCGTAAGGGCTGACCTGCTGCCATCATCCGGGCACATCGGCGACGGAAACTCGAGCGAGCGCTGGCTCAATCCTTGTGATAGAGATAAGTCAATGGATATTCTGAAGGGCGATCACGTTGAAGGCAGACAGCGAAGCCGGGCGAAGGCCAAACGAGCTTTTGAACGAGATCGGCCCGGAAGCGAGCAGGGGGAGGAAAAGCCATGAGCCAACATTTCGACCGTCTGCGCAATTCCACAACGCTCTAACTCGCCATTGCACTTCTGACGCCGCTATTGCTGTCTTTGACCGGCTGCGGCAGCGCCAAGCACTACCACGACTACGTGTAGCCTCCAGGCGCCAATGCGCAGTTGGTCGTCCACACCTCAGGCGGCACCTACGACGTCTTCCTCGACGTCAAACTCCTGGGCCGGATTCATTGGACGCAGGCATACCGAATCCCTGCCGGCAAGCATATCTTCCGGGCCAAAGAGGCGCCGCCGTACTTCCTGTTGCCGCAGGACGCCCAGTTCCCCTTCACCATCGCCCCGGGCGAAACGATCCACTTCAACGTTTACCTGTCCAGCACCGAACATGAAGGCGAATTCCTCTGCATAGACCGATTTGAACTGTAGGTATTCACCTCCCTGCCGGGACTTCACGCAGAGGCCTCGGGAGCAAAAGGCCTGTCCGCTCGTTACGATTCGGGAACCCATCTTAGCCGTGCGATCCGAATCCCTTTCAGACTCGGCAACAGCGAGGTGATGTAGTACTCCCCCTCGCAAAGGATGATCTCCGGCGCGGCAACCGGCAAGGTGCACACGAAGTACCTGTCATCCTCCACGCCGAAGTTCATCGGGTCCTTCGAGCGATAGACGCTCGTCCGAGCAGCCGCCCCATAGCGCTGCGTCCGGAAAAGGTAGTAATAGCCCGCGCGGTAAACCACATAAGGACATTCAGCCGACGATGGCCCCGTTCCAGCCCAGCCCCCGAACGCCACGATCTTCGACTCGCTCCAATTCTTCAGGTCGCGCGAGGTTCTGCAATAGACGGCCCCTTTCCGTCCCGGATACGCCGTGTAGTAACAATGCCACAAGTCCCCAACCCGGATGACCATCGGATCACGCGTGTTGTTGCCTGGTCCTTCCGTGAACATGCCGGCGAGCCCTTTCCCGTTGAGCCGGCGGGTGAAGTTCTTACCATCCCGGCTGGTAGCGAGGCAGATGTTCTCCCAGTCTCCGTAGAACATGTGGTACACATTGCCGATCCTCACCACATGCGGCGCCTGTAGTCCTCCAAGCGTCTCCCCAAACTTCCGATTAGCCTGCATTGCGATTCCCATCGGCTTCCAATTCTTGTCGGTGAGCCGCTTCCCCTCCCATCGGTAAAACAGCCTCGTCTTCCCGCCGCACTTCGTGTTTCGGATGCACGACCACAGTTGCCATGTCCCGTCGGCCGCCTGCCAGATGGCGAAGTCAACCGGTTGCTGCCTGGGGCTGGTCAGCTCGCCGAGGTCCGGATCACCAGCGATGGTCCATTCATCAAGCTGAGGAATCAGCCGCCTCTCCCCCTCCTGAGCGAACCCCGCCAGCGCACAAGTCAGCACCAACAACCCCACCACATTGACCTGCAATAGCCTGATAACTTGCATCGTTTACCTCCCATAGACCAATGTGCGCAAGACCTGTCTCCAGTCGCCACAACAAGCCTTCCTGCCATTCTCAAGACAATTCCAGCGCTCGCGAAAACCGGGCGCAGATCTGAGCCAAAGAAATGTAACATTTTTCCACCAACGCCCGTCAAGCCTTCCACACGTCCCGGTATGGCTGCGTCCGCGTGGCATGTCAGGGGGACTCCCATTCTGGCCGCTGACATCTCACCACTTCTGCCGGGCTTCAGCCGGCAGCTCCCGTTTAGCCACCTGCTTTAGCCGGTGGTCACTGCATACGCCGTCTCCCTCGTCCGAGCCGGCTTCAGCCGGGCTTCTCGAACAAAGGATTCATCCAACCGTGGCGCGGAGATATGCCTGCACCCAGTCGTTCCTCTCCAAACTGAATAGTGCCCTCTTTTCAATAACGGCAGTTGACCATTCCATTCAATTGCGATAAACCATACTGACGCCGAACGCTCACAAAGATTCGCCTCGACCGACTCAGACAACGATCAACACTCTGACCTTCATTTTACATGAGGAGAATCGTTTATGAAACCGCTATGGGCATCCATCATCGTCCTTCAGCTCACCGTATTCGCGGGCAAGCACGACCGCATCAGCACCCCGGCGAGCGTCATGGTCACTCTTCCCAGGTCCGTGGCTCAGGTTCGCTCAGTCGTTTTGAAAACCGCCGATGGCAAGGAGATTATCGGCCAACTGACAGAGCCGAGCTTGCTTTCCCCTGCCGCCGAGACGCGAGAAGGAGAAGTACGACGCGAGCTGCACTTCATCCTGCCGAAGCTCAAAGCCAGCAAAGAACTCACCCTGGAAGCAACCATCCGCCCCGGTCCCCAGGCAAAGCTCCAGGCATTCCGCTGGCACGACACCCCCGGCGAGTTCACCGAGCTTCGGTTCGGCGACCGCCCCATCATGCGATACATGTGCAAAGCCCTCGAGGACTCAACCCCGGAAGCTCGCGAGCTGACCTACAAAGTTTTCCACCATCTGTTTGATCCCTCAGGCAAGCGCCTCGTCACCAAAGGCCCCGGAGGAAAATACAGCCACCACCGGGGTCTCTTCTACGGCTTCAACCGCGTCACCTACGGCGACGGGAAGAAGGTGGACATCTGGCATTGCAAGGGGGACACCCACCAGGCGCATGCTGGCTTTTTGTCCAGTGAGGAGGGACCTGTGATCGGGCGGCACCGGGCCAAAGTCATGTGGTACGGCGTACTCAGCGAGCGGGAAGACCAATTGTTCGCTCAGGAAGACAGGGAGATGATGGCGTACGACGTGCCGGGAGGAATACTGGTCGAGTTTGCCTCGAGACTGAGTGCCATTGCAGCCAACGTAAGGCTCGACGGTGACCCTCAGCACGCGGGTTTCCATTTCCGGGCGGATAATGAGGTTGCCGCTCAGACGAGCGCGCAGACGTACTTCCTGCGTCCTGACGGAAAAGGCAAACCGGCGGAAACCCGCAACTGGCCCGGCCGCAAGGACCATGTCAACCTCCCCTGGAACGCCATGAGTTTCGTCCTCGGCGGGAAGCGCTACACCGTTGCCTATCTCGACAAACCCACAAACCCGAAGGAAGCCCGATTCAGCGAGCGCGACTATGGGCGGTTCGGCTCCTATTTCGAGTACGAGTTGGATGGATCAAAGTCGCTCGATGTGAGCTATCGCATCTGGCTGCAAGAAGGTGAGATGACCGTTGAGCAGGTTGCAGCCAAAAGCGCGGACTTCATCCAGCCAGCGAAAGTGACCGCCAGGGTCGGATTCAGAGCCGAGTAAGAACGGAATTAGTTGCTGGCGAGCAAGGCAGAGATTAACTGCAACATTGCCTACAACTTCGCCATGATCTGTAAGTAGTCTTTGGGCTCGATCCCCAGAGTGCGGAGATTATTTGCGATGTGGAAAGGCTGGAGCGTTCGGCAAGGCACAACTACGGGGCGATTAAGACCGGCGCGCCGCCATTTGCGATGACTGCCCTCTTGTCCCACAAACTCGCATCCAATGTGCTTAAGGAATTTCTCAAAATCCTTATATCGTGTCGGTGTCAAACGGTGAGACACGAGAGATCACGCCGGTATGGAGATTCTCACTTTTTTTTTAGGAAAGATGACTTGCGGGGGGGTCCACTGTGCCGGCCTGAAGGGACGTGAGATTCTCTTCCAACCATGTTCCGCCAGAACTTCTTCCAGGGTTCCCATCTGCATGAGTTCCTTTAGGAAGATTACGACCCCTTCCTCAAACATCTTTTGGGCATCTTCTACGGTGTCGCCGCATGTCGAATAATCGAGAACCGGTGTATGCGCCACGTACCCAGACACATCCTCCAGGATGATGACGGGAACGGAAATATCCAGAATGGTCTTGGGGTCATTATCCCCTGGGCGCAGCATCTTCTCCTCAGCCTCCATTTTTGTCTTGAGCTTGCCTCCGCTCACCTCTAATATAACATATTAGATGCCAAAAAGGATATGTCAAGGCCGTTTTTGGTCTCCGTATCTCTTAACATTTTTTCTGCCTATTCGGTTTCCCCTGACTCAAAGGGATAACTCCGAAAAAAAGAAAGCACCGGCCGCCGGAGCGACCCCGCAATCAGTAAACAAGCGCACTGGCTCCTACCGAAGTTGTGGAGGCGAAATTCAAAACTCGCCAACCCTGTGACCATTGAATGAAAAGCACTCAGAATCAGAAGTAAATAAAGACAGCCGCTGGCCTGTCGCGCGTCGGGCTTTCTCCTGACACTCTCCCCAGACTATTTGCGTGGCAGGCCGCAGCCAATCAAAATTGTATTCCAACGAGCAGGCGGAGGATGGTCCGTGATGGAAGGGGGAATCGCACTCGATTCGCCGAGATCCTCCGCCCACACCTTCGCCGAATTCGCATCAAGCAGAACAGAAAAAGCCTGGCGGGGTCACAGCAGGCTTGTGGTAAAAGGGGGATTCAGGAGGGGACACAACACCTACCATGCCCCATCGGAAACTCGTCACGTTATTTCTCTGACCGATCTTAACCTCCAATATTACAAACGCCGTTGGCTGTCGCGGGGTTCCCGCCCATATCCTCCCCAAGAACCCCGGGGAACCTTCAATCGCCACCTCTTTCGCCACGGCGGGGCGTGCCATCAAAGCCGAAATGGCGCAAAACTTGCGCCCACACACGGTGATCTCTCCTCCGGGCGAAATCACGCCCTGCGATACTCCCCATTGATATACCATCTTGCTGTTTTGCAATCAGTTACGCAAACGAGAGGGGACGAAAATCGGGGTTGCGCGGCGCTTCTTCAGTGCGAAACGGCGTCTTCTCATCCCAACCCGCTGTCGTTCCGCTCACAGCGTTCCTCGGACCTCGTCATGAATGAAGCTCGTCCTCTTTTGAGCTATGCAACCATTTCAAACCGAGTTTGTTGGAGGGACAAAAATGGCTGAGCAAGACAAAGCCCCTGTTTCGGAACGGCGAAGATTTGCCCGACTGCGCAGGGAGTTCTTAGTGAAGGTCGCCCAGGTAGCCGACAGCCGCTCGGCAGCCTCGCCCGCCGCATAGGCGACCGGAACGAACATCTCTCTGGGAGGAATCGCGCTCGAAACAAACGAGGCTTATCCCGTCGGCAGCCTTCTTTCTCTCGAGGCCCTTTTGCCAGACCATGAGACTGAGCAGGCGGGGGCAACGCCGACCGATCCTTTAGAGAACTTGACATTGCTGCGTGCTCAGTGCCAGGTTATCTGGTGCAATCGAGCGGCAGACGACAAGTTCTCCATCGGCGTTCGCTTTTTGAATCTGGACGAAGATCAATTCAAGGCCCTCTCTCGACTCATGGCCCAGGAGACGCAATAGGGCGGAAATGAAAGGCCTTCTGAGCGGATGATTCACCACAGTCTCTCCGCGTCCTCTCAGGAGCTGATTGGCCCACGGCCCCGACACCTATGAACATAATTGAGCACAACGCCGGAACCACGGACAAATTAGGATCGCTAACCTCAAACTGATGAGACGCCGCAAGTTCTCCAGTATCATCCCCCTGCTTCTCCTCGCCGCTGTCCTCCTCGCACACCGCACCGGCCTGTTCCTCGCCTTTCAACCGGAACGCCCCGATTCTCTACGCCAGCGCCGCCATCCCTGCCAGCTCGTCAAAGTCCTGGATGGCGATACCATCGTGGTCCGCTGGCGGGGCAGGATCGAGCACCTCCGTCTCCTCCGCATCAACACCCCGGAGCGCGGCCAGCCCGGCTATGAAGGATCGGCGGGGTTTCTCCGCAATCTCCTCAGCGGAAAAAGAATTGAGTTCCAATTCGAAGAACCGACAAATCCAGCCAGAGACAAGTATGGCAGGCTCTTAGCCTACGTCTTCGCAGACGGTGAGAATGTCAACGTAGAGATGGTCCGTGTCGGCTGGTCGCCTTTCTGGACGAAGTACGGCCGGGGCAAGTACGCCGACGCTTTCGAGAAAGCTCAATCAGAGGCAAACAGCCGCGAGCACACCGTCCAAAAAGCTCCCAGCGAAAACTCGGAAAACAAAGGTCTCTCTGATAAAATGAGTTCAAACTCTCTGCGACCTCTGCGGTCTCAGCGGTGAGCACCCCGGCCCCCGTCACCATAGCACCCGCTCCACCGCCTCCCCCAGCCTTGTCATCCCCTCAACAATGTTCTCCTCCGTCACCTTTCCGAACGAGATGCGCAGCTTGTTCACCGGCTTGTCAATCCCCGGTTCGCGGCAATAGCAAAACTCCCCTGGCACGTATAGCACTTTCCTCCTCAGCGCCTCCCTGAAAAGCAGCCCCCCAGCGCCGGTATTCAATCCCTGGGGTAGCGACGCCCACAGATACATCCCTCCTAACGGCTCGATCACCTCCACCTCCTCCGGAAAATGCTCCGCGACGCACTGCATCATCAAATCCCTTTTCTCTCGATACCGGACTCTCAGCATCTCCACGTGCTTCGCATACCGCCCGCTCGCAATCGCCCTGTGCATCAAGTGCTGACAGAAATTGCTGCTCCCGAAATCCTCGTTCCCTTTTTGCCGCAGAACGTGCTCTAACAACTGCTGCGGAAGCCATCCGAACCCAATCCTCAGCCCGGGTGAAAACGACTTCGAGAACGACCCCATCAACGCCACGCTTCGATTCTCCGCATCAAGACTTTTCAGATAAGGGATGTCTTCTCCCTCAAACTGCAGCTCCTTGTACGCCGCATCCTCAATGATGAACGTCCTTCGCCCGAGTTCGCAATACCTGCTCAGTATCTCGTAAACCTTCTCTTTTCGCTCCCACGCCAGACTCGTCCCCGTCGGATTCTGAAAATACGTCATCAGATAAACCAGCTTCAGCCTCTCCAAGCCCGCCGACTTCTGGAGCGACAACAGCTTCTCCTCCAGCGCCTCCGGGACGATCCCTCTCTCATCAAGTGCCACCCCTAACACCTTCGCCCCCACCGCCTCCGCTGTCCCCATATACACGAAATAGGTCGGGTCCTCGACCAGGATGATGTCCCCCTCGTTGATCATCACATCCGTTATGAGATGGAGAAGCTGCTGCGACCCGCCCGTCATAACAATCTCGTCCGGCGAGACCCTCTCGCCAGCCCTCTGCCTCTCCAGCATCCGGCTGATCTCCTCCCGCAGCGGCAGAAAACCCGGCGATGTCCCATATTGCAGCGGCGACTTATTCTCCTTTCCGCAGAGCAACTCCCGGACGCACTCCGCCACTTCCTCCGCGGGCAGCGATTGTTGATCCACAAATCCCGCCGCCAGGGAGATGATCTCAGGGTCGTCAATCGGAATCCGAAGAAGCCAGGCGATTGACGGCTCCGTTGTCCTCCTGGCCTTCTCTGACAGCACGTCTTCAGCAAACTGATCGTTAGCCATAACAGCCGTAGCTTACAGCCAAACCCACCCCAATATCAACACCATTCCCCACCTTGTGATGCTGCATTTGGCAAGCGGAACCCTCCGCCCGGCAATTGGAATCCTTTCGTCGGCAACCCGGCGCCCTTCACCCAGCGCCCCAAAAACATGCAATAAGCCCCCAGGGCGCGCAATAATATAGCCCAGCCTGCCCGCAGTCTCGCTCAGGACTTGTGCCGGCTGGCGTTACGCCGCCTGCGGTCAGACTATCAACCATCCGCTCGGCCAGGGGGCAACGCTCTGGGATAGCAAAGCCGCGCAGACAATCAAGCCCTGTAAGGGCGAAATAACCTCCAGCCTGCCCCTGAAACCCATCCACACCCTTCCCCGCGCAAATCTCCCCGAATTACGCTATTATTCTGCCATCGCGGAAAAACGAGGATTGCTCAACGACACCGCCGCTCGACGGCATTCTCGTCATTCGTTGTTCGCTCACTGCCAACAAGAAAGGCTTCTGACCATGCGAATCGCAATGCTCGCCCCCATCTCCTGGCCCCTCCCCCCCACCGGCTACGGCCCCTGGGAACAGGTCGCTCACAACCTCACCGAGGAACTCGTCAAACGCGGCCATGACGTCACTCTCTTCGCGGCAGGCGCATCGAAAACCTCCGCCCGTCTCGTCGAAACCATACCTTACGCCCTTTCCACCTGGCCCGAAGTCGAACGCAACCGCCCTCTCGCCTTCGATCCTGAAACGGGCTTGCTTGAAGGCCCGCCCGACGCACGCGCCCTCGAGGAACTCCACATCGCCACCTGCATGGAACGAGCCGCCGCAGGCGACTTCGACGTCGTTCACTCCCACCTCCACGTCCACGCCCTTGTCTTCGGCCGACTCATCAAATGCCCCCTTGTCTCGTCGTTACACGGCGCCGCCTGGGTCCGCGCCACCCACCCCATCTTTCTGGCGTACAAAGACCTCCCCTTCGTCTCCCTCTCGAACGCCGAACGCCGACTCCTCCCCCAGCTCAACTACGTCGCCACCGTCTACAACGGCATCTGCCTCGACGACTTCCCCTTCGAGCCGGAAAAAGACGACTACCTCCTCTTCGCCGGACGCCTCTCGCCGGAAAAAGGTCCCGCCGAAGCCATCGAAGTCGCAAAACGATCCGGTCGCCGCCTCCTTCTCGCCGGCATGATCGAACCGCAGTATCAGGACTATTTCAAAGCGAAAGTCGAACCCCACATTGACGGCAAACAGATCCAATACCTCGGCCTCCTCTCACAAGCCGACCTCGCCCCCATCTACCGCAAAGCCGCCGCCGTCCTCTTCATCATCAACTGGTGCGAGCCGTGCAGCATGGTCGGCATCGAAGCCCAGTCCAGCGGCACCCCCCTCATCGGCACACGTTTCGGCTACCTCCCCGAGATCATCCGCGACCGCGAAACCGGCTTCCTTGTTGATACCGTGGACGAAGCCGCCCAAGCCCTCAACAACCTCGACAAAATTGACCCCACCGCCTGCCGCCGCAACGTCGAACAACGCTTCTCCACCCCCACCATGGCCGCTGGCTACGAAAAAGTCTACCACTGCCTCACCCTGTGAGAACCGCCGCGATTGAACGGACTGTTCGACAGGATCAACAGGATGGTTTCCGCTTCAGGACAGGCATGAGTCTCAAACAAGATGCTACAAATCCCGTCCATCCTGTTCATCCCATCAAAAGCCCACCCCACGAGCCCCCAGCCCCGAAGGGGCGAGATAACATAGCCCGTGGCAACACCCTGGGTAACCAACCAACCAATCCTGTATATCCTGTCATCCTGTCACAACGAGCCTGGCAATCCGCAATCCGCAATCGGTACGTCCGCAACGGGGACCTCACGCAAAGACGCAAAGACCGCAGAGGCGAAGAGAAAACCGATAATCTTGGCGTTCTTGGCGCCTTAGCGAGAGAACATCCTCAATCCTCAATCCGAAATCCGAAATCCGAAATGAGCCCATCCCCTCCATCCTGTTTATCCTGTTATCCTGTCAGAAGGAGCCGCCCGGAGACCGGTCTCACGCAAAGCCCTAAAGACCGCAAAGGGGCGAGGAACCCCGTAATCTTAGCGTCCTTGGCGCCTTGGCGAGAGAACATCCTCAATCCAAAATCCAAAATGGGTACGTCCCCAATCCCCAATCTGAAATCCGCAATTGCCAATCCCCTTTCCCGCCTCATCTCCCACGAATGCCCCTGCCGCCGCCCAAAATTTCGCTGGACTTTCGCCGCCTGTTTAGTATAATAATAGCCTCAGAGACAGCTGTTGGGATGCCTGAGGGCCTTCAGCTGTGCGAGCTGACGACCCGCGCCAAGAGGCGTCCGGCAACCTGCGCTGGAAGGCGCGCCGACAACTCTCGGCCCACCCACGCCATAGGATGTATGCATTCTCCCTGGCGACGGGGTTACAGTCCCTGGCGCATCCAATGCCCACAGGATCAGGAGATCGTAACATGCGGAGATCGCGGAGGCCAGGCTTGTCCTGCCGCTATGACGCATTCATTTCGTATAACCAAGGGGCGGACCTTGCTCTGGCGCGCGCCCTCCACAAGGGCCTCCATCACCTAGCCAAGCCCTGGTACAAGCTTCGCGCCCTCCACGCTTACCGAGACGAGGTAGATCTCTCCGCCTCCCCCGACGCCTGGGGCAGGATTGAGGCAGGTCTGGACAACTCCGAGTACATGATACTCATGGCTTCCCCTGCAGCGGCCCGGTCCAAGTGGGTCAAAAAGGAAGTGGATCACTGGGTGACGGCCGGAAAAGCGAACAAATTGCTGATCGCCCGCACGGACGGCGAGATTGAATGGCGTGAGATGGCAGGCGATTTCAACTGGCAGCGCACCACCGCCCTGCCCACCGAGCTTTCCGGCGTGCTCGAGAATCAGCCCTTGTGGGTGGACCTGCGAACCCTGCGGAAGAAGCCTCATCTCAGCCTTCAAGATCCTGACTTTAAAAATGCCGTGGCCAAACTGGCGGCGCCCATTCGTGGCATCTCGGTCGACACCCTCATCAGCGAGGACTATCAACTCTTGAAAAAGAAGAAGAGGCTCACGGTGGCCGCTTTTTTTGTCCAGGCGGCTCTGATATTTTTCCTCGTCCTGGCCTGGAATTACGCCCTCAGGCAGCGCAACCGCGCCAACGCAGAGCGCGATCGCGCGAACGAGGAACGAAAAACAGCGGTTGCCCGCCAGCTTGCCGCGGAAGCGGAACTCGTGTGGAATCAGCGCGCCGACCTGTCGGAGTCGAGCACACTTCTCGCGCTGGAGTCGATGCGGCTGCGCCCGTCCTTTCAGGCTGCCAACCTCCTCCACCGCGCCCTCTGCCTGCTTCCCCGGCCAACAGCCCAGCTCACGCACGCGGATGAGATCAGCGACCTGGCCTTCAGTCCCAGCGGTACACACCTCGCCACAGCGAGTAAGGACGGCACCGCGGGCCTCTGGGAGCCCACCACTGGCCGACAGGTCGCCCGGATAACACACCATGCCCCGGTGAACGCCGTCGCGTTCAGCGACGACGGGAACCGCCTCGCGACCGCCAGCGATGACAGAACAGCCACAGTATGGGAAACCCCCGGTGGTAAGCTACTCGCCCTTCTCCGGCACGACAAGGAGGTGAAGTCGGTCCACCTCAGCCGCGATGGCACTCGCGCAGCCACGGCGAGCGCCGATGGTACCGCGCGGGTGTGGGACCTTAGCACCGCACGAGAGCTCGTGCGCATCAGCCACGATGGCCCAGTAAACGCCGCCGTTCTGAGCCCCGATGCGCAATATGTGGCATCAGCCGGGGAGGACGCAACGGCAAGGATAGCAGACGCCCGAACCGGGGAAGAAATCACCCGCGTAACATGCCAAAGCGCCATCACCACCGCTCTCTTCAGCCCGCATGCGCGATACTTCGCCACGGTTGCAAGCTGGGATAAGACCGGCCACGTGTGGGAAACAGACACCGGCCGCGAGGTCGCTCGCCTGACGCACGAACGGAAGGTCAACCGCGTCGTCTTCAGCCCGGATGGCAAACACGCCGCAACCACGAGTGACGACTGGACCGCGCGCATCTGGAATCTAACGACCGGCCGCGAACTCCACCGACTCACCCACTACGCCAACGTCTTGGGTGCAGCCTTCACAGCCGACGGGGAGTATCTCGCCACAGCGAGCGCCGACTGCACCGCGCGAGTGTGGGAGGTCGGCACCGGCCGCGAGGTCGCCAGAATGAGCCACGAATTCGCTGTGCGCGCAGTCGCCATCACGCCCGACGGCAGATATCTGGCCAGCGCTGGCCTGGCACCGATAGTCCGCGTGTGCGACATCAATAGCCTTGCACTGGCAAACACAATCAGGCACCGGAACGGACTCACCGCCGTCCGGTTCAGCCCCGATGGCAAGTACCTCGCCACGGCAAGCCTTGACAATACCGCCCGCGTCTGGCAAATCGCCACCGGACGGCAAGTTGCCTGCCTCGCACACACAGATGCCGTCTGGGACCTTGACTTCAGCCCGGACGGCAAACACCTTGCGACCGCGGGTTTTGACGGCGCGGTACGCATCTGGAACGTCCCCAGCGGTCGCGAACTGGCGCAGTTCGCCCACGGTGACCGCGTTTACGCTGTCGCATTCAGTACAGACGGCGCATACCTGGTCACGGCCAGTAAGGATGGGGCCGCGCGTGTTTGGGAAGCTGCGACGGGCCGGGAGATCCTGCGACTGGCTCACGACGGCGAGGTAAACGACGCCGCCTTCAGCCCTGACGGTAACCTCCTGGCAACAGCAGGCCAAGACAAGACAGCTCGGATCTGGTCGGTCCCGGAAGGACAGGAAGTCGCATCGCTCCAGGATGACAACTGGGTCTGCGGTGCCGTGGCGTTTAGCCCCCAAGGCAAGTACCTCGCCACAGCCAGCGCCGGCATTGTCCGCGTCTGGCGCGTGCGCCCCCTCGCGCTCCGGGAGGTCGCCGTCGTGATGCACGAGGAGGCTGTCAACGATCTAAGCTTTACCCCTGACGAGAAATACCTGGCGACCGCGAGCTACGACCACACCGCCAGCGTCTGGGAAGTGGCAACCGGCCGGGAGGCGGCCCGCATCGTCTGCGACTACTCGGTGTCCGGAGTCGCCTTCAGCCCCAACGGCAAGCGCCTCGCCACCTCCAGCTGGGATGGCACCACCCGGGTCCTACCTTGGCGCCACCCGGACCTCGTCAGCGAGGTCAGGTCCAGGCTCTCCCGAAACCTAACGCTTGTTGAATGGCGACTCTACCTCGGTGATGAGCCCTACCGAAGAACCTGTCCCAACCTTCCGCGTGGGCCCCGCAGCGGCGGTGATTGGAGACGCCTGATTCAGCCCTATCGAAAGACCTCCCCCCTCATGCCGTGAGCGCCCGCCCCGCCTATTGACAAATGGCAGCAAATATGGCATAATAGTGCCAAAAACTTGTGAACATCAAATAGCGATGCTGTTGCCCCAGAAAGGAAAACCATGTCTTTCTCCGCGCTCTCCGCGCCCTCTGCGGTTAACACTGTCAGGGGGGCATTCCGGCATGCCGTCTCGTCGAGAAGGCCTTGGAAAATACTGGACCAAACGCCTTTTTTCCGGCTTAAAGGAATTGACGTTACCGCTTCTCACCCAACAGATCACGGCGCACGAATGACCACTTTGTCCGCACAAAAAACCCAAAAAACGATCAAAATGACCTCGCAGAGGCCGTCTCAGCCCTCTCCGCGTGCTTCGAGGTTAGCCCCAATTCGGGCCTTTTTGACCAACAGCGAAATCCAGCCTATCGTACTCGCCTCCAACTGGTTATACCAGGTTTTCAACCCCTCAAAAGGCCCTAAAAGGCCCGAATTTTCGCCCCCCTCCCTTTTTTTAGCGATCCCCCTCCGCGCCCTCGACGGTTCCACCCTATCGCACCTGACGGCAAAAAAGGTTGTGGTGCCATGGCGCTTGTAGTGGTGGTTAAAGCCGGTCAGCGCCTCGCCATTGGGAAGACGCAGCCATCCCTGGGCTCTTTCCAGCGCCTGCATATGGGGCTTCTCATCCACACACAGAACCAGGGCATCCTGCGGCGGATCGAGGTAAAGACCCACAATGTCCGCGGCCTTGCGTGCAAACTCCGGATCGGTGCTCACACACCAGCTTCGCCGCCGCTGCAGACAGATGCCATGCCGCCTCAACACCCGCCACACCTGGTGGCGGCTCACGTCTCCCAGCCGCTTGGCCACAAGAGACCCCGTCCAGGTGGCCTGTCCGTCCGGAGGAGGATCATCCAAAACAGCCAGGATACGCAGCTCGGTCTGCCGGTCGTATCGCCGGGGCGCACCGGTTCGAGGGGCGTCCTTCAGGCCCTTAATTCCCTGGCGAGCAAAACGAATCCGCCATTTGCTCACCCGGGCTGGCCGAGTCCCCACACCGGCAGCGATCTCCTTATTCGTTTTGCCATCCCCTGCCGCCAAGATCATCCCAGCCCGTTCTCCCAGACGCTGCTCCGTTGTGCCACAACGCAACCAAGACAACAACGTTTCCCTTTCCGTTTTGCTCAGCCTTACTTCTGTCGCTCGTGCCATAGTCTTCCTCCCTACCTTGGAACCGGACCTCTGAAACGAAGCTTCTGGAAGAATACAGCACAATGCGTGAACTTCTGCAACTGAGCACTAGCCTATGTTTGTCAGTTGAGGGGTGTTTTGGGGCGGATTTGAGGGGGTTTCTCGTCGAGAGGGGGTCTTTTTCGCGAATCTGTCGTGCCAAAATCACTGAAATTTCTCATTTTTTTCTTGACATTTCACTGGGGGATGCCCTATCCTTTTTCCGTCGCTAATTGGCGGGTACCCGGTTAATTCCCGTACACACTTCTTTACATGAGGATATAATGCCAAATGTTTGCTCGGGTGACCGATGTCAAGTACAAGGATAAGGTGTATCAGTATCTGCGGGTGGTGGAGAGCTACAGGGACAGGAGAGGAAGGGTTCGGCAGCGAATCGTGTGGAAGGTGGGGAGGCTGGATAAGCTCATTGAAGAGGGGAAGCTGGACAAGTTGGTAGGGGAATTGAGGAAGTTCTGTAAGAAGAAGCTTGTGGTTTCGGGGGAGATAAGCAACGAGGAATCGGTGCGTTGGGGGCCGATTTTGGTGGCCAGGCGTCTTTGGGAGGAGATGGAGCTGGACCGGATCATAAGCAGGCTGTGTGGGGGAGGGAGGCT